>Ga0192241_10022_pt1 | contig 94262 bp, 75 predicted proteins | sample Koala_Koa27_I3_FD_131239 | JGI IMG/M metagenome (GOLD analysis project Ga0192241, IMG submission 131239) | Enriched cells from koala feces incubated with labeled cellulose particles, San Francisco Zoo, California, United States - Koala_Koa2-7_I3 ... | reverse complement strand
TGGGTGGTTGGAATTATATAATGCTGCCTATGCTGAACTGGGTAATGGCGAAAAAGCGGTTACTGAACCTAAATTACTTACTAAAACAAGTTTTCCGGCATCTGTATCTCCTTTACTGGGAAGTATATGTTGGGATCAAAGTGCACCGTACAATAATAACTGTCCCCTTTATCAGGGAGAACGCTGTGTGACGGGATGTGTAGCTACGGCAATGGCTATGATTTTAAAATATCATGAATACCCAGTAAAAGGAAAAGGTACTCATCCTTATAAAGCTCCTAATGGAATTGAATGTTCTTTTGATTATGGAAATACTACTTTTGACTGGAATAATATGCTTCCGCAATATTCTGGAACTTATACTGCCGAACAGGCTGACGCTGTTGCTCAATTAATGTTGGCCTGCGGTGTAGCGGTTGATATGCAATATTCACCTTACAGTTCAGGAGCTTATTCATATCAGGTAGGCCAAGCATTAATTGACTACTTTGGGTATGATGGTAATTTGGGATTGGTATATCGTCAATATTTTACTTCTGCCGAATGGATGAATCTGATTAAATCAGAAATTAACGAGAAACGTCCTATCTACTATTTTGGCTCATCGGATGATGGAGGACATGCGTTTGTCTTTGATGGTTATGATACTCAGGATATGGTTCATGTCAATTGGGGATGGAGTGGAATGAATAATGGCTACTTTGAGGTTTCTTCTCTGAATCCCGATTCTCCCGGTATTGGTGGTGGAAGTAATCTAGGAGGAGGATTTACGAGAGGCCAAGGAATGTATCTGGGGATACAGCCACCTACTTCTTCTTCAAACTTTACTTCTCATTTTTATATGACGGAGCTGGAAGTAAATAAAGAAGAAATTGCTAAGGGAGACGTGTTTAAACTGACGATTACTAAGATATTCAATATGAGTATGGCATGCAAGAATAGTAAATTGGCAGTGATAGCAGAAAAAGAAGGTAAGCAGTCAATATTAGGGCAGATTGCTTTGGCTACGATGATAAATACGTATGAAGGATATAATACTTTTTCTCTTTCTAATCTGAAAATACCCAATGATTTTGCTGATGGAACTTATTCCGTATATGTAGCTACCAAAGATGAGCGCGAAGCGACATGGAGTCGTGTGCGCGGTTACGTGGGTTCTGAAGCATAACTCATTCTTGTTGTGAGTGGTAATAAATGTACTTTGACTCCGTTTAGTGGTAATCTTAGTCGTGAGGAAGACATAGAGGTAAGTGTGGAATTAGTACATAATTTATATAGTGGTCTCAAGGGAGATTTCAAAATGTTGGTTTCTAACAAAAGTGTATCGGATGAATATTATGGTTTAGTGGGTGTTGCACTTTTTAAAGCGGATAAAGAACCGAGCTTTGTAGCGATAGTCGGAGATGTACAGGTCGAAATAAAACCGGGCACGGTTAATAGAGAACTGGCAGTAGCCGGAGACTTGGCTGTTACTAAGAACTATGTGACTACCAATATCCCTGCTGGAGATTATTATATTTGCCCTTGCATAGATTGGGGAGGAGCTACGTATGCCATCGGTGAGTTAACTCCGGTAACCATAAAGGAAGCGTATGGAACTGCCGATTTGAAAGTCAGTCAGCCACATTTGGAGAAGGAACAACTTCAAGTAGGTGAGACCCTGAAATTTCTGGCTGATCTGTCACTGTCTGGTGATGGAAACGTATATACTGGAACATTGACAGCAGCAATTTTCGAGAATGCTATAGGTTACGCATACAGTGTACACTATCAGAATGTATTTGTGGAGGCGGACCAGACGAAAAATCTTGTAATGGAAATTCCTCTGAGTCTAGGTGAAGGAAGACATGCTGTTTGTTTGTATAAATCAGGTACTAATGGAGACTTAGTGACAATTAGCACTCTCTACTTTTCTGTAGGACCAGCTACCGGTATTGAGGATGAAGTAGCCGATGAGGATGGATTAGTTATCTATCAGCAACCAGTAGACGATATTCTTAATATCCGTACTTCTAATGCCGTCCAAATGATCTCTGTCTATAATCTGTCCGGACAACAGATGATACAGCAAAAAGAGCCCGGAGATAAAAAAGAGTATTCTATACCAGTAAAAGGGTTGACCGCAGGTTACTATATTGTAGTATTACAGTCGGCTGATGATAAGGTATACAAGAGCAAGTTTATGAAACGTTAGACTATATATTTATAGTATGGAGGGCGAGGCTATTCTATTAACTTAGGATGGCCTTGTTTTTTATATTCTAATGAACGATTTTCACTCTAAAACGTTCATTTGCGATAGGATCATCAAAAAAAGTATTCAAAATCATCTGACGAACCATATATTTCAGTAATTTTGTCTTTCTAATGAACAACAAGATAGTGATTTGTGTCATTCGTTGAGGTGCTACTAAAACAACTAACCTCTAACTATATGAGGTGTACACTACTCTTTCTATTTATTCTTCTTACAAGTCGGCTTCTTGCTGATAATATAACAGCAGAGCAGGCTCATGCTTTAGCTGCCGATTTCCTTAAAACGAATGTTCAAACCCGTAACACTTCTGCATCACCACAGCTGCAATTAGTTTGGGATGGAGAAGATTTGAGTACTCGTAGCACAGGGAGTCTTCCGGCTTTCTATGTTTTTAATAATACCGATCGGAAAGGCTTTGTTATTATTGCCGGAGATGATGTGGCTATGCCCGTATTGGGGTATTCTTTTACGGATAACTTTGTGGTAGATGGGATGCCTTCTAATCTGAAAAGTTGGATGAATGGGTTGAGAGAGCAGATCAATAGAGCCAGAGAGACAGGACTGAATGCTTCCGATGTTGTATCCAAAGCATGGAGAGGGGTGTCGGACATGACTACGGGAGACGTGGTGAAGCAATATGAAACGGCAAAGTGGGATCAAATCAGTCCCTATAACTTCCTTTGTCCTGAAATTAATCGCATTCGAACTGTAACAGGTTGTGTTGCAACGGCTGTAGCTATACTTATGAGATATTATCAATGGCCGGATGTGGGTACGGGAACTCTTCCGACTTACAATTATACAGCACATATAAATGGAAGAGAAATTTCCCAGACAGTGCCAGAAAGGACATTAGGCAATACTTATGCGTGGAATAATATGCCACTTGAATATGATTGGAATTCTTCAGAAGTCACCGAAAATGAAGTTGCAACTTTGATGTACGATTGTGGTGTTATGGCTCAGGCTGAGTTCAATATAGCTTCTGCCGGTGGTACCGGTGCTGCTACATTAACAGCAGTTCGTGGATTGGCTGAGTATATGAAGTACGATAAAAGTATGTTGTGTCTTCGTCGCGAATGGTACTCGGATACAGAGTGGATACAAATGTTGGAAAATGAAATAATGACAGTAGGTCCTGTGCTTTATGGTGGAGCTACTCTTAGTAATGAAGGGCATCAGTTTATACTGGATGCATACACAACAGAGAATTATTTCAGAGTAAATTGGGGATGGAGTGGGTATAGCAATGGTTTCTTTCTGATTTCCGCTTTAAATCCGAATGATCAGGGGGCAGGCGGTAGCACTGGCGGTGGTTTCATTGTGAATCAAGATGCTTTGTTTGGGCTAAAGCCGGCAAAAGGAAATTCAAACTATCAGACTTTGTTGGGGATGCTTGCTGGAAAAACTGGCAGTGGAGAATCTTACTCCGGTTTGATAACTTCTGAAACTCAGTTTAATGTAAATACTAATTTTACTGTGAAATGCGGCTTTTTCTGGAATCTCGGATTAATTCCGTTTTCTGGAAAAGTAGCTTTAGCTATAGTTGATAAGAATCAGAATATTAGAGAACTTATATCAGGTACTTCATCTATTTCAAGCATGAAGACATATGGTGGTATGGCCTTTACGTTCCCTTGTAAAATCTCATTGTCTCCACAACCCGGAGATCGTATTGTTGCAGTCTACAAAGGAACAAATGATACTGATTGGAAAATTGTTCGTGGTGGTCCTGACACTACGAATGAGATTATCGTTAAGACCGATCCTACCCCAATAATCGAGACCGAACAAGAAACTCAGTTTACTGTTTATTGTGATAAGCAACAAGGAACTGTGATTGCTCATTTGCCGGAGAATTCCCATACGTTGAATGTATATGATGTAAATGGACGTTTATTGAGACAAATATTGTCTGAAGGAAAAGAAACTATAACTTTCTCTTGTCGGGAATATCCTACGGGAGTGTATATATTGCAGGTTATAACAGATAAGGGAAGTCAACAATGTAAGTTTTTAAAATGAAAAAAGAAATTAATATTGTAATAGCGGCTTTACTTGTACTATTGGCAGGTTGTCGCTCTGCGAAAAAAGAAACAACGGTTACATCGGATATGCAAAAGATAGAAATGAATTCTATGGCGATTACTCCACAACTGACAGGGGGGAATCCAGCTTCTACTTCACCAATAGTCTATGTCTATAAGACAAAGGCTGATTATTTACATCGGGTACCGGTTCTAATGGATGAGGCTCGTACACGTATCTTGTCCTATCCCGCACCCGGGGATTTGAAAATGGGTAATGGATTACGTCTGCCTACTGTTTTGGATAAAGGCTACTTGCTGGATAATAAAGGAATAGGTCCTAATGTGGCTTTTCTTACCTATACATATGAAGAGTATAGCCAGTTGCCCACAGCACCTTCCATGGACGATTTGATGTCACATATTCTTGATAAATATCCTTTATTGGAAATACATGCATGTGGTCGTCGTGCTGATTATAAAGACATTGTTCCAGAATTAAATGAGAAAATAGCAGAAGGAATTCTGCAAAAATAATTATATTTGTCGCCCAATATTTAATAAATAGGTATAGTAAATGAAAGAATTTGTAATCTCCGAAGTACAGGCAGAAACGGCGGTATTAGTTGGTCTCATCACGAAAATGCAGGATGAGCGTAAGACGAATGAATACCTCGATGAACTGGAATTCTTGGCTGAGACAGCCGGGGCGGAAGTAGTGAAACGATTTACTCAGAAGCTGGATCAGGCACATTCTGTGACTTACGTCGGCAAGGGTAAACTGGAAGAAATAAAAGAATATATCCGGAGCGAAGAGGAAGCCGAACGGGAAATCGGTATGGTGATTTTCGATGATGAACTCTCCGCGAAACAAATACGTAATATTGAAGCGGAGTTGAAGATCAAGATATTAGATCGTACTTCGCTTATTCTCGACATATTTGCCATGCGTGCACAGACAGCTAATGCAAAGACGCAGGTGGAACTGGCACAGTATAAATACATGCTTCCCCGCTTGCAACGTTTGTGGACCCACTTGGAACGTCAGGGTGGTGGTTCCGGCGCCGGTGGTGGTAAAGGTTCCGTGGGACTTCGTGGTCCGGGCGAAACGCAGTTGGAAATGGACCGTCGTATCATCTTGAACCGTATGTCATTGCTGAAAGAGCGCTTGGCGGAGATTGATAAGCAAAAGTCGACTCAGCGGAAGAACCGCGGGCGCATGATTCGTGCGGCATTAGTGGGATATACCAATGTGGGTAAATCTACATTGATGAATCTGCTGGCTAAGAGTGAAGTCTTTGCAGAAAACAAGCTGTTTGCGACATTGGATACTACGGTGCGCAAGGTGATTATTGATAATCTGCCGTTCTTGCTTTCAGATACGGTTGGTTTCATCCGTAAGTTGCCGACAGACTTGGTTGATTCTTTTAAATCAACTCTGGACGAAGTGCGGGAGGCGGATTTGCTGTTGCACATTGTGGATATTTCACATCCTGATTTTGAAGAACAAATAGAAGTAGTCAATAAAACTCTGGCAGATATCGGTGCATCCGGTAAGCCTATAATACTTGTTTTTAATAAAATAGACGCTTACACCTATGTGGAGAAAGCGGCTGACGACCTTACCCCCAGAACAAAGGAAAACTTGACACTCGAGGAACTGATGAAGACTTGGATGGCAAAGATGGCGGATAATTGCCTCTTTATCTCTGCCCGTGAGAAGATCAATTTAGAGGAACTGAAGAGCGTAGTTTATGCGCGTGTAAAAGAATTGCATGTACAGAAGTACCCTTATAACGATTTTCTTTATCAGACCTACGAAGAAGAGTTATGAATTGAGAATTATGAATTATGAATTATGAATTACTGTGCAGCATCATAGCACAGCTCATTCATGATTCATAATTCATAATTCATAATTATCTTATGCTTATGGATTACAGACATTTAACCGAAGACGAGATACTTCGGTTGAAAAGCCAGTCGTGTCTGGCAGATGATTGGGGGAAAGTAACGGTAGCGGAAGACTTTGTTACCGAATTTGTGCATCATACCCGGTTTTCGGGAAATGTACGTTTAGGTGTGTTTCAATCAGAATTCACATTACCGGGAGGAATCAAGAAACACTCCGGCCTGCGCCATGTGACGCTACACAATGTCTCTGTAGGAGATAACTGTTGCATAGAGAATATCCAGAATTACATTGCTAATTATGAAATCGGGCATGATACATTTATTGAGAATGTGGATATTATCCTGGTAGATGGTTTGAGTAAATTTGGCAATGGGGTAGAGGTGTCCGTGCTGAATGAAACAGGTGGGCGAGAGGTACTTATCAATGATAAACTTTCTGCGCACCAAGCCTATATCCTGGCGCTTTACCGTCACCGTCCGGAACTGATTTGCCGGATGAAGGCTATTACTGATTTTTATTCCAATAAGCATGCTTCTGCAATAGGTAGCATTGGCAACCATGGCATGATACTCAATACAGGGTCTATCAAGAACGTGCGTATTGGAGATTACTGTCACATTTGTGGGACGTGTCGTCTTTTTAATGGAAGCATCAATAGTAATGAAGAAGCACCGGTACATCTTGGTCATGGGGTTATCTGTGATGATTTTATCATCTCATCCGGTTCGCATATAGATGATGGGGCGATGTTAAGCCGCTGTTTCATAGGACAGGCTTGTCGTTTGGGACATAATTATTCGGCATCGGAATCTCTCTTTTTCAGCAATTGTCAAGGAGAAAACGGTGAAGCATGTGCCATTTTTGCCGGACCTTTCACGGTGACGCATCATAAATCCACTTTATTGATTGCCGGTATGTTTTCATTTATGAATGCCGGTTCCGGATCTAACCAAAGTAACCATATGTATAAGTTAGGTCCTATTCATCAGGGAACTTTGGAGCGTGGTGCTAAGACTACTTCCGACTCTTATATCCTATGGCCTGCCCGTGTGGGAGCTTTTTCATTGGTGATGGGACGCCACGTCAATCATTCCGATACATCCAATCTGCCTTTTTCCTATCTGATAGAACAGAATAATACCACTTATCTTGTGCCGGGCGTTAACTTGAGGAGTGTCGGAACCATCCGTGATGCGCAGAAATGGCCGAAGCGTGACGGACGTACTGATACTAATAAGTTGGATTTCATCAATTACAACTTGCTCAGCCCTTATACCGTACAAAAGATGTTCAAAGGGCGAGAGACTTTGCAGAATCTGCGCCATGCTTCCGGAGAACTTTCTGATATTTATTCTTTCCATAGTGCTAAAATCCGTAATTCAGCGTTAGTGAAGGGGATAAAGTTCTATGAGATAGCTATTCATAAATTCCTTGGTAACTCTGTAATCAAGCGTCTGGAAGGTATTGATTTTAAGAGTAACGAAGAAATACGTGCCCGTCTGAAACCTGATACGGTAATAGGTAGTGGTGAGTGGGTAGATATTTCCGGATTGATAGCTCCGAAGAGCGAGATAGATGCTTTAATCAATGATATAGAGTGTGGTAAAGTGAACCGTCTGAAGTCGATTAATGAGGAATTCGAGAAGATGCATCAGAACTACTATACTTACGAATGGACTTGGGCTTATGAGAAGTTAGAAGAGTTCTATGGTATCAAGCCTGAGAATATTACGACGGCAGATATTATCCGTATTGTAGAAAAGTGGAAAGAAGCTGTAGTTGGGCTGGACCGTATGGTGTACGATGACGCTAAGAAAGAATTCTCACTGGCCTCCATGACGGGCTTTGGTGCCGACGGTTCGCGTGCAGAGAAAGAAATGGACTTTGAACAGGTGCGTGGAGATTTCGAAAGTAATCCGTTTGTCACTGCTGTGCTGAAGCATATAGAAGATAAGACGGCATTGGGTGACGAATTGATAGATCGTATGCAGCAAGTAGCATCATTTTACTCTAATTAAAGAAATATTTCAATAATAGTTCTTACCTTTGTGCTACGATTCATTAATTTAATTTACGAGTAATTATGGCAACAACACCTCCGTTCCACTATCAACCTATGTTCGAGCATGGGGAAGATAAGACTGAGTATTATCTGCTTACAAAAGACTATGTATCGGTAAGCGAGTTTGAAGGAAATCCCATTCTGAAGATTGAAAAGGAAGGTCTTACAGCAATGGCTAATACGGCTTTCCGCGATGTGTCATTCATGTTGCGCCGTTCGCACAATGAGCAAGTTGCTAAGATTCTGCGCGACCCAGAAGCAAGTGATAATGACAAATATGTAGCACTAACTTTCCTGCGTAATGCAGAAGTAGCCTCCAAAGGTGTGCTTCCTTTCTGCCAGGATACCGGTACGGCTATTGTTCATGGTGAAAAGGGACAACAGGTATGGACCGGATATTGCGATGAAGAAGCACTTTCATTGGGCGTCTACAAAACATATACTGAAGAAAACCTGCGCTACTCTCAGAATGCCCCGTTGAATATGTACGACGAGGTGAATACAAAATGTAACCTGCCCGCACAGATTGATATCGAAGCTACCGAAGGCATGGAATATAAATTCCTCTGTGTGACTAAAGGGGGTGGTTCGGCAAATAAGACTTATCTCTATCAGGAAACAAAGGCAATCCTGAATCCCGGTACATTGGTTCCTTTCCTTGTTGAGAAGATGAAAACCCTGGGTACAGCTGCTTGTCCTCCTTATCATATTGCTTTCGTCATTGGTGGTACTTCTGCTGAGAAGAACCTGTTGACCGTGAAGTTGGCATCTACTCACTACTACGATGAATTACCAACTACCGGTAATGAATACGGTCGTGCTTTCCGCGATGTAGAACTTGAAAAAGAAGTACTGAAGGAAGCTCACAAGATTGGTCTTGGTGCACAGTTTGGCGGTAAATATCTGGCTCACGATGTACGTATCATTCGTTTACCTCGTCATGGTGCTTCTTGTCCGGTAGGTTTGGGCGTTTCCTGCTCTGCCGACCGTAACATCAAGTGTAAGATCAATAAGGATGGTATCTGGATTGAAAAGCTTGACAGCAATCCGGGTGAACTCATTCCGGAAGAAATGCGTCATGCAGGTGAAGGAGCCGTCGTTAAGATAGACCTGAACCAACCGATGGCAGATATTCTGAAAGAACTGACTAAATATCCGGTAGCCACCCGCTTGTCACTGAACGGTACGATTATCGTGGGACGTGATATTGCTCATGCTAAGCTGAAAGAACGTCTGGATCGTGGCGAAGACTTGCCACAATATATCAAGGATCATCCTATTTATTATGCCGGTCCTGCTAAAACTCCCGCCGGAATGTCTTGTGGCTCTATGGGTCCCACTACTGCGGGACGTATGGACTCGTATGTAGAGTTGTTCCAGAGTCATGGTGGCAGTATGGTTATGCTTGCTAAGGGTAACCGTAGCCAGCAGGTGACGGATGCTTGTAAGAAATACGGTGGTTTCTATCTCGGTTCTATCGGTGGTCCTGCTGCTATCCTGGCACAGAACAATATCAAGAGTATCGAATGCGTGGAATATCCCGAACTCGGCATGGAAGCTATCTGGAAGATTGAAGTAGAAGACTTCCCGGCATTTATCCTGGTAGATGATAAAGGCAACGATTTCTTTAAGCAACTGAAACCATGGAATTGCAGTAAGTAAAAGATATTTTTTCTATCAATTAAGTGAAAGCTGTCCCGAAGAAGTTTATCAACTCCTTGGGACAGCTTTCTCTGTTTATTCTCACCTTGGTGAGTATCTATTCTCTATTAAGTGAGTATTTATTCTCAATACGCTGAGTATCGCTTCTCTATTTGATGAGCATTTTTTCTCACTATGGTGAGAAAAATGAGGATACTAATACCTATCTTTACGCCTTCAAAGTCAGATTAATCTTATTGATAATATGGAAACTACTACCTGCATTTCTCCGAAGGCGGATTCTCGTGTTGTTTGGCTGGATGTCGCTCGACTAATAGCGATGTTTACCGTGGTTTGCTGTCATTGCACAGACCCTTTTAATTTCTATCCGGGAACGGCTCCCAATATTGAAGACATCAAGTTCTGGGGAGCTATTTATGGGGCAGTGTTACGGCCATGCGTACCCCTATTCGTGATGATAACAGGGGCTTTGCTGCTTCCGGTGCGTGGTGATGCATCTGTATTCTATAAGAAACGCATTCCGCGTGTGCTCTTTCCTTTCCTTATCTGGTCGGTGATTTACAATCTTTTCCCTTGGATTGCCGGATTGCTGGGAGTAGAGCCGCGGGTGATTCTCGACTTCTTCCCGTATTCGGGTGAAGAAGTGATGCGACAGTCTTTGGCTGTCAGTATGGGATATATTGCAGAGTTCCCCTTTAATTTTTCCATTCTTGACGTACACATGTGGTACATTTATTTGTTGATTGGACTTTATCTGTATTTACCGATATTCTCCGCCTGGGTAGAGAAAGCTTCAGAGAGAGCTAAACTCTGGTTCTTGGCTGCATGGGGAGTGACACTGCTTATACCTTATTATAATGAGTTTGTAGCGCAATACCTGTGGGGAACTTGTTCATGGAATTCATTCGGTATGCTTTATTATTTTGCAGGTTTCAATGGATACCTGCTTCTGGGACATTACTTGCGGAATCATGACTGGACGGGACAGCAGTCTGTGTTAATCGGTATTCCTATGTTTGTGGCGGGTTATGCGGTTACTTTCTTTGGGTTCCGTCACATGACGGCGTTACCTGAGTTTACAGATGAAATGTTGGAATTGTTCTTTACCTATTGTTCACTGAATGTAGTGATGATGACCATTCCTGTATTTATTTGGGCAAAGAAGGTGAATATCCGTTCGGAGAGGATAGTAAAAGCATTATCCAATCTGACGCTTTGTGGTTTTGGAGTTTATATGATACACTACTTCTTCACCGGTCCGTCAGTGGTATTGATGCGGGCGGCAGGTGTTCCGTTGTGTTTACAGATACCTGTCGCCGCAGTGGTTGCATTTGGTGTCTCTTGGTTCCTGGTGGCAATGGCATACCGTTGCTTCGGGAAGAAGACAAAATGGGTAATGGGATAGTCTTGGAAGACTATCCTATCCAAGGTTCTTCTTCATAGTCAGGTGGTTTTCACCGTCCAAACGCTGGTACGATACTTCATTCATGATGCTTCGTATGAGGAATATACCCAGTCCGCCTATGGCACGCTCTTCAATGGGGATAGTAATGTCCGCATCAGGAGCGTTGGTAGGGTCGAAGGAGAGACCTTTGTCTGTCAATAAGAAAATTAGCTGTCCATCTGTCATGCTGGCTTTCAACCGGATTTCCTGATGCTCTTCCAATGGATAGGCATACATGATAACGTTACTGACAGCTTCTTCCAGAGCCAGGTTGATATGCATGGTTGTTTCCGGTGATAGAGACAATTCAGAACAGAGTTCTTCTACAAAGGTTGCCAATGCTGTAATTTCATCCAGTTCGTTGGTTATTCGGATCTCTTTTTCCATGATATTATACTTTTGTTATGTTAGGTTCGTAATGAATTAATAGGATGGTCATGTCGTCACTTGCTTCCGCCTCTTGTACATGAGATGCGATGGAGCGAATCACAGTATCTACTACAATGCGTATATCGCAAGAGGCGAGTGGAGCCAAAGTAGATAACAGGCGGTCTTCCCCATACAGTTCTTTGGAAGTATTCTCGGCCTCAGTTACTCCATCTGTGTAGAGGAAGAGCCGGGAACCTTTCTCAAGAATAATTTCTTCGTCGGTGTATTCCATATCTTCGAGTATTCCGACGAAGAGCTGTATCTTTGATTGCAGCAAAGTCGATTTTCCATCAACTCCAATTATGACAGGCGGATTATGCCCGGCATTGCAGAATCGCAGGCTTCCGGTTTTCAAATCCAATATACCGATAATGAGTGTGATGAACATGTTTGCTTCATTGTTTTCGGCAATGGAGTGATTCATCTTAGTCATAATTTCGGCAGGTGAAGTTACCTGTTGGGCGAGAGTACGGAATAAGCTGCGGGCAATGGCCATGAACAATGAAGCGGGAACGCCTTTACCCGATACGTCACCAATGACGAAATAGAGCCGGTCGCCATCGATGAAGAAATCATAGAGGTCGCCACCCACTTCTTTGGCGGGATGCAGTATGGCGTGCAAGTCTACATCGTCCCGTTCGGGGTATGGCGGGAATATTTTGGGGATCATTCCCATTTGTATTTCACGCGCTATGGATAGTTCGCTTTCGATGCGCTCCTTGGATGCTGTGGTGGTGCGTAGTTCCGAAACATATCCCGATAGCGAGTGTTGCATGTAGACTAATGAGTCGTGCAAATCCTTTATCTCGTCTTTTGAATGTACTTCGGGTATCTCTACATCGAAACGTCCCGTTGCAATGGAGCGAGCTGATTCGGAGAACTTTTTAAGAGGGCGCACCAGTCTGTATATGATCTGATATATCAGTGGAAGCAGTACCAACATTCCTATCAGGAATACATAGATAATGCGGTGTGAGGTCCGATCCAGACTATGAAGAATCACTTCGCCGGGACAGACAGTACATATAGACCAGCCGCAATTGGGTATGGCTGTATACAAAGCGTATGAACTTTGTTTCGCACTGTCGAACTGTACTGTGCCGGTAAGTCCGTTCAGCATGTTGTGCCCAATTTCTTCTTCCTTGTTGTCATTATTACTAAGCGCTACGGAAAAGATTGTTTCGTTCATTATCTTTTCCCGGTCAGGATGGGTGAGGAAACTACCGTTCCGGCTAAGCAAGAAGGTATAACTGGATTGGTAAGGCTTCAACTCATTTACCATATCGGTGAAACGGGACAGGAAAATGTTGGCGGTGAATATGGCGTACACTTCTCCTTGCTGGTTGCAAAGGGGAAGTGAGTATGTACTCATAATCGTGTTCCGCCTCCCGTATCATAGTAAGGTTCACTCCAATAACTCTTTTTCAATAGTTTGGGTATCAGATACCAGTCCATACAAGGATAATCATAGTCTGCCCCGCCCAGTTTCAGAAAGTTTATGACCTCTTCCTCTCCTTCATTGATGCTGAAGGCATAGGGCATGAAGTATTTCCCTTTCTCTTTATAATATTCGGGAATGAAGGCGATACCGCTTCCCACGATCAGACTGTTATTTTTCACAATAGCTGTGAGAATGTCACGTAACGAATCGGGAGTGCTCAAGTTCTTTTCCACAATCCAAACGGATTGTTTGAGGGTTGCTTCTACAATCTGTAGCTCTCCGCTGATTTGCGTAGCCGTGTTCTGGAGTAATCCGTGTGCATGGTCAATGGCATCTTCCGTTATCTGCTTCCGGCTGTAATTGTAGAATAGCATCATGATGCAGATGAAAACTACCAGCGTAAACGACAACACGTAGATACTTAGCTTGGTAGCAAATGAAGGAGAAGAAATATGTTTCATGTGAATGATTGTATAATTAAGGTATATGAGAGGATGTTCACTTTACAAAATCTTCATAACGGATACTGGTTTTGTTTAAGTTTCTTGGTGCCAGTATCTGTACAGCACGTTCAAAGCCTTCCCGGCTGAGGCGATAAGTACGTTGTCCGCTTTTTCTGTCTATTTGCAGGCGGAGTACTTCTTCCAGCATTTTGCGTTGATGGTAACGGTTGGTACCTACATTGCCTCGTTTCACTTCTTCCATAACCATGTCGAGGGCTTCTTCCTGATGTTCATTGGCCCATGCCCAACCGCGTATGCTGGCTTTGGCCAGTTTATGGACGATTTCCGGATATTGATTATAAAAATCCTCTGTCACATATAACCCGTCTTCGGGTAGGTTGTATCCGTAGTCCGCAAAACGTGCGGAGTATATTGAATCGACATTCATGCCATACTCCGTTAATTCGAGGTATTCATTATAGCTTCCTACCAGACAAGGATCAGCGGCTCCGGAAAGGAATATGTTGACTCCGCTGTTGAATCGTATCCATCCGGTTTGTTGTAAACCGTAATGTTCTGCCAGTCTGTCCAGTAACTTCTGACTTAAGTGATTCCATACGGCAATCTTCCGGTTGTGTAACGATTCCGGGCCTTTTATGGGAGAATGGCTGATGAGCATCAGGCTGTTCTCTTGGGAAGTTTGCATAATATTCACTATACGTGCGCCATTCAGCCACTCCATAAAGGCATATGAAAGGTTCATGATTACCACCGGGGCACGCCCTTTTTCCATAAACGAAAAAGAACTTTCCGAGATGGCAGGGTGTTGTACGCGTACGTCAATTCCTTCTTCTTTATAAAAACCCAGTTTGTCTGCTACGTAGTAACCGGCAAATTGTGCTTGGGCAGTCCATTTCGGAGTGAGTGTAATGCCTTGTGCCTGTACCTTGCATGGAGTAAGTGACAAGGTTAATAAAATAGTGCTGAAAATAAATATTTTCATCATGATTATTATCGGATATTAAAGAGAGAAGTGCAGCCAGTCATTTCAAAAATATTCTTGATTTCCGGCTTCATGGCTTCAATAATAAGGCTTCCACGGTTTTTCTGTACACTCTTTTGTAGAATTAGGAAACAACGTAAGCCGGAACTGCTGATGTAAGACATCTGCTCACAATTGATGATAATATTGGGATTTACTTCTTGTAACAAGGGTTGTATAGCCATGCTGAAATCACGGGCATTGGCAGTATCCAGCCGGCCTTTTATATCCAGCACGATGATGCCGTCCACTCTACAAATATTTGTATCAAGCAGGGCATCCGGTTTAAAGTCTATATCCAGCCGCTTAACTAAAGTCAGTAGGTTTTGAGTGCCAATAGTCCGGTAATTCACTTCGTCCATTGTGCGGTGAATAAGGAAATGGCCTAAACCTTTGGTTAGCTGTTCTTCAAGCGATGGCTTTACGTCCGGGTTGCTTTTCTGGAATGGGTCGACTGCGACTCCTTCATCTGTAATCTGAAAAGTCAGTTTTCCGGGAGTGATGTTTGCTTGCAGTAGAATTTCACCTAATTTGTCGTCCGGATAGGCATTTTGGATGATATTAGCTATGATCTCTTCAATGGCGAGGTTTATGCTCATCGCAATTTCCGATGGGATGTTTAGCGATACTCCTAACTCTTCCATAAATTGGGAAATGCGACTGATTTCATTCAATTTGTTGTTGATAATAATTTCCTTTTCCATATTCTTTTGTTGATGTATTATGATAATGTGTATAGTAGTTTGGTAAAACCATGCAAATATCATTTTTTCCATCTACAATGAATCACTTTATACGTTTAAAAGCGTCCCACTTTGGCAGGAATAGCCAGAATGGTACTTGATACTATCTGAAAGTGGTACTAAAAAGATTGTATATCTTGCTCATTAGTTGAGAAGTTTTATATCTTTGCACCGGATTAAAATACAATGCAAACAAATTCTTGTAAATAAAAAGCAAAATAAAAATGACCAGTGTAATAATGTTATTTATTGAGCTATTGCTCGATATTGTCGGTCTTCTTACAGGAGGAAGTATCTGGAAGCGTTCATCGGAAAGAGGTATTCAGCGGGCTTGGGGAATGTTGGCTACTACCTTGTCGCTTCTTCTACTTTGTGATAATATAGAATGGATGTGGCTTTTCAGTCGGGGAGTAGAAGATATACCCCGTTTCGTAGAGGTACCTATGGATCACCTCTCTATCTGGCATATTGTTTGTGTGATATTCTTTTTCCAGCTCTTTTCTCTTTTTCCCATTGCTTCATTGCAACCGGGATGGATGTCGTTGACGAGGATTGTCAATTACTGTATTCCCATATTGCTGATTGTTTGCATTGCTTGCTGTTATCAGCTTTTCAACGGGCATTATGCCTTGCTGAAATCCTTTGCAGATATCTGGAGAAATTTAGGTGAACAGGATGTTATAGTCAGATTGATTCTGTTTGTTATCAGTGTGCTGACACCTTCCCTGAATTTTCTTCTTCCTTATTTGAAGCGATGGATACCTGTACGGCGTAAACAGAGTAGGGGGATGTATATTTATATGGGATGTTTTGGACTTATCATGTCCGGCTATATCTGGCTGATGTTGGGAACCAGTGGCTTATGCTTCAATCTTTTCGGTTATTTTGTTATATTGCCGACTATTTGTTTGAATGTACTTTATTTGCGCAATGACAATCCGCTCTCTTTGCCTCCGCTGCCGGCAGATGATTTAAGTCCTAAAGAGATAGATGCTATAAAAGAAATAGAGGTATCGGCTGTAGTACTTGAGCTCAGTGAGAAATTACAGGTGCTTATGAAAGAACGTACTCCTTTCACCAATCCTCAATACTCGTTGCAGGATATATTAACAGATGTGGGAACTAACGAGCATCGGTTTAATAAGGCTTTACGCTACAATGGTTTTTCAGGTTTCCGGGATTACATCAATTTTAATCGTCTGCAATACTTTAAGGAGCAGGCTACTTTACGGAAAGAGCTGACAGTGAAGGAGCTTATGTTTATGAGTGGATTTACTTCCCGCTCCAGTTTCTATCGTTATTTTGCCAGTATAGAGAAGATCTCTCCGAGTGAGTATATAGATAGGCTTCAGCAAGAAGGAAAAACCCTTCCCCATAGGGAAGGGTAGTGCAGGGGCTCTATTGTATCTTATTCTTTTTCTTCCATTGCTCGTATTTCTTGAATACTTTCAGTCCATCACTGTTATACCAGCTATAACCGTTCCGGCGTTCGTATCCTATTTCAGAGATATTGAACTTCTTTACTCCGTCACGGTCACTGAAGAAGGGTTGATTGTTTTCTAATGTATAGAAGCGTGCCCATAAAGGAGGACAGTCGGTACATGCAACCATGCAATAGTCTTTCTTGCCTTCATCATTCGTGAAGAATTCTTTCTTTAGTCCTTCTATTTTGGAAGCTTTGAACCATTCAATCGCATTTTCTATGCATGTGATGACTTCTTGTGAAGGGTTAGGCAGGGACATTAATAAAATGACGATTTCGTCAGACTCTTGCCCACTTAGGGAAGGTAACTCATAAGCGCGTGCTTTGGCGGGAGCGAGGGTATGTTCATCATGCTGCGCACACCATACAGTCGGTTTGCCATTCAGTACTACCTGAGTTTTTAAAATACATTCTACACCTTTGTCGAAAGCGGCACGGGCACGGTCACAGATACTGTCGGGAACATAGGTGTAGGGTTCTTTCTTTTCATATACTTCACGTAGCAACTCCATGACATTTACCATCGCGTTGTCATTGTAGGTGATATGTGTATAGTAACCTTTAGGGCGGGGCCAGAATTGAGGCCAACCACCATTGGGATATTGTGCTTTGAGAATGTAGCGAATACCATCAAGTGCCCCGTCTTTGTATTTCTCAATATGGGTGGCCAGATACAAGCATGAGAGATATTGTATCTCTGTGCTGGTAGCATCATTATCTATGGTACTTTCGTTTACTTCGTCTTTAGAGGCAAGTACATCTTCTAACTCCTGTTGAGTAAGTTCGGCAGGCATATAAATGTTTTTGGGCCAACCTCCGGTAGTTTGCTGGTAAAGTAAAACGTTGTCGCCAATGCGGATGGCTTCGTCGGTTTTAAAGAATCCGTCGTTGAGCTTGGGGCCATCTTTACCCAAGTCTTGTACGGCATTTTTTCTTTGTAGTTTACGGTTTCTTGTGCAAATAGGTTTGTCAGGCAGATCAGAGCCAGGCAACACAGGCAAATCTTTTTCATGATCATTGTTTTTTATAGTTCTATGATGGCAAAAGTAGAGGAAAAAAACTTGCCTGATGGGGAATAATTGTTCTATTCCAGGTATTTTGTTACCTTCCCACTGATTTGCAACAAGGAAATCTCACAAACTTTCGTATTGTATTCCGCAGAAAGGATTCTTTCCTCCGCATCCAGAAGACTCTTTTGCGCTTCACGCATCTCGATATCGGAAAGGTTTCCCAACATATAGCGTTCCATGGCAATCTCGTGATTTTCCTTAGCGGCTACAAGGTTCTGACGTTCCAGGTTTAGCATTTGCAGGTTATTCTGGTAGGCTTGCCACAAATTACTCAGGTCGGCACGCAATGCCTGTTCCAGTTGCTCCCGTTCCAGTCGGGCATTCTGAATGGCAATACGCGCATTGTTACGTTCCCGGTGGCGATTCTCGTCGAACAGGTTGAAGCCAATAGTCAGACCAAAGTTTGCTCCGAGATTACCACGCTGGATATTGGTAGCAACATCATATTTATTGAAAGTATAGCCATACCCCCCCGTTCAGCTTCAGATAAGGGTAGTCGCGGGAGCAAACCTTCTTGTAGTCCAGTTGTGCAAGTGTATTGTTTTGATGGGCTCTCAGCAGGGAGGCATTCGTTTGCAGGGTAGCATTCCAAAGCTCTTCAAAGTTCAGACTGCCGTCTACATTGATAAGGCTATCCTGGACAACAATCGGTTGGTCCACATCTTCATTTGCCATCAGTTCGTTCAGTTGGATACGGGAGGTATGCAATAACTCTTGCTGCTTCATGTACTGGGCACTGTCGGCATTGAAGTCCACTTTTGCCTGTTGGTAATCCAGACGGGAGAAGTTACCGATGTGATAACGCTCCTCTACGATACGTAAGCGTTCTTTGGATAGAGATACGGCGTAGCGGAAATTATTCAGGCGGATTTTATGTTGCAGGTAGTTGTAATATTCCGCTGCAATATTGGCTATCAAATCTTCTACGGCAATACGGGTGTTTGTTTCACCTTGTCGTTCCAGTTCCTTCAACCGTTGGTAGTTGGCAGTGATGTTGAAACCGTCAAAGATAGTCCAATTCAGATTGAGACCTACATTCATGGCCTGGTCGAATACACCATTCTCTTTGAGGTGTTCTCCGGTGGCACGCACTTTACTGTCAGTGTTATCAACAGTTCCTTTATAACTTGCTGACAGGTCAAGTGTCGGCAGATAGCCGGCGTTGCCCAATGTTGCATTGTTCTTGGAGACTTGTTCCTCATTGCGGGTAATGCGCAACGAGTAATTGTTTTGAAGTCCGTTTTCCAGACAGGATTTCAGTGTATAAGATTGAGGCATCTGCGCCTGCAAAGCAAGCGAGGTGCAACAAATCGTTATGAGGGATAAAATCGTACGTTTCATGATTTCTTTAACTTACTGCGGTTAGTGGATATATAGCTATATATGGCAGGTACGATGTACATGGTCAGGAATGTGGATACCAACATACCTCCCACTACGGCTGTACCCATGGCAATACGCTGATTACAACCTTCACCCGAAGCGAATGCCAGCGGTATCAGTCCCAGAATGGTAGAGGCGCTGGTCATCAGAATAGGGCGCAGACGTTGTAGTGATGCATCTTTGATAGCTTCCATCTTGTCTTCTCCGGCTTCTTGCTTCTGATTGGCAAATTCTATAATGAGGATACCGTTTTTCGCTACCAGACCAATCAGCATAATGATACCGATCTGGCTGAAGATATTCATCGTAATATCACCGAAATACATGAATACCAAGGCACCTGCAATGGCCAAAGGCACGGTAAGCATGATAATCAGCGGGTCCTTGAAACTCTCGAACTGAGCTGCCAGAATCAGGTAAATCAGCAAGATGGCCAGTACGAAAGCAAACATCAAGCTGGAAGAACTCTCCCGATATTCTTTAGAGTCTCCGGTCAATGCAGTACGGAATGTATCGTCCAGTGTTTCCTTGGCTATTTTATCCATTTCATCCAATCCTTGTCCGATAGTCTTTCCATCGGCAAGTCCGGCGGAAATGGTGGCGGAAACGAAACGATTGTAACGGTATAACTGTGGTGGAGCAATACCACCGGTCAGTTCAATCAGGTTGTCCAACTGCACCATCTCTCCTTTGTCACTACGGATATAAATACCTTTCAGGTCGGCAGGTTTATTACGCTGTTGGCGGTTGATCTCTCCTAATATCTCATATTGCTTTCCGTTCATATAGAAGTAACCCATACGCTGACCGCTCAATCCGTACTGTAAAGTTTGTGCAATGTTGCGTGTACTTACTCCCATGATACTTGCTTTATCACGGTTGATGTTGATGCGTGCTTCTGGCTTACTGAATTTCAGGTTTACATCAGCCATCTGGAATACCGGATTTTCATAAACTTTGGCCATGAATTCCGGTAGTACCTCTTGTAATTTCTCAATATTGGTAGCCTGTAGTACGTATTGCACCGGCATACCTCCACGACGCCCGCCGAAAGAGGAAGACTGTTGTACGAAAGAGCGTGCCATCGTCTTCTTTTGTACCGCCCGGGAGATTTGCTCTGCTACTTCCATCTGTGTGTAATCACGATCCTTCATGTCTTTCAATGTGATACGCACATTACCGCTACCGCTTGATACACGCGCAGTAACAGACTCTGCATCCGGAAGTATGGAATCTACCAGCTGATTGATGTCTTCTGTGTAATCCCGTATATATTCATACGTCACACCCTCAGCTCCACGCGTGTTGATGCTGATTTGCGAACGGTCTTCAAGGGGGGCCATTTCAGCGGGGATAGCATTCCAAAGGAATACAATGATAAATAAAGTACCTAATACAAGAGGCATGGCCAACCAACGTTTGTGCAGGAAGATCTCCAACGACCGGCTATATATGCGGTTCATTCCTTCAAAGAACGGTTCGGTTTTTATATAGAACCAGTTTTTCTTTTCTTGTTTCACCAGCAATTTGGTGGCAAGCATAGGTGTGAAAGTCAATGCAGCAAACGAAGAGATGATTACCGAACCGGATACCACGATACTGAATTCACGGAAAAGCCGTCCTGTCATACCATCCATAAATACAATGGGGAAGAATACGGCCACCAATGTGATGGTGGTAGAGATTACGGCGAAGAAAATTTCCTTAGCACCTTCGATACCTGCTTCTTTTGGGGGCATTCCACGCTCAATGCGGACATAGATATTCTCCGTCATAACGATAGCATCATCCACTACAAGCCCCACTGCTAATACTACCGCCAACATGGAAAGCACATTGATGGAGAATCCTGCCAGGTACATCACGAAAAATGCACCGATAAGCGAAACTGGAATTACGATACAAGGTACCAGTGTAACGCGCCAGTCACGCAGGAAGAGGAAAATAATAATGATAACGAGGATAAATGCCACATATACGGTTTCCTTTACTTCGTCAATGGAAGCACGGATAAATTTGGTGTTATCAAAACCGTAAGAATATTGCACGTCTTCAGGAAGGTCTTTCTTCATCTGTTTCATGCGTTCGTAGACAGCATCGGCAATTTTAATATGATTGGCACCCGGCTGCGGAATCACAACGATACCCACCATAGGTACCCCATTCATCTTCATGTAGCTTTTTATATCCGCCGGACCTAATTCTGCCCGTCCGATATCACTGAAGCGAACAATACGGTTATTATCTTCCCGCAGGATCAGGTTGTTAAACTCTTCTGCCGTATGCATCAGTCCTAACGTACGGATGGTAAGCTCCACCGTATTACCCTCAATACTTCCGGACGGGAGTTCTACATTTTCTTTATCTACTGCATTTTTAACGTCGATAGGAGTAATGCCATAACCTGACATCTTGATCGGATCTAACCACAGACGCATGGAATAACGCTTTTCTCCCCAAATACTAACGCTACTAACGTCTGAAATAGTCTGCAATTGTTCTTTTACAGTGAGGTCGGCAATTTCACTCAATTCCAACAGAGAACGTTTATCACTTTGCAATGCAACCATCAGGATAGGCATAGCATCTGCATCTGCTTTTGATACCGTAGGCGGGTCACAGTCACGGGGCAGGTAGCGTTGAGCCCGTGAAACTTTATCACGCACATCGTTTGCAGCAGTTTCCAGATCGACGGAAAGTTCGAATTCTACCGTAATACGGGATGAGCCCTGCTGGCTGACGCTGGACAATGAACGGATACCCGGAATACCATTGATATTTTGTTCCAGTGGTTCGGTAATCTGGTTTTCAATAACATCGGCGTTTGCACCCGGGTAGGAGCAAGATACCGAAATGATAGGATTGTCCACGGACGGATATTCGCGAACGCCGAGGTAGCTGTACCCGATAAGTCCAAAAAGCAGGATAATAAGGGTAAGCACTGTAGAAAGTACCGGGCGCCGTATACTGAGTTCAGATATATTCATAAGGCATCCGGTTTAATAAATGTTATCCAAAGTTACAGGGAGTCCTGTACGGAGTTGTAATGTTCCTGAAACTATAATCGTGTCCCCTTCCTGCAAACCTTGTAATACTTGGGTTTCGGCTTCCGTACGTATACCGGCTTGTATTTCTACAGGCTGGGCCTTTCCCGATTTATAAAGGAATATCTTATCCTTCCCCATCTCCGGAACAATCGCTTCGGATGGAACGGCAAGGGCATCCTGAATTTCGTTTTTACTTAAACGGATGTCCGCATAACGTCCCGGCATCACATGACCGTTGGCATTGGGATAAAGGGCACGTAAAGTCAACGTATGGGTGTTTTGATCCATTCTGGATTCCCGGGCATAAACTTTAGCGTGGAAAGTCTCGAGCTTACCTTCAAGTCCGAAGTTTACTCCTGCACCGATTTTTACATCATTAGCGTAGCGTTCGGGAACGGAGAATTCTACCTTCAGCGGAGATACTTTAGTAAGTTTAGCTACAATGGTTGTAGGAGAGGCATAAGTTCCTACACTGACCTGGCGCAAACCAATCACACCGTCGAATGGTGCACGAAGCTCGGTTTGTGCAATGTTTGCCTCTATCAGATCTATGTCTGCATTCAGGGTTGCCAGTTCAGTTTTCACCTGTTCATAGGCTTCTTTACTGACTGCATCTCTTTCCAACAGAGCGTTTTGGCGGAATACGCGGTCTTCTGCTAATTTCAGTTGGGCAACAAGACGTTGCAACTGTGCTTGCAAAGGCCGGTCGTTTACTTTAGCCAGCAATTGTCCTTTTTTTTACTTGGCTGCCCTCCTCGAAATTAATTTCTATAATTTTACCGGAAGTTTCGAAAGAAAGATCTACCTCTTCATCAGGCAACAAGCTACCACTGATTTTTATTTCATCTTTCAGCAGTTGAGGTTTTATGATCTTTGCGTTTACATTCAGTATTCTCTTATTATTGCGGTTAGTACTCATTACTTTGTCTGCAGCCGCCAATTCTTTGTTCTCCTTAGGGAGTTGAGAATAAATACCCCCACCTATCAATCCGGCACCGATAAAAATGATGATGCCCCATTTAACTTTCTTATTCATGTATCAGTATTAGTATTACGTCAGATTATGTCAGCATGAATTTGGACATTTAGAGAACAGGAAGGTTTAATATGAGAAGCGTTAAAAAAGGTGATAAAGTGATAACATAACAATGTTATCGTATGTGATTGTGATAGGAGGATAAGATGATTGACTGATAAAACGTTATCACATTGCCACTTTATCGCCCTATTACTTATTTTAATATGCTGCCCGGTATTTCCCTTCCTCCTTGTCTTCCAACATATTGAGGTAAGAGCTATAGCGTGACTCGCTGATATAATGTTCTTTTACAGCTTCCCGTACGGCGCAACCCGGTTCCTGGCGGTGAGTGCAGTTGCCATAACGGCAGTCTGCAGAGAATTTGAATATCTCCGGGAAATAGTGCCCTATCTCTTCCTCTTCCATATCGAATGTGCCGAAACCTTTGATACCCGGTGTGTCGATAATATATCCGTCTCCCGGAACGGGAAACATTTCAGAGAAGGTAGTGGTGTGCATACCTTTATTATGATAGGTGGAAATCTCACCGGTTTTTACGTCTTGTTCAGGCAATATGGCATTGATGAGGGTTGACTTTCCCACACCGGAATGTCCGGAGAAAAGTGTTACCCGGCCTTTTAATTCTTCCTGAATTTGTTCTATGCCCTCACCCGTTTTGGCCGAAACTTTAAAACAGGGATAACCGATGGTAGTATAGAGATTGATAAGTCCGTCCAGATAGTGAAGCTCATCTTCATCATAAGCATCTATTTTATTAAAGATTAGCTTAACGGGTACGCGGTATGCTTCAGCAGAAGCCAGAAAACGGTCGATAAAAGTTGTGGAGGTTTCCGGATAATTGACCGTAACAATAAGCATGCTTTGGTCAAGGTTGGCAGCAAGAATATGCGATTGTTTAGAAAGATTGGAAGCTCTTCGGATAATGTAGTTTTTCCGGTCTTCTATTTCGCTGATGAAAGCAGTTCCTTCCGGATTCAAGATAATTTGCACATAATCTCCCACAGCTACCGGATTGGTACTGCGTATACCTTTGAGACGGAAGTTACCTTTGATTTTACACTCCACACATTTCCCCTCGTCGGTCTTTACCAAATACCAACTACCTGTATTTTTTATTACCAGTCCCTTCAATTTAGTTGAGAGTTGAGAGTTGAGAGTTGAGAGTTGAATATGTGAGTAACTCTCAACTTTCAACTCTCAACTCTCAACTAAATAATTATACGGTCATAATTTCTTTATCTTTTGCAGCCAGCATATCATCGATCTGTTTGATATACTTATCGTGAATCTTTTGCAATTTTTCTTCACCACCCTTTTGTGCATCTTCTGCCAGACCGTCTTTAACGGATTTCTTCAAAGCATCGATGGCATCACGGCGAGCATTACGCACACTCACTTTAGCAGTTTCACCTTCACCTTTACATTGTTTGGCGAGTTGTCTACGACGTTCTTCTGTCAGCGGCGGAATACCGATACGGATAATCTCGCCGTTATTTTCGGGCATAATGCCGAGACTGGAGTCAATGATTGCTTTTTCAATTACCCGGAACATGCTTTTGTCCCACGGTTTGATAGCGATACTACGGGCATCCGGAGTATTTACGGCAGCTACATTGTTGATAGGAACCATGCTTCCGTAAGAATCCACACGGATACCGTCCAGCAAACGAACGTCTGCCTTTCCGGCGCGGATGTGAGCCAATGCTTCTTCCAGATACATAACGGCCATATCCATTTTCTCTTGCGCTTCATCTAAGATGTCTTTTACGTCTCTCATATTCTTCGGTTTTTGGAATTGTACTTTAATTGAAACTTTGCAAATATAATTATTTTCACCACAGAGCACACTGATATACAGAGTTTTTTCAGAGAAAATTAGTTGTGTACCAGTGTTCCGATCTCTTCTCCTTGCATTACTTTCTTCAGATTGCCTACTGTGTCCATGTCAAATACAATGATTGGCAGATTGTTTTCTTTACACATGCAGGTGGCAGTGAGGTCCATAACTTTCAGGCCACGTTTCAGAACTTCATCGTAAGTGATCTCGTCAAATTTAGTGGCAGTAGGGTCCTTCTCCGGATCAGCAGTATATATGCCATCTACGCGTGTGCCTTTCAGCATAACGTCGGCTTCAATTTCAATGCCACGCAGAGAAGAGCCTGTGTCGGTAGTAAAGAATGGATTGCCTGTTCCGGCAGACATGATAACCACTTCGCCTGCTTCCATAGATTCGATAGCTTTCCATTTATTGTAAAACTCACCGATAGGTTCCATGCGTACGGCTGTCAGTACACGCGTCTTTACACCGGCGGCTACCAGGGCAGAGCTTAATGCCAGGCTGTTGATTACCGTAGCGAGCATTCCCATTTGATCTCCTTTCACGCGGTCGAAACCTTTGTTTGCGCCACTCAATCCGCGGAAGATATTACCACCACCAATGACGATACCTATCTGAACGCCCAACTCATGGATTTCCTTGATTTGTGCTGCATATTCGGCAAGGCGCTTTTCGTCAATGCCATATTGTTTTTCGCCCATCAGGCTCTCACCACTGAGCTTTAACAGAACTCTTTTATACTTTGCCATTATGATATTACATTTAGTTTTTGCAAATATACGCTTTCTGTCTGTAATGATTAACTTTGGTACAAAATTTTTCTACTTAAAACTGCCTGCATGATGCCGCGCAGAGATAAGTAGACGATGAAAGCCAGCCAAAGGGCATGATTTCCCATCCACTCGTGTAAGGAGTAATAAACGAGGAAGAAACTGGCTGAGGCGGCCAGCATTGCATAAAACATTTGCCGGGTGGCAGTGGCTCCGATAAATATTCCGTCCCATAGAAAAGCGGCGAAGCCTGCAAGTGGGATAGCCAATACCCAATAAAAGTAATTTCCGGCTTCCCGGATGACAGAAACTTCATTGGTGAGCAGACCCAGGAATGCCTTGCCACCAAAGAAATAAAGTAATGTAAAACCCATAGAAAGTCCGATTCCCCAGATAAAGAGCTGGCGAACGGTACGGTGCAATGCCGGACGGTTGTCCGCACCGATATATTTACCAACCAACGCTTCACCTGAATAAGCAAAGCCATCCATTATATAAGAAAAGAGAGTAAATAGCTGCATTAGCAAAGTGTTGACTGCCAATACAACTTCTCCTTGTGCTGCTCCGGCGGAGGTAAAAAACAGCGTGACAATAACCAGGCAGAGGGTCCGTAGGAAAATGTCCCGGTTCACCTGAAAGAAACGTAGCATAGCTTCTTTTTTCAATATCTCCTGCCAGGCAATGCGTTCTTTCAATTTGCCATAATATCGCCTCCATAATAATAATGCCATAAAGAATCCCGCATATTGGGCTGTAAGTGTCCCCAAGGCTACCCCGGCAACTTTCATATGGAACAAATAGACAAAGCAAAGGCTTGCAGCGATGTTCACAATGTTTTGTGTAATGGCAATGTACATTGGGAAACGCGAATTCTGCATACCAATGAACCAACCGGCAAAACCGTAAAGTCCCAGCATGGCAGGAGCTCCCCAAATACAAATTTGGAAATAGAGTGTAGCCAATTGTTCTACTTCCTCTGTAGTTTGTATAAAAGTAAATGCCAGTTTACGGATGGGATATTGTAAAGCCACCAGAATAATGGCAATGAGCAATCCTACTCCAACGGATCGTAACAAAAGTCGGGTAACTTCGTCCATATCGTGTTTGCCGTATGCTTGTGACGTCATTCCGCTGGTTCCCATCCTTAAGAATCCAAAGATCCGGTAGATGATGTTGAATAGCATTCCGCCCACGGCAATAGCTCCGATATACGCTGCAGATCCCAGATGGCCTACGATTGTCACATCAATCAGTCCCAGTAGTGGAACTGTGATATTCGAAATGATCGAAGGTACAGCTATCTGAAGTATTCTTTTATTGATAATATTCGGAGTTTGAGCAATCATTTTAAAGCACTGATTTGTTCTATTTATCGACAAAGGTACTCTTTTTGCCGTAAATGGTAAAAAGGCATTTGATAATAACAATTTTTATAATACATAATGTTTTAAAAATGAGTATATTTGCGGAAACAAGAACTAGGTAATATTAATAAGCGATGAGAACCTTAACTTTACTATTTTCATTCATGGTTGCTTTCCCTTTTGTGCTCTCAGCACAATCAGCCGGGGAGTTGCTTCAAAAGGTGTCTGCTGCCTTATCTGAGGGGCAGGATGACTATGCGGTGAGTCTATTTCGCCAGTCGGTAAAGGCTGGGGCAGATCAGACTGAGATGTTTTATTGGACTCAGGTGGAAAAAAACAGCGCTGTAGCTCCGCGTTTGGTAAATGAGTTGGCCACCTATTATAAACGTAAGCGGAATTATGATAAAGCTTATTTATTTTATAGAGAATTTCTGCAGTATCATTCAGACGATGTTCCTGCTCTTGTATCGTGTGCCGAAATGGAGATGATGCGGGGTAAAGAAAAAGATGCTGTAAAAACTTATGAGAAGGTATTGATACTTGATGCCAATAATTTGCAAGCTAATATTTTTCTGGGAAATTATTTCTATTTACAGGCAGAACGTGAAAAGAAGAAGTTGGAAGATGATTATAAGAAGATAACTTCTCCTACACGAATGCAATATGCCCGTTATCGTAATGGGCTTTCTGATGTCTATTCTAACGGCTATTCCAAGGCAAAAGATTATTTGCAGCGGGTGTTGCAGCTGTTCCCTTCGACGGAGGCAGGAAATACTTTGGAAAAGATTAAGAAGTTAGAGATAGAAATCAAGTAAGCTATAGTAGGCTTCATACTAAAAAAATAAACCCGCTTATTTCTGTGATAAGCGGGTTCTCCTCGGTGTCACTAAATTCAATGGCTCCATTGGCTTCTCCTCCAATCGGACCATTACCTTGGAATTCCCATGCGAAGGGTGCTTGACCGCCAGCTGTTGTCCACCAGTACCTTTTAATTCCTCCAGAAGTGTTTCTACTGCCGTAAGTAGAGAAAACTTTCCCGTTTGCACTTGTTCCGGTCTTACACGTTACAGTTACTTTCCAATAACCATTACAGGAATTTACATAGAAATTGCTTGTGATATGGTCAGAGCCACTGAATTCTATATAACTACTATACCAATTACCGGCATTAAAAGACATATCTCCATGAAAAGCTCTTGTTTGGTTTTTAAGTGCTTTAGCAGATATATGTTCATCTTTAATTTTAATAATTGAACTTTCATTTACAGTATAGGATTTGAATCCTTTGTTGTTATATAGGGTTAAGGTGGTAGTTATTCCAGCTTGTATGTCCTCTTTGATACTTTTATTGGTCTTTGCTATATCCCGGAATATTCGCTCAACATTAGGATCTGTTAAGTGTTCGGCTTGCATGATACTGTCTGTTATTATAACAGAATAAAGATTGTTTATAGTGTCAATCTCTGTATAGTTGTTCACTATGGCTAATTCTTCGTCATAGGTAAGAACCTTGGGAGGATTTTCAACGGGCTTGTTTTCTTCCCATCTATCCTGACAGCTGCTAAAGCCAATAGCTATAGCAAGCAACGTACTAAATAATAGTTTTCTTTTCATGATTATCTTTGTTTTATAGAGAGGATTTATATTAATCTATTGTGAAGTGTCCTTGTAGGTTTATGTCTTTGTAACTTAATTCTATAGTGAATTCTTTCTCACCGGAAAAATTAAAACTGAAACTATAATTTTGACTCTGTAAAATGGTGAGCTGATTTGTATATATAATATCTTTATGTTTATCTCTTATTGTGATTTGCATATTTTCTATTACTATATCGGAGTGAATATATATCACGTTTCTATCATGTGAAACAGTAGGTTCCATAGATAAGGAACGATCATCTATTGTTTGGTCTTTCGGAGCATCTCTGTATAGCGAAATGATAGTTTCTTGCGCCAAACAATTCATATAAAATATAAAGCTGATAAGAATGAAAAATAATCGTTTCATTGTTTAAAGGTTTTAGTGTTCTTATTGTTTGCAAAGAAAAGCTATTACGGATTTTAATCAAAGCATTAGAGTGTGCATTGGAGTGTGCATATTGTTTTACTGTGTGTAAGCAGTGTGCGGAAAAGTGTGCAAATGTTGGATAAATATCTTATAATGAGAGAATAAAACTATCCCAATCTTTAGGGGTACCTTTCTTGCCGAATACTTTTTCATAAAGTCTTCGGCGATTAGAAGTAATAGCTTCTTTGCTATGCATAGTTAATTTTGCTATATCTATAGGAGATATATTTATCTTGATAAGTAGACAAACATGGTATTCGTGTTCATTCAAGTCATAGAGTTTGCGCAAGTTTTCAGTAAAACCTTCATAGGTATTATTTATGGCATCTTCGAGTTCTTTCCAATTATTGTTGGAAAGCAGATTTTTACTGATTTTAGTGGTGTGAAGTTGCTTTTGAATATGGTTGTAGATTTCCGATTTTAGAAGTATAGTACTTGCTTGTTTGCGTCTGGCTAATTTTATTTCAGCCTGTTTGTTTGCACAAAGGGTCAATTCAATTTGTTCTTTTAACTGGTCTCTTAAAACTTTATTTGTTTGGTCGGCTTGCTGCAACTTATATTTGAGTTCTTTAATGTTACGTTTATTTTCTTCGATGAATAGAGCACTTTTCTTGTATTGTTCTTTTTGCAGTTGTTGAAGTTGTTTCAGTTGGATGCTGAGTTGTAATCTTTTCCGTCTGTTATATTGTAAATAGGCAAAGGATAGACTAAGGGTAAGAAGCCCGATTGAAAAGATATAGATGATGAGAATTTGTTTTTTCTCATTTTCCGCTTTTAATTGATTGTTCTCTTTTTCTCGCACTTGATAGTTGTATAGGGAGTTTAAGTGACGAACGGTTTCTGTATCTGTAATTTTATGGATAGAGTCTGTGCATTGTATATATTGGCGGAGGTGGAGTAGTGCATCCTGAGGATTATTACAATCTATTGCTATTTCCGCTAACCCTTTATGAGCTGCCTGCTTGGCATAGATAGTGCCGCATTTCAGTATTTCTTTGTAGTAATAGATAGCGGAATCTATGTGGCCCGTTTTATGGGAAAGTTCTGAAGCAATGGAGAAAATACCACTTTTGCTACGAATGTCCAAGCTGTCTAATGCTGGTTGTAAAGTTTGCCGGGCTAAATCGTATTTTCCCAGTTTTATGCAGAGACTAGATATTTGGCTTTGGACTATAGTTATGAGAGAATGCTTTTTCTGAAGTTTTGCTATATCAAAGGCTTTCTGGAAGTAATAGAGTGAACTGTCATATTGATCAATGCATCGATAAGAGTAGGCTATGTCTCTTAAGTTGAATGCCATACTTATACTGTCTTTTAATATAATATTGCATTTTTGTGCTTTCCTGAACATTTTCAATGCTTCGTCATAAGTCTTTTGATACAGGAATAGTGTTCCCATCTGACTGTATATCTTACTCCTTAAGCGATAATTTGCATCTTCAGGCAAAGTCTCTATTGCTTTTTCAAAATAATCCAGTGCTTGCGGCGCATCCTCCAAATCTCTGTAAACTCGCCCTGCATAATAGTAAGCCTCCGGTAAATGTCGTTCATCCCTTTTTTCTATATAATAATGCAATACAAGCAGTATCAAGCTGTCTGAAGTATGGCGTATATATGCTTTGTCGTTTGCTTTGATGCAGAGTAATTGATAATACATTTGCGTAGACTCTGGTTCAGTCTTTATGTTGTCTTCCAGTGTTTTTAATAGAGCAATAGCACTATCCGGCTGTATGCTTGCCAAACTGTCCGCTATAATCAGTGATTGCGGGTAAGGTTTTCTGTCACATGCGTAGAAGCATAGCAGCAGGCAGGTTAGTAGTATGAATCGTGTGTTTGTTTTCATACCTACAAAGATACTGTTTCTTTGGAAAATATCTTATTTTCTTGGCGATAATGTATTCTATTTTTGTAGCTGAATAATAAATTAGTGCTAGGTGAGAGATCCATAATGCTTTAAACATATTATTCTGCATTCATTTCAAAAAAGTTCAGCCCCTTCATATCAGAGTAAAAGCTTCAATAGTAATTGAGAAATACATAGGGGGTCATTTGACTTTGCCCTGCTTGTTTGGTGTCTTAGTAGTAAGTCCGATTGGATGTTAACCTTGGACAACAGGCTCGTTAATGAAGGTCAACAAGCCGATCAACCAAGGTTAACAAGCCTGTTGTCCAAGGTTGGTATCCAATCATTCCTAAGGGTGAACAGAATGTTTCTTAAGAGTAAACAAAATAATCTCTTATGTTGAACACTCCACTGACCAGCTATTTCAGTCAAAACCACATGATGACAAGAGGTGACTTCCAAAGGATATGCGGTATGATGAAAGCGACTGCAATGGGGCATATCCGCCATTTACGCGGGGAAGGAAGGCTAAAAATATTGGATTACAGACTCGTCCGATATATGCACTAAATGTAAGGTATTGTGTTGTAATAAAGGTAGTTATGACGTAAAATGTAAAAAACGGGCGTGAGAGTAGGTCACTTACTCTCACGCCCGATTTTTACTCTCACTCACACTTAATAGTCTAATTATCATCAATCTATTTTAAAAGTGAGGGTAGTGAGGGTAAATTGATACTAACTTTTAGTTGTGCCTTGAACTTTAAAGAATATATTGTACTTCCTTAAACAAATATCCGCGTTCCTTTCCTGCCTGGTCTTCAAGAATAAATCGCCCATCCGGTTCTACGCGTAGCAAGTGGGCAATGAATTCGCCGTCCGTATCTGCATAGCGATGAAAGCCATTCCGACGGAATAGGGAATAAGCATAACGGGTGTTGATCAAGTCTGCTGTTTTACCTGAACTGTCTGTTTGCAAAAGGGTATAGTACTTTTTTATTCGTTTCATAATATTGGCAAGTATCAGATATCGGTCATGATCTTCCCTTGTAATCTGTTTTAGAGATACCGGATTAGGGGCATTGCTTCGGAAAACTTCCTGATTGATATTCACTCCGATACCGGAAATGCTGCGTCCGATATGATGTCCTGAAAGGTCATTCTCTATCAGTATGCCGCAAATCTTCTTCTCGTTCCAATAAATGTCATTCGGCCATTTTATGGAAAAACCTTCAGCCCATTCATCCAATTCTTCTTTGATGGAGAGTGAGATGAGCTGGGAAAGGATGAATTGTTGACGCGCTTCAATGAATGTAGGGTAAAGTACGAAGCTGAATGTAATGTTTTTACAATCTTCCGATTCCCAACTGTTGCCACGTTGTCCTTTACCGGCAGTCTGGCGTTCGGTAATCACCGTCATAAATTCCGGAATATCGGTTCCTTGTTCATCGCAAAGTTGCGTTAAGTGCCGATTGGTGGAGTCTGTTTCCATTAATACGAGGAGGGGAACAGGAAATTTCGCAGAGGGAAGATGCACGTTGGGCTCTTTATTCATGTCAGGGTAAGGCTTCATATTCGGCACGCATTTTCTTGGTGAACTTCTTTAAGACTTCCTCATAAGCATGGTCAATGAGACTCTTTATCAACTTATCGTCTGCATCACCATTGAGAAAAACCTGATTCCAGTATTTCTTATTAAAATGATAGGCGCCTTCGATGGTTGAGTAACGTTCGCGCAACTCTATGGCATACTCAGGGTCACACTTCATGCAAATTTTGTTGGAGGACTCCAGATCAATCAGTACGAACATTTTATCCATAACTTTCATTATAAGTGAATACTCATCGAATGGAAGGCATTCTGTGACTGCTTTCTTGGCTAAGCAGTATTCGCGGGCAGTTTCTATATCCATAATAACTTCCAGATATTTTTAATTGTTATTAATCTCCCAGTAACCGGTTCTTGCAGAACCTTTGCGTAATAATTTTCCGGATTGTTTAAGTTTTGCGATGATACGTTCACACTGGCGTGTGCTAATTCCTAAGGTTTCAGCTATTTCCTTAGTTGTGATATTCGGATTATGTAAGATCAATTGTATGACTTTCAATTTATTATAGCTGATATTGTTATCAATATTGCCGACATCACCGACATTATCACCGACATCACCGACATCACCGACATTGTTACCGACATTTGTGGGGATAGTTTTATAGTTTTTCTTTATAAATTGTACTTGAAAAGACAGGCCGACTTCTCTCCACTTCAATTCTATTTCAGGGTATTCCCTCAATTCTTGGGCAACAAGCTTAAGGCCATTTCCCCACTGATCAATGATTCCTATGCGCTTGAATACAGGAGCAATGACTTTATTACGTGCATCCGACTGACGACTTTCCATTGCGGAATAATCAATAGATGGCGGTAATAAACCGGGACTACTGATTTCAATCATGTCATCGTATATAGCCACTTTGATGTCTTTACCTGTTAATGAATAGTCACGATGAACTACAGCATTACGGATGATTTCACGAATAGCTTTGACTGGATATTCCCAACGAGATACAGTATATATACCTTCGACTGTAGCACTTTTGTTGATGTGTCGCAGAACAAAGTTATACGCTTCTTCAGCTTGCAAGCCTATATGAGTAGAAATGCTTTTTTGATCGATAAATTCTTCTGTTCCTATCCCTTTAAAACGTGCGCATTCTATTTTGGCATTAGGAAAAAATGATTTACGTAATGAATCGTCTGAAAAAAGAATGAGCGCATTGGTGGGGTATTCTTTATCTTGTTCTAATTTTATTAATTCAAGCTTCCTTAAAACTTGCAGATTTATTTCTTCTTCAGTTTTTTCCTTATACAGCTCTTTGAAACCATCAATGATCAAACTGCTTGCAGGCTTATCCATAATAATTTCACTATCAAAAGATATATTTCTGCGTTTACGTTCTAATGATGCAATGATAGATTCATCTGCTAATTTATTAGTAGAACCTACACGGATATATGTGCCTTTCAATTTTCCTTTCTCTTTCAGATAGTAAGGAGGCATGCTGCCCCGATATATGCAAATACGAATAAGATGCTTTTCTTCTACAGAAAGGAATGAAACTTCTGGTAGAATAGTAGGATAACATCTATCATATATCATATTACTGATTTGTTCCTCTATCTGAGTTAATTCATTTTCTGGTAATCCAATGATTTGACGTGGCTTATCATTAATCCCTATATAGATATCTCCACCGGCATCGTTGGCAAAAGCTACAATGGTTTTGGCTATATCCGAATTTGTAGGAAGTTCACCTTTGAATTCCAGACGTCGTCCTTCCGGTTGGGCTATGAGTTCGTTTATATTCATTTTACTGCAATTTATAATTCAGAACATTGGCGGATAAAATGCATCCTTAATATGTTCTATTTCAAATGCTCCAGCTTCGCCGACCGCGGTGATAATATCAAAACGAACAGGAATATCTATACTGAAATACTTGATATATGCATCGGCAGCCACTACAATGTGGCGTATTTTCTGCCAATTAACGGCATCTTGCGGTTCGATGTATTCCGTATTGCTTCGTGTCTTCACTTCCACTACAATCAGCAATTCATCTTTGACTGCCACAATGTCCAGTTCCAGATGGTTTTTGCGCCAATTACGGTGGCGAATGACATATCCATTGTGTTCCAGATACGCTACTGCGGTGTCTTCTCCATCTTTTCCAAGGGTATTGTGTGCTGCCATACCTGTATTTATCCCAATTTTAGCTGTTTCTATGCAAAAATACATTTTTTCTGCTTTGTATTTACAGAAGTAAAACTAATTTTGCAGTAAATATGAGAAAGAGAGATAAAACGTGTGCGAAAGCAACACCCGAAGAGCCGAAACGTGAACAGCGCATCGTATGTCTGATGAGCGAGGAAGAGCTGCGGATTGTAGACCGTTATCTGGAGAAGTACAAGATAACGAATAAATCATGCTGGCTTCGGGAGACTATTCTCATGTTTATCCATAAAAATATGGAAGAAGATTATCCGACTCTTTTTGGAGAACATGATATGCGGAGATAAGTTATAAATTATAAATTAAAGATAAAAAGGGTGGTGGACGATAACTTTTATATGAAGCAAGCACTTGCAGAAGCACGTAAGGCGGCAGAAAGAGGAGAGGTGCCTGTTGGTGCGATTGTTGTTTGCAAAGAGCGTATTATAGCACGTGCCCATAACCTGACAGAAACATTGACAGACGTGACAGCCCATGCTGAAATGCAAGCAATTACTGCTGCTGCTTCTACTCTTGGCGGAAAATATCTGGATGAATGTACTCTTTATGTTACGGTTGAACCTTGTGTCATGTGTGCCGGTGCAATAGCCTGGGCGCAGATGGGGCGGCTTGTATTTGGTGCTGAAGATGAAAAGCGTGGATATCAGCGTTATGCACCACAGGCACTACATCCGAAAACCGTGGTTGTGAAAGGGATTCTTGCTGATGATTGTGCTGCCTTGATGAAAGATTTCTTTGCTGCAAAACGGCGTTGAAGTCTGAAAAATTAAATTATGTCTTTATTTGCTATTATTATTTCCATTTTACACGATAACAAATCGTCAAAAAGAATATGAAATCGTCAAAACACTTTTGAAATAACAACGGTAAGTCGTTGTTGTTTAGGTGATTGTCTTTTTCTTTTAGAAATATCATTTTTAGAAATCATATTCTGCTTTTTCTGTATACTTTTGCCCTCACCAAGTTCACTTACATCTGTAGCTATATGGACGGATTGTAAGGAGAGGTAATCAAAGGTAGACTGGTTAGGCAGTAAAATAATGAAAGTTTGAGTTAATCCTGGCAGAGGACTTCTTTGCCGGGATTCTCTTTTTATATTCCTTTTTTAATTTATACTACGTATTTTATCCGTATATTTGAAGACTCAACAGATACTTAAATACATTATATAATGGAATATCATCGCATATCTTTTATACACGACGACACAGAGTATTCATTTATTAAAGCTATGAATGAAAGATTGACGGGACATGCCTTGGTGTCAGCCTGCCGGATGGAGGTTCAAATTTATATGAAAGAGCATAATTTGAAAGGTAAATACATCCTTACCGGCATGGCTAAAGTCTGATTATTCTTTAATTTCTTCAAAATCAACGTACTCTCCTTCATCTTTAGAAAAGAGTTTTTTGTGTTTTCTATGAATATCATTTCCTTCAGAAGTGGTTCCTTCATCTGTTTGTGAAGAAGAGTTTTGTTGTTGACCGCCTGAGTAAGAATAACCCTGGCCAGATTGATAACTGCCGGAGGAAGAACGATGCTTTCCTCCCAGTCCGAAGATAGTCCGGAGAACGGTGCCGATGATACTGAGTCCGATGACTAGAATAACGACTATGATGACAAATAGAAATCCTAAGATATGAAACATGGGCTAATCGTTTTATATATTGTTCGTCTTACGAACGATAGTACAACAACTGTGCCAAAAGATTGTTTAGAGTTTCTTTCTAACAAACCAGCATAGAATAATGTACCAGCCTATGACTGCAGCAAGTCCTACGAAAATAAGTAGAGGAATACTGACTATCAAAAACAAATAACGGATTTTATTTTCTTCCCAAGATAGGCTCTTTAATTTGAAAGCAAACATTGGAAATTCGGAAACCAGCAGCAGGGAGAATAGTACAATACAGGTTAGTAATCCATACAGAGCTACCCCACCTTGTATCAGCCAGTCGTGGTATTGCGCAGCGGCTGCCGCCCAAAACAATGTGTTGGCTGGAGTATTTAGTCCGATGAATGAACTGGTTTGGCGTTCGTCAATATTGAATTTTGCCAGACGCAGTGCTGAAAATATGGCAATGAGAAAAGCAAAATAGGGAATATATTCCTGAAAGCTGCTCATCCAATCGGGGTAAGTCGTCTCACGCAATAAGGAGAATACGATAACTGAAGGTACTAATCCGAAACTGATATCGTCTGCCAGGGAGTCCAATTCTTTTCCAATGGGAGAAGGGGCATGCAATACCCGTGCCGACATTCCATCGAGGAAGTCGAACACAGCACTGATAATGATGAAAGTCAGAGCCCAGTCATACTTGAACTCAAATGCCATAACACATGCAATACAGCCGGAGAACAGATTCAGGCATGTCAGTGTATTGGGGATATGGCGAGTAATACGGTTAGCCATTGTTTAGTTATTTTAGTTTGGCTATCACGGTCTGGTTTCCTGTGGTGGTTTGTCCCATTTTCACGAACACTTCTGTGCCCAACGGGAGATAAACATCTACACGAGACCCGAACTTGATAAAGCCCATGTGTTCATCGATATAACAGTCTTCACCGGGTTCGGCATAAGTGACGATACGTCGTGCCATAGCTCCGGCAATCTGACGAGCCATTACTTCTACACCTTCGGGAGTTTCAATCACCACTGTAGAGCGTTCGTTGTCGGTACTGGCTTTCGGCAGCCAGGCTTTCATGAACTTACCATTATGGTGTGCCACCTTCTTTACGGTTCCGTCTACCGGATACCAGTTGGCATGTACATTGATGACACTCATAAAAATAGAAATCATAAGACGGCGGTCGTGGAAGTACTCGTTTTCATCCACTTCTTCTATGACTACTATTTTGCCATCGGCAGGTGCCACCACAATCTTTTCGGTGTCTTCCTGGCCAAATAGGCGGATAGGGCATCGGAAGAAATTCACCAGCATTCCATACAGGACGATACTGACCACAGCTACGATATAGAACGGTAATTTGCATTCCAGTCCAAAATAGAGGACTGAATTGACAACCAATAGCAATAGTAAGCTACCGGCCAGTGTATGTGTCCCTTCGCGGTGAATTCGTATCTTTTTTAGCTTTTTTAGTCGACTCATCTAAGTTGTTTTATTCTCTTGAATACAAATTATCGGCAAAAATAGGCTTATTTTGAAAATCTAACAAGCATTTGGAGGGAGAAATGCATCTGTTGATAACTTTTAGGGAAATATTTTTGTTAGGTCTTATATAGGTTGTACTTTTATGCTCTTAATTGAAAGGAGATATTTATGCAGGATTTTGTTCATTTGCACGTTCATACCCAGTATTCCTTACTCGATGGTCAGGCCAGCGTAAGTGCGTTGGTGGACAAGGCTATGAAAGATGGAATGAAGGGAATAGCCGTGACTGACCACGGTAATATGTTCGGCATTAAGGAATTCACTAACTACGTTAACAAAAAGAATAGCGGACCGAAGGGTGAGATCAAAGATCTTAAGAAACGGATGGCCGGTATTGAAAGCGGCGAGATTGCTTGCGATGATAAGGAAGCAGAACTTGCTGACTGTCGTGCGAAGATTGCGGAAGCTGAAAATAAGCTGTTCAAACCAATCATTGGTTGTGAGATGTATGTGGCTCGCCGTACTATGGATAAAAAAGAAGGTAAGCCCGACCAAAGCGGTTGGCACTTAATTGTATTGGCGAAAAACGAGAAAGGCTATCATAATCTGATTAAGTTAGTATCCAGGGCTTGGACCAAAGGTTACTATATGCGTCCGCGTACCGACCGTAACGAATTGGAAAAATACCATGAAGGGTTGATTGTATGTTCGGCTTGTATTGGTGGTGAAGTGCCTAAGAAGATTATCAATGACCAGCTGGAAGATGCGGAAGAAGCCATACGCTGGTATAAAAATCTTTTCGGTGAAGATTATTATTTGGAATTACAACGGCATCGGGCTACTATACCGCGTGCCAACCATGAAGCTTATCCGTTGCAGCAGAAGGCAAATGCCAAATTAATAGAGTTTGCAAAAAAATATAATATTAAGCTCATTTGTTCCAATGACGTTCACTTTGTGAATGAAGAACATGCTGAGGCACATGACCGGCTGATTTGTTTGAGTACCGGTAAAGATCTGGATGATCCGAATCGTATGCTTTATACCAAGCAGGAATGGATGAAGACGAAGGCAGAGATGAATGAACTCTTTGCAGATGTTCCTGAGGCTTTGTCCAATACCCTTGAAATTCTGGATAAAGTAGAATACTATTCCATTGACCATGCACCTATCATGCCTACTTTTGCTATTCCCGAAGACTTTGGAACAGAAGAAGGCTATCGGCAGAAATATACTGAGAAGGATTTATTTGATGAATTCACCCAGGATGAAAATGGTAATGTAGTGCTGGACGAGGATGCGGCCAAAGCTAAAATCAAGCGTTTAGGCGGATATGAAAAGTTATATCGTATCAAACTGGAAGCGGATTATCTCGCCAAATTGACTTTTGACGGTGCTAAGATATTTTATGGAGATCCTCTGTCTGATGAGGTGATGGAACGGTTGAAGTTTGAGCTTTACATCATGAAGACAATGGGTTTTCCGGGATACTTCCTCATTGTACAGGACTTTATTGCTGCTGGGCGTAATATGGGAGTTTCGATAGGTCCGGGGCGTGGATCGGCAGCCGGTTCAGCGGTAGCATATTGTTTGCAGATTACGAAAATCGACCCCATTAAATATGACTTGCTGTTTGAGCGTTTCCTGAATCCCGACCGTATATCATTTCCTGATATCGATATCGACTTTGATGATGATGGACGTGGAGAAGTACTTCGTTGGGTGACGCAAAAGTATGGCCAGGAAAAAGTGGCGCATATCATTACTTATGGTACAATGGCTACCAAGCTTGCTATTAAAGATGTTGCCCGTGTGCAGAAACTTCCTCTTTCTGAGTCTGACCGTCTGGCTAAATTGGTTCCTGATAAAATACCTGATAAGAAGTTGAATCTGCGGAATGCCATTGATTATGTTCCTGAACTGCAAGCAGCGGAAGCTTCTCCCGATCCTTTGGTGCGCGATACACTGAAATATGCCAAGATGCTGGAAGGCAATGTGCGTGGTACGGGTGTGCATGCCTGTGGTACGATTATCTGCCGTGATGATATTACTGACTGGGTACCTGTAAGTACTGCCGATGATAAGGAAACGGGTGAGAAGATGCTTGTTACCCAATATGAAGGTTCGGTCATTGAAGATACAGGTTTGATCAAGATGGACTTCCTGGGATTGAAAACATTATCAATCATCAAGGAGGCCGTGGAAAATGTGCGTTTGCATCGTGGACTGGTATTAAATATAGATAAGGTGCCTATTGACGAGCCTGCTACTTATAAATTATATAGTGACGGGCGTACTATCGGTACATTCCAGTTTGAATCTGCCGGTATGCAGAAATATTTGCGCGAGTTGCAGCCATCTACTTTCGAAGACTTGATTGCAATGAATGCCCTCTATCGTCCGGGGCCTATGGATTATATTCCGGACTTTATCGACCGTAAACATGGACGGAAGCCGATTGAGTACGATATTCCTGTCATGGAGAAGTATCTGAAGGATACATATGGTATTACGGTGTATCAGGAACAGGTGATGCTTTTGTCACGCTTGCTGGCAGACTTTACCCGTGGTGAGTCTGATGCCCTGCGTAAAGCGATGGGTAAGAAGCTGCGTGATAAACTGGATCATATGAAACCTAAATTTGTCGAGGGCGGACGTAAGAATGGGCATGATCCGAAGGTACTTGAAAAAATCTGGGGAGACTGGGAGAAGTTTGCATCCTATGCCTTCAATAAATCTCATGCCACTTGCTATTCATGGGTAGCTTATCAGACCGCGTATCTGAAAGCGAACTATCCGGCAGAGTATATGGCAGCTGTGATGAGCCGAAGCTTGTCGAACATTACTGACATCACCAAATTGATGGATGAATGTAAATCGATGGGCATCAAAGTTCTTGGTCCGGATGTGAATGAGAGTAATCTGAAGTTTACTGTTAACCCGGAAGGAAATATCCGTTTCGGTCTTGGTGCAGTGAAGGGAGTAGGCGAAGGCGCTGTACTGAATATCATGGAAGAACGTGAGAAGAATGGTCCTTTTAAAGGTATATTCGATTTTGTGCAGCGTGTCAATCTGACAGCTTGTAATAAGAAGAATCTGGAATGTCTTGCTTTGGCAGGTGGTTTCGATGAGTTCCCGGAGTTAAAACGTGAACAATACTTTGCTGTGAATTCCAAAAATGAGGTTTTTCTGGAAACTTTGGTACGTTATGGTAACCGTTATCAGGCAGACCAGGCAGCGGCTGCCAACTCGTTGTTCGGTGGAGATAATGTAGTGGGCATTGCCACTCCCGAAATTCCTGAAGCTGAACGTTGGAGTGATCTGGACCGGTTGAACAAGGAACGTGACCTGGTAGGTATTTATCTATCTGCCCATCCGCTGGATGAATATTCCGTAGTATTGCAGCACGTATGTAATACGCGTATGGCTGAGTTGGAGGATAAAACGGCACTTGCCGGACGAGAGATAACGATGGGAGGTATTGTGACTTCTGTGCGTCGGGGAATCAGTAAAAATGGTAATCCTTATGGCATTGCGAAGATTGAAGACTATTCCGGTTCGGCTGAACTTCCGTTCTTTGGTAATGACTGGGTGACCTATCAGGGGTATTTGGGCGAACGTACCTTCCTTTTCATTAAGGCTCGTTGCCAACCTAAACAGTGGAAGCAGGATGAGTTGGAAGTTAAGATTACTTCTATGGAATTGCTTCCGGATGTAAAAGAGAAACTGATTTCTAAAATTACTATCCTGATACCGCTTTCTGTGTTGAACCAGGCCTTGGTTACGGAGCTTGCTGCACTAATGAAAGGGAATCCGGGTACAACGGAACTCTATTTTAAAGTGAGTGATCCTGATAGTAAGACGGTAGTGGACATGATTTCCCGACCTGTGAAACTTTCGGTAGGACGTGAGTTAATCTCTTATTTAAATGATCGTCCCGAACTGGAATTCTGGATAAATTAGTTATCTTTGCTTCCGTAAATAATTTGACAGTAATCATTAAACATTAAATAATTAATCATTAACGCAATGGCTTTAGAAATTACAGACAGCAACTATAAGGAAATCCTTGCAGAAGGTAAACCTGTAGTGATTGACTTTTGGGCCCCGTGGTGTGGTCCTTGTAAGATGGTAGGTCCTATCATAGAAGAGTTGGCAGAGGTGTATGAAGGACAGGTTCTCATCGGTAAGTGTGATGTAGATGAGAATGGTGATGTGGCTGCTGAATATGGTATCCGTAACATTCCTACCGTATTGTTCTTTAAAAACGGTGAGTTGGTTGACAAGCAGGTAGGTTCTGCCGGGAAATCAGCTTTTGATGACAAGATAAAAAAGATGCTTTTATAGGAGCATAATATAATAAGGTATTAACCCTTAAAAAACTAACTGTTATGGGACTGGAAGACGATTTCTTAAAGGATGATCTCGATGACGAAAAAACCATCGAATACATCAAGAATTATTTGCCGCAGGAGTTAAAGGAGAAATACTCCGAAGATGAACTCTATTATTTCCTCGATTTGATTGACGAGTATTATTCTGAAAGCGGCATCCTGGATGCAAAGCCGGATGAAGATGGATGCATCGAAGTCGACCTGGGGCAAATCGTAGATTACATCATCAAAGAAGCCCACAAAGATGAGATGGGTGAGTATGATCCGGAAGAAATCCTGTTTGTAGTTCAAGGAGAACTGGAATATACGGAGTCATTGGATGATGATGAAGAATAAGAAGTTTCAGTTAAGTAAAAGAGAAGTCCGGACAGCTTGTTCGGACTTTTTTGTGGAATAATTCCACACTTGTAGAGTGAATTCTCCACTTCCATAATCCTTTGTTAAAACTTTAATGGTTTGACTATGAATAATAAAGGTATAGCCATCGAACTTTGGCACGCCAGTTGTGTTTTTTATTTATAGGGTTTTTAACATTAACATAAACAGAGAGCTTATGAAACCGTTTTTTAAAAAGAGAGAATTCAGAATAACGAAAAAGCAGGCAGTGATTGCCGCAATTGGTATAGTACTGTTAGTAGCGATTTACTGGTTTATTACTCATCGTCCGGCCCCTGCACCGGATCTGCCGGTGGTAGCTGTGGAACCGGTGACACAAGATGATGTCGAAATCTATGGTGAATACGTGGGACGTGTTCGCGCTCAACAGTTTGTGGAAGTGCGTGCCCGCGTAGAAGGGTATCTGGAAAATATGCTTTTCGAAGAAGGTACTTATGTGACGAAGAATCAAGTATTGTTTGTTATCAATCAGGATCAGTATCGCGCTAAGGCGGATAAGGCTCGTGCACAGTTGAAAAAAGATGAAGCACAAGCACGCAAAGCACAACGTGACCTGGAGCGCATTCGCCCTTTGTATGAACAAAATGCTGCCAGTCAATTAGATTTGGATAACGCGGTGGCAGCTTATGAAACGGCAGTGGCCAGTGTTGCTATGAGTCAGGCTGATCTTGACCAGGCAGAACTGGAACTTGGATATACAGTGGTTCGTTCTCCGCTGGCCGGACACATCAGTGAACGGTATGTAGACCTTGGTACATTGGTCGGTACGGGCGGCAAGTCATTGCTTGCCAATATCGTGAAAAGCGATACGGTACTGGTAGATTTCAGTATGACAGCATTAGACTATCTGAAAACCAAGGAACGTAACGTGAATCTGGGACAGAAAGATTCTACCCGTTCCTGGCAGCCGAATATTTCTATTACACTTGCCGATAATACAGTTTATCCTTTCAAAGGCTTGGTCGACTTTGCCGAACCGCAGGTTGATCCACGTACCGGTACTTTCTCTGTTCGTGCCGAAATGCCTAATCCGAAACACGTATTGCTTCCGGGCCAGTTTACTAAAGTGAAGCTGTTGCTGGATGTGCGGGAGAATGCAACAGTGGTTCCCTTGAAGTCTGTTATTATAGAAAAAGGTGGTGCTTATGTATTTGTTATGCGTCGTGATTCTACTGTAGAACGTCGTTTTATAGAGTTAGGACCGGAGTTCCAGAATCAAGTAGTGGTGGAGAGAGGTTTGGTGCCGGGTGAAACAATAGTGGTAGAAGGATACCATAAACTGAGCCCGGGTATGAAAGTTAAAGTTAACAATGCCCTGTTGAAGAAAGAAGAAGAAGTTGACGAGGGAAGAAGGGAACAAGGTGACAAGGAGCCTTCGGTATAATAGTTAAATCAGGATTGCGTAAATATAGCGTAGCCCTTGTCCCCTTGTCAACTAACCTCCTTGTCAACTAAATTATCATAAAAAAACAGACGCATATGAAAGTAAGTTTCTTTATAGACAGACCGGTATTTTCGGCTGTCATCTCTATACTGATTGTCATTGTGGGTATCATCGGACTGACGATGCTTCCCATTGACCAATATCCGCAGATTACGCCACCGGTGGTGAAGATTAGTGCTTCGTATCCCGGTGCCAGTGCGCTGACGGTATCTCAAGCGGTTGCTACACCTATTGAGCAAGAGTTGAATGGAACGCCGGGAATGCTCTACATGGAGTCCAATAGCTCAAACTCCGGTGGTTTTTCAGCTACAGTAACATTTGATATTTCTGCTGATCCTGACTTGGCAGCGGTTGAAATACAAAACCGCTTGAAGTTGGCGGAATCCCGTCTTCCGGCAGAGGTGGTACAAAACGGTATATCCGTAGAAAAACAGGCAGCCAGCCAGTTAATGACTATCTGTCTGAGGTCTTCTGATCCAAAGTTTGATGAAATTTATCTGAGTAACTTTGCTACATTGAATGTGCTCGATTTACTTCGCCGTATTCCCGGTGTAGGTCGTGTGTCGAATATTGGTAGTCGTTACTATGCTATGCAGATTTGGGTGCAACCGGATAAGTTGGCAAACTTTGGACTGACTGTTGCCGATTTGCAGAATGCTCTGAAAGATCAGAATCGTGAATCTGCAGCTGGTGTATTGGGACAACAACCTGTGACAGGATTGGATATTACCATTCCTATTACAACGCAGGGACGTCTCTCTACAGTAGGACAGTTTGAGGAAATCGTAATTCGCGCTAATGCAGATGGTTCCATTATCCGTTTGCGTGACGTGGCACGTATCTCATTGGAGGCTTCTTCGTACAATACGGAGAGTAGCATCAATGGTGAGAATGCGGCTGTGTTAGGTATCTATATGCTTCCGGGCGCCAATGCTATGGAAGTGGCGGAGAATGTGAAAAAGGCAATGGATGAAATCAGCAATAACTTTCCTGACGGATTGAGTTACGAGATTCCATTTGATATGACTACTTACATTTCAGAGTCTATCCACGAAGTATACAAGACTTTGTTTGAAGCATTGATACTGGTGATTATCGTAGTATTCTTATCATTGCAAAGCTGGCGTGCTACCCTGATTCCGATTGTAGCAGTACCTATCTCTCTGATTGGTACGTTTGGTTTCATGCTGATATTCGGTTTCTCTCTTAATATACTTACCTTACTTGGATTAGTACTTGCCATTGGTATTGTGGTGGATGATGCCATTGTGGTGGTAGAGAATGTGGAGCGCATCATGCATGAAGAGAAACTGCCACCTTACGAGGCTACAAAGAAAGCGATGGAAGGATTGACGGGAGCGATTATTGCTACGTCTCTGGTATTGGCAGCCGTATTTGTACCGGTTAGTTTCCTCGGTGGTATCACAGGGCAGCTTTATCGTCAGTTTACGGTGACAATTGTGGTTTCCGTATTGCTTTCTACAGTTGTTGCGCTGACTCTGAGTCCGGTGATGTGTTCATTGATATTGAAACCGGAATCTCATAAACGGAAGAATATTGTATTCCGCTATATCAACTACGCACTGAATACGGGTAACCGTAAGTATGTTCGCCAGATTTCACGTGTGATAGGTAATCCCCGCAGGGTATTGAGTGCATTTGGTATAGTACTGGTGGCTATTTTGCTGATAAACCGCCTGATACCGACCAGCTTCCTGCCTGTAGAAGATCAAGGATACTTTAAAGTGGAATTGGAATTGCCTGAGGGTGCGACACTGGAGCGTACGCGAATCGTATCGGAACGTGCTATAGAATATCTGATGCTGAATCCGGCTGTAGAGTATGTTCAGAACGTAGTAGGTAGTAGCCCCCGTGTGGGTAGCAGCCAGGCACGCAGTGAACTGACGGTTATTCTGAAACCGTGGGGTGCACGTGACGGACAGACTATTGACGAGGTAATGACCCAGGTAAAAAAGGATTTGCAGGAGTATCCCGAGTGTAAGGTATATCTTTCCACGCCGCCGGTTATCCCGGGACTGGGAAGTTCGGGTGGTTTCGAAATGCAACTCGAAGCACGTGGAGACGCTACTTTTGATAATCTGGTACAAGCGACAGATACGTTGATGTATTACGCTTCACAACGCAAGGAATTATCCGGGTTATCATCATCTTTGCAGGCAGATATTCCGCAACTCTATTTCGATGTAGACCGTGATAAGGTGAAACTGGCAGGTGTGCCGCTGGCAGATGTGTTTTCAACCATGAAAGCTTATACCGGTTCGGTATATGTAAACGACTTCAATATGTTTAACCGTATCTATCGTGTATATATCCAGGCAGAAGCACCTTACAGGGAACATAAGGAAAATATTAACCTGTTCTTTGTACGTGGGGCGGATAATGTGATGATACCGCTAACTTCCCTCGGAACTACCTCATATACCACGGGACCGGGTAGCATCAAGCGTTTCAATATGTTCAACAGTGCTGTGATCCGTGGTGGAGCAGCCGACGGCTATAGTTCCGGTCAGGCAATGGAGATTATTGAGCAGATTGCCCGTGAGCATTTGCCGGAGAACATAGGTGTGGAATGGAGCGGACTTTCATATCAGGAGAAGCAGGCCGGCGGACAGACGGTAATGGTGTTGGCACTGGTATTCCTGTTTGTATTCCTCTTCCTGGCTGCCCTTTACGAGAGTTGGACAGTGCCGATTGCGGTATTACTTTCATTGCCGATTGCCGCATTGGGAGCTTATCTCGGAGTATGGGCTTGCGGCTTGGAGAATGATGTCTATTTCCAGATCGGGCTGGTTATGTTAGTCGGACTGGCGGCAAAGAATGCAATCTTGATTGTAGAATTTGCTAAGGAACAGGTAGATCGTGGTGCGAATGTAGTTAAAGCAGCCTTGCATGCATCACAGTTGCGTTTCCGCCCTATCTTGATGACATCTTTGGCATTTATCCTCGGTATGCTGCCGATGGTGATTGCCAGTGGACCGGGTTCGGCAAGCCGTCAGGCTATTGGTACTGGTGTATTCTTCGGAATGATTCTGGCTGTAACGGTAGGTATTCTTTTAGTCCCGTTCTTCTTCGTACTGATTTATAAGGCGAAGGCAAAAGCGAAAAGCGCGAATATTAAGAAAGTTACGAAGCGATTTAAACGATAAGTTATGAAAAGAAAATATACAATATATGGTATGATGACGCTGGTGGTACTGGCGTTCAGTTCCTGTCAGTTGGGTAAACACTATGCACGTCCGGAGTTGAATTTGCCGCAGCAACTTGACTCTACAGAACAGGACACACTTTCTATTGCCGACCGGCAATGGTGGGAACTCTATACTGATACCACGCTGCAAGCACTTATTGAGCGTACTCTTGAATATAATAAAGATATGAAAATTGCTGCTGCACGGGTAAAGGAGTTGGCAGCAATGAAACGCATTGACTTTGCTAATCTTTTCCCACAAGTCAGTGGAAAGCTGTATGCAGACAAGGAGGCGGAAAACTATGGCGGAGATAATTACGATTCGGACCGGAGTTATGAAGCCAAAGCAATAGTCTCATGGGAAGTGGACCTTTGGGGAAACCTGCGTTGGGCAAAAGATAAGAGTATGGCAGATTTCCTGGGTTCGATAGAAGCACAACGGGCACTGAAAATGAGTCTGGTGGCAGAAGTGGCTCAGGCGTATTTTGAATTGGTAGCCTTGGATAATGAATTGGCTATTGTGCGGCAGACGCTGAATGCCCGTAAAGAGGGAGTTCGTTTGGCAAAGCTTCGTTTTGAAGGCGGACTGACTTCGGAGACTTCTTATCAACAGGCACAGGTGGAATTGGCACGTACTGCAACCTTGGTACCGGATCTGGAGCGAAAGATTTCCATTAAAGAGAATGATATAGCATTCCTGGCTGGTGATTATCCGCAGAAGATTGCACGTTCTGTATTGCCGGAAGAAGTGAAATTACCGGAAAGCCTGCCTGTTGGACTTCCTTCCACATTATTGGAACGTCGTCCGGGCGTACGTCAGGCGGAACAAAAGTTGATTGCAGCCAATGCATCAGTGGGGCTTGCATATACCAATATGTTTCCTCGTTTGGCTTTGACAGCGCATTATGGTTTGGAGAGTGCTGAGTTCTCGGATTTCCTGAAATCACCATATCATTTTTTGAGCGGATCATTACTGACGCCCTTGTTTGCTATGGGAAAGAACCGCGCAATGTTAAAAGCAAAGAAAGCAGCTTATGAACAAGAGGTGTATTCTTATGAGAAATCAGTATTGACAGCATTTAAGGATGCGCGGAATGCCATTGTGGATTTCAGTAAAATCAAAGAGATTTATGAATCGCGTCTACAACTGGAACAAGCGGCACGGAGTAATGTAGAGTTGGCTCAGTTACAGTATATTAACGGAGTGATCGGATATTTGGATGTGCTGGATGCACAACGTGGATATTTTGATGCACAGATAGGTTTAAGCAATGCGATACGGGATAAGCAGATAACGTTGGTGCGGTTATATAAAGCACTTGGCGGAGGATGGCAATAGAGGCTTAACCTGTTTTTATTTTTTAGGCGCGGATTACGAGTAATCCGCGCCTAAAAAGTTATACCGGCGGTGTATTCAGAAAGAAGAACACTGACATTCCGATAAGAATAACTCCCAGTACACCATAGAATAACCGGGCACGTTTTCTTCCCACACTTTTTACAGCGAATTGTGTATTGCGGGCAGTGAAGAACCACTCCCAGTCCAATATTGCTGCCAGTAATGAAATAATGCCGGCTACTGCAAAGATGCCTTGTACGATGTATTGACTCATAAGATATTAACCTAAGTTTTCCATTGTCAACTTGCGTGAACCATCTTCCAGTTCTTCGATGGTTACTTTCACTGTATTGCCCGGCAACAGTTCTTCTACCAACTCCGGCCATTCAATGAAACAGAGTGCCCCACTGTAGAAATAATCCTCATAACCCATATCATATACTTCTTCCAGCTTCTTGATACGATAGAAGTCGAAATGGTAAATGAGTTCTCCCGCTATGTCCGAACGATACTCGTTGATAACGGCAAAGGTGGGTGATGTAACGACATCTTCAACACCCAGTTCCTGACAAAGTGCTTTGACAAAAGTAGTTTTACCGGCTCCCATCTTTCCATAGAGAGCAAAAACAGTGTTGTCGCCCATAGCAGCGATAAACTCGCGGGCGGCTTCATGGATATGGTCCAGAGATTGAATTTTAATTTCCATATTAGATTGAATTTACAATTTACTTTCAGCTTCGTCCGCTCAGTGTGATGAGCGGGATTATCATTTCCTCCATCGAAATACCTCCGTGCTGGAAGGTATTGGTGTAGTAACTGACATAATGGTTGTAGTTATTGGGGTAGGCAAAGAAATCGCGTCCTGTGGCAAAGATATAGCGCGTACTCACATTGGGTGAGGGAAAGTGTATCTCGGTCGGGCGGGTGATTTCGAATACCTGTTTGGGGTTGTATGCCATATTGCGTGATAGCTTGTAGCGCAGATTGGCATTGATTTCCTTACTGTTGCTCTGTACTTTTACAGGGTTATCTACGCGGATACTGCCGTGGTCGGTCGTGATAATGACACGATATTGACGGGATGCAAGTGCTTTCAGAAGATCGCTCAAGGGTGAATGGCGGAACCATGAAAGGGTAATGCTGCGATAGGCAGCTTCAGTAGAAGCGAGTTCACGTATCATTTTACTCTCTGTACGACTATGGCTCAACATATCGATGAAATTGAACACGGCAACGTTTAAGTCATTCTGTGCCAGGGCAGGGAGTTGTGCCAGTAAACGTTCTGCACCGGCTGCATCATTGATTTTATGATAAGAGAATATATCGTTGCGGCGATAACGCTCAATGATTGTACGTATCAGTGGAGCCTCGTTCAGGTTTTTGTTTTCTTCTTCGTCTTCATCTACCCACAGCTCCGGAAATAATTTAGCTATTTGGTCAGGCATCAGACCGGAAAAAATAGCGTTACGGGCATATTGTGTGGCAGTGGGCAGAATGCTGAAATAGAGTTGCTCGTCTATATTGAACAGACCGGATAATTCGTCGGCAAGTACGCGCCACTGGTCGTAACGGAAATTATCGAGCACGATGAAGAAAACCTTCTCGCCTTTGTCCAGTGCCGGGAAAAGAATACGCTTGAAAAGATCCGGACTCATCAGAGGACGATCGGCAGGCGCATCTTTAGCTGATACCCAATCTGCATAGTTCCTTTTGATGAATTTCGCAAAAGCACTGTTGGCTTCTGTTTTCTGCATGGCAAGCATTTCGCTCATGGGGCTGTCTGTAGCTTCCAGTTCCAGTTCCCAATAAACAAGGCGGCGATATAACTCCATCCAGTCGGCTGCCGTTAGTGAGTCATTAATCTGCATGCCTATCTTACCAAAGCTCTGCTGATAACCGGTTTGTGCGGCTTCGCTGACAATATCCCGGCGGTGCAGGTTCTTCTTTAGCGATAATAATATTTGATTGGGATTGACGGGCTTGATCAGGTAATCTGCAATTTTCTGGCCGATAGCCATGTCCATGATATTTTCCTCTTCACTCTTGGTGATCATGACCACAGGGATGGTGGGGCAGATATCTTTTATCAAAGCCAGTGTTTGCAGGCCGCTCAGCCCAGGCATGTTTTCATCCAGAAAGATCAGGTCATAGGTTGTAGCACGGCAACGGTCCAGTGCATCCTGTCCGTTGGTTACGGTGTCTACTTCGTAACCTTTGCCTTCCAGAAACAGGATGTGCGGTCGCAGCAAGCTGATCTCATCGTCTACCCAAAGGAGTTTATCTTTCTTCATAACACTACTCACTTTTTCAGTCCTCAAAGATAACACCATTTTCCGGGTCATCCTCTTCCGTAGGCAGATTTTCTTCTTTCTGCCGTTCTTCTTCCTCTGTTGGCAGGTTCAGTAGTGGCTCATCCAGCGTGTAACCTTTTAACTCAGGTTCAGGTATGGAAGAGAAGTGTGCACGGTAGAAGGTATCGTAATCGTCGAAGCTATACTGTTTAATCAGTTGTTCGTAGTTGGCTTCTGATATGAGTATGGCACGCATACCACTAAGTCGTGTAGCCATTTCGGGATTGGCATAAAGACGGCGGAAGTATTGTTGTGCCTCATCGTAGTTACTGAATGGCCGGATTTGCAGCATGCCGATGCCCCGTTCGTGAGCAAACGCAAGGTCGAAGTTCTTCACCAGGAAAGTGGAGAAGTTATAGCGTGCCACTTCAAACAGTAGCATGTTCTCATTTACCTTTCCTTCTTCGTAAGCCAGGATAAAGAGGAACGGTGTATTGCGCTCTGTACTGAATGCGCTGTCCGGAGGAAGAATAGCGCTGCCACTCAGACTATCGCCCGTTAACTTGCCAGCCTCGGCAAGCTCGGCATTCCGTCGTTGCCAGATGGAGCCAAATGTATGACTGTCGCGAGCCAGCAGACGTCCTTCCTGTACCCCTTTCAGAATATGGGCAGCCAGATCAGTGATTTCATTTTGTGGATATTGCTGTACAAGTTCCTTCAGGATAGTAAGGAACTGATCGGTTTCTCCTCCCTGTAGCCGGGTGACGGCATTGAGGAACATAAATTTGGGACGATGCTGCCCCAGAGGGTATATCTCGGCAGAAAGATGTTCGGCTGCACGCACGGTGGTTGTATCGCCCAGTTGGAAATGTTTGTAAGCACGGGCATAGAGGGAGTCCTCACGTTGTTTGCCATATACGGCATTTTCTGCAAAGTCCGGGTCGGCCAGTGTCTTGGCATAGCGGCTTTTGGGGAACCGGGCGATAAGTTCGGCCTTATATTTTTCTGCACGTTGCAGGGCAGGAAGTTCTCCATAATAATTTAGAGCCAGTTCGGTCAGGAATAACTGATAATATGCTTCATCCGCTTGTGTAAAGTCAGGGAACTGGCGTACCAGTCGTTCAAACGCAGCTTCTGCCCGTTTGAAATCCTGCATAAGATCCTTGAAAATCATTCCGGCACCATATAAGGCTTCTGATAACAGTATGTTTGAGGCTTGCATAGCTTCTTCTGTCAACGGAATTTGTACCAGGTAGTATTCCGGGCGGTGAGTATCACCGGCAATGCTGTCGGCAGTGTTCTTTTCGCTTTCTTCTTTCCGAGGAATGGAAGAATCCATAGTTTCATTTTCCCGATTGCTATGGATTGTGCCTCCTTTAGCAACACCTTCCTCCGGTTCGCTGTAATCTATCGCTTCAAAATCATCCAGTGCAACTACTGTTTTATTTTTCCTTCGCCAGTTATCTTCCAGCTTTCTGCGTCCCCACAAGCGTTGGAATTCAGCTTTTCCTTGCTCTACCAATTGAGGGTTATAGAAATACCAGTCTTGCTTTCCTCCTATTGTAGGTTGGAGGGTCTGTGGGGTAGTGACTGTATTTTCCTGTCCCGGTCTGCTGATAATTGAAGTGGCAGGTAATTGACTTTCAGCTTCTTCCCTCATTTTTTTTGCGGTTTGCCTCCCGTTCAGCTTCTTCTGCAGCTTTGCGTTCAGCTTCTTCCCGGGCTATCATTTGTGCTATGATTTTCTCTATGGCTGCCATTCGCTCTGCTTCCGGCAGTCTGGCAAGACGTTGTAAGCTATCTTGTAGCTGTATGGCATTGGTATGTGGTACCAGTTCGTCCAGGATCTCTGAACGACTGGTGATAGTGGCATATTCCCGATGGGCTTTGTCTATTAATCCTATCGCTTCGGCATAGGCTTTTTGTGCTTCGGCATAACGCGCTTGCTGCCAGTACAAATTGCCCAGTGTAAGTTGAAGAACTCCTTTCTCCACACCGTTCCGAGTGCTCTTCTCTATTCCTTTGTGATAGGCGGCAAGAGCTTGTACCGTATCTTTTTCGGCAAGGTATACATTTCCCAATGCATAATAAATCTGATCGAGGCATTCTTTGTTTTTCTCATCCTTGCTGAGGCGCAATAACTTTCCGGTAATCTTACGACTATTGGCGGTGGGCATCACTTCCGTCTGACGGATACGGGCACTTAACGCAAGTTCGTACGGTGGATTGAGGCGGATTACCTTGCTGTACGCCTGATAAGCCTGTTCCGGTTGTTGCAGCGTTTGATAAGTCTGCCCCAGGAGATAGTAACATCGTGCTTTCTGCTGCTTGTTCTTTTCTTTCCTGGCTGTCTTTTCGAGATGGGGGATTGCTTCTCTGTATCGTTGGCTACCTAATAAGAAATTTCCTGTGGCCGAAGCATATGGAACAGCCAGCGCCGGTGGCAAGCTGTCATTATTCACCCTGCTTAAAGCATCTTCCGCATCATATTGCCATCCCAGCGCAGAGTAGCAACGGGACAACCAGATTAAGGCTTCGGAAGTGATATTCGTCTGTCCGTCATAGAGTCGTGTAATATAAGAGAAGGTTGCGGCTGCTTCCGGGAAGTCTCCCTTCTGATATTGAGCTTTGCCCAATAGCATCCAGGCACGATTAATGAAAGGATTGAACTCCCGGCGTGCCAGCCACTTCTTGTATTCATCCGTATAAGCCCGTCCCGGTTTACGGATAGGGCGTCGTTTGATGGAATGCTGGCGAATGGCTTTTTGTGCTTTCTCAATGGCACGCTCATAGTCGGAAGTGCCGATGCCTGTAGTTTCTTTATTGCCTATGGGATAGAGGGGGAGCATCTCCATGTAGTTATCTTTGTTCCCTTGTTGCTGTGCCTGCAATCCGGCTTTGTAAGCTTCGTTTCCGTTGAAGTATACGTTATAACGGGTGGTCAGGGCATGGTAGAAGCGTGTACCGGCTGTGTTCTTTCGGGTGGAACATCCGGTAACAAGCATCAAAGTAACTAAGATGCCAACGAGGAGGATTGCTTTGCGTTTCAACTATACCAGTAGGTTTTACGGAGTTTGCATACAAAGGTAAGGAATATAAATGAAAGGGAAATTACGAAAAGAAATTAATTCCTTTTGGGGATATCTTTAATTATCTGTTACTATTACTCAGATTTGTGCTTGTTTAATAAACTTCTGTATCCCCTTTAATTGGTATTTGCAATCCGAAAGGTGTAATTTATCTCATTTATTTATTCTTTTTGCTTGGTTTTCATTACTTTTGTTTGGTGATAAATCAAACTGTATGGATATTTGGAGTAAGAAGAAGCGTTCTGCTGTCATAGCGAAGATACGGAGCCGGGACACGAAACCGGAGTGGATTGTACGCCGCTACCTCTTCTCGCGCGGCTATCGCTACCGCAAGAACGTGAAGGGGTTGCCGGGCACGCCGGACATTGTGTTGCGCAAGTATGGCGTCGTAATTTTCATACATGGGTGTTTCTGGCATGGGCATGAGGTGGACGGGCATATTCCGCATTCTAACAGCGATTTTTGGCAGAAGAAGATTGAGCGTAATAAGTTGCGCGATGCATGCAACAAGGAAGCATTGAAACAGATGGGTTGGTGGGTAATGACTGTGTGGGAATGCCAGTTGAAGCCTGCGGTGAGGAGACGGACATTGTTGGAAATAGAGTACCATATCAATCACACGTTTTTGAAGCGATTCGAGCCGAAAATACCACGACCTTATGACAATGAGGAGTATGAAGAAACCTCCGGTACGGTTGCTGAAGACAAAGTGGAATATGGGAAGCAGTGATTTTCAGAAGGTGTAAGGTGTTGATATAGGCCAATATTGGATTTTACGGGGGAGGTGAGGTTATGAAAAATGCCCTCTTTGCAAAAGCATAATTTGAAATAATGCCCAAAACTTGCAGAAAAGATGTAACTTTGCAGACAAACTTAAAAGATAAAGGACAGCGTCATGACAGAAGAGCAGAAAAAAGCAATCATAGAAAGTGGAAAGAATTATTTCCGTACTTCCATTATACCGAATCATATCAAGAATCTCCAGAAACTACGGCTGAAGGATTTTGATGTCAATCCATTCCTCATCAACTACCTTGCAGCTTTCCTGTGTGGTGACACTACGCCACAGTCAATGGCGAAAGCTCTCGTCTATCCGCGTATTCTCGGAACAAGCGTAAACACGAGTTTCGGGCAGAACATCCAGATATTCATATCCCAACTCGCACAGGTTGCAGGCTGTGCATCAGGCATTGACGGGGTTGACATCGAATTTATCGATGCACTCGACGGCAGAAAGAAATACTGCCAGTGCAAGGCTGGGCCGCAGACAATCAATAAGGACGATGTGGATACCATATTGGGACATTTCAAACGTCTCATCGGTAAGGCACGTCTAGACCGAATACCCTTGCAGATGGATGATATGATTGTAGGAGTGTTGTATGGCGAAAGAATCTCTGCCAATTACAAGACCATAGCGACGACCTATCCTGTATATTGCGGCGCGGAGTTTTGGGAGCATATCACTGGCGATAAGACTTTCTATTATCAGCTTGCTAAAGCATTCGGGGAAGTAGTTGAGGAAGATGGAATTGACGGAAGTTCTCTTATCTTGCAAAAGGTAGAGGATATTGCTGGAGAAATCAAAGAAAAGGGTAGTTTGTAAATATGCAGTTCATATCAGAAAACAATTTTGCAGCTTTGGTCGGAACATCCAATGCAACTGTTCAAAAATGGGCAGAAAACGGCGTTTATCCTTCACATGTGGAAAATGGCATAAAAGGCTTTTATCTTGAAGAAATCGAAGCAGTTCCTGAAGTGGAGGAAATGCTGCATAGCCATTGGGGTGAAGAGCAGAATACACATCCACTTCGTGAGTACACATCCGTAGAACTTTTTGCAGGCGGTGGTGGACTTGCTCTTGGATTGTCCTTAGCCGGTTTCAGCCATGTATTGCTTAACGAGTTTGACAATTATGCTTGTAATACGCTTCGCATGAACCGTCCGAAATGGAATGTAATAGAAGGCGACGTGCGTAATGTTGATTTTACTCCACTCCGTGATAAGGTCGATTTCCTGTCGGGAGGGTTTCCTTGTCAAGCTTTTTCTTACGCAGGCAAGCAAGGAGGGTTTAGTGATACGCGGGGCACACTTTTCTTTGAATTAGCAAGGGCGGTAAAGGAAATTCGTCCGAAAGTGTTCATGGGTGAGAATGTTAAGGGTTTGACCTCTCATGACAATGGGCGCACTTTTAATACTATTAAGAATACCATTGCGGAATTGGGCTATACCCTCGTAGAACCTCGTGTGTTGAAAGCCATCATGTATCAGGTTCCACAAAAGCGCGAACGGCTTATCCTTATTGCTATCCGAAACGATTTGGCTGGAAAAGTAAGTTTCCATTGGCCATCTCCCTATATGCAAGTGCTTACGCTAAAAGACGCACTTTACAAAAGTGTAATATACGATACTGATGCACCGGAATCGGAAGGTGCAAAATATCCATTAAAGAAGCAAAAAGTACTCGACTTGGTTCCACAAGGCGGTGACTGGCGTAATCTTCCAGAAGATATCGCCAAGGAATATATGGGTGGAAGTTGGCTTTTGGGTGGAGGCAAGACGGGAATGGCGCGTCGCCTTTCTCTTGACGAACCCTCACTGACACTTACGTGCTCTCCTTGTCAAAAACAAACCGAACGTTGCCATCCGCTGGAAACACGCCCATTGACGGTAAGGGAATATGCTAGGATTCAGACATTTCCGGACAATTGGCTTTTTACTGGAACAATGAACGATAAATACAAACAGATAGGCAATGCCGTACCTGTAAATCTCGCATGGGCGGTAGGACGTTCGTTGATTAGACTGTTTAATGACATACAAACCGTAGAACCAACCGAAACGCATGATTGCTCAGAGGCCGTTGCACAAATTATTGAGCATTTAAAAGAAGATGATGCAAAAAAGGCTTTTGATGTAAAAGTCGAGAGACTAAAGAAAAACAATGCCAAGATAAAGCAACTGAACTTCTTCGATTTGTTTGCAGAATATCCAGATGGTATCGTTTCAAGCATAGTAAAAGAACCGCAACCAAAAGGATACGGGAAATACTGTAAAATAGATATGGACAAGAACGTATTGATTTGTCTTGTGAAGAAAGACAACATCAGTAAGTATCTTGATAAGAGTGCAACCGTTTATTATACAGGGAAGAGGTTCCCATCTACTGTAGAACTGGACAAATTGTGTTACTTTGTTCCTTATATAAGTGGTAAAGGAATACGTGACCTTTACAAGATAAAAGTAGCTCGTGTCGGAACGAGAAAAGAGGGACAAACAGACAATAGTCCTGTTGATTACAGATTGGTCTTTGAGATTGAATACATTAAACCGCTGTTTGCCGAATATAAGCAACCAGCACTTGAAATCTGGCACACGTACACCGATATGATATTAGGAGAGTTAACTTCTACTTTTTGAGGTAGTTCAAACAGATACAGACCTTGATTGGATAGCTCGGTCTGTATCAGTTTATTGAGCAATAGCTGTACTTTTACGCATTCTTCGGGTGAATCAAAACTTTTCCCAGCTTACATACTACATATATAATGATGGAAAAGAAGATGATAGCCGCCCCGGAAGGAACGTTCAGATAATAAGATATCATTAATCCGCCCAAGCAACTGAGATAACCGATGCCAATAGACAACCAGATAATACGGTGGAAACGATGTGTAAATAGATTCGCCGTCATTTGCGGGATGGTGAGCAGGGAAATAACCAACACGATGCCTACCATACGCAGGCATGCAACAATGGTCAATGCAATGAACATCATCAATACATATTCGAATATCTGTACGGGAATACCTTGTGAACGGGCAAACTCCCGGTCGAAAGCAACATAGATGATCGGGCGCAAATATAGGACAAAGAAGATGGCTAATAGTACTGCAAGTCCCGCCAGCAGGGCGATGTCTCCTAATGTAATCGTCAGTATATTGCCAAATAGGTAAGCCGAAAGATCGGGTGCAAACCCGGGTGAAAGGAAAGTAAACATGATACCCAGTGCCATACCCAGCGTCCAGAATACAGCGATAGCTGAATCTTCACGCATATCATTGCGTTTGCTAAGCCATTCCACTCCAAAAGCCGACAGCACAGCAAACACACCAGCCGCCAGTATGGGAGAAACGCCTGTATATAATCCCAGACCGATACCTCCGAAAGAAGCATGCGTCAGTCCGCCACTGATGAATACCAGCCGTCTCGTCACGATATACGTACCGATAAGCCCGCAAACGATGCTTGCCAGTAAACTGCCGATGAGGGCATGTTGAAAGAAGGTGTATTGCAGTAGCTCCACTTTAAGATCTCCTTTCTCCTATAATCAGAAATATTTCATCTTTGATATTGTCCGGTAGTGCTATTCCCCGTAATTGCAGGCTGCGCACCCACCCGGCAACGTCGGTATCCTGCATTGTATAGAATACATCCCTGAACTCATCTTCCTGTTCGGGAGTGTAGTCTTCGGGAGCAATGCCAATGTACCTGTCTAATTCTTCATCATCATAGTACTCTATCTTTTTGCTGACAGCGGCCAACAGACTGTCCCGCTCGCATACTTCATGCTGTCCACAACATTCTGCATCAGCCTCTTTCACTTCGGGCATGGCATCCAGTTCTCCGCGTTCTATCTTTTTTTGCAGACGCTGGTTACGGATGTATCCTGCCATAAGGGCGATACAGACCAGTACGATAAGACTTATAATTAATATCAACATAGTTTTTTAATTAAGAATGAAGAATTAAGAATGAAGAATTTGGCTGCGCTACGCAAGCATACCACTAAGTAATTCTTAATTCTTCATTTAAATTGTTCTTCATTTAATTATTTCAATTCTAAACCCTGCTTGTTTCAAATCTTCCCAATATCCCGGATAAGACTTGGAAACCACTTGTGGCTCAGCAATCTGTACCGATGGTACCAATAGGACGGCAGGGGCAAAAGCCATCGCCATCCGGTGGTCTTCGTAAGTTGCAATCACGGGACTGGCTTCCGGTTCGCAACGCTCGCCGTTCCATATTAATATACTGTCCTGTTCCGACTTCACCACATATCCCAACTTATGTAATTCTGTGATAAGTGCCTGGATACGGTCAGTCTCCTTTATCTTCAAACTTTGTAATCCGCTGAAGCGGAAAGGTATGTTCATTAAACAACAAGTCACAACGAAAGTTTGTGCCAGATCGGGTATGTCCACTAAATCTTCCTCTAAATGGGCAACGGGAGTTCCTGTCTTGGTTAATACCACTCCCCGGTCAGTATATGTAGTCCGTACGCCAAGTTTGGCGAATATCTCTGTTCCCCGGCTGTCACCCTGATAACTGCGTGGGAAAAGTCCCAGCAGTTCTACTTCTGTTTTTGCAGGTTCTTCTTTGCTGTCCTGGCTCAAGGCAACCATTTGATACCAGTAGGAAGCACCGCTCCAGTCACTTTCTACCGTGAAAGGTATGTCTTCGTACTGGCCCGGATGGACGCTAATGCTGCTTTCGGAACTCCATGCAGCGTCTGCACCGAATTCTTTCATCAATTGCAGAGTCAGATTGATATAAGGACGTGAAATGATTTCTCCTGTCAAGTTCAGCCTTAATCCGTTTTTCAGGATAGGGCCGATCATCAGTAAAGCGGATATGTATTGTGAACTTACATTTCCGGCAAGGCTGATTTCTTCGCCTGTCAATATTGTACCTGTGATACGTAGGGGAGGGAAACCTTCGTTTCCGGCATATTCTATTTGTGCTCCCAACTCGCGCAAGGCGTCCACCAGGATACGTATGGGGCGTTGTTGCATCCGTTCGGTACCTGTGATGATGCGTGTGCCGGGTGTTACACTCAGATAAGCCGTGAGAAAACGCATGGCGGTTCCGGCAGCAAGTATATCGATATGTTCGGGATTTCCGTCCAAGGCTTTTATCATGACGCAGGTATCGTCGCAATCACTCAGATTGGTAGGCGTGATATGCCCTTGTGCTAAAGCGTGTAATATCAAAGCCCGGTTGCTGATACTTTTGGAAGCCGGGAGCTGGACAGTGGTATGCAAGGTGGCAGGTGCCGAAAGTTTATAGCGCATAGTTGTATTCCTTCTTAAACGTAATAGCTGGTTTTACAGGTTACAAAAGTACGATAAATATCTGAATAAAGAATATGACTTTAGGGTAACCGCACCAAATTTTCAGGATAACTGCACTGAAATTCCCTTCTTTCTGTAGGGCTATGAATAAAGGGTGATAAAGTTATCCCCCTTTTATTCTTTTCTTTCCCGATATGAGGTAAATGATAATTCATTGTATATTTCACCGATTAGTAATTATGCTTACAAAAAGCGAGTAGATTTCTTCCTTTCCCGCAGTTCTTCCTCCCACTCGTTGAGTGAACCTGATTCAGTCAGTGACTGAATGCCTTTCAGTCACTGACTCATTGTACCCCCATTCAGAAGGTGTCTGGGAGGGGGTAGGGAAGGTGACAAGACAGGAAATAAAAAAGATGAAAATTGTACACAAAAAACGTATCTTGATTCATTTTTGTAGGGTTATGAACAAAGTGTGATAAGGTGGTAGGGTGATAAAGTGATAGCAGGATAACAACCTGTGATATATAGTGCAGCTACTTGTAGTTCGTAACTTCATTCCTTTCTTCTCGCTTTGCCAATTCATCCCTCCTCAACAGACAGTACATCTTTCCTGAAATCAACTGGCGATATACCTGCTTTCCGTTTAAAGAACTTCCCAAAAGAAGACTAGTCGGAGAAGTTGAGGGTGGCAGCGATTTCCTGTACGGAAAGTTTGGAGTGAGTCAACAAGTTACGGGCTTCGCTGAATAACATTTCAAAAATGAAGTCGCTTACACTTTGCCCTGTTACGAGTTTCACAATCTGCGTCAGGTGATGGGCGGATAAGTTCAGTTGGGCGGCGTAAAAATCCACTTTATGTTCTTTGCGATAATGAGTTGCCAGTAACTCGATGAATGATTTGATGATACTTTCATAACGGGTCAGGCAACCATCCGTATGTGGCAGATTAGTTCGTTCAAGGATATCGCTTAAATCGAGATAAAAGGCGAACAGGCGGTTCAGGATAACTTCTTTGTGATAGAAATGCTCTGTCCGGTCTATGTTCTTATTGATGCTGATCAGCCTTTCGGCTAATAAGCCGGCATGTGAGTGCTCCAAGGGAACTACCGGTTCGTTGTATAATCGTACGCCATATTTAGTCCGTCGGTAAATCATATCGGTGGAATCCATCTCATCTGTAAAAGCTTTGCTGACAAAGAGGCACTGGCACTGGAAATCATCACTGCATTCTCCAAAATGGAACAAATGGGCAGAAGACAGCAGTAGGAGGGTATCCGCTTGAATATCATACGTCTTGTAGTTGATTACCGTACGTCCTTTTCCGGATAAAACCAATAAGATAATAAAGGCATCCAAGTGAATGTCTGATGAAAATTGTTCTTCTGCTTCCCGTTGGCCAATGGTGATGCAACTGATTTTCTTTCGTGTATCATTCCTGCTACCACTGATGATAGGGAGTTCACAGATGTTTTTTATACGTATGGAAGAGGTCATTGGAGGTGATTTTATTGCAGCACAAAGGTAGCGGAAACCTTTGAAATCTCCAAATTAAACCAACTTTGCCAAATTTCGGATTTCTCTTAGCAAAGAATTAATCCGACCTTTGCAGCCGTTTTTGAGGTAACAATTTAATAGGCATTATGAAAAGATTAAAAGAATTATTTGTCTTTGTTTGGGCGCTGAACATCTCTGTTGTATCTGCACAAACCTTTCAGAAGATGACAATTGAAGAGATGTTTGAGATGGCGGATGCCAATAGCCGCAGTATCCGTACATTCCGTTTAGCAGAAGAGGAAGCCGGGCAGGCGGTGAAGGTGGCTAAAAATGCGCAACTTCCTTCGATTGATGTATCCGTTTCGGCAAGCTATCTGGGCGATGCCTGGTTGGCAGACCGTGATTTTACAAACGGTGAGAATGCTGCTATGCCGCACTTCGGCAATAACTTTGCAATAGAGGCTTCGCAGGTCATCTATGCAGGTGGAGCCATCACAAGCCGGATTGCCATTGCTAAATTGCAGCAGCAACTGGCAGAATTGGATAAAGAGAAGAACAGGCAGGATATCCGCTTCCTGCTGGTAGGAAATTATCTGGAGATGTACAAACTACAGAATCAGGCAGAAGTATATCGGAAGAATATAGAGCAACCCCGGAAACTGGTGGAAGATATCAATGCCAAGCAGTCGCAGGGATTGGCTTTGAAAAATGATATCACTCGTTATGAATTACAATTGAAATCCCTGGAACTGGCATTGACGCAGATTGAGAATAGTATCCTCATTTTAAATAATCAGTTGATCACCGTACTCGGCTTACCCGAAGAAACGGTGATTGGGGTGGATACTACTTTGCTGGGGCGACTTCCCAAACCTTCGGAAGAGGCACATTGGCAGGAGACGGCAGTATTGAGCTCTCCTGTGCTGCAACGGATGAAACTGAATATCAAGCAGTCAGAATATAATGAACGGATTGCGAAGGCGGAACGCTTACCATCCGTAGCACTCTTTGCCGGTGATAAACTGGACGGGCTCATTACGATTGAAGTACCGCCTATTAACAAGAATCTGAATTACTGGTATGTCGGCATAGGATTGAAGTTCGATATAGCTTCCACCTTTAAATCCGGGAAGAAAATCCGTCTGGCACGCCTGTCCACCCAGCGTGCACAGGAGAATGATTTGTTGTTACAGGAGAATGTACGGACAGAAGTGAAGGCGGCATACATCCGTTTTTATGAGGCTTTTACCATTTGTGATACGCAAGAGAAGAGTCTGGAACTGGCTGCACAAAATTACAGTGTGGTAAATAACCGCTACTTGAATGATCTGGCATTGATTACTGATATGCTGGATGCCAGTAATTCTAAGTTGAATGCGGAGTTGCAATTGGTGAATGCACAGATTAATATACTTTTCAACCTCTATAAGCTGAAGAAGACAGCGGGATGTCTGTAAATTGTCGGCAATTATATTATGAATGAAAACTAATGAATTAAATAAGATATGGAACGCAAAAAGAAAAAACTGATTTATAACGTAGTGGTTAGTCTCTTACTTATTGCCGGGCTGGTGTGGGTATGCTCTCATTTTGTCCACCTCGGCAGTGTAGCTTATACTGACAATGCACAGGTAAAACAGCTGATTGTCCCCGTCAATAGCCGCGTGCAAGGCTTTATCAAGAAGATCTATTTCGACGAATACCAGGAAGTGCGTAAAGGTGACACCTTGGCATTGATTGAAGATTCCGAGTTCCGTTTCCGTCTGGCACAGGCTGAGGCTGATTTTCAGAATGCTATTTCGGGAAAGAATGCAGTGGCCACCACGGTACATACCACTCAGAATAATATTGCCGTATCCGATGCAGGTTTACAGGAAGCTAAAGTTCGCCTGGACAATGCCGAGCGTGAATACCACCGATATAAAAACCTTTTGGCACAGGATGCTGTCACCAAACAACAGTACGATGCTGTGCAGACAGATTACGAAGCATCCAAGGCTCGTTATGAACTTCTGCTTCGCCAGCGCCAATCTACAACTTTAGTAAAGCAGGAGCAGACTCACCGTCTGGAACAAACAGATGCAGGTATCAAACTGGCGCAGGCTGCTTTGGAACTGGCACGCCTGAATCTTTCTTATACCGTTATCCTTGCTCCCTGCGACGGAACTACCGGGCGGAAAGAAATTCAGGAAGGGCAGTTGATACAACCCGGACAGACTGTGGTTGACGTTGTTGACGAAAATGAAAGGTGGGTAGTAGCCAATTACAAAGAAACTCAGACTACCTATATCCGGGAGGGTCAGCCGGTAGAAATAGAAGTGGATGCCGTACCCGGAATTATTTTTAAGGGTATTGTGAAATCTATTTCCCGTGCTACGGGTGCCAGTTTTTCTCTTCTACCGCAGGATAATTCTGCAGGGAACTTCGTAAAGGTGGAACAGCGTATTCCTATCCGCATTGAGTTCTCTACCGGTAACCGTCCGGAAGATATGGAGCGCCTGCGTGCCGGTATGAATGTGGAGTGTGTAGTAAACTATTGATATTATGCACGAAACAGGACCTTTTTCCATTCCGGCTATCCGTGATTTTGTACCTCCTAAACTGCGCCCCTGGATTATCATTGCCTTTGTCATTGTCTTCCAGTTCTCCGGTGGTCTCTATCTGGCGGCAGTCAGTGAGATGGTTGGCTCTACGGCATTGATGCAGGAGGACATTATGATGGCGGGTTATGCTTCTATGGTGGGTATGGGGTTGACATTTGCCATCATGTTCCGCCTGAAGTTCCGTTTTACTTCGAAGGCTTCGTTGATGACGTGCAGCATTGCCCTGATTATTTCTAATCTGATATGTATGCATACACATAGTATTCCCGTGCTGGTAATCACCTGTTTCTTTGCAGGCATCTTCCGCATGTGGGCCACGTTCGAATGTAATTCTACCATTCAATTATGGCTTACTCCCAAACGGGATTTATCGGTATTCTTCTGTTTTATCTACCTGCTGGTGCAGAGTTGTATTCAGCTATCGGGATTGGTAACAATCTATACGGCCTTCTGGGCGAAGTGGGAGTATATGCACTGGTTGATTATTGGTTTATTGCTATTGGTGATGCTGGTTACATTGTGGTTATTCCGTAGTTATCGCTCCTTGCCGAAATTACCGTTGTTCGGTATCGATTGGTTGGGGGCTTTGATGTGGGGGCTTGTGCTGTTGTGTATCCTTTTTGTCTGCGTGTATGGGGAACATTATGATTGGTATCAGTCTTTCCAGATACGGGCGGCAACTATCATCGGTACGCTGATTCTTGTATTGAACCTGTGGCGTGCATCTTTCATCCGCCATCCGTTTATTGCTTTGAAGACGTGGACGTATCGCTCTGTCTGGCTTCCCTTTATACTATATATAGTAATAGATATTTTGTTGGCACCATCACATCTGTTCGAACATGTTTATATGGAAGGTATATTGGGGTATGATGCCTTGAATGTAATTTCACTCAACTGGGTGGTTCTGTTGGGGATTATTGTGGGAGCAGGCTTTACCTTCTTCACTTTCTCCCGTCGTAAATGGCGTTATAAGACAATGACGGTGATTGCATTTTCTTCCATTACCGGGTATCTGATGTATTTCTATTTCGGCATTGAGTATGCTTTGCCGAAGGAGACATTGTTTATACCGCTGTTTCTGCGTAGCTTCGGGTATGTGATGATAGCTATTTGTTTCCTTACAGTATTGTCTCGTGTTCCCTTCCAGCATTTCTTCCAGGCGGTGTCTGTGCAGTCGTTTGTCAGTGCCGGATTTGGTGGAGCTTTGGGCACGGCCATTTTGGGACATGCTCTGAATGGGGCTATGAAGAAGAATGCCATGCTGCTGGGCGCCGGATTAGATCATGTGAACCCTTTTATCAGCCGGATATCTGTAGGAGAGCTATATGGTGCTGTACAACAACAGGCCCTGATGGTTTCAATGAAAGAGCTGTACGGCTGGCTTATTCTGTTAGCTTTGTTTTGTCTGTTGGTGTTCCTGGTTTACGAAAGTGACATTCGTCCGTATAAAGTACTGCATCCTACTTACCGCTCTATTCGCCGTTTTGTGAAGCATGGGTTGCGCATGGACAAGAAATTGGAAGCCACAGGCTAAGTTGAATTTTTTTTGTTCTTGTATTGGATAGCTTTGAATAAAATAGGTAGGGAGAATAAAATGGATTATTCTTATTTTTGCAGTTCGAAAGTGGACGTATATTCCACGAAATATATAAGTTAAGTTTATATGGGAAAAGATAATTCAAAACTGTTCATTCTTATTTTATTGGGCATGCTGACGGCCTTCGGGCCTTTTGTTACGGATATGTATTTGCCAAGTCTTCCGGTTATGGGAGAATACTTCAACACGAGTTCTTCAATGGTCCAGCTGGGATTAACTACCAGTATGATCGGACTGGCTGTCGGCCAGATATTCTTTGGACCTTTGAGCGACCGTTATGGCAGGCGCATACCATTGCAGGTTGCCATGTGGCTGTTTATCGCATCAACAGTGTGCTGCTTGTTTGCGCAGAGCATCCAGCAATTCGTTGCTTTCCGTTTGATACAAGGCATTGCCGGAGCGGGTGGCATCGTTATAGCCCGTTCCATTGCTACAGATAAATTTTCAGGTAGGGATCTGGCAAAGATGTTGGCGATTATTGGTGCTATCAATGGTATTGCTCCCGTGGTAGCTCCTATTATCGGGGGAGTCTTTACGGAAGCTATCGGTTGGCAGGGCATTTTCGGTATTTTACTTGTGCTGGGAGTATTGCTCTTGGCAGGATGTATCCGTTTCCGGGAGTCGCTTCCTAAAGAAAACCGTCTGGCTACGAAGTGGGCGGATACCTTTCACAGTTTCAAGGTAGTACTTAAGAATAAGCAGTTTGTTTGCTATGTGTTGCAACTGGCTTTTGCACAGGGAGTGCTGTTTGCCTATATTGCATCTTCCCCCTTTATTATACAGCAACACTACGGTTATTCCCCTTTTGCTTTCAGCGTTTGTTTCAGTATTAATGCTATTGCTATCGGTGGGGCGGCAGCATTCTCTGTAAAGTTTCGCCGGCCAGCAAACGGAACACTGATCGGCTGTATGGGTATGCTTATTTTCTCTTTGCTCGAATGTGCCGCATTGGCTTTAGATTGCAGTTTCTGGATTTATGAACTCCTGTTGCTGGCAGTTCTCTTTATGATGGGAATGACGTTCACTACATCTACTGCGTTAGCTATGGAATGTGAGCGCGACAATGCCGGGACAGCCTCAGCATTATTGGGGGCTGTCTGCTTTTCGTTTGGTGGCATTGTCTCTCCTTTAGTAGGTATTGGAAACATTCTGGTTTCCACGGGGGTAATATTTGTCATCTGCTCTCTTTGTTCCCTTTCCAGTATTTTACTGGCTTTGGGCAGAAGGCGGGCAAGACTTTATTTTGCATTCAGTACATCCCAGAAACGCTGAGGCAGGTGGATATTGGGCACGTTTGCAGCTTCTTTAAATAGAGGAGCAATTTCTTTCGGGGCAAAACCGGCAATGCCGCATCCTATTTCTGTAACAAGGAAAGTGTATTGTGAGTGTTCTTTAGCAAAGCGGATAAATTCATCTACATAAGGTTTGATGGCTCCCGGTCCTCCGTGCATAGTCGGAATACCATAGGTTTGTCCTTGCAATCCGGTTCCTTGTCCCCAGATGGCTCCCCATTTTTTCCATGCCAGATAAGCGGCTCCGCCACCATGTGCGCCTTCCAGGTTACTACCGAAAACGAATATCTCGTCCGAGTGTAGTTCTGTGATACGATTAGAGGTAATTCTTGTTTTCATACTCATGTGATTAGGTTATAATTAATTATTTTCTCCTTTTCTTCATTTTTAAACTCTTGCTTTTCAGCAAAAGTAACCTTTAGGTAACTATCTTACTTGTTTGTAACTTCTTGTTTATAAGTGAAATAGTGAATAGCTTTGCACTGTCGGAAAGTCATTGACTACATTTGCGAAGTTAGTGAAAAAACTGATGAATGCAACTATCTTATAAACAATTTAAAAACAAAAAGACAATGAAAGAACTTGCAGTAAAGAATTACAGGACCGCAGAAGGTCAGAAATTTAGCCAGGATGGTAATGAATTTACAGTGAAACCGATTGTTGCGCAGGCGGATGTGAACCAGTGCCGTGTGAACTTTGTAGAAGTGGAACCGGGTAGTTTTGCTTATGGATACCATTATCATGAAACGGATGAAGAGGTATTCTATATTATCAGCGGTACAGGTATCGTTCGTACCATCAATGGAGATGTAACGGTGAAAGCCGGTGATGCAATTACTTTTCCTGTGGGACCGGAAGGTGCGCATGTTATTCGCAACGGATCGGATATGGAAAAGCTGGTTTATATTGATTTCGACACGAACAATCTTCCGGAGATTGTACACCTTCCTGATACGAACCAGGTGATGGCTTATGGAAAATTCTCTAATGGAATTTATGATAAGAAGTAATTTTAGATGACTATTCCCTCTCAGCCGGAGGGAATAGCTGTTTTTAATAAACACAAAATGGAAAATTGTGTAATTGCATGTAAGATATGAGCAATTACAGAAGATGGATGCAATTCTGGAGGGTATTTGCATAAATAATCTATGATTGTACACGTCTGTCTATTTAATCCCATAGAAAAAGAGCCTATTTTAGCCGCGAATTTAAAATCTAACTATTACTATGTTTGTACGCTCAATTCTATTCGTTATCCTTTTTCTATGTAGTCAGATTGTACGCGGCAACGATTTTGTTTGGTACAATGGGAAGCAGGCTGTAATGTATACCGTGCCTCAGGAAGTATCTCCGGTTGTAGCCATTGCACTTGATATGTTTGCCGGAGATATGAAACAAGTGACGGGCTTTCTGCCACAAAAGACTTCTGTAAGTAAAGCAGTCATTCGTATTATCCAATTGGATAAGGCAAAACAAAAGATTAAAAAAAGAATTGCAGGCCTTGGGCATCCCGGTAAATGAACTTGCTTTGAAGCGCGATGGCTTTTACATGGCTGTGGCAGGTGCTTCGGATGGTAAACAATTATTTGTAGTAGGTAATAATGGTCGAGGTACTGCCTATGGTATCTTGGAACTTTCCCGTTTGGCAGGTGTATCTCCCTGGGTATGGTGGGCAGATGTTACTCCGGAGAAACAGAACCGTCTGGCTGTCTCTACTGAATTTAAGACTTTTCAAAGCCCTTCTGTGGAGTATCGTGGCATCTTCCTGAATGATGAAGACTGGAGTCTCCAACCTTGGAGTTGGAAAAACTTCGAACCTAATGAAATCAAAGGACGCATTGGGACACGTACTTATAAGGAAATATTCAAACTTTTGCTTCGCCTGCGTGCTAATGCCATCTGGCCCGGTATGCATGGCATCACTACTCCTTTCTACTTTGTTCCCGGAGTAAAAGAAGTGGCTGATAGCTGTGGTATCGCTATTGGTACTTCGCATTGTGAACCTCTGATGCGTAATAATGTGGGAGAATGGGATACTAAACGTCGCGGAGACTATAATTATATCACTAACCGCGATTCAGTGCAGGCTTATTGGATAGAACGTTTAAAGGAAGCATATCCTTATGAGAATATGTATACCATTGGTATGAGAGGTATTCACGATGGTCATATGGAAGGAGTGAATACAATGGAAGAAAAAACACAGGCTTTGCAACAAGTCCTTGATGATCAACGTAAACTGCTGGCTAAGTATGTCAACCGGGATGTCACTAAAATTCCTCAGGTATTTGTACCATATAAGGAAGTGCTCGATATAATGGAGAATGGTCTGGAAATTCCGGAAGATGTTACTTTGATGTGGTGCGACGATAACTATGGCTATATGACTCGTCTTAGCGACCAGGAACAACAGAAACGTATTGGTGGTAGTGGTGTTTACTATCATTTGAGCTATTGGGGGCGCCCTCATGATTATATGTGGCTTTGTACTACTCAGCCCGGACTTATTTATAATGAGATGAAGCAGGCTTATGACCATAATGCCCGCCGCGTTTGGATTGTGAATGTACATGACCTGAAGCCGGCAGCCTACGATCTTGAATTTTTTCTGGATATGGCCTGGGATATAAATTCCATCACTCCCTCGACTGTGAACCGGCATCTTGAAAATTGGCTTTGCCGTGAATTCGGAGAACAGGCTGGTAAACAACTGTTGCCTGCCATGCTGGAGTATTACCGTTTGTGTGGCATCCGTAAACCGGAACATATGGGATGGACACAAGTGGAACTGGATAAGTCGAGATATCCTCGTGGACGCTCGCAAGTTATTGATACGGAGTTTAGTTTGACAGAATTCGGAGGTGAACTGGATCGCTATTTGGATGCTTATGAAGTTGTTAAGAAGAAAATAGCAGAAGTGGAGTCCCTCATTACGCCTGACCGCAAAGATGCTTTCTTCTCTCATATCAAGTATCAGGTCTTTTCAGCTGCTGCCATGAGTACCAAAATGCTGGAAGCACAGCGTGCGCATTCTTATTCTATGGGATAATGTGATGAATCTCTTTGGGGACGTGATAAGGCTATGCTGACTGCTTGTGCCAGAAGTATGAAGGCTTATCAGGAAATCAGGGAACTGACAGACTATTATAATAATCAGATGGCAAAAGGTAAGTGGAAACACTCCATGTGCTATGATCCACGTGACTTGTATGTCTTTTATCCTCCTACACTTCCAGTAGGACTTACAGAAAAGGAGATGGAGGATTATCTGGCGGATGCTAAACCTCGGGTTATACATAATCTGGAAGCAGATAAATGCATTGTAGCCAATGCCTGCAATTATACGAAAGCTTCAGAGGGCAGTACTCCAATCCAGGCATTGGGGCACAGTATGAACGCTGTAGCACTACCCGAGGGTGGCTCGCTGACTTTTGATTTTGACTCTCCCTGGGAAGGGGAGGCACTTTTGCGTACGGCTGTTATCCCTTCACATCCCAATGATAAAGGTGATATTCGCTTTAGTATCAGCATAGATGGTGGAGAACCGCAAGTTTATTCTTTCCGCGAGAAAGGACGGACAGAAATCTGGAAACGTAATGTGCTGCGTGGACAAGCAGTTGGTGAAACGAAACATACAGTAAAGAAAGGCAGGCATAGCCTTACGATTACTGCTTTGGATAAGCATGTGGTGGTAGACCAATGGATGCTTGACTTTAAGCCGGGACGTAAGTTCTATGTATTTCCTATCGAAGGAGAAAATAAAAAGTGATATGATCAGAAAGAAAATAAAACAATGGGCTGCCGTATTGGGCTGCCTGTGTGCTACGGTGGCTATGGCACAGGATACAGAGTTCCTGTATCTTTCAGGAACAGGGCTTGGAAATATGGTAAAATGGGACTTCTATTGTTCCGCTGGGATGAACAGTGGGAAGTGGCGTAAGATTGAGGTTCCTTCACAATGGGAATTGCAAGGATTCGGTGAATATACTTTCGGACGCTTCTATCTGGATAAAGAAGCCAAGCCAAGTGACGAGACCGGCCTATACAAGCATAAGTTTAAAGTTCCTGCAAAGTGGCAGGGGAAGCGGATCAGTATCGTTTTTGAAGGTGTCATGACGGATACGGAAGTGAAGATGAATGGTATGTCTGCCGGAGAAATGCATCAGGGTGGTTTCTATACTTTCAGTTATGATATTACCGACAAATTGAACTATGGAAAGAATAATGAATTGGAAGTAAAAGTCTGGAAAGAATCGGCCAATGAATCTGTTAATGCTGCCGAGCGTAGGGCAGACTGGTGGTTGTTCGGTGGTATTTATCGTCCGGTTTACCTGAAAGCAGTTCCTGAAACGCATATTGAATGCATTGCAGTGAATGCTACGGCCGATGGTGACTTGTCTGCGGAGTTACACACACAAGGACTGAAGCAAGGTTATTCGGTAGCAGTGGTATTGACACCTGTAGGCGGCACTCAAAGTATCGGACGGCAAGTCATAGATTTACAGACGGAAGATAAACAGACCATTGAAACCCGCTGGCAAGGTATCCGTACCTGGGATTGTGAGAATCCCAATTTGTATACTTTACGATTGGAACTGCTTGATCCGCAGAAGCAAGTTGTGCATATTCATGAGGAACGTATAGGTTTCCGTACAGTTGAGTTCCGTCCTAAAGATGGTATTTATGTAAATGGCACAAAAGTGTTGATGAAAGGCGTGAATCGTCATAGTTTCCATCCTGAGGGTGGTCGGACTACGAACCGGGAGATCAGTGTGAAGGATGCTTTGTTGATAAAAGAAATGAATATGAATGCTGTGCGTTCGCACTATCCACCCGATAGACATTTCTTGGATGTGTGCGATTCTCTCGGAATGTTTTATCTTGCAGAGTTTACCGGATGGCATGGACGATATGACGATGAAGCAGGTGAGAATTTGCTTCGGGAGATGCTGGCGAATGACGTAAATCATCCTTGTATTTTTATGTGGAGTAATGGTAATGAGGGTGGCTGGAATAAGGCATTGGATACTCGTTTTGCCGATTATGATCCGCAGAAGCGTCATGTTATTCATCCATGGGCAGACTTTAACGGACTGGATACCCATCATTATCCGGCGTATCAGACAGGTCCGGCCCGCCTCGCTAATGGATATAATGTGTTTATGCCGACTGAGTTCTTGCATGCCCAGTATGATAAGGGAGCTGGTGCAGGCTTGGAAGATTACTGGAATAACTATAAATCGAATCCGATGTTTGCGGGTGGTTTTATATGGGCATTTGTTGATGAAGCAGTCATGCGTGCAGACAAAGGAGGCATTCTGGATTCTGACGGACCGAATGGTCCGGACGGTATTGTAGGACCTCACCGGGAGAAGGAAGGAAGCTTTTATACGATTCGTGAAGTCTGGGCTCCCATTCAGTTTGTTCCGCTTCACATCACTCCTTCTTTCAAGGGCGATTTTCTGGTGAGTAATACTTATCTGTTTACCAACCTGGATGAGTGTAGCATGAAATATCGCCTGTATTCTGCACCTTCACCGATAAAAGGGAATGAATGTATTTTAATGAAGGAGGGGCTGGTTCGTCTACCTGCGATTGAACCGGGAGAGACAGGAAGGGCGCATATGGATCTCCCTGCCAACTTTTTCCAAGGAGATATCCTCGAACTGGAAGCTTATGACAAGAACGGGCACTCCATTTGTAATTGGACATGGCCGGTGAAGTTTGCCAAAGAGTACTTCGCTACTCAACGTATGTCGTACGGTGCAGCAGATACCCGGGCAGTATTAAAGGAAGCCGGAGACCAAGTTGTTCTTTCGGCTAATGGTATTACCGTTACTTTTAACGGTGAAGATGGTTCATTGGCTGAAGTTAATCGAAATGGGCAGATGATACCTCTCAGTAACGGGCCATTGCCTGTAGGTATAAAGGCAGACTTCAAAGATATCCGTACTCGCATGGAAGGTAATGATGCTCTTTGCGTTGTCCGGTATACGGGAGCCATCGATTCGATTGTTTGGCGCATGACTGCCGATGGTTTGCTGGGTATGGATGCAGTGATGTTGAACCGGACGAATGGTGGCGGTTACAAAGGTGCTTTCTTTGATGAGAAGGTAAATAATCTCGGTTTTACCTTCTCTTTCCCGGAACAGGAAGTGAAAGCTATGCGCTGGATGGGACGCGGTTCTTATCGTGTCTGGAAAAATCGTATCAAGGGAACCAACTGCAACATTTGGGAGAAAACATATAACAATACCATTACCGGGGAGAGTTTTGAAAGTCTTGTCTATCCCGAATTTAAGGGATATCATGGAAATCTGTATTGGGCAACGTTGGAGTCGGATCATGTTCCTTTCACTGTTTACTCTGAAACAGATGGTTTATACTTCCGTGTCTTTACCCCTGAAGAACCGAAGCGCCGCCGTAATGGAGAGGACACGATGAAAGAATTTCCTGCAGGCGATCTCTCTTTCCTGTATGATATTCCGGCCATGCGTTCTTTTAAAACCATCCCTGAACATGGCCCACATAGCCAACCCAGCACTATTCGTATTAAGTCGGGAGATGATGGCTTGCACATGAAATTATGGTTTGATTTTCGTTCTGACCTTATGAGGTAAATTACGGATATCATATCAGATTATTTAAAAGTTTTATAATCTTCGTCTATAGGAACAGATTTCTGTTTCTGCAGGCGAAGATTGTGTTTGTAGATATTTGAGGAAACTTTTCCGATATTCCTGCAAACTTGTTACTTTTGCTAAATAGTCATATTAATCTTGCATCATATTATGAAACAAAGGTTTACCCTATTTCTTATTATATCCTCCTTTGCCTTTTCCCTGTATGCGCATGGCGGCATTGAATTGCACTCCCGACAGATGAAAACCAGAGACGGTTTGCCTGGTAATACTGTCCGTACTCTCTATCAGGATAGCAAAGGTTTCTTATGGATAGGTTCACTGAATGGCTTGAGCCGTTATGATGGTAATTCTTTTATTACTTTTCAACCCGATGATGGCAAAGATATCTCTCTTGCCGACAATCGGATTTACAATATCACCGAAGATCAACATGGCTTTCTATGGGTAGGCACTTCCTCTCGACTATATAGTTGTTACGATTTGCAGCGAGCACGTTTTGTTGATTATACAGGTGTAGGAGAATTGAGTGAAAGCTATTCCAAACTATTTTTGGCTACCAATGGAGATGTCTGGTTATGGCATCCCACGAATGGTTGCCGGCGTATTGTTCATCTTCCTGGCAGAGAAATGGCTTCTACTGTTTTCCGAAAAGAAACCGGAAGTCTTCCCGACAATCATGTGACTTTCGTTCAGGAAGATGCTGCCGGGCGCATTTGGATAGGTACCCAACGCGGATTGGCATTAGTTGTCGATGGAGAAGTGCATCTTGTCGATGAGTCGCAAAACTTCTATTCTTCCTTCTCACATGGAGATTACGTTTATTTCCTGACGGCTCAGGCTGATATATATCGTTTCCAAGAACAAGAAAATACAGTGTTTCGGCTTGCAGTTCCACCTGTCGGAAAAGCCATTCCTACAGGAAGTTTCTGTCTGCATAACCAATGGATAGTTCTTACTACTGAAGGCGTTTACATGTACGACTTTGAAACGCAGAAGTATTCTGCTGACTCGCGTCTGAACCTGAAACGGGGAGAATTGATTTGTGACAATCGTGGTAATTATTGGATCTACAATCATACCGGTTGTGTGTATTATATCCTTGCCTCCACTGGCAAAATAAAGGGATTTCGCTTCATCCCTGAAGACAAGATGGACTACATTGACTTCGAGCGTTATCATATTGTTCATGACTCCAGAAATATTATCTGGATTTCTACATATGGAAATGGTTTGTTTGCTTACGATGTGGGCGAAGACAAATTGCATCATTTCACCGCTGACATTACAGAAAAGAGTTGTATTCACTCTGATTTTCTTATGTATGTGATGGAAGATCGCACAGGAGGAATATGGGTGAGCACGGAGTTTTCCGGAATATCCCGTATCTCAGTTCTGAATGAAGGAACCACTCGTGTCTATCCTGGCGGAAACGGACTGCTGGACCGCTCTAATGCCATTCGAATGATCACTCAGACATCAGACGGCCATATTGGAGTTACTACCCGTAAAGGTGGGCTTTATACCTATGATACCTCTTTACACCGGAAGTTGGGAGAAGCAAATTTTCATTCAAATATTTATGCTATTGCCCAGGATATTGAAGGACAGATGTGGCTGGGAACTCGGGGTGAAGGTCTGAAAGTGGGAGAGAACTGGTATAAACATGAGGATACTGATCCGGGTTCTCTGTCCAGTGACCATATCTTTGCTATTCACCGTGACTTAAAGGGACGTATGTGGATTGGAACTTTCGGAGGTGGGCTCGATCTGGCTCTGCCTGCCGGGAATGGGAAGTATACATTTCGGCATTTCTTTCGGGATATGCATGGTGTTAATCAAGTCCGCACCTTTCAGGAAGATAAGGAAGGTATGATTTGGATGGGGACCAGTGGTGGTATCTGCATCTTCCATCCTGATTCATTGCTTGCTGCCCCCGATCGTTATCATCTTTTTAGCCATGCCCATGGGAATTTTTGCAGTAATGACATCAAATGTTTTTTTCATGATAGTAAAGGACGAATGTGGGCCGGGACGTCGGGTATGGGATTGGTCTTGTGTCAGCCGGGAGATGGATATGCTCGTTTAGATTATACCCACTATGGAACCATAGAAGGACTTGTGAACAATTCCGTGCAGCCTATCCTCGAAGATAAGAGTGGTAAATTGTGGGTAGCTACTGAGTATGGAATGTCCCGGTTTACTCCGGATACATACTCTTTTGAGAATTATTATTTTTCTTCTCATCCCCTAAGCAATGTGTACAGTGAGAATTGTGCTTATATAAGAGAAGATGGAGACTTGATATTCGGAACCAATTATGGTTTGACTATCATAGACCCACAGAAGGTACATGGTAGTACACCTTTATCGCAGGTGGCTTTTACCGATTTATACATCAATGGAATTCAGGCTGTCCCCGGAGGAAAAGATTCTCCCTTACAACAATCTCTGGCTTATTCGGAGGAGATTTTACTGAAATATTTTCAAAGTTCATTCCTTATACACTTCTCCACTTTCGACTATTCGGATAGTGGACAAACGCAGTACATGTATTGGCTTGAAAATTATGATAAGGAATGGAGTACACCTTCATCCATGAATGTTGCATCTTATAAATATCTGGAACCTGGTGATTATGTGCTTCATGTGAAGTCGCGTAATGAAACAGGAGTCTGGAATACTGAAGAAGCTTTGCTGAAGATTACGGTGCTGCCACCTTTTTGGAAGACTAATTGGGCTTTCTTTTGTTATGTATTGCTCATTCTGTTTGCTCTTTATTTCACTTTTCGCATAATTCGTAATATAAACAACTTACGTAATCGTATTCATGTGGAAAAACAACTGGCTGAGTATAAATTAGTCTTTTTCACTAATATCTCACATGAGTTTCGTACTCCGCTTACTTTGATTCAGGGTGCATTGGAAAAGATGCAGCGTTTTGCCGGTATGCCTCAGGAATTGGTGCATCCTCTGCGGACGATGGAGAAAAGTACGAACCGGATGTTAAGGCTTATCAATCAATTACTGGAATTCCGGAAGATGCAGAATGATAAATTGGCATTATCACTGGAAGAGACAGATGTGATAGCCTTCTTGTACGAGATATTCCTTAGCTTTGGTGATGTGGCCGACCAAAAGAAGATGGATTTCCGCTTCCTTCCTTCAGTGCCTGTATATAAAATGTTTATAGATAAGGGAAATCTGGATAAGGTAACTTATAATTTGTTATCTAATGCATTTAAGTATACTCCTTCGGGAGGGTGTGTTTTGTTTTCCATCGTGGTGGATGAAGAAAAAAAACGCTTGCAGATTCAAGTTTCAGATACAGGTGTGGGGATTCCAAAGGAAAAGAAAGAAGAACTGTTTAAGCGCTTCATGCAAAGTAGTTTCTCCGGCAATAGTATTGGAGTAGGTTTGCACCTGACGCACGAGTTAGTGTTGGTACACAAAGGAAGTATAGAATATACGGAGAATACGGGTGGTGGTTCTGTATTTACAGTTTATCTTCCCATAGACCAGAATGTTTACGATGAGAAGGACTTTCTGATACCGGGGGAATTGCTGAATGAAAGCAAGAAATATGCCTCCCATCTGGATGAAATGGGTGAAGAACCGGTTGTAGACACTTCTTTTATCCAGGTAGAGAATAAACGAAAGATTCTGATTATTGAAGATGATGATGATATCCGTCAGTTTCTGAAAGAGGAAGTCGGTGCCTATTTTGAGGTGGAAGTAGCTTCGGATGGAAAAGAAGGTTTCAAGAAAGCTTGTTCGTATGATGCCGATCTGATAATATGCGATGTGCTGATGCCGGGAATGACAGGTTTTGAAGTGACAAAAGAATTGAAGTCAGACTTTAGTACCAGTCACATCCCTATAATCTTGTTGACAGCTCTTAATTCTCCGGAGAAACATCTGGAAGGGGTTGAGTCCGGAGCCGATGCTTATATTGTTAAACCTTTCAGCATCAAACTGTTGTTGGCGCAGGTCTGTAAGTTAATAGAACAACGTGATAAGTTGCGTGAAAAGTATTCCAGTGAACCTGGAATTATTCGTCCGGAGGTTTACACTACTGATCGGGATAAAGAGTTTGTCGACCGCGTATCTGCTATCTTAGAACAAAATCTTTCTCGTCCAGAGTTTACTGTGGATGAATTTGCATCATTAATGAAATTAGGGCGGAGTATGCTTTATCGAAAATTGCGTGGTCTGACAGGCTATCCACCCAATGAGTATTTGCGAATGCTTCGAATGAAAAAAGCTGCAGAACTGTTGCTTTCCCCTGACAATCTGACTGTGGCGGAAGTTGCCTATCAGGTAGGAATTAATGATCCTTTTTATTTCAGCAAATGTTTCAAGGCACAGTTTGGGATAGCGCCTTCTTTTTATCAACGGGGCATTAATAAAAATACTTCGGCTGAAGATGACCTCCTTTCAGGTGAGAAATCGGGAGATGATGGAAAGGAGTAGTAAAAGTAAGTTTTAGTGAATTCTATCCTTTTCTATTCTATAAGGATAGAAAAACAAAGTTTTTTTGTAGTTTTGCTTTCAACTGAACTCTTTTAAGGAAATAGAAAATATGGAAATAGATTTAACGACTCCCGCTTTGCTGTTTTCGGCAATTTCATTGATTATGCTGGCTTATACCAATCGGTTCATGTCGTATGCCCAATTGGTACGTACATTGAAGGAACAGTATCGGGGAAATCATTCGTCAGTAACCGCCGCACAGATCGCAAATCTTCGTAAACGCCTGTATCTGACACGTGCCATGCAGGTGACGGGAACAGGCAGTTTGTTGCTGTGTGTTGTAAGTATGTTCTTTATTTATATACAGCTCTATCTTGTATCCATCTATATTTTTGGATTGGCAATGGTGCTATTGATTATTTCTCTGGCTATTTCTGTATACGAGATTTATATTTCGGTGAAGGCTTTGGAAATACATCTAGATGATATGGATGAATAATTGCTTCTTTTTATTTGCTCTCTGTCCAGCGGTTATAATGAATATTTTCCGGTTTCCATTTATCTTTCGGAAGTGGATTCTCGGTCGGATAACCGATTGGAATTACGTTCAGAGGAATGATATCTTTAGGTAATAGGAGTATTTTCTGTACTTCTTTTACCCGTTCTTCCATAGGGTAAACTCCTGACCATACGGCCCCTAATCCTAAACCTTGTGCAGCCAGCAGTAAGTTTTCTGTTGCAGCCGAAGCATCTTGTACCCAGTACTCCATACCTGCACCACTGATAGCTTTATTTAAATCTCCACATACTACGATGGCCAGTGGAGCATCCTTTGCCATTTTGGTATAAGGAAGGGTAGAACTCAATTCGTTTAGAATCTCTTTATCCCTGATGACAATGAAAGCCCAAGGTTGTTTATTGGTTGCTGTGGGAGCAGCCATGGCAGCTCTTAACAGCTGCTCTATTTTTTCATCCTCTACTTCTTGTGGTTGATAAGAGCGGATACTGGTTCTTGCATGTATGGCTTCAAGAACGGAAAGTTTATCATCTTGTTTCATAATAGGTTCCTCCATCTTATTAGGTTGATTTGGTCTCGGTTGAATAGATAATGCAGTTACTACTATAACCAAGGCAAGACTGAAAGTGTTCAGTACATATTGTGTCATTTGTCCTTTAGGCTTTCTGGAGAAATATACAATAATCAGGGTGCACAGTGCAATACCTGCCAGTAAACCCAGGAAAAGTATCCAGTCAAAACTGAAAGCAGTTGCAGGCTTGTCGGCCGAATGTTCCTTTGCATATTCCATTGCCCTGTGGATGGATTGGATAATAGCTACCGAAGACTCTGTAGCTCCGGATATTCCGTCTACTTCTTTATTGATTGCTTCTTCCGGTGATAGATTATTCCATTGTTGCAGCAGGTCACTGTTTCGTACCTTGGCAAAGTAGCTGGGTGTTTCAGAGTTTTCCAATGCCACCACTTTTGTAATGCGGTTATCCTGCATATAGATTTCAAGAGGGACATTTCCTCCATATCCGTTGATATCTTTCGTTATTTGCCGGGTAGATATTATCTGTACTCCTTCATCTGTATGCCGTAATATATCGGAAGCTCCTGTAGAGTTTTCTGTTGCATTTTTCTCATCGGAGAGAATGCTCCCGAACTTGTTTCCCTTACAAATAGTAACTGCCAGAATCAGGAAAAAGCAAGTTGTCAGGCTTATGATGGTTTGGACTTTCAATGTTTTCATATTTAGTTGGTATTTATATCGTATGCAAATTTAGGGGAATTTTGTTGAAAATAGCAAGTACTTGCTAAAAGTAGTGGGTGGTTTTGCTTTATTTATCATAAAAGTAATAGATAGTTAATGTTGATATATTTCTGTTTTGTGTGAGCTTTGCATTATATGATGTGCTTTTAGGATGATTTCATTTATTTGATTTTATTAGTCTTTAATTTGTTTATTAGTTGTAAATACTGTATGTTTGCGTAGAAATAATGTGCTAAATATGTTCGTTTTATAAATAAAGTATGAAGAAGTTATTATTGTTATTTGTAGGTATTTTTGCGTTGCTGTCATGCGAAGTGAAGAATTCTTATCAGGAACCGGAGGCTGGCAAAGACTTCTCTTTGGTTGATGAAATTAGCGTGAGTGTTAATACTACGGAAAATACTCGCTGCCTGCTCTATGTCGGTGATCCTTATGTGGATGGTCATCTGGTAGGAGAACCAATTTTGATTGGCTATGCTCCGTTTACGGAAACTGTCAGAATTCCTAAAGCTACAGATAAGCTATATCTGTTGATGAATGGTCAGATGTCCACCTATTCGAAGGGGGATATTGTTGTAAATAAAGGTGTTACGAGAGCTGAGAGCGAGCTGAGTGATGCGTTGATTACAGCTATCAATAATTTTTATCCGGAAGGGATTAGGAATATGCCAAGTGATTGCTATACTGAGTGTTCCGATTTGATAGTTGGAAGTGAGGAGACTGAAGTCTGGATTACTTATGTGGGTAATGGTGGTGCTCATCTCAATAACAGTTTGTACTATTATACCTATACAGATGAGGTCAATGACTATCGAGATCTGGATATGAAACTTGTATTCGATGGAACCCAAACGATTGGTTCAAAGATAGCGCTTGGTAAATTTACCAATTGCAAGATAGGCTTTGCCTGCTCGTATTCGTCAGGTCTTTATCGGTATTCAACTCCGAGATTTAATCTGGGGCATAACGATATATTGTTGACGTCAGGAGTTATCAGAGCACTGGTGTTTGGTGGTAAGGAGTATCAGACATTGGGTATGGAAGATCAAATTCCAAGTGGATGGTTTGATCAGGATTACAACGACCTGCTGTGTCTGATCGAATCGACTCCGACTTTAAAACCTGAAATTGAAATTCCGGTTCCGGAACTGGATCCGTCTAAGATTGTATGGCAAGGAATGTGGTTGTTTGAGGACAACTATCCCAGCCAGGGAGACTATGACTTTAACGATGTTGTAGTGAGGTTCCGTATTGAGGAGTCCGCCAATATTAAGAATGAGGTGTTGGCCTATATTCAGGTTATGGCAACAGGAGCAAATTTCAATAATAGTTTTGGAATCAATGGTAAGATCTATGTTGAAAATCTGACTGGTTATATGAATGTGCGTAAAGGTTCTTCAAGGGTGGAAACTGAGGTCATTCAGATAACCTTACCGAAAGCTAGTGAATACATTCCGATGCTGAATAACGGAAAGGCTACTTTTGATCTTAATTCTTATAATGTACATAGTGCTGATTTCCCGAATGTACTTGAAATTCCATCAGTTGATTTCAAATGGTGCTTGGAGAATATCCGGATTGATGAGGCTTATCCTATGTATACGAAGTGGGCTGATAGTGGATGCAAATCATATACTGATTGGTATAAAGGTGAGAGAAAGGACGATATGGTCTACATGGAGTAAAATAGAAAAAGTTCCTTTAGTTGAAGTAAATAGGTTTCTGTCCGGACTTGATGAATGGCAGAAACCTATTTTTTTGTACATCCAGCTCGAATCGTAGTTTTAGTATATAAATGCTTGATATAATACTAATTCCTTACAATAATTTAATATTCGAGGCATAGTCGTATATTGAGGGTACTTCAGCCGTATACTTAGGGTATCTCAGTATCATACTTAGGGTACCTCAGTCCTATACTGAGATAAGGTTATTATAAGGTTGCTGATAACCAATTAGTTACAAAAACCTCTTTTGACGTTGATAAATCAAGACAAACAATCGGTATAAAAATAAAAAATGATTTCACCTTTTATATTGAAATGAAATCATTTAATCAAGTCTATATTTGTTGGACTTAAACCATAGTTGCAATAATCTGGATAAACAGTATAAGGAATACCATTGCAATAGGATAAACCGTGGCATAAGCTACACTCGGAATGTTACTGTCAGTCATAGAGTCTGCCGCTGCAAGTCCCGGAGTACTGGTCATACCACCGGTGATGGTTCCCAATAAGTCGAGTATACTGATTTTGAAGACAAACACCCCAACAAACACAGCTACTAACATAGGTACCAGCGTAATAGCAGCACCTACTCCAAATAGCAGCCAGCCGCTTTCCTGGAAAGTTGCTACAAGATTGGTACCAGCCGAGGTGCCGACTTCGGCAAGGAAAAGCAACAATCCCAACTGACGCAATAATTGGTTAGCAGGTCCGGACATAGACCACAGAATAGGTCCTGTCTTACCAATTGCACTTAAGAACAGAGCTACAATCAAAATACCGCCCGTTAATCCCGGAGAGAAAGATAAACCACCGGGGAAAGTAATATTCAGTTTGCCGAACAGTACTCCCAAAACAATACCCATTGCAATAGGAAAGAAGTCTGTATCAGATAGCTTTTTAGCATTGTTTCCCAGTAAGCGGGCCAATCCTTTAAGTCCTTCCTTTTCTCCTACCACCATCAGTTTATCGCCGAATTTCAGAGTTAAATCCGGTGACGGAGACAGGTCGATACCGCTTCGGCGGACGCGTGTTACCGTACATCCGAAGTTTTTCATCAGGTTCAAATCTCCCAATTGTTTATTGATCATATCCTTTTTGGTCAGTAATAAGGATTCTATTTCCTGAGTGTCTACCAAAGGTAATTCACCTTCTTCGCGTTCACCGACTAAAACAGATAGCTGATTTAAAGCTTCCTCACTACCTACTGCCTGTATGTAATCGTCTTCATGTAACACCGTCTGTGCAGTAGGGATGGAAATGACTTCATCATGTTTATGGCGTGAAATAACAGCCCCTGTCATAGCCCGTGCATTGATTTGCATCAAGCTGCGGTTGAATACGGCAGGATTTGTGACGCGATAAATACAGGTAGTCAATTCCGGAAACTGTCCGCGACGTTCTTTTTCCAGTCGGCGGGCTTCCTTATCCAGATCAATGCGCATAATGCGGGGAAGCAGCTTTACAAACAGGATCACGCCGATAACTCCAAACGGATAAGCGATACCATAGGAGATAGATGCCAATGGAGAATTTGTACTGTCGATGGCTACGGCAAGTCCCGGCGTACTGGTCAGTGCACCGGCTATCAACCCTACTACACTGGGGGTATCGATGTCGAAAAGGTATTTAAGCCCAACAGCAGTAAGGGAAGCCGAGCAAATAATCAGCATGGTGATTATAATCAGGGTCTTACCTTTACTTCGGAACGAGTCGAAGAAACCGGGGCCGGCCTGAATACCGATAGTGAAGATGAAAAGTACCAATCCGAAGTTTCCTAACTCTTTAGGAATGACTACACCGAAGTGTCCAAAGAGAAGAGCTATGAAAATAACTGCGGAAACATCCAGCGATAAACCTTTGATTTTGATTTTTCCCAGCATGAAGCCCAATGCGACGATGAGGAAGAGGGCGAAATAGGAGGAATTAAGTAGGTCAGCAAACATGAATTTAGATAATTTGTTGATTTTGCCGCAAAGGTACGGAAAAAGGAGCCAAATTCATAGTCTGGCTCCTTAATAATCCCTATCTAATGTAGTTCTTTCAATAATTCTTCTACCGCTACTTTCAATTGTGTATCTTCGCCTTTCACGATTGTTTCGGGCGAATTGGCTACTTTTACATCCGGTTCCAACTGCGTATTTTCCAGATAACTGCCATCGGGCAGGCGGTAACCAATCACAGGAATGCCGAATACCAGTGTCGGATCTTGCAGGCGCTCCCATGATACACTGGTCATAGTGCCCGGCACAGGCATACCTACCAGCTTGCCCAGTTGCTGATGGCTGTATACCCACGGTGTACCGTGTGCATTGGAATAGTTGGCCTCGCATGTCAGCATGATGGAAGGCTTGTTCCATCAGCGGCTCGGCATATCGCAGGCTTCACGGCCGCGAACCACCTGTGTGAAATACTTCTTACCACTGAATAGTATCTCTATATCTTCGTGCAGACGACCTCCTCCGTTGAAACGGGTGTCGATGACAATACCTTCACAGTTGTTGTATTTTCCCAAAATGTCCGAGTAGATGGAACGGAAGCTGTCATCACCCATTGACTTGATGTGTACATATCCCAGTTTACCATTCGACCATTTTTCAACATCTGCTGCACGTTGCTTTACCCAACGTTCGTAAAGCAATGCACTGAGTTCACTGTTCCTGATAGGGATGACTACCTCTTCCCAGCGTTCTTTCGTCTTGGGATCGTACAATGAAACAAGTGTTTTCTTTTTTACCTTGTCATTGAGAAGCACATAATAATCGGCTTCGGGGGTGATCTCTTTGCCGTCTATCTTTTCAATAACGACACCGGCTTTCACCTTTGTAGTGGCCTTGTCGAACGGACCTTTTTCTATTACTTCAGCAATGAGCATTCCTTTATCCTGGTAATTCCAGTCAAAAAGTAGTCCCAGACTGGCTGTCGGTTCACTTTGTCCGTCCGGATAGAAACGGCCTCCGGTATGGGAGACATTCAACTCGCCCAGCCATTCACTCAATAGTTCGGCGAAGTCATAGTTATTATCGATGTGTGGCAGGAACTTGCGATAAGCAGCCGTCATGGCGTCCCAATTGACCCCGTGCATGTTGGTATTATAGAAACGCTTCTGCTGTTGCTTGTATACATGGTCGAACATATATTCGCGTTCGGCGGCCAGATCCAGTTTTACTTGGGCAAGATATTTAATGGGTTTCAGGTCATTGGAAGCCATATTCATTTTCTGCATATTCTTACCGTTCAGAATGAAGAGAGTCTTTCCTTCTTTATCCATTTCCAGGGAGGTCCAGCCGGCATCAACTTTATGGAGTAACTTGGTCTCTTTTTTGTTCAGATCCATCTTCCATAAGTTACGACCGCTTTCGGTACTGGCCAGGTAATAGAGGGTTTTCCCGTCTTTGGAGATGAGAGTACTTCCCATATTCGATGAGTTCGGTGTGAGGCGCACAATGCGGTCTTCTATGTTTTTCAATTCCACTACGATATCCTTTACCTTACTGCTATCTTTTGCGGCAACCTTTTTTCCGGTCGGAGTTTGCTTCTTTGTACAGTTCGTAGTCTTCTTTGCTCAGGCTGAATTTATCGTATGCATCCTGATTCAGGAATACCAGCATGGCATCGTCCAGCGAACCCCATGAAGCATGTGCACGCATACCGTAGCGTTCGGTAGTGAAAAGAATGGCATTGCCATCGAGCGCGAAACTGGGTGAACCACTGCTGTATCCGCTATTGGTCAGGTTGATAATTTCGCTATTGCCCTGTGCACTGACCAGACCTATATCCGAGTATGGGTCATGTTTGTTTCCGGTAAATTCCAATGTGAACCACTTGCTATCCGGAGACCATGCATAGTCGAACCCTCCGCCTGTGCTGTACCAGGTAGAGCCATCGGTGATTCGGCGTACTTTCTTGGTTTCCAGGTTGAGTACCATCAGGCGGTTGCGGTCTTCAATAAAGGCTAACTCCTTACCGTCGGGTGAGAATTGCGGGTGCGAACGTTCTACGGTGGTAGAAGGCAATAATACCTCTTCCTTTATTAAAGTTGCATTCGGAAAATTCGGATCTTCCTCCCGAACTATTTTAGCTAGATAAATCTGCCAGTTACCACTGCGTTCACTGGCATAGGCCAGCGTCCGGTTGTCCGGGGCAAACGAGAGACCATCTTCCTCTGCTGCCGTATGTGTAATCTGTTTGGTGGTGGTATAGTCTGCCGATGTTACGAATACTTCGCCGCGTACAGTGAAAGCAATCTGCTTGCCGTCCGGTGAAACTGTGGCGGAGGTTGCTCTATCCGGATATTTCAGATAAGCTATTTGTGGCTGGTCGTCGCGAATGATTTCTACATTTATCTTCCGGGGATTCGAACCTTCCTGCTGAGTATAAATCTCACCATCGTATCCATAGCACAAGGTGCCGTTGTTACTCATTGAAAGGAAACGCACGGGATGGTTTTTAAAGCTGGTAATTGTTTTTATCGATTGGGGTTGCGAAACCGGGAAAGAATATACGTTGAATGAGCTGCCATTACGTTCGCTCAGGAAGTAGACGGTTTGTCCATCCGGTGATACTATCGGATTGCGGTCTTCGCCTGCGTGCTGGGTAAGGTTGGTGTGTGAACCTGTTTTGGCATCGTACATCCATACGTCGCGGGTGATGGAAGAAGTATGGTGCTTTCTCCATTCGTTTTCACCTCCCTTGCGGTCCTGATAGAAAAAGCGGTTGCCGGACTTATCGAAATATATCGCTTCGGCAGGAGTGCCCAATACTTGTTCCGTGCGTCCGCCGACTGAAGGAACTTTGTAGAGTTCAGTCATGGCGGCTGAAGGAAAGAGGGCGCTGCTTGTCGGGTCCTGAATAGATGCTGAGAATAAAATATATTTGCCGTCCGGGGTAAAAGCGGAGGGTAGTTCAGTAGCTGAATGAGTAGTCAGTCGCTGGGCTGTTCCCCCATTTGCCGGCATGATGAAAATATCGAAATTCCCGTTTCTGTCGCTGGCAAAGGCTATCTGTTTGCCATCCGGTGACCATATCGGAGTACATTCGTAAGAGTCTTGCGTAGTGAGTTGTGTAGCTGTTCCGCCTTTGGCAGGCACTTTGTAGATGTCTCCCTTATAACAAAATACGATTTCTGTCCCGTCGGGTGAGATCTGTACGTCACGCATCCAGAGGGGAGTGGTTGCATAGCTGGTTATTGCCGCGAAACTAAGGGCAATGTAAGCAATAAGTTTCTTCATAAGTATATTAAATGTGTTTTTATGCAAATATAGGTATTAGTCCGTAAAAACGAAAAAGGATGGTCTGATATTTTGATTTATTTTTACTGCTGGTATATTTGCAGGTATGGCTAGTCAGCCTTTATCCACACATGTGTGATTTCTCCGAATACCAGTTTGCGGTGATCGCTTGGTTTCTTGTAGGCTTCATTTATGTAATCTTTAGCTTCTTGTGTGCAAAAGTCATCAGCATCGGTGGCGATGATTGCCGATAATTTACACTCTATAATCAGTCTGGCTTCTTTAAAAGATATATTGCCTGAAGGGGTTTGAACGCTTGTCAGCGCAACTTCTTTCATTTTATCGCTATCCCTTCCTGATTTGCTTCCTAGAAAAAGTACTTGTTCCTTGTATTCATCTGCAAAGTAAGACATTGTATAGGATTGTTCTTTCTCAATAAGTTCGAGTGTATAGCGGTCCGTCCGGAGAATGGACCAGGTGGTAGGTTTCTTGAAGAAAAGTCCCAGACCACCTCCGCTGCCTGTCATGGAATTATAATGCTCTTTCCTGCCTGCTGTGATGATAGGAAAGACTTTTCCTACTAACATAAATACATTGTCGACTATCTCTTCCGGAGAGATTTCTTTAAATAGTTGATCGAAGTTCATCTCTTCGATACTTGTATGATGGGTTGTTTTCATCTTCTAATGATTAAGTGAAATTTTCTGTTATTTGAATTGATAATGCAAAGTTATTGAGCTTTTAAGAGGTAAAATAGCTATATTTGGCATAATAATAGTCATAAAGGACTTCTTATGGAAACAGAGAAACTGCAAACCGAACCTAATGTCCTGACAAAGTTCGCCCATTTACTGGGGACAGAAGTGAGGAACGGAAGATTGGAAATCCCCGAAAAGTTTGGTAAGGGGTATTGTGCCGGATTTGTTTTTAATGAACATATCCGGATGATGATTCTTAATTATGAATTGAATGAAGACTTAGTTATTGAAAATCCCAGGATTGGTGTTTCTATGCGGATGATACTTTTTAAGTTTCAAAACATTCTTCCGGAAACTGAATCCTTATCACAAGGAAAGCCATTGAAAGCGATACCCTCGGTTTTTGTTGCGACCAGTAGTATGAATACCGTTGTCTTTATTCCTATTCATACTCATACCGCTACTATCAATATAGAAGTAGATGCTGACTATCTGAACGGGTTGTTTAACTTGTCGGACAAATCTCCGGTTTTACAAAGTCTGTTGCAGAATGCGCAGCCTCTATTATTCGAGCAAATGATTTGCCCTTCTTTGCAGAAGATTGTGGACGAGATCGTGACTGAGCCAATTGCTGAGGTTTTTGAATTGTATTTCCTGAGGATAAAGGCAGAAGAACTGGTTTGCAGATTATTAATGGAACTGGAAAAACGGGATGAGCAGCGTCTTTATCCTTTGAATCCTCACGATATACAAACCATTTATGCTATGAAAGAGCGAATGCTTGAGCATCTGGAAACTCCACCGGTTATTAAAGACCTGGCGGTATGTGCCAATATGAGTCCATCTAAACTAAAACGTCTATTCAAGCAAATCTTCGGTAACAGTATATTCAGTTATTATCAGGAGTTCAGGATGAAAGAAGCTGCCCGTTTTTTGAAAGAAGAAAAACTGTCAGTTTCGGATGTAGGTTATCAATTGGGCTTTACTAATCTGAGTCATTTCTCAAGGGTTTTTGAAGAACATATTGGGATGAAGCCGAAACAATACAGTCGGTCTTAAACTATATGTTTGAAGTCCTACTTTTATATTTGATCATCTCCGGTCGGATTAATTTCCTTCAATAGGGTTGCTATGGTAAGTATATAGCCAGCTGAGAAATAAACTCGTTATTCTTCTTCCTTTTTGGGCTTAATGAATCCGATTGGATTACGTGGTTTATTTATTATTTTCTGTTTATCTGCTAATTGAGACAAAGCAAGATAGATGCTATCAAACTCTTTGCGGTTATCCTCTGATAGATCATTAATAGCCTCTAATGCTTCTTCTCCTATCTGGCTTATCATGGCAAAAGCTTTTGATCCCTGATGTTCTAGTTCATTGATACGTTCTTTTAGCTCCTCGATCTCTTTACTCTTTATATTACTAGCCAATACATATTGCCGGATGCTGACAAAAGCACGCATGATATTAATGTTTACCTTAATGGCTACTTTGGAATGCAGTACACTTGAAAGCATTGCTACCCCTTGTTCAGTGAATGCAAAAGGAGAGTACGCACTGAAATTATATTGGGGTGTACCAATTTGGAATACCCCACTGGATAACAATGTGTTACCTTCATCTTTTGTTAGTTCAAACATGAAATCTTCGGGAAAACGATCTATATTACGCCTGACCGCACGCTTTAATAGATTCGTTTCAGTACAGTACAATTTAGCCAGGTCAAAGTCTAGCATAACCTTTTGACCCCGTATCTCGTATATCTTGCTTTGTATTACTCGTAGTTCTTCCATGTCATTAAGTTTCAGCATTTGTTTTACTATGGACAAAAAAAGAGGTTAGATTTTGTATCTAACCTCTTGTTAATCAATTCGTCGGGATGACAAGATTCGAACTTGCGACCACACGCCCCCCAGACGCGTACTCTACCGGGCTGAGCTACATCCCGAATTGCGGTTGCAAAAGTAGTGCTTTATTTTTAAATAGCAAACAAATCGGTTGATTTTTGTTGTACCCAAATTATTTGTTCTGGCGTATTCCATTTATTATTAGCGACTTGTAAAGGTGTAAAATTAGTTGTTAGACTGCTATTCTAAATATAAAAACATCTTTCTTTTGAGTAATCTTGCATCCCACAGCTATACAAAGGTATGCAAAATGGGCTCTCTGGTAGTGGTAAACAACATTAATTCATTCCTAAACCTTAATCAAACCTTAATCGAACCGTAATCGCATTAAAGGACGAAAAAGGTGGAATGCAAGTAGCCCGCAAGGTTAATCTAAGTTAAAGTCTGTCCCAATTTCGCAATGTTTTAAATGACCTTCCTTGTTGAGCCCTTGCAATGATGTAGTTTTAATCATCGAAATTATCTATCTTTGCATTGAACTCAGGGAGTGGGTTCTAACCTTCATCCGGTAATGCTTGGTGTATTGATAAAACTAAAAAATACATTCATTCACTGTATGAAGCTAAAATAATTTCGTCGGCCATATAACTAAAAAATGACAACCATGGCAAAGATGAAAATCACGCTCTTTAAGAGCAACATTAGAAAAGACGGGAGCTGCCCCGTTTGTTTAAGAGTAGCAAAGGGTAATAAAACTAAGTACATCGATTTGCAGTTGTCCGCAGTGGAGGGGCAGTGGAACGAGGAGGCGTCCCGATTTAAAAGTGACAAGCGTGTTAACCCTAACCACGAAAATTACAATGCGCTGCTAAATCATTACGAAGTTCGAAAAGATGTAATCCTGCGAAAGTTTACAGAGGAACGGGTGGACTGGACGCTTAACCAGTTCGAGGAGGAGTTTCTTGGTATGTCAAAGCAAGGAAAAGTTTACGACTATTTTATAAAACAGGTCGAAAACTTAAAGGCTACCAAACATATCGGGAATGGTAAGGTTTATGAACGCACCTTGCATATGTTGGGTAAATATGACGCTAAAATAAAAGAGCGTCTGTTCTCTGAATTGGATGTAAAGTACATTAGCTGGTTCAACTTGGAAATGGAAAAAGACGGATGTTGTGGAAACACCCGTAAATACTACCTAAAAACATTGAGGGCAGTCATTAACAAGGCAATAAAGGAGCGTGAAGCCTCATCAAGTACCTATCCGTTTGGCAAAGGTGGTTTTGAAATCAACAGGCTGGCAGAAGAAACAGCAAAGAGGTATTTGTTACCTCAAGATTTGGAGCTGATAAAAAACTCGCCTCAGCAGAACCCGACATTGGAACTTTCCCGTAGGCTATTTTTATTTTCCTATTATTGTTTCGGTATGAGTTTCGTGGATGAGGCTATGTTGAAAAACTCCAATATTGAAATGCTGGAAACAGGGGAACATATCATTTATAAAAGGCAAAAAACTCAGAATGCCAAAGATGCTAAACCTATAAAAATACCTGTAACACCTGCTATAAAGGAACAGTTGGAGTGGTTTAAAGCAAATACGCTTTTGACAGGCGGTTATTTGCTGCCAATAGTTACAAGAAACTATGAGGGTGAGCAGTTGTACGACCACATCCGCTCCCGTTACAAGCGTATTAATGACGGCTTAAAGCAATTGGGAAAGTTGCTTCATATTCGTATGAACCTTACTACCTATGTCAGTCGGCATACGATGGCTATGACCTTGCAGGGTAATGAAGTACCCCGTGAGATTATCAGCCAAGCGTTGGGGCATCGTAATCTGACAACGACAAACGTATATCTTGATAGTTTTTCAACAAGTGTATTAGATAGAGTCGCTAAAATCCTGTAATTATGTATATGACAACTAATATGCCTTTGGGCGGTTTGATAGACAAATCGCTCAAGGGGGAAGCCCGTACTGCGCATAAAGAGTGGTTGCGCATCTATGTAAAGAGACTGACAAAAGGCAATAAAGTAAAGCTGCAACAGGTTTTAAATGAAGTCGATGAGGCTATAAACCAATGGCGGGATAACTATTTTATTTCTACCTATGAAGAAAAATTAGTTGCTGTCCGTCAAGGTAAACTAAATATGGATAGCCGAGAACTGGAAGAGGTATATAATGAGGAAGAGTATTTGTAAAAAGAGGGTAAAACAGGTTTGGTGGCAGACTTCCTATATGAAGCTATTGCCAAGTACGGTTTTATCAATGAACATCATCGTGATGCAATAGAAAGTGCATGGCTGTTCCACGATATGGAGTTTCTAAGGATGCAATGGGAGTATTACGCTTTGGCTCAAATAAGGTCGTTACGGGAAGTTATTTGTAGTATGTTGGGAGTAGTGCCGACTACGGTTGAAAACGAACAACAGACTGCCAATAGACCACCAAAACGGATAGAAGATTATCCCGAAGTGTTTGGCATTGAACTTTGTTGTGAACTGACAAACTATGCGAAAGACACTATTTATAAGTGGACTCGTACCCGTGAGATACCCTGTCATCGTTCCGGTACCAATGGACGTAAACTTGTATTTAAGCGTGATGAAATCGTAGAATGGCTGACAGCCCGAAAGCAGGAAACCAAGGACGATTTTATAAAACGAATGGAAAGTCAGTTGGCTACGCGTCTGCGTAAATAGTTAATATGCTCTATTATGTATAACATTCTATATACATTCTAATCTTACGGTCATGTATGATAAAGTCAAGTTAATATTATATGTCCTACCAACAAGGTACGACTGGCAGTCGGTATTAAAACGCATAGTTGCGCAGCCCTACTTTGCTGATGGTACAGGTGGTAGTGGGTTATGGCTTGGACGTAAAGTCATAGCCACTGAAACGTATGTGTCATTCGAGGGCAGTCTTCCTAAATGTCTATGTGGGCATAACCTAAAGACCTTATCATTAAGGGAGGTCAAGTGGCTTATTATGAAGTTAAGCAAGGATTTAGGTGTACCCATGTATGAGGCAGTAGTGGAGTCTGCGGAGTTTGCACATAACTTTAGCATGAAAGAGCCTCCTATTATGTATATGCAGAAGTTGGACGCCATGAAAACATTTAAACCTAATGGATGGAGTGGTACTAAATATATGGATAATAAAGAGGTACGCTGTAAGTTTTATGATAAGATGAAGGAAGCGAAGAAGAAACGGGAGCTACCCAAATATGGAAAAGAGAACCTGCCAAAAAATTTGTTGAGGTATGAAGTGACATTTTATAAGAAAGGACTTGATAAATTGTTTGGTAGAGATATAGTAGCAGAGGAACTATGGAGTAAACAGGTATTTTGGACGCTGGTTGCGGAGTGGTTTGGATATTATGAGGATATGGTGAAGCTACCGAATGACTGTTGGGATGTGGATTACCATATTTTTGAGAGCGCCAAAGACTTTGCTAAGTGGTGCATTTGTATAGCAAATGCCGACCAAAACCTGTCTTATTATGTAAAGAGCGTCCTGTTTAAACTTCGGGCAAATCCGCAGCCTGCCGACCGTGTTCTCCATGGGTAGATACAAAAGAAAATCCAAGACGCATTGGAATGGGGTAAAAGCCATTTAGTTCTTCCTAATCTGACATTGGAACTGACAGACAAAATAGAACAGTATCTTGCTTGGCTGTTGGAACAGTCAGCAGATGGCATGAGTGCTTCGGAGGAATGTCGAATATTCAACACAGCCTGTTAATCTTCTCCTAACTTAATGGGGCTTGGTAATCATCAAAGAGCGTAAACTCCACTTCCTAAGTTTACACTTCAGATGATTACCAAGCCCTATCCTTTTAATAGTTCCTCTATTGGTGGCGCACAGCCAAAAACTTATCAAACACAATAAAAGTATTCGGTGGGATGTGATAATGGCTTATACGCTCTAATACGAGGTTGCGTGATTCTGTATGTGATGAGGCGGTTATACTCGGTCGATAGAATCAATACAAGTTGTAAGCAAAGAGGATTTAAGGCTCGCTAATCTTCACTATACAATGATGAGCCTATGCGATGACAGGGTGTAATATCATCGAGGACTTATAATATGGGGGTGGAAATATCACGCATCACCTCTAAATAGATGAAATATAATGGAATGGTAAGGTGTAGTTGGAGTGGTGTATATGGTGATGAGGCTATTTCGAGGCATCCATAAAAGATATGACATTCTGAAATGCGGCAGCCTCATCCGAGTTCTTCCTATAAAATCTTGTTGGGTATCAATAATTGAGTAAATTTGTTCCGCGACATCCCGAAAAACGTTTGTAGAACGCTGGAATTTGATTACATTTGTCGCACTAACAGCCTTAAAAACTGTTG
>Ga0192241_10019_pt1 | contig 98605 bp, 127 predicted proteins | sample Koala_Koa27_I3_FD_131239 | JGI IMG/M metagenome (GOLD analysis project Ga0192241, IMG submission 131239) | Enriched cells from koala feces incubated with labeled cellulose particles, San Francisco Zoo, California, United States - Koala_Koa2-7_I3 ... | reverse complement strand
GAAACCGACTGGATACCCGCAGAAGTGGCTATAGAAATTTCAGAAATTTTACATTCTTCAAAATTTCTTTTGGCAGGTTCAAATACCTACAACGCCATTTTTGAGCAATCCGGAGGTTATTGGCCATACAAAAATACTTACGTCATTTCTCATTACGATAACTCTGCTCTTTCAAATAAAAACCTACAATTTCTATTCGATGATCCGATGGGCAAGATAAAGGAGATTAAAGAAAAAGCTACTGGAGATACAACGGTTATCGGTGGTGGAAAGCTGCTTACTTCCCTTATCAATACCAGGCTCTTGGATGAATTAAACCTGTATTTGATTCCTGTTCTTTTGGGCGACGGCATTCGATTTTTAGGAAAAACATTTGACACTAATATAAAATGTATCAGTTCGGAGTATTTTAATGGACTAACCAAAATATCCTATTATTTCAACTAATGCTATATTTCTGTAAATAAGTATTATACTTTTTTTGAAATTACCAAGATTATACCAACTTGGTATTTTTGGTTTTACCTCCTTTTTCTGCGTTAAAACTTATAAATTGCGATTAATTGATTAATTTTCATGAATAACCTTCAAAATAAATATCCACCAACTTGGCTAAAGGTTGGCAATTTTATTGATCCCAGCCCCTGATATTTGCAGTAATTCAATAAGTTACTGCAACATGGAAGATAAAGAATTACTAAAATGGTTAAAGGAGTGGTTCGAGCGGTTCATCGGACGCTTCGACCGTCTGGACGACAACCTGCAACAAATATCGGGCAGGTATAATTTTCTGAATGGGGAGCGGCTGCTGGATAACCAGGATGTGTGCCAACTGCTTCATGTAAGTAAGCGCACCTTGCAGCGTTACCGCACTTCGGGCGAGTTGCCCTACCAGACCATTTACCACAAAACGTACTACCGCGAGAGCGATGTGGAGGCTTTCATAAAATCGCACTTTTCCAAAGGGGGCGACCCGGAGAAGCCCGACCGTGACGGGTAAGAAATCATCCCTGCAAAGGGCATAAAAAAAGGCGGATGGTACCGCCTTTTCGTATTATATGGCCGGGGGTTAGCAGCGGCTAAAAACGTGGCCGTCCTCGAACCAGTAATCGGTCAAAAACAGGTCGCGGGCAAACTTCTCATAATCGAAATAGGTCTTTGCGAACTCCGGCAGGTCGTAACACTGTTCGATAACCTCATAGGCGTAATCTTCTTCGTCTTTGTATGCGCCCTGGTAATCGTCGCGGAAAGAACTGATAAGCCCGTTAATATCGTCCGTGTCAATATCCCGGCTGCCGTCGTTAAGCCATATATAAAAGGCTTCCTGCTCGCTTTCGTCCATATCCGAAACGGACTCGATCACTTCAAACAGGTTATCCGACATCCAGCTTTCGCCGATAAGCGAATCAGGTATGTTTTCGAAATCCTGAAACATAAACTCCGGGGCTTCCTCGTCGCTGTGAAGCTGGCGGCAAGCCTCGTAAAATTCTTCTTTGTCGCTATAATCCGAGAGGTCTAACCACTTCCCGTAAATGGAACCTTCATTATACTTGGCATAAGTGCCTACATAAACCCGTGCTTCTGATAAATTTTCCATAACTGAATTTTTTAGAACCGACTGCCTTTGTCGGTTATTGTTTTTATGGGCGATATTTGGTGTAGGGGTTAGGGTTGTCAAGTTTTCCGCAAAAAATACGCTCCCCGGAGGAAGATTTTTTGACGGAATCTGCCAGGGCCGAAGGAACTTTACAACCCGTTAAGACCGCGTAAACACCTTTGCCCGCAGAAATTCAATAACCCGGTAAAAGAGGTTCCTGTCAGTTATGGATCGGTCGGAAGCCGGATATGGCACTTATACCCTGTATGAAGGTTTTGGGTGAGGGTCAGACATTTTTACGGCGACAAAGAATTGAAAGGGGCTTGCCTGGAACAGCGGTAAGCAGAACCGGATAAGGTCAGGTTTAATACATACCGTCAACCCAGGGCTGGTAAAAAGGATAACCGAAAGTTTGAGAGGCCGGAACAGGGACGAACGCCCGCATGGGATTAAGGCAGGGTCAGGGCAGCCAATGAAAACCGAAAACCGCTTACCGGGCTTTGTTCCCGCCACGATAGGCGCACAGTGACGAAAGACACGGGCCTATGATTGAACAGTGCTGCGCCGGATTGTTCGCACCCGTTTCGATAAACCGTTTGCCGGGACGGTACGGCGATTAATGATAAGGATTCCGCCACGTTGCGCTTTCCCCGGCCATAACCTGATCGACAAAGGCAGTAACCACCGGCTCCGGTAAGGCCCGGAATAAAATAAAAGCGCCCGGAGCATTGCCCCGGGCGTCACCACTAAAAAATCATTTGAAAGTTAAAGCAAACATCCCTATTTGCTAAAACAGCAATGATTCTTTCAGTGGCAAAGTTAGTGAATTTAACCGGATTTGCCTTTCTTTCCCTTCTTCTTATATCCGTCCGGGAACTCGAACACGGTTTTATAGTCGGCATCGAAGGCGACCACAGCCGGGAAGGTTTTACCGGTCTTACTGCTTACTAAGCCGTTTATCTCGGCGGTCTTGCCGTTCATAAGTAGCTGGGTAAGCTGTGTGTCGGATAACTCCTTTTTTGCGATGGAGCGCCAGACGGTAAGCCCGCAGGTTTCGTTCCCGCACTTGGCGACCTTATTATATATCACCACCTCCCCGGTCTTACATTTTGGGCACGGGCAGCGCTGGCGGTTATCGGGCCGCTCGAAAGTCATATCCAGTAATTCGGATGTGATCTGCGCGGCGTACACTTCAATCGAGCGGTGGAACGTGGCGGCGTCCATTTCACCCTTTCCTATCTTTGCCAGGGCGTACTCCCACTGTCCCGTCATGGCAACGTCCGCTATCTTCTTGTCGCGCACGGCCAGGTAAACGGTCAGGCCCTTGTTGGTGGGTACAAGCGCTTTTTTCTCCCGGACGATATACTCGCGGGCAAACAGTGTTTCGATGATGGCCGCACGGGTGGCAGGTGTTCCCAGGCCGCCCTCCTTCATGGCTTCGCGCTCCTGTTCGTCCTCCACTTCCTTCCCGGCGGATTCCATTGCCGAGAGCAGGGAGGCTTCGGTGTGCAGGGGCTTTGGCTTGGTCTGCTTCTGCTGTACCTCGGTTTCCCGGATAGCCAGTATATCGCCTTCGGCCATATCGGGCAGTACGGTTAATTCCTCGTCCGGTGTTTCTTCCTGGGTGGCTCCAAAAACGTCACGCCAGCCGGGATGTAACATGATACTGCCCTTTGCGGAAAAGTGTACGCCGCCAGCGTCCAGCGTTACGGTGGTGTTCTCTTTGATGCAACGCTCCCCGAAGGCTTCGAGCATACGCCCGGCCACCATGTCGTATATAAGCTGCTGGTCTGCGGATAATCCCGTAGCGGGATCTTCCGTAATAATCAGCGCATGATGGTCGGTAACTTTGCTGTCGTCCACCGGGCGGCTGTTCAGCGAAGTATCGAAACGGCCGTCGATATAGGTCCCGAAACGGGGATGCACCCGCAGCGTAGCGATAAGGTGCGGTATTTCCTCCAGTACGTCGGCCGAGATATACCGGGAACCGGTACGGGGGTAGGAAATAAATTTACTTTCATACAAGCCTTGTGCAATCGTCAGGGTTTTGTCTGCCGAAAATCCGTGCCGCTTATTGGCGTCCTTCTGCAAGGCGGTAAGGTCATAAAGCAGCGGCGGCTCCTGTTTTACCTCCTTGCGCTCGACGGCGGTAACTGTCAGTGTTCCGGCAGCGCTTACCTGTGCGGCAGTCTGGTCGGCAACCGGGCGGCTGTCGTACTTATCCACCGAGAGAACGGCGAAGGCCGTGGCATCTTTGGCAGTATGGGCTTTCAGGCGGAAGTATGTCTGCGGGGTAAAATCCTTGTTCTCCATGTAGCGCGAGCAGATCATGGCAAGGGTCGGGGTCTGCACCCGGCCCAGCGACCATACACCGCTACCGGCGGCAATGCAAAGGGCCTGCGAGGCGTTAATCCCCACAATCCAATCGGCCTGACTGCGTGCCTGGGCGGATTGGTACAGGTTGTCGTATTCGCTTCCGGGGCGTAGGGTATCGAAGCCCTCGCGGATGGCCCGGTCGGTAAGCGAACTTATCCACAGGCGACGGAAGGGAGTGCGCGAGCCTACATAATTGTAGATGTAGCGGAAAATCAACTCCCCTTCCCGTCCGGCATCGGTGGCGACGATTATTTCGTCGGCCCGGCCGAATAACTCCTTAATGAGTTTAAGCTGGCGCAGGGCACCGGCATCGGGTTTATATTCTTTACCCTCTTTCACCTGACGGGGTACCAGGGTAAACGCTTTGGGTAGTATCGGCAGGTTTTCCCTCTGAAAACCGGTAAAGCCGTATGCTTCGGGCATGGCAAGGCCGACCAGGTGGCCGAGCGCCCACGTAACGGCGTAACCTCCACCTTCGAGGTAGCCGTCGTTCTTACTATCTGCACCCACCACGCGGGCAATATCCCGCGCCACGCTGGGCTTTTCTGCTATTATTACTTTCATTTTCTGATTTTTTTAGTGGTTGATAAAATCGGTTACAGGCCCCCTACGCCTTTGCCTTTGCCTTTACGGGGGGGCCGCCGGGGTCTGCCTGCGCTGCTGGGCCTGCTTCTGCTTGGCGTCCTGTTTGGCAGTGGGATTAGTCTGCCCTTTCTTTACAGGTTCGCCTTGCGCCTGCGAGTGCTTGGTGGCCTCGTTGGTCTTACCTTCATTATTTACGGCCACCTGGGTCTTGTGCCCTTCGGCCGGTGTCGTTTTCTTGGCCTGGATGGCCTTCCATTCGTCGGGGTGCTTGGTGGTATGGCGCACACGGCCAGCCTTTTCGTCGGGCCATACCCAGGCATTGTATTTCTGCCCCTTTTTGTCTGTGGCCTCCACCTGCTGCGCCCCTTCTTTGGGCTTCTGCATCTGATTCTCCATGCCCTCGACAAAGACCGGTTTTTTGTTGCACAGGTCTTGGAACTGTTCGGGGGGCAGGGCCACGCCACCCTGTACGGGGCGAATCCAGATACCGTCCACTTTACGGGCTTTCAGCGGCTCGTCCTTACCGTCCTGCTTGGCCTGCCGCTCCTGGCGGTGCTGTTGGCGCTGCTCGTCGGTGAAACGAAAATCAAAGTTTCGGTTCACGGCGTTGTACTGGACGATACGGTCGATTTTTTGCGGTGCTTCTCCGGGCTTCACTTTCTTTTCCATACCTTCGACCAGGACACCCTTGCCACTGGCGAGGCCCTGCTGCTGTTCTTCCGACAGCGGCTTTTTCTTCAAGGTCTGCGGTACATTAATTTCGGCCACCGGCATAGCCTCGAAGCGGTTGGTGAGCTTATCGAGCGATACCAGCGAAGGCACTTTGCCGCCTCCGGGTACCGGCTCCAGGTCGAATACACGGCCGCCGTGTCCGGTCTGTTTGAACTGCTCGACATCCTTCTCGGTGAATGTTACACCCATCAAGGGCTTCTCGAAGTCGGGCTGCTCCTGCTTGGGGTGGGTCAGGATTTTAATAGAGCCGTCCGGCTGTTCCTGTAAGGACAGGCGTGCTTTGACTGTTACACTCTGGCCGTCAATCTCGGTTTTAATATCCACCAGGCCGGGGGATTTATGACCGTAGGCCATTGCTTTGAGGGCGTCGCGCAGATCGTCACCCAACAGGCCCAGCTTGTCGGCCTCGTTCCAGTCCACCTTGTTCAGGTCGAGGGGTTGGTACTTACCCTGGCTCTCGGCGGGCGGTTCTCCTTCGGGCTTCACCTTGTACCGGTTCAGCAACTTGTCGTCCGGGTCTATCTGGATAATCTTATCCAGGAAGGCGGCCACTTTATCGACCGCCTTTGAGGCTACCGCATAAAGCCCGGTGTGGGAAGGTTTTTCATACTGCCCGGAAAACTTCTGCATAAAATTCTCCAGCGGGTTACCGTTGGAATTGATTGCAAAGAACTTGTCCGAGTTCTCTTTGGTGGGATCGACGCTGTTAAGCGTTCCGTCCTTGTTCATCCCTGCGACTACTTTTACTTTGCCGTCCGCTCCGATGGAGAGCAGTACCAAAGTGTCGTCCTTTTTGATTTTTTCTGCCATAAAAAAATGATTTTTGATTCTGCATTAATATTAATGCAGAACGAAGATAGGACGAAGTAACGGTCTGATTGCAAGGATTTAATATGCTGCGGACTTGTGGCCGGGAGTGGCGTAAAGGTTGATTCGAAACCATAAAAAAAGAATCTTCCCGAAATAATTTCATACTTAAAATATGTTCAGGATTATACTTTTTTTATAAAGTGTTAAAAATCAATTAAATTCGTTATCTTTGCTGCTATTAACAAACTGAATTTAATGGTATTATGATTCATCCATTCTTTAATGTTATTGTTCATAAAGACGATCAGCTCCCTGATTTACACGGAATGTGTGCGGGGTTTGAAAACCTTCTATGGAGAAAAGAACAGTTAGTTGATTATTTATTTGAATATCTGCCGGAATTTGCTTTAACACACACTGAATACTATAACCTTAATGGTGAAAACGCTGTGGCAAAGATTCGACAAGTTGTAGCCAGTATATACCAGTCTAAAAAGTTTGAAAACAGAGGAGAGTTCGGTGAGCTTTTGTTACATGCTATTATAAGAGAAACTCACAATACTATTCCTGCTATAAGTAAAATATATTACAAAGACGGCCCAAATGAAACAGTTAAAGGGTTCGATGCCGTCCATGTAGTTGCAACAGACGAAGCATTAGAGTTATGGTTAGGAGAAGTAAAGTTTTATAAAAGCATTTCAAGTGCAATTCATGATGTTGTAGAAGAACTTAATCAACATATAGAAATAAGATATGTTAAAAATGAGTTTATGGCTATTACTAATAAAATTGATAGCTCTTGGCCACATGCTGAAAAACTTAAAGCTCTGTTAAATCCTAATACATCTTTAGATGATGTATTTTCCAATACCTGTATTCCAGTATTGTTGACTTACGATTCAACTATATTAGCAAAACATAATCAAAAGTGTGATGAGTATATAGCCGAGATTACTGAGGAGTTTGCAAAATTCCATGAAAACTTCTCAAAAAAGTTGGGTGATTTTCCCTTAACAATACATTTATTCTTATTGCCTTTAAACAATAAGGAAGAGTTAATGAAGTCATTAGAAAATAAGTTGAAAATATGGCAGAACTTATGACCTCCCAAGAGTTACGGACTATATTAAGAAAGGAATTACCTGCCGAAATAGATAAATTCCATTTGATAAAGCAGATCGCCACATTTGTGATGGCTAATCAAGTTGTTGGACAAGAGTTTATTCTGCGTTTATTAGCAAGAATAAATGATTTTCAAGGCTTGGAGCCAATGATTAATGGGCTAATAAGACAAGTTGGCCTTTTCCCCTATATGGATGATGAAAATTTATCTTTTAAAGACGCTATTGCGTATGAGGTACATCGTCCAACTGGATTAAACGAAAATATAGTATTTCATCATGCGCAGGCAGAAGTATATTATGCGCTTCTTCGGGGAGAAAATATTGTTTTAAGCGCACCCACAAGTTTCGGAAAAAGTCTTATAATTGATTCCTTAATTGCATCACAGATACATTCAAACATTATTATCATCGTTCCTACAATAGCGCTAATCGACGAAACACGTAAGCGATTATCTAAATTTAAAGATTCATATAAAATAATTACACATCCAAGCCAGTCTTTTGGCAAAAGAAATGTATTCATCCTCACACAAGAGAGAGCCGTTGAGGTAATTTCCGAAATTGATGTTGATTTTTTTGTAATTGATGAGTTTTACAAATTAAGTCCACAAAAAACTGACGAGGAAAGGTGTCATGTTTTGAACCAAGTCTTTTATACATTGGTAAAAAAGGGGGCACAATTCTATCTTTTAGGGCCCAACATTGAACAAGTTACAACCTCCCTTTTAGACAATGTTAAGTATAAATTTATCCGAACAGACTATAAAACTGTTGTATCGGAACGACATCCTGTAAGAATAAAAGAAGGCGAAAATCCGATAGATCGTTTGATTAATATAAGTTCCTCTTTAGATGAACCAACTTTAATATTTTGCCAATCTCCAGGAAGTGCCAATGCAGTAGCTAATGCCTTTTTGAGCAGTGCTAAATTTGATGAAACAAATGAGAATAATGAATTAGCTGATTGGGTTAAGGAAAACTATCATTCACAATGGATACTGCCTAATTGTCTGGAAAAAGGTATAGGTATTCACCATGGTAAAGTCCCTCGTGCAATCGCTCAAAAATGCGTTAAATTGTTCAACGAGGGAAAAATTAAATACTTAATATGTACTTCCACCTTAATCGAAGGGGTAAATACAAAAGCAAAAAATGTTATTATATACGATAATAAGATAGCACGGAGGAAATTTGATTATTTTACATTCAACAACATTTGTGGTCGTTCAGGTAGGATGTTCTCTCATTTTATCGGCCATATATACCTCTTCCACGAACCTCCGGCAGCAGAGTTGCCTTTAGTTGATTTCCCCATTTTTTCACAAAATGATGATGTACCTGAAAAGTTACTTATTAATATCGATGAAGGAGATTTGAAAGAGAACTCCAAACAAAAATTGAAGAAGTATTTTGAACAAAATCTATTATCAAAGGATACTTTAAAAAAGAATTCATACATAGATTTAGATAAGCAACTGAATTTAGCTAATTTCATTCACAGCAATATATCTAAAATATATCGCCTTATGAAATGGAATCAATATCCAACAAACGACCAGTTGAAGTTAGCCTGTATGCTAATATGGGAATATTTTGTCTGCTCTAAAAAACGAATATACGGGGTTAGTTCTGGAAAACAGTTACATTTTAGAATAAATCAGTTTAGAGAGGCTGGAAGCATAAAGGCTTTATAGAAACAATTATCGAGGATGCTGGTAGTAATGATTCGGAAACTATAAATGATGCTATTGAGTTATCTTTTGATATTCAACGGCACTGGATCAATTTTCAGTTTCCCCGTTATTTGATGAGTTTAGGAAATATTGCTAACGATGTTTTTGGGAAACACAATCTTCAAGAAGGCGATTATTCACTTTTCGCAGGGTTAGTAGAATGCTATTTCATATCTCCGTATGTTATTCCTATGGACGAATATGGGCTACCTATACAAATTTCAGAAAAAATAGGAAGAATAGTAGATATTTCCTCCAATATGGATGAAGCATTAGTTCAGTTATCCCGCTTTAATCCACCTTCTCAAAGATTCTCAAATATTGAGAGAGAGTTTATAGGAGAGTTCCAACAGTATATATAAAAATATAGGCTTCTTGTAAAGAGAAGAAGCCTATATCAGTATCTTATTCCTCCTTCGGCAGCAGGTGGCACAGGTCGGGGTCGTTTTTGATTCGTTCGGTTTCGTCCTCGACGATCTGCCGGGCCTCGGCTTTTATACGGTCGTAATTTTCCTGTATCTGCTCTTTCATCCTATCCACGCCGTTCTCGTCTGTGAAGTCAGCAATGACGGGGATTTTTTTGTACGCCTTCGTTTCGGCGGCCACTCTTTCATTATCCACCACAATCTCGGCGTGGAAAATCTTTTGCTCGATGCGCTCGTCGAAGTTATCGGCCACGGCTCCGACGAACATACCCTGCGTAAGGTTGCTTATCTTGCTGGCGGGTATCAGGCTATCCATTTGGGTCGATATGGAGGTGGATTTGTCGTTGCGGTTTATCGTCATGGACTGCCGCTTTTGCAATACCTTCCCGAAGCGGTCAGAAAGGGATTTTGCGGTGTCGCCCACAACCTGCCCGCTGAACACGTTACCTACCGTGTTCATCACCACGGCGGCCTCCTTGTCGCCGTAGTCGCGCTTTAACTGGCTAAAGTCCTGGAAGCCGAGCAGCACGGCAACCTTGTTGCTCCGGGCCGTGGCGATCAGGTTATCCAACCCTTTGAAATAAATGGTCGGTAACTCGTCGATAACGACGCTGCTTTTCAGCCGACCCTTGCGGTTAATGAGTTTCACGATACGGCTGTTATACAGTCCCAGGGCGGCCCCGTAAATGTTCTGCCGGTCGGGATTATTACCCACGACAAGGATTTTTGGGTCGTCGGGATTGTTTATATCCAGCGTAAACTCGTCGCCGGACATGACCCAATACAGGGCCGGGCTTATCATCCGGGACAGCGGAATTTTGGCCGATGCGATTTGCCCATAGGCTAAGCACCCGGTGCCTTGCCACCTTTCACAGTGGTAGGTTTCCAAGCACTCGCCACCGAACCGTACGTACACGTCTCCATGTATACGGCTCTCCATTAATTCATTCAGTCTATGCTGCCTGCGTGTACTTTGTGATGACATTTTATACATAATGCTAAAGTTTTACGTTTACGAGCAATCATTTTAACTTCCCAATCTGATTTGCCTTTTAGGTCTTTGAGTTTGCGGACATGGTGCATTTCGAGTTCATCAGTTGAACCGCAAAGTTCACAAACTTGGGCTTGCAGCCTTGTAATAAGTCCGTTTCTTCCACCTGTAATGGCAATCGTATTGGAGAGCCTGTCATTTAAGTTCACATCAGGCATTTCCTTACGTTTGAAACCCTTATCGTAAAATTCCCGGTAGAAAGTATAGCCCCTCTTATTAGTATAAGGAATAGCAAAGACACCGTTTTTCTTGTACTTCGCTATTATCTTTTTCTTGGATGTACTGTATTTACCTGCATAGGTTTTATACATGCTGTATTCCATGATATTATAAAAGGAATCTATCACGGGGCTATTATTGGCGATTGAGTAATAGTTATAGAAGCCTACGATTTCAGAATTGTACTGGCTGATGATTTCTAAATCATCCAGATTTCTCATATAGCTACGTCCTTTAGACTTCCAAACCTCTTTGCCATTTCTCTTAGTGATTTTCACTGCGTCGTAGTCAAAGAGTTTCTTCCGCATGACTTCGGTCGTAATATAGAGAACAATTTTGTGGTCGTAACTTCTGGTAAGATGTCCATTCTTATCCCTATGAGTATCGTTGGATTTGCGTACAAAAATGTCGTATCCGAGGAATTTAGCTGATTTCCTTGCGTTTGTTATCAGTGTTTTTTCTTCCGACAGTTCCAGTTTTAAGGCATCTTTCATATAATTTTTGATGTCTTCCTTAATCTGTATACTATCTTCTTTGCTACCGATAACGCCGATTAGAAAATCATCAGCATACCTTACATATCTCAATCGTTTTATACTGCTGTCCATTTCATCACTGGCAGGATATTTCAGACGTTCTTTTACAATTTCTCTAATCTGCCCGTTAAGCCGCTTTCTTTCTACTTCGTCTTTTACATTTTTAAGTTTCGACACCAACTTAGCCTTACGATGTCCAAGCTGTTTTGCAATAGGACTTTCTTTTCTTCTTTTCCCCTTGTTGAATTTTTCGATATATTCTTTCATGTATTTGTCGAACTTGTCAGGGTAGATATTAGCCAGTATTGGACTAATAATACCACCTTGCGGAGTTCCACTATACGATTTATGAAATACCCAGTCTTCAACGTATCCGGCATTTAGAAACTTACGAATTAGTCTTATGAACCTATCGTCTGCAATTCGCTCTCTTAGAATGTTTATCAACACTTCGTGGTCTATATTATCGAAAAATCCTTTGATGTCTCCTTCGATAAACCATTTGGTATTGTTGAAAGATTTTTGGATGCTCACCAGTGCAGTATGACAACTCTTGTTAGGTCTAAAGCCATGAGAGGATTTTTCAAAACTACCTTCGTATATAGCTTCCAGCACCATTCTGATAACTTCTTGTAAGAGTTTATCAATAAATGACGGAATTCCCAACGGACGCTTTTTCCCATTTTTCTTTGGGATATACGTTCTTTTGGAGGGATAAGGTTGATACGTTTCATCTTTCAGCGTATCAATTAACTGTTTAATTTTAGACATACTGAAGCCGTCAATGGTTTTCTCATCGACACCTTTGGTCATATTGCCCGGTTTCGCATAAATGCGTTGATAGGCAACATAGTACATTTCTTCATTAAACAGAATCCTATACAGCCTTTCAAACTTGTAAGCCAAATTGTTGCTGTGTTGGCATAGACTGTTTAATACTTTTTCAGGATTTCTCATGTCTCACACAATTTCCATTAATCATATTAAACTGAATTAACTGCTTCCCTTCGCCATGTACAAGGCTTTCCCTTGCTCGGACTACTACGGAAGCTCTGTTACCGTGCCGGATATTCAGGGACTATTCCCATAGCCTTTTGGGCTGGCTTTCCGGTTTAGGTAATCCCCGTTTAGATACATAATAACATAATCTGAATTTCAGATTACTTTTGGCATGATAGATTGTCGGATACGACTTTCGTCCTTTACTTTGTATGAAGTTGCGTCGTAGTAAGTTCTTTTGCTCATAGCCCCTACAAGGCGGGCTTGAGTACCACGATATGACGGGTTTCAATTCTTTTGAAATTGTATAACTACCTTACGTCAAAGCCTAACCATCTGACCGCTCAGACTATCGTTCAATCAATCCAGACTTTATCCTCATATCTATCGTTTCATCTTGCCACTCAGCCGAAACATGGTAGTTTGTCTGCTCGTGGCGTTCCCGACATGCGACACTCCCCGTCGTCTTTCGTTGACGGATAAGTCGGGTGATGATAGGTCATTTTTTCAAAGAACGCGAACCTAATAGCTTGCCAAAGCTATATTTATTATGTACCCTTACGGGCGCACCTGCAACTGATCTTGCGCGCCTGACATCCACGCATCCATAAAGGGGCTCAGGTAGTTTTCCAATTCCGGATATGAGGTGAGAATAGGGAAAATATCTTCGTACCGTTTGTTTAGAAATTCAACGGCATGCGGGAACGTACAATACCGGCCATCCTTATAAATGCGCAGATACCAGATAATAGCTGCAAATAGGATGATTGGGGATTCCACGAAAAAGTCGCCTTGTTTCTGCACCCACGTCCGGTTGAGGTTGAGCATAATGGTATAGGCACTCTCGTAGGCATCGGATATGTCGGTCATAAAGGCCGGATTGATGGGGTTACACCGATGCGACCGGGAAGGGTCGTCGAAGTTGATTACATAGAAGGTAGGTACTTTTTTATACCCGTCCTGATTATTCAGTAGATGGTTATAGGCTATCTCGCTTAGGTCGGGGAATTTGAAGTCGTACAGGTACATGGCAAATCCCTTTTTAATTTGCTGTTTGATGAATTGATTTACAACGGCGTAGCTCTTGCCGCTGCCTGGCACGCCTAATACGATGGAGGCCCTCTGTGGTGCTACAACTGAAATGCAGCCTTCGTTCCATTTCTTTTTGTAGTAAAAGCGGGTACGCAGATTAACGGAATACTCGTTTTCGATCCTGCGTATCTCCTGGGCGAATGATTCGTTTTCGATATTAAACGGGTCGTCCATCATGTTATTTTTTAGTAGGCGCGACATCCATACACCGCCCATAAGCAGGCAGATATAACTGGCAGACATGGTCAGGATATAGAAGCCGGCATTTGCTTCGAGTGGCAGGGGCAGATAAAGCAGCCACCAGTTGAAGAAAAAGAGGATAAAGCCGACCGAAAGAGATATGGTAATCTTTCGCCAGGTGATTTTTTCTTCTTTTACACCCTTTGTTCCCAAACAGGAAAGGGCGAGAAAGACGACGGCAAAGAGTTTTGTACAGAGTATGCTCCGGAATAATCCGGCAGTACGGTCAAAATTGAGGAGTATATTATCGACTACGCCGATATTGATACCCCATGTTACCATCTGCTGGTAACAATACCAGTAGATATTGATTACTACGAATAAAATACTAAGGGCACGCATAAAATCCATGACTTTGGCAAGGCCCCGCAGATCATCTTCTTGTTGCATAATATAATCGCTTTATGGGTTTGAAAAGCGAAAATATGCAGTGAGGTCGATTTATTTTGTAATTGATAAGATGGTGAGTACTTGTGGTTACAAAATGGCTGTTTTTGGCTTTATAAGTCATTTTCTAAAGGTTTATTAAGAAAAATTTATTCTGTATATCAATTATTTGTATCTTTATCGACTATTAGTAAACGGCACTTTTAACAACCCGTAGATTGTATTGTGGGGCTTAGTTGCTAAAATTTAATTATCATTAATTTACACGTAGAATACAAGACGAAGAAATGGATATTACAAATCAGATTATAACAGCAGAGTCAGAGCTGGTAAAATTATTAGGGGATTATGAGTCCTCATTTGTTGGATATTTATACGGAACTAAATTTGATGAAGTGTTAGTTTTGACAAATGACAAATTCAAAGAAAACGTTAATGGTATACCTTTAAATTCTTTTTGATAGCAACCGGATTCAATCCTAAAGAGTACGGGAATACTCGAAATATTAATAAAGAAATAATTTTATTAAGAGTTTTAGAACCTGCCAGTTTACCACAGGATAATGACTATATCCGAACTATTATTGAATATCATCAAAGAAGAACAAAAAAAGAACAGTATCCTGATCATACTAATGATGGTTTTGATCCAATCACTGCGTCAGAACTCCAAGCCGGAGGATTAAGATGCAGCATATTAGGCACATTCTATATTGATAATAATGGTAACCTTAGATTGGGCAGTGATATTGAAAACTTTATGAGTTTGTCCAATTTAAGAGCATATAAACCAACCGGAAATGAACTTAGCAGGATTATAAACCACGTAAATCCGGAAGTTTTGCAAAAAGCAAAAGATGAGGCTTTAAAATCAGGATTTAAAGATATACCATCTCCTATTAATATCGGAACTGTACGATATACTTCAACTGATAGACTACATAGATCTGATGTAAATCAATTTGTTTCTGTTAATATTCAACCAACCGATTTTTTGGCTCGAAGAACGGCTGTGCTTGGGATGACAAGGACTGGTAAATCAAATACTATTAAAACAACTGTTGCTGCTGTTGCTTTATCTGCTTTAAAAGATAATGTAAAAATAGGACAACTAATATTTGACATTAATGGAGAATATGCAAATGCCACCCACCAAGATGATGGAAGTTCAATCGCTGATGTTTTTTCTGCAAATACAATCCGCTATAGAGCGAAAGAAACTAATGGCTTTGAGGATTTAAGAATCAATTTTTATGAGAGTACAGAGGAAGCTTTGAATTTAATTCAAACTCTGTTTAAAAATGAAAAAAATCCAATGTTTTCTGGACAAGATGTGGAAACGTTCATGTCTTCTTCACTATATAAGCCTGAACAAAGTGACCGATCAGCATATAATAGATGGGAAGTTCTAAATTCCGCTTTTCAATGTATATTGAGTGAAGCGAATTATACAATAGATGAAAGACAGATAAAAATCCCAACATCCAAATCTTTATTAAAACAGATTAATTCTTATTATGAGCAGACTAATAAAACCAAACCATTTATTCCTACAGAAAACCAAAATTATGTTTCTATTGATGTAGCTAAACAATGGTTTAAGACTATTAGATTTGTAAATAAAGAACTGAAAAGTGGAAATAATAATATCGGTTTAGAATCAAGTACAAAAGGAAAGTCATGGGTAGACCCTGAACTGGAATCATTTCTCAATATCTTAATTAGAAAAAACAATTCGGATAGAGATTTTTGTTGTTATAAAGTAATTAAAAAATACAAAGAATACCATTCATTCAATAGGACAAAAAATTTAACTAATTAAATTGTATCCCATTTAAATGAAGGAAAAATTGTTATTTTAGATTTATCTGTGGGGCCTGTTGAAATAAGAACAACATTATCAGAGAGAATAGCAAGGCAAATATTTGATAACCAAATGAATATATTTCACAATGGAGAAACACCTAATAATATGGTTCTATATGTGGAAGAGGCTCATAATTTGATTGGTAAAAAAGATGATTTAACTAATACTTGGCCAAGAATAGCAAAGGAAGGCGCTAAAGCTAAAATAGCATTTGTTTATGCAACCCAGGAGCCATCCTCTATTCATCCTAACATTTTGGCGAACACGGAAAATTGGTTTGTTACTCACTTAAACAATGATGACGAACTTCGGACGTTAGCAAAATTCTATGATTTCAAAGATTTTATTAAATCTTTAAAACATGCTCAGGATGTAGGTTTTGCTCGTATAAAAACACTATCTTCTCCTTTTGTGATACCTACCCAAATCAATCGATTTACTCCGAGTGAGTTGAAGCAAAAGATACAATCCATAAAAGAATAACAGAATGCCATATAAAGGAGAAAAAGCAGGTAAGGGTGGACATGCTGATTTTGTCTCTAATCCGGATATCCTAACGTTTTTGAGTGATTGTGAATATCTTAGAGAACCTTCAGATAAAGAAGCTGAAATAATGATTTCGGATTTTATTGATGCTCCCGAAATATCTAATTCAGTTTTACCTTCTTATGTTATTGCATCAGATGCAAGTAAAAAAGATTCACCTATTAATGATAAACTTCCAAGCACTCAAATTGGTTACGTTAAGATTAGTCACGTATTAGTTGATTTAAACAATTATAGCAATCTATCTGAAATACATAGTAATTATATAGATCCATTTAAAGTGGCAGAGATTCATCGTTCTGCAAATCCATTAACTTATGTTTTACCCGGAAGTAACATACGATACAGAAGTGCTACAAATGTAAAGAATGGTTTCAGAAAAGCGGTTTTTGAACAACTTGATAGGAATATTGGTAACAATGGAAGTCCCGTCAGGTTACTGGATGTATTGATTAATATAAGTAATAAGGTAGATTGTAATGGTAATAAAGAAATTATTATTGAGAAATGTCCTTGTTGCAAGACGAACCATATATTTAGCTTTTTGTTGAATAGAAAAGTCGTAAAGTGCAATCATTGTAATCAAGATATTTATGCTTCTGACTGGTTAAGATTACATGAAGATATTTCTGACTTTGGTAATAATACAAGTGCTATGACAAGAATGATGAATGCGCTTGAACATCTGCTATTTATTTCTTTGGTAGTACAAATATTTGAGAAAGATCCCAAGTCATTATCAAAAACAGCATTTATATTGGATGGGCCTTTGGCAATTTTTGGACAACCGGCAAAATTGCATGCTCGCATTATGCAAAGATTATATGAAATAAATCAACAGTTGAAATCTCAAAACTTAGATCCTGTATTAGTAATTGGGTTACAAAAAACGGGAGAACTTGTTGATTACACCGTCATGATTGATAAATATTTAAGCAGGAATAAAATAAAAATTATATCTGATGATTATAGATATAAATATATAAAAGGATGTGATTCTCCTTCTGAGAATTTTGGACATGAGACATATTATGGCCAGGATTTTATATATAAAACTCAATCTGGGAAGATATTTAACTTCGCCTTACCCTATCCATTTGGTAGTAAGGAAAATTTAACCCAGTTTGTAAAAGATAAAGTTGATTATTCCAAATACGGAAATCTAATAGCCAGAGCATGTAAATTGATAAATTACTTCGAAATGGATTTATATGAGAATGCTATTGTACCTGTTGCGCTGGCTCATCGTCACGCTTCCATAAGTATTGTACCAGGGAGTAAGGTGCTTGACATTATTTCCGGATTAAATATAAATAGATAATATATTGCTATGGCATTTTATTCTCCATTAAGATACCCTGGTGGTAAAAATAAGCTCTCTCCATTTATCGCGCAGATCTGTGTCGATAATAAAATAACTGGGCATTATATTGAACCCTATTCGGGAGGAGCTTCTGTGGCTCTTTTTCTTTTATTGGAGGGATATGTGGAAAAGATCACCATAAACGATAAAGACAGAGCAATTTATGCATTTTGGTATTCTGTTTTGTATAGAACAAGAAAATTGTGTGCGCTCATTGAAAATGCAGAATTTACAATTGAAGAATGGCGTAAACAGAAAGAAATTCAAAACAATAAAGAAAAAGCAGACCTGTTAGATTTAGGATTTTCTACCTTTTATCTAAATCGCACGAATCGTTCCGGTATTATCAATGGAGGAATGATTGGAGGAGTTGAACAGACCGGAACTTATTTAATGGATTGTCGATTTAATAAAAAAGATCTTATAGATAGAATTAAAATTATAGCAAAAAAAGAAAAGGCAAATCAAATTATATAATAAGGATGCTATCAAATTGATTGACTTAATATTAAAACAACCTATACAAGAAGAGAATACTATTTTTTACTTCGACCCACCTTATCATCAGAAAGCAGATACGCTATATATGAACCATTATGAAGATAAGGATCACAAAGAAATCTGTAATAAAATAAAGTCGATTAAGACAGTTAAGTGGATTGTATCATATGATAACGTTGAAATGATTAAAAAACTATATTCTGAATGTCCATTTAAAGAGTTCTCATTTAAGCATACAGCATATGAAAGTAGGGATGGACAAGAAATATTATTTATGAGTAAAAACTTAATTCAACCTAATATTATTGATTGGAATCCATTAAACTTTAAAATTAGAAAGAACAAAAGTGGGAAAAAAATAATATACAAAAAGAAAATGCAACCGGCAGTATAGTTACATTTTCTATTATTTTTGAATTTTTGAGAAGGCAATAAAAAATAAAGCTAATAGTCTTTTGAAAAAAATCACCTATTCTTGTTTAATAAATATTACCCTTTTTTCTTCATATTCTTGAATTTACTGAAAGGGGTTTCGATGAAGCGAACAACGTCCGATTCTTTATAGTAGGTTTTATGGTAGATCATCTGAAAAGGTAGTTCCCCGGATGAGCGGTAACGCTGCAAGGTTCGCTTGCTGACGTTGAGCATTTGGCACAGATCGAAATTATCCAACAGCATATCGCCATCGGGCAGTAAGGGTCGTTCTTTGACCGGAGTGGCAGCGTGGAGCTTCTCCAGTTTGTCGAAGCGCTCCATGAGGCGGTGCATCCAACCCTCGAAATGTTCTTTGTCGATAAACATACTCTTCTATTATTGTTGTTGTTGGATCTGACCTTTACGGGCAAGTTCATTCAAGGACTTTTTATCCCGCTGAATATTCTTTTCCTTCAATAGTTTTTTGACGGAAGCTACACTGTAATAGGTTTTGCGCCCGATTAAGGAATAGGCTATAACTCCGTTACTGCGGTATCGTTGTAAGGTGCGTTTGCTTATTTTCAGGTAAGCGCAGACTGTATCTTTATCCAGCCACAGACTTTCGGGGTCGGTTTTTTCCTTGGCGTTGTCGGTAACAAAACGCTCTATTCTGTTAAGTTTCGCCATTAGCTGCTGAAATACCTTTGATTCGATTGTAATTGTTTCCATATCTGATTATTATTTCCTTTTTGCAAAGGTGGCAAGGTTCGGCGAGGCGTATTCACAAGTTTAGTACACTTTATTTTCAAAAATCTACTTTAGACCTATTTATCAGACGTTTACAGTTGGGCTCCGCCTTGTTAATTGAAAAGTTTTACTTTCCTAAGATTTAGTATTGTGACTATCAGGCAGTGAGATAACATGCTATTATACAGTGAATTTCAATGAAGGTGTAATAGGCGTTTTATAACCGTATAAATTCACAGACATAAAAAGTCCGTATTCGCCACAAAAAGCGATATACGGACGGTAATACCCAATTGGGTATAAAATTATTCGTTCACTCTTTTCCGGGAGTAGCACTTTGTTCCATCCGGTGAAAGAAAGAAGTCGAATGTTTCGGTAGCTTTTCTGTTGGTCAGCGGTTCGTCGATGGTATAGGTACAGCGAACGATTACCGTAAGTATCTCGTTTCCGTCACGCTTTTCGTATTGGGCAGCCTTAGCCGGAACGGTTTGCTCCAGCGAATCTATCAGGAGTGAGTAGTGGTCTATATTTTTTTGATAGAACTCCATCATTGTTTTTCCCGGATGCCGGCTGTTTTTCTCTTTATCGAGGTTTTCCTGATTACGGGAAAGGGATTGCTGAAACTGCGTTCTCTTTTTATCCTTGTCGGCATTAAAAGCGTCGGTAATTATTTTTATGCTATCGGCAACGCTTATTTGCCTTATTTCTTCCAGTTTATCCGCCTTAAAATTAAGGTGATATTTTGTTCCTTTACTGTCTGTTTGCACTACATCGGCAATCAGTTTTTCGTATTTACTTGTCGAACCTCCGCAGGAGATAAGCAGGGCAACTAATGGTAATAATACAATCTTTTTCATATCCATATCATTTTTCTTATTATTATTTCTTGTCTTTATCTTTTCCTTTCCCACCGGGTTTAGTGTTCTCCATCCGTTTAAGGATCTCTTCACGCAGGCGGTCAAGGAAAGGTGTAGGCTGATTACGGATACGCATATCGTAAAAGTTACGGGCAATATTGTTACCCAGATCAATATTGAAAATAATTTCAAAATAAGCGGCAATCTGTATCAGAGGAACTTTACCATTATTAAAACAACCTTCGGTATCCAGAGCATAAATCAGTTCTATTAGGTCAGTCTTACTATCTGTCCATGTAAGTTTCACTTTTGGAAAAGGTGATTTTGTAGACTTCTGCAAATGATTATCCAATAACTCCAGTTCCGATAACAGATAAGCCTGCAACATATCGTTTGCAATAATCTTAGCAACCTTAAAATCGGCATTCGTCGAAAATTGAGGGTCACGCTCATAATAAAAAGTTTCCAGATACTGTTCTGTGTCGGGTTTACCTCTTACAAAATAGGCCGCGTCAAGATAGGTTGCGCCGGAACGATAGTAACGGTAAAAATCCAGAATCTTATTATTAAACTCATGAATGGCATCCATTTTCTTTTTCAGATATTCTTTTTGTGCCTCGACACTGGCAACCGGGCGGTGCATTTCAATGTTATACACTTTCCTATAATAGATAAGGTGGCAGAAAATCTTAGGCTTTATCTCTTTGAAAAAGAGTATTTCTTCGTTTTCGTCCTTAAATTTATATGATATGATAAATTCTTTCAGCCGGTCAAAAGCATTACCCAGGATATGAGAGGCATCCAGAGATTTTTTCAGGATATTTTTATCCTCTTCTTCTATCAGGTCGATTTTACACCTGATCTCTTTTTGAAGTTTTTCGACAAAAGATATCATGATTCATAATTTTTATGTGGACAGCTAATTTCACGACTAAAACCAGTGGTCGCCGATACCTATAAACAAATCCTTCCTGGTGATGGGAAGGATTTTGGGTGGTAGCATTATTCCGATTTTACCTTTTCCCACGACGTTGCAGCCTTTTTGACTAATTTGTAATAGCTTTTCTATTATGCACATAATGTTCTTACATATTATTTCCGTGCCTTTAGTCGATTCCAGTAAAAATATGTTGCAGCACATTTATTATTTCTGAAACTTATTAATTCTTTTATGGCATTTTGAATTTCTTCCTCTTCGCAAAAATTATTTGTTATTAGCAACTTTTTTGCTCCCTGTATATTTTCTATCAGGTTTTCAATCCAATAATAGAATGTTTCTTTTCCATAAAAATGAACTTCCGGCTCAATGAAAAGCTGAACATCTTTGAAAGGGGTATCATTTATAAATGAAAATAGTTTTTTTCCTATACAAGCATCTCCCCCTAAAGATTTTTGAAGATTTGCAAACTTTTCCCATACCGTCATAAATAATTGACACTCCGGATAAAACTGCATACACAAGATATTGTTTTCTTGTATATAAAGTTGGCCGCCATTTTTTAATACCCGATATGCTTCATTTAATACAGTCAGAGGGAATTTTACATGCTCTAACAAATACCTTGTATAAACTATATCGAAGGAGTTATTCTCAAAAGGTAATTGTGAGGCATCTCCCTGAACAAATGATAGATTACACTTTTTCGGTGATTTTTTTAACTGCTCGCATGAAAGTTCAATTCCTGTAATGTGGGTTTTGGGATATTTTTCGACAATGTTGTTGGCTAAATTGCCCATACCTGAACCAATGTCAAGTATCGTTTCTTCTCCCTCCAGTTCTAAGAATCTTATAAATGAATCATTTGTGATTTCATTGAGCATACTTAATCGTCTTTGTTCTTCATTATTAGTTCCGTGTATGTATTCTGCTTCCATAATTTTTCCCCTAATGTGTGTCGGGCGCAACTTTTACAGGTTATTTTTAAATTCCTTTTATACTCTATGTTTGTTTTATTTCTAAATTGGTATATTATTCTTGGTAATCTTCCGGAGGACTTTCCCGGATAATTGAATTGTTGGAAAAGTCCCAATCACAGAATTGTACATATTCTATAATGGTTCCGTCTGGATGTTTTAGAGTCATATTTTTTCCGGTCGGGACGATTTTAATATCTCTGATTATTTTGCTTCCATTTACTAGTAAATACTCTTTAAAACCTTCTAACGTATTTACTATGAAAGTTGCCTTAGTTTCTCTATATGGCTTTAATGCTTCCTCGGAACCTGCTAATAATAGAACATTACCAATTTGAGCCAGTTCCAGTCCTGTTTCCTCGTAATAGAATCTTAAACTACATTTGGTATCAAATAAACTTTCATATAGTTGTATCGCTTCGTTTATTTCGGATACATAAAAACGGTTCAAAACCTGTATAATTTTTAGGTCCATCTTATTTTGTGATGAGGCAGGTAATGAGAATAAAATCAACATTATATATAATATTATTCTTTTCATATAATTCTTTTTTATGATAATAATTCTAACTTCTTCATTTGGATGATTTTATAGCCCTATTTAATAAAATGACCATAATTATTGCTACATTTGCAAATGTAAAACCTTATAATAAAGTAAACAATAGTTATTAATGACCATAAAATGAATCTTATTTCGGCTTTAAATAATGAGTTGTTGACACAAAGTTTCCCAGACGAAGATAATTATACTCGAATCCGGGAAATTGGTCAAATGATGTACAGTTATTCCAAATTAGAAAACAGTATAACGATAATAAGTGATTTTAATAGTAATAAGAGCTATGTATATTATGGAGGTATTGCTGATATATTAGGAATTGAACATCATGAGGGAGAGAATATTGTAAACTCAATTTGGGTTGATAAGGTACTGAATAAAATAAACCCGGATGATCTGCTGGAGAAACATTTGCTCGAACTGCAATATATACGGCATTTGAAAGGACTCTCACAGGAAGAACGTTCTAAATATTATATGGGTATTTACCTGCGTATGCTTGATAAATCAAATAATTCTATATCTATTTATCACCGTATTTATTCGTATAGCTTCCAGCCTGAAAATTTATCCCTTGCACTATGTTTTTATAATAGATCTGTTAGTAACTATATCCCGCAAGGTACCGAAGGTGTAATCATCAATTCAGTTTCCGGTGAAGTCATTAAATCAGATAAGCAAAGATGTACTAAACTATTAACCCATAGAGAAAAAGAAGTTTTAAGTTTGATTGAGCAAGGGAAAATGAGTAAAGAAATATCGGATATATTAGCTATTAGTAAAAATACAGTTGACAGGCATCGTCAGAATATCCTTGATAAACTTAGAGTTAAGAATTCTTTGGAGGCCTGTCGGATTGCTAAAAAAGCCGGACTATTATAAAGATGTAAATTGATGATGGATAAAGATATATGTTTATGGAACTGTTGAATAAAATAATAATAATTGGTATTTACATAAGTTTTATTGGATGTCAGTCTCAACAATCTGATAAAATAAATAGCCGTAATCTTATTGAATGGGAAAAAGAAACGCCTATAGGAGAACCATCTGTTTTAACATCAAATGATATTGTACGTTTTGATAGTTTGTTCCAGGAATGGAGATACACTTACCGGACAGATATGCAAATGCGTATAAGTAGTAATACCAATGACGCAAAGAAACTGGAACAATATCCTTTATTACTTGAAATGGGTAAAAAATCATTCCTTTGGTTGTCGAGCGATTGCTGGAACCTGATGATTTTTTTGTTCTTACCTTGTATGACGATCTGCAAGATGTGGATAGTCTTAAATGTTTGGATTATTATGGTGGTGAACAAGACCGTGTACGAATTACGTTAGAAAAATATCGAAGTGTAGAGTTTACAAATACAAGGGAGTAAATCCATCTATTATGGGAATCATTAATAAGATATGGAAATAATAAGAATAAAAGATATAGATGTACTGACAGAGTTGCGGTTTGCTTTTTTATCCGAGATGATTACGATACCGGAAGATGAGCGACAATCTCTTGAAAGCAATTTCAGAAGTTACTGTGAAAAGCATATAAATCAGGATGATTTTGTGGCTTTAGGAGTGAGTATTGAAGGTGAGATTGTCTCCTGTGGTTTTCTTGTTATTGATGAACGTCCGGCAAGTCCTGCTTTCCCCAATGGGCTTACCGGAACTATTCTGAATATTTACACGTATCCGGAACATCAGCGCAAAGGATACGGACAGGCTGTAATGGAGGCTATTATAGATGAAAGCAAGAAACGGAATCTCTCTGTCCTTACTCTCTCGGCAACGGAGGTGGGGAAAGGACTGTATGAAAAGTTGGGTTTCAAGGAACCGGTTTATACGGAAATGCAACTCAAAATCAGGAATTGAATGATGAAGCTGACTGGTTTTAGCTGATAACAATACTTTTATACATTATGAAGTCTATTGAAAAAATAAAATTTGGAGGTAATTCTTTTGAAATTGATGACCTTGCCAATAAGGTACTCACAGGAGAAAAGGTTGCTACATCGTCTTTACTTGAATACTATTTGATTGGCAAAAAGAAACGAAGTAAGACGGGCGATCTGTTTTCTATCCTGGATTCTGCCGATAGAGAAGTCGCAGTAGTAAGAATTGAGAAAATTGAAATCGTGAAATTTGGAGATATAACCGAAGAGTTTGCCAAAGAAGAGGGTGACGGTAGCCTTGATAATTGGCGGACGATTCATGAACCTTATTATTTTCAGTTATTATTTTCCGTAGGTAAAGAACTGAACAGGGATACTTTGCTTGTGTGTGAGTGGTTTAATATTGTCCCTGATAAGAAGGTTCCCTAACCAAATAATTCCTGTAATTTATCCATTATCCCATAACAATATTCTCTTGTTAATATCTTTCCATGTTTTGATTTGGCTTCCGGGTCAGCGTTTCCAACCAAATAACTATTTTTTGTACGCTCAAACATTGAAAAGTCATTGAAACTGTCTCCGAAACAATAGACATCATTGGAGGACAAATCATATTTTTGCATGATAAAATCTACGATTTCACCTTTTCCATAACAGGAAGGGATAAACTCTATATCAAAACAATTTTCCGGATCTCCGGCAGAAGGGTTGCATCGATTAAAAAGTACCTTGATATTATAGTTGGATGCTATTGTCTGTATTAAATCAAAATCTGATTTAATACTGTCCCGGATGTAGTAATAGAGAGTTGATTTAAACTTGCCCTGATAATCGTCTGATTCAAATATAAGAGATATATGGTGAGCGTTTAACTCCTGGATTATTTGATTAATATTTTCTTTCCTGTAACCGGAATCTACGATTTTATCCGTCCACTCTGTAGATTCATACAGTTGATTATTTCTACACCAATGTAGTTCAGTTCCTAAACTGCTGGCTATAAAATGAGGATAGTAATTTACATAATCATTTATTTTTCTGAGAGTAGCCGTTAGACTACTTCCGGTTATCAATCCGAAAATCATTGAGTGGTCAACGATATTAGCTAACAGGAATTTTTCTAATTCAGGAATCCCGCTATTTAATTTATCATTCTCATTATAAGGCATAAATGTTTCGTCTAAATCGGAACAAATAACCTTTGATATATTTTGTGGGTAGATATAAAATTTCATTTTGATTCAGTTATTGTTGATGTAATTTCTTTATACTTATTTCTTCATGCCTGATCAGTGGCACTAATTCATTTTCCGGAAGAATGGATTTAGCAGGAACAAAAACAACATTCGGATAATTTATTATTCGTTCGTAAAGGATTTTCCCCCTTGCAATATGGTAATCAGAGGTGACGATTAACAATAGTTCTGGCAGATGTTTTTGTATGATTAGCTTTGCTTTCATAAAATCGTCATAGGTATTTGACGAAAGGGCAAAGGGAAGAATATCTTTTTCATTTACTCCTTTTCGGATAAGTTCCTGTTTGGCATAGTGGGCATGGGGTTTGTCTGTTACATTGAAATGTTCGCCAAAACCTCCGGTACAAAGGATTTGTATATTATCATTATGGGCATAAAGATTGTATGCACAATCTATGCGGTCACAGGCTATCTGGCTCAATACCCCGTTTTCATCATTGGGAGAACCCAATGGAATTATTATTTTCTTCATGATACTGCTTTCTGCTGCCAAATTTATGGAATCATATAATAGGTATCAATACTGATAAATGACCATACTTGTTTTAGCCTAATTCATTTTACCGGTAAAGTCCTTGTCTTATTTGAGAAAATGATTGAAAAAACGGCGAAGCGATAGGACTTATTTCATCAAATGTCATTTTTCGATTTTAAAATGACCGGCTTATAGGCATTCAAGAAAATACAGGAGATTTTAAAGAAAGGCAAACAGTAATGATTAAAATATGGTCATTAATCAGTATTGTTGCAACTTACTAAAGCCTTTAACTTTGTAGAATTAATTATGGGAGGACAAAAAATGAATAAAGATTATAAAGTTGGAGAGTTGATTTATGACGCAAATATCTATGATGGATTAAATAACTTCCTCTCCGATTTGGAATTTTACAAAAAGTGGATGCCGCAAAACAAGGATGCTAAAATCCTTGAACTATGCTGTGGCACAGGCAGACTTACGATTCCTCTTGCAAAAGACGGTTACAATATCCGTGGAGTGGATTACACTCCATCCATGCTGGAACAGGCAAAACTGAAAGCTTCCGGGGCAGGATTAGATATTAAATTCATTCAGGCAGATATTCGTACATTAAATCTGCAGGAAAAGTTCGACCTTATTTTTATTCCATTTAACTCTATCCATCACTTATATAAAAATGAAGATTTATTTAAGGCATTTCAAATCGTTAAAAACCACCTGAAAGACGACGGATTATTTCTGTTAGATTGTTATAATCCGAATATTCACTATATCGTAGAGGCGGAAAAGGGAGAACAGGAGATTGCAACATATACAACTGAGGACGGAAGAGAGGTAGTAATAAAACAGACGATGCGATATGAAAACAAAACCCAGATCAATCGCATAGAATGGCATTATTTTATCAATGGTAAGTTCAATTCTATCCAAAATTTAGATATGAGAATGTTTTTTCCTCAGGAATTGGATTCCTATCTGGAATGGAATGGTTTCCATATCCTCCATAAGTATGGGGGATTTGAAGATGAAGCATTTGAAAACAAATCTGACAAACAGATAATTGTGTGCAAACAGATTAATGTCAGGTAATAACTTAAAGAAGAATTATAAAGACCTGAAATAATGAATAGATTATGAGAAGTTACTTTAGGAAATGCTGGCCTCTTCTTTTGGTTTGGTGCTTTTCTGTACAGGCAGGAAACAACAAGATAAACCAATTAACAGATTTTCTGGAAGCACAACATATCACAGCCAAAGAATATATTATTAACCTATTTGAGGAAAAGGATATTATTATTTTGTATGAAAGACACCATGCAGAAACAGAGCAGTATAATCTCTTTATGGAGATAATAAGTGACCCTGCTTTTATCGAAAATGTAGGTGTTGCATATACAGAGGTGGGAGGTTATAATCGTTCCCGTCAGGTAAATGAATTCCTTGTCAAAGAAGGGTTAGATTCCATCACTATTCATAAAGAAGTAACGGGATTACTAAGAAATGCCGACATGTCTGCCAACGTATGGTTTGCCCACTCTTATCCATGGTTCCTACAGGAAATTTACAAACTCAATCAGCGATTAAATAAAGAGGATAAGATAGAGATGTATGGCTGTGATGCATCCTTCGATTGGGATGAATGTTTTTCGCAGGAGGAATATTTTAAGCTGGATTCTATTTTGGATGAAGACCGTGACTCTATTATGGCTAATAATTTTGCTCAACAGTTTAAAATACAACCCCTCAGAAACGGAAAGAGAAAAGCACTGATTATTCAAAATACCCGACACGCCTATTTAAAAGATACCCACGGAAATGATGGAATGATCCGGAAAAATACCGGACGTTATATTTATGACCTCTTTGGAGATAAAGTAGCATCTGTATTCATTACCGGACTGGGGTACCCGGATAGCTGGAACGAATATACAGTAATAAAAGATGGTTTATGGGATGCTGCTTTTGAATCGGCGGGTAAAACAGATGTTGGATTCACTCTACAGGATACCCCTTTTGGGAAAGCTCCTTTCGATCTTACTCCTGTGGGATGGACAATAGATAAATATCTTTATCAGGACATATTCACAGGCATCATTTACTATAAACCAATAGAGCAACATCTTCTAAAAACAGGCTGGGAAGGTACTTTTACCGAAGATTTCCGGCCGGAATTGATGCGCCGCTTTAAAATCGCCGATGGAGAAGAAACAGAAATCACTCCGGAAGATATTCATTTTTTGAATTCGGTCACGACTTCAAAATACCACAATCTGGAAGAACTGAGAGCTAAAATAGATAAGTGGAAACCTAAATATTAAAAATTAAAAGATATGAAGCAATCAAAGATCATTTCGGAAAATAAAAATTTTACGGCTGTAGATATCGGGTGTTTCAATGAACTGAATCAATATTCCTTTGTCCATCCTAAAAATGGCCAAACTGTTACAGGAAAAGTTTTCCTCAAAGAACTCACAAAATCAACAGGTACAGAAATCTCATTCTCAACATTACCTCCAAACAAAGAGCTGGGGTACTTCCACATTCATAATAAAGATGAAGAAACATATATTATACTCAAAGGGTCAGGCTATTATCAGGTAGATGATAATTGTTTTCCCATCAGGCAGGGAAGTATAATAAGAGTTGCCTCGGAAGGAGTAAGAGGTTTGTGTAATACTTCGGATGAAGAGATGATATATATTTGCATACAGAGTAGAGAAAACTCATTGGAGGAATATTCGACTGATGATGGTAGAAGAGTTGAAAGTAATCCGCGATGGAATAATAATATCGAAAAGCCTGGCGATAGAACAATTATAGATAGAGAAAAAGGTGAGTAGAAATATTCACCTTCTTCTTTGTGTCATATTTATTTTTGTATCCCCTTAGCTATTTTCTGCCATTTCCATTGTCTATGTTTGTAAAAACGGATAGTCCACCATGCAGCTAACGGAGTAAAAATACCAGCGTATAAATCTACAACATCCGTATATCTCGTTATATTATCGTTGATTTCTTCCATTTTAATATAATGATTCCATACGGATACATGCTTGTTATATTCCTCTGTCTGCAACTCCCGTGAAGACTTATTTATCGCGAGTACATTAATTGTATGCTTACCTATCGGAATGATTCCATGCAAAAATAGCTTGAATAAAAATGACCTGCCTTATTCCCAAATAAGAGGAGAATTATCACATGAGATAAAACTCGCTTTGGGTTTACAGATTTCCCTGAGTGTATTCACATCCTGAATCCTGTTCCAGATATTTTCGATATTTGTTCCAAAATTGGATGTAACACGGATTTGCCGACCTGTAACTATCTTTCCTTTTCGTGTTGTTAATTGAATTTTCTTTATCATAATTAAATTGTTAAATAGCAAATAGTTATTATCTTATTATTAATTTTGCGTAAAGGTAAAAGTGTGATAGAACGAATACAATAGTTATTTATAATGAGAAATATTGTAAAGCACTGATAATTTGAAAAATGACAAATAGTGACCTATATAAAACAGATAAAAAATCGGAGATATAGTACCTACCGAACGAGGTTGTTCCGAAGGATTGGATTATTCCATTATTGAAAAGAAAAAAGCGGATTGGATAAAACTATCAGAGATTTCCCATAGCATTGTCCTGGTCTTTGATTGCTATACAAATAAGTTCGTTTTTGTCTCCAATAATATACCCGAATCCTACGGTATTGACCCTGAAAAACTGATTTCTGACGGACATATACCCGCATTAGAAATTATTCATCCGGATGATATTCAACACGGACTACTTGTTCGGGAAAGAATCTATTCACTACTAAGTGTATTTTCACCGGAAGAAAAGATGAAATATAAAATCGTTCATGAAATGCGTGTTAAAAATATTCGTGGTGAGTATATACGTATCATTGAGCAGGAACAAGCCATTGAATTGGATGAATCAGGAAATATATGGCTTATGTTATCTGTAATTGATATGGATGCCAGCCATGATTCGGAAATAACTAAAAGCCACCTCTATAATTTTGTAACGGGTGAACAAATTTTTATTGACTTATCCGACATACAGGAAATTCCTCTTACAGTCCGTGAATTAGAGGTATTACAAATGATGAAACAAGGTTTACTAAGTAAAGAAATTGCCGATAGATTAAAAGTAAGTATTAATACCATTAATAGCCACAGACAAAATATTCTACAAAAACTGAAAGCAAACAATTCTATCGAAGCTGTGAATTTTGCACAAAGATTAGGGTTATTAAAACCATTTTCCCAATGAAGATAACACTGGATATGGCTTTAATAGTATTGGTATAATTTCAAATACCGTTTTTTACTGTTAAAATAACAGACTTATCGGAAGTAACTAAAATCGTATGTTCGTGTTGTACACAAAAACCACCTTTATTGCCGACAAGCGTCCACCCATCCGAAGCCGTATCAACGAATGTAGAATTTGTTGTGATGAACGTTTCTATGGCAACCACACTGTTTTTCTTGAATCTGCCCCTTTCAAACCGATCATAATAATTCAATATACATTCAGGTTCTTCATGCAGACTTCTCCCGACACCATGTCCACCTAAATTTTTAATCACCTTATAACCTTTGGCTTTAGCTGTTTTTTCAATAACCCGTCCGACCTCAGAAATTTTAACACCGCTTCTGATTATAGATATTGCTTTATTCAATGCCTCAATCGAAGTATCTACAAGCTCCTGTTTATTGTTGATATCTTCACCAAGCACAAAGGAAGCTCCGTTATCAGCATAAAACCCGTTTAACTCAGCTGACACATCAATATTTACCAAATCACCCTCAACAACCACTCTGTTGGATGGAATCCCGTGTGCCATTTCATTATTCAAACTGATACATGTCCATCCCGGAAATTTATATGTCACAAAAGGAGCCGAATTTGCTCCAAAGTCTTTAAGAACTTTCGCTCCGAAGTTGTCTAACTGTTTTGTCGTCATACCGGGTTTGGCATACTGTTTCATCTCTTTTAATGTAATGGCAACAATATCGCTAATATCTTGAATAGACTTTAATTCCTCTGAGGTTTGTACTATCATAACTTTTTGGTACAAAATTACATTTATGTAATTATCAGTTATAGTATAAATTAGACACTTCTCATAAACATAATTAAAGATTCTATGTAAATTTGTTACCGCTATGCCAATAAATTTTCTCAGAAAAATAATTCAGGAGCAGGATAATCCCTCAGATGGGGTCTGGACGAAGAGAACCCCCTCAGAATGTTGCGCAAACTACATCGAGAGTTTTTACCTGTTCTTTGAGATAAAAAGTCAAACCGAGCAATGGATATTTAATGATGGTTTTCCATCCATGATAGTATTCCCCGAAAAATGCAATGAAGTTTCTATCAACATTGACGGGAAAGAAAATATCATCCAATCGGGGTGGTTCGATGCAGGCGTAATCAAAAGGGTTTATATAAAGTATCTTGAAGATCTGGATTACATTTTAATTGTAAGATTTAAACCCGAATATTTTCATACTCTGTTTAATCTGTCCCCTTCATTCTTCAAAAATCAAAATATAGCTAAGTTTACCGAGGTAGATTCAGTTTCCATCTGGTCAGATAAAATATTTGCAACTAATTCCATTAAAAAAAAGGATTGAGATAATTGAAGAACTTATAGAAACGCTATCGTCGGCAAATACTTCCAGAGGGTTACTCAATTCCGCTATAGAGTTAATCAACCAGAACAATGGACAAATTTTAGTGGCAGATGTGGTTAGAAAGATTGGTGTTAATTATAAATGGCTGGAAAGAAATTTTTCCAGACACATGGGTCTTACTCCTAAAGAATACATACAATTGCAGCGGTTTATCTCTGCTTATATAAATCTATATAGCAAATCATACGACCTATTGAGTGTTGCCCTTGACAATGGCTATTATGACTATAATCACTTTCTTAAAGAATTTAAGGACTTTACTGGGAAAGCACCATTAAAGTTTATCAATCAATAGTTAGCACAAACAAATATGGTCATTAATCAGTATTGACAGCCATTAAAACATTAAATAAATTTGGCAACAGAAATAATATTCATTTTATGGACAAATTATCACTATCTGTTTTACTGGGACTGATCATAGGAATTATAGATATTGTTCCTATGATTATAAAAAGAATTCCAACCTATTCTACCGTTTCATCTTTCATTCACTTTTTTGTTGCAACAATTGTCATTATTAATATTGAAATCCCACAACTTCCGTGGTGGTTAAAAGGGGGTGTTTTAGAGTTTTTATTAATGTTACCCATGCTCATACATGTGGGTCATACAGATAAAAAACTCTTCCAATTATAACCATTAATGCTATTGTTCTTGGCTCTATCGCTGGAATACTGTCTCATCTCATTCTAAAGTAAGCCCATTTAGAAGTAGATTCTCCATCTACTAAATGATTATACCTCTATTTTTGAATTATTGAAAGATGCTTTATTTGAATTTTTGTACCCTATTCTGTTTTTTATGTTTGGGTACAATTCCCTTTTTGCGCTAATTTTCTGTTGCGAGGAAATATCGGTAATACGATTTTTACCCGCTTCTGTATTTTGTCCGGCTCCATACCGCTTATTAAAAGCATTTGCCGAATACTCTTTACACAATCGGGAACCGTTCAGAGCGCACCGGTTCTCATGGTCGATAAAAGTAACGCCTACAATGCGCCCTGTATCATTCCGGCGTAAAAATAAGTCAATATGATACGCTTTCAGCCGTTCCCACAAATCGGTTTCTGTGGGTGATTCCAGCATCGCTTCGGCAACCCGGTGGCGGGTATGCTCCCGGCTGTTATCTTTGATTATCCTTTCCCCGGAGCGTTCCATCTGTTTTTCCAGCGCATCAAAGCCATATCCTTTTCCGAACAGAGATGATTTAAGCGGAGTAATCTCCGCTTTCTCTTTGTTATCGTCCAATGCCGTATAAAGTAATCCCCGGTACGGCTGCCCATCTCGTTCTCCCTTTACTTCTTCTATACCTATATTATATAAGGAAAGTAAGGCTCGAAACTCGCCCAATGTCTGGAAACGATACATTGAAAGGGCTGGTTTGATAACCGCCGCTATCTGTTTTTTCAGGTCGCCTTTGGTGTAATCCACCGCTTTGAGTTGCCATAATTCGGAACGCTTCTGACCTTTGGCCGGATGCAGTCCATATTCCTTCTCCAGTTGTTCAGTCATCGCCACGCTTCGTTCATTGCGTTTGCTATCTTTGATTTTTTTACCGTCACGCCCCACCTGTACCGAAACGATATGTATATGTTCCCGCTCTATGTCGGTATGTTTGAAAACGATATAGGGTTGTACACCCCATCCCATTCGCTCCATGTATTGTCCTGCAATTTCGGAAAGTTGGTCGTCTGTCAGATTGTCTTTTATATCAGGATTGAGGGAGATATGAATAACCGGCTTTTCGGTGCGGAAGTGGTCGGGCATCCAGCGCAGTATATCCTCTGCTGTTTCGGCTACGTTGAACTTACCGTCCGCCGGTTCTCGCAGAATATGGGTAGCCAGTACAGTTCCCACACCCTTTTCTACTTTCTCCTGATTGTAAAACAGTGCGCCGTATAGATTACTTCCGGTTGTAATATTGGCTACCATCGCTGCTTAAATTCTTCGGAAAGCGTAGCGATATATTGCCCGATAGCAACCAGTTCCGCCGTTATTCTTTCCAATTTGTACAGTAGTGCGAGTGCTTTTTTGTGAAAAATGTTTATGAAGTTCCTTTACGACCTGATTGTAATTGACACCTACGGCACGGAATTGGGCATGAAACTGTGATAGTTTGGCGACATAACGGAGTGTTCCTTCGTCGGTTTTTATCACCCGGAAGGTATCGCCGAACACCCTTGCTTTGATGAAAGTCGCTTTCGCCTGCATGCCTGACTGCTCAAAAAGAGACAGGAACCGGACATATTCTTCGTCCGTAAACCGCACCATAATACAGTGGGAAGCGGTATCTGTTTTGGTGGGTCTGCCACCTCTTTTCCGCCCAGCGGGCACAATCTTCTTTTCCATATCGGATATTTTTAAAAGGACGGTATCTAAGCCTTCCGGTTATTAAATTCCGATCCCTTTCCGGCATAGCCGCCCTATCAAAAGCAACGACTTCGGAGGCGCTTTCACCCCCTTGCGGGCAAGCTGTTTTCGGTTACTAAATTTATTTAGAGTAACTGAAAAAACAGGAAGCACAAAATGAGAAAGGAAGAAAACGAGGGTAATTGGCTGATAATGAGAAACGATTGGCTTTGAGTGTCTTCGATTGCCGAGTGGGTGAAATGCAGTTTTTAGCGGATAAAGGCAAACATTCCGTTTCTATACCGTTACCTATTTTCAGCGAAGCAAAACACAGCAGTTGAGCGTCTTTAATAGGCTGTTTATAACGCTTTTTGTCTGCGGTTTACATTGTTCGAATAACTCACAAAGGAAGTAATTTTATCAACTTAAAAATGTGAGTGTTATGAACAAAGAATTGAAAGTATCTTTTTACCTGAAAAGAGAAAGCAGACTTGAAAAAAACAGCATTGGCGAAAAAGTAGCTTACCCGATAATCGGGAAAATCATTATCGGAAATAGTATTGCTCAATTCAGTACCAAACTGAAAATAGAGGAATGTCTATGGCATGTCAAGTCAGGACGGGCAACCGGAAAAAGCCATACGGCTGTCAAACTTAACCGTGAGATTAATAAAATTAATCTCACTATACACACGCATTACACGGATATTCTCAAACGTACCGGAACTGTTACCGCAACCCAAGTGAAAAACGCTTTTCAGGGTATGGCATCCTCACAGAAAACCTTGCTTAGCTTGTTTGAGGAAATGATGCAGGATTTCAAAGCAAGAATCGGGATTGACCGTGCAGAATCCACCTATGAACAACATGAAATACTTTACCGACAACTTAAACACTTTCTCCGTGAAAAATATAATGTAGAGGATATTCCTTTGGCACAATTAGATTTACCCTTTATCGAAGCATTGGATTTGTATTTCAGGGTAAACCGCAAAATGAAACCGAGAACCGTCAAAGCAAGGATAGTTCTGCTAAACAAAGTTATCCGATTGGCATTACACCGGAATATCATAACCCGTCCTCCATTTGAGGGGTATGATGTGGGAAAAACGGAAACCCCGAACAGGTCGCTTACTTCCGAAGAGTTCGATAGGCTGATGAGTACGCCCCTCAAATCAGCTACCCAAAGTTTTATCCGTGATATGTTTGTATTTTCTTCTTTCACGGGCATATCGTACGCCGACCTGAATAAACTATCATGGAAAGATATTATCACCGAAGATGACGGTAGCCTGTGGATTTCTGCTGACCGTCAAAAGACAAAAACTACATTCAATGTAAAGTTACTGGATGTGCCTGTCCGGATAATGGAATACTACAAAGGTATTGCAACAGACGGAAAAGTTTTCCCGCCGATGAATTTAGGACAGGTAAATGTCGGATTGAAGCGGATAGCGAGAAACTGCGGTATAAACAGGGCTTTATCCTACCATGTTGCAAGATACACGTTCGCCAGTCAAATCTGCCTGTCACAAGGTGTACCTATCGAAAGTGTCAGCCGGATGATGGGACATAAGAATATCCACACTACCCAACGCTATGCACGGCTTAATAGCGAAAAAATCGGAAACGATATGAAAGAACTGTCTGAACGTCTTTCCGGTAAACTTAACTATGTAGGGTAATAAACAATCAAATTTAGAATCATTATGCAAAATAATAGAAGTACATTCAGCATCTTATTTTACCTGAATACAAGCAAGAAAAAGAAAACAGGTAAATCTCCAATAGTAGGGCGCATCACTGTGGACGGAAAAAATACGGCATTCAGTACAGGTATGGAATTATTTCCCGAACAATGGGATGCCAAGCAAGGATTATCCATAGGCAAATCCAAAGAAGAAAGCGACATCAACACACAGATAGAGAAATACAGGTCTGACCTTACAGGATATTACAAAACCCTGCTTGAAACCCAAAGCTATATTACTGCTGAAACATTAAAGAACGCTTTATTGAGGAATACGCTTCACAGAAATACGCTTATGCAGGAGTTTGCTGAAATTATCGAAGAAAAACGGCAGGCTGTCGGTATTCTGATTGCCTTTTCCACCTATCAGAAATATGGACAGGTTTACAGGCTGTTGAAGAAATTCCTGTCTGAAAAATACGGCATGCCGGATATTCCGTTCGGACAGGTTGACTACTCTTTTATCGAAGCATACGACTACTACATGAAAGTCAATCTACAATTTCTCCCGAAAACCGTAATGTTCTATATGAAACCTCTACGGACGATTGTAAAACGGGCTTTAAACAAAGGTCTATTGCTTCAAGATCCGTTTTTCAACTATCGTCCGGAACGACCAATCTTAAAACGACGGTGGTTGTCAATGGATGAAATAGAACGGTTAATGCAGGTGCAAATGAAACGGGAAACGGCTAATTTTGTACGGGATATGTTCCTGTTCTCGACCTTTACAGGCATCGCACATGCGGATATGGTAAATCTCCGGCACGATAATATCCACCGTCAGGAAGATGGCAGCCTGTGGATTACCCTGAACCGTCAAAAGACCGGAAGTGTATCACATATACCCATGTTGGATTTACCCCTGCGAATCATGGAGAAATACCGGAACACGAATTTCGCAGGTCGGGACGGAAGAGTTTTCAAAATGACATCTGTAACGAACATGGATGTACAGTTAAAGAAAATCGGCAAAGCTGCCGGAATTACTAAGCCTCTTTGCTACCACATGAGCCGACACTCATTTGCAAGTTCGATTTGCCTATCACAAGGAGTTCCGATTGGAACACTTAGTCAGATGATGGGTCATCAGAATATTGCCACTACCCAAATCTATGCGGAGATAACACGTACAAAAATTAATGAGGATATGACGAACTTAGCAGAGAGGATTCAGGGAAAATATGATTTACCGGAAAATCCGGTAAACAAGTTTATAGAACGGCGAAAAAGTTTCTCCCGTGAACAAAGCAACAACAATAAACAATAAAATCATTATGGCCACAAAGAATAGAGGTGTTTTAACCATTGAAACGGATAATAACAACCGGAAAAAAGTAATATTCCATCCTGTAAACGGAACAGTCTGGTTAACTAAATGCGAACTGATAGAATTGTTTGGCGTTTATGGGCAAACAGTAAATGCCTGTGTCGATGCGATATTCAAGGCGAATGTATTTCATGCAGAGGATCACAGCAAATGCCACCTCACCGCAAGCAAAGGGAAAAGCGGAATCAAGTATGACCCATACGAGTTTAACCTTATGTTTGTTATTGCTATGGCTTTCAGGATTGATTCGGAAAACGCTGAAATATTAAGAGAATGGGTTGTAAATCAGATGTTTGTTTCAAAAATGGTACTCTTGCGAATACCAATAGCAAATATCCCCGATTATAAGTGGAACTGAAAAAATATCCCTGATTGAGCAAAACCAATCAGGGATATTTTTTATTTATCAGCAAGCGTTTCCAACAGCTTATTTATTTCAGATTGTTTGTAGAGAATCTTTCCCTTAATCTGAATAAACGGCATTTTGCCAGTATCCCGCCAATCCTGTAAGGTGCGGGATGAAATATGAAGCATCCGGCAAATATCACGGTTTGACAGGAACTTTTCTCCATTCAGGTGCGGAGTTCGGTTTTTAAGGACTTGCTGTATGGTATTCAGCAATTCATCCAAACCCGTGAAGAAAGAAGTTATTTCTGTTGATTTTTTATCCAGTATTTCCATTTTGATAGCCGTTTTAGTTCCGCATATAATCCCCTAATGCGGAAATGGTTAATATATCCAGTTTCGTATCATAACTGATAGCCGTTCGTTTCAGGTTGTAGCTGATAAAGAATCCGTTTTCGTCCTCTTGAATTTCATAAGTGGCGGGATTTGCCTGTTTGCTCGTTTCGTTCATGTGGATTATGCTAAGTAGATAGCTATCTCTGTTCCTGTATATGATAACTGTCGGATTCAGGTTTATGTTTTTCCAATTACCGATTAAACTATCTAAATTGATATTCTTTGCTTTCATTGTTGCTCTTTGTTAATCTGTGATTGACTGACTAAATTCTCTATATCCGAAACCCTGTAATAACACTTGCGCCCAATCTGCGAATAAGGCAAAATACCGTTATCCCTGTAAGACTGTAAAGTTCTTGGCGATATTTGCAGAAGGGAACAAACATCCTCATTTCCTACCCATTTTTCTTTATCCTGATTCTCCCCGCATAAGTTCTTTATCTGTCGGGAAAATTCTTCAAAACGCCCTTTCATCTGCTCGAACGTCTTGCTTTCGATTGCTACTATATCCATACTAAAATCTGTTTTTACTGATTACTGAAATTATTCTCATTGCAATGAATTGCAGGCAAAGAAAAACAGATCATGGGCTGGTTTTGAGAAATAGGGTGCAATGGCTTTATATGGAAACCATTGGCATTGTTAAAATAGATTAGAATATATAACTGCTATGAGAAAAATTATAATTTGTATCTTTACGATGTGTATTAATAAAACAATAATCTTATGAAAATCAAATTCATACTTGAAGTAGCAGACGGGATAGTTGGTGAATTTCATTACGACTGGGAATGTCCTTTCGTTCCCCGTATCGGAGAAAGGGTACATATTGAAAATATATTTGATGAGGGTACATTTATTAGATGCACTGATAAAGGTATGGCTTCAAAAACAGACGATGCAGAATTTTGCGTAAAAGCAGGCTTATGGGATGTAAAGTACGTTACATGGTGCAAGCATGAAGAATACTTTAACCTGATGGGGCTTTACGGGGAATAATCGGCTAACCAATCCCAAGCATATTTTTTCCCTTTTTTATCTGTTAAACACCTCTCTTATGTAGAGAATGAATAAGACAATGCTTTTAGGAGATTTACTCTTTTTGTGAAGCAAAAAGGAAGAAATCTTCTCAAACCCGAAGGGCTCGGCATTGACGTTTCATTCTCGGAATATATCTTTATGTACAGATAAATAAAGGATTACTTTAAACCATTGAAAAATAACGGGTAAGATTTTCTATTGATACCGCATAGTTATACCTGTCAACGGATTGGAAGTCCAACTTCTCGGCAAAACTCCTGCTTTTCTCATTGACGGATTCTATTCCGATATGCTTGAATCCGTATTTTAAGGCTATTCCTGAAAGGAAACGGATAAAGTGAGTACCATGCCCGATACGCTCTTTTGAAAATCTTAAACGGGCTATAATAAGGCAATCAGGTGGGAATAGGCTTTTTGCTCTGCGGATGCGTAAATACAGGTCTATACGGCTGTTTCTGCGGGTGGTTATTATATTATCAGTTGTCAGATATACAAGCGAAAAACGGTATTTGAACCGCTCCATCAGGTATATATCTATTTCTTTACGGATTTCTTCGTATTCGTTCATATTGCTAATATTTAATAGTTTATCTTCTGATTCCCTTATTCCGTTTTTGTTCTTTCTTAGAACTTTCCGCCTGTTTCTTTTCTTTTTCATCGGGAAGCGTATTTTGCGGGTTAGATTGTATTGGGGTAGTTTCTTGTTTAATCTGCCATTCTTGCATCTTGAGTTGGTCGGAAATACTGCCGTTCTTCATCGTGTTGTAGTATTCAAAGGATTCGGTTAATTGCCGTTGATAGCCGAATAACTTATCAAATCCCTGTTCTACCTGTTGGAATAGATTAGTACGGTTAAATCCGCCTTTGATTACTCCTTTTGTGGTGTTCTTATGGTTGGTAAGTGGAGATAGTTTCTTTTTATTTGATTGGTCTTTCCGGCTGACAATCAAATGGCAGTGCATATTCAGTTCGTTGTCTGACCTGTCACGGTCAAAATGTATCTTGCCGTAAAACTTTATATCTTCTGCCGATAGTCCTTTGTTGAAGTTCCCTGCGTATTCGGGAATGACTACTTCCCGGATATACCGTTTCATGGCTTCGGCTTGCTCCTGTTCAGTATTACCCATTGCCCGAAGTTCCTTTTCTGACGGGCTGACGTGGATAGCGTAAAACTTGGCATCCGTTTTCATGAGTTGTCCAATATTACTGTCTATATCCTTTATAACCTGTGATTTGTAGATATTATCGTCCGTAAGGTTGAAAAATCCTTCGGTATAGATTCCCTGTTCCATGCGTTCTAAATCCTCATGCTCGCAATAATCGGCGAGCCTCCGGCTACTGCCTGCATTGTTATATGTGCCTTTAGACGGTGGCGGGAAATCTATATTCATTCTTATTTCTCGTTTATCAGGTCGTTTATTTCGGCTCTTAGGCTATCTTTCCGCTTACCGTCCATTACTCCACAAGTGGCAAGTTCCGAATAGAGTGAAATCAGTTGCAGGAGTTTCTTATTATACTTCTGCTCTGTTTGGATAAGATTATTTATTTGTTTGGCTTGGTTGTTTATTACTTCTGCCACTTTGCCAAAATGTTCATCTAATCTTTTCAGTACGTTAATAAGATTGTCTTTTGAGTTTTGTATCTCTGAATCTACATTATCCGACAATGCTTTGACAGCCGTATCAAAGCGGACGGCAATAGTATGGCTTGTGCGTATCATCGGATTTAACTTTTCTTCTTCGTAGTTGCGAATGAAACGGATAATGTCGTCCTGCCGTTTGTTTATCTTGGATAGTTCCGTTTTTACGGATTCGGGGGCATCGGCAGGGTTGATATGGGCTTTCTCTAAATACCGAAAAGCGAGTTTCACTATTTCCCCTTTTTTCAGTGAATAGCGTTTGCAAAGTTTATCTATCAGTTTACTGGTAGCTTTATCTATTCCGATACTCGTTAAATCGTATGTTGAATTGGGTTTTTCCATTTTTATAAAGAATTTATAATAAAAATGATAGTTAAACTACTGATTATCAATAAAGATTGTTTTTGGCTTATAACAATCTTTATAAAAGGATACGAATGTAACCGTCTAAAGCCGAAGGCTTTGCCCCGCAGGGCAAGAGGAAGAGCAGGACAAAGTCCAGTTCCCTCTTGCTTAATTTAGCGAAACAAACAGAGCCGTTAGGTGATGTTGTTTCTGCTAAATGCGGAGCGTTGTAACAGGGCGATAGATTTAATACAGCCCTCATTAGATTTCGCTATTCTGCTTAGAATAAAAGAAAGAATCATTTATCAGGGGATTGGCTCTTTTCAAATGCTTGGTAGGTCTGAAAGTCCATGTGCGAGCGAACAAACCCCCGAACATCCGATGTCCGGTAATAGGTTTTATGAGCTATCATAAAATAAGGAAGTTTACCACTGGTGCGATACCTTTGGAGGGTGCGGTACGATACTTTCAGCAGAAAAGCCAAATCTTGATTATCCAATAGCTTTTCATCTTCGTCAAACACTTCTTTGGTGTTGATAAGCGATTTAAGGTCTTGACCTATGTCGTTCAACTTTTTGGATAGCTTCTGCATCCATATTTCAAAATCTTCGTTATTGATATACATTTTACTTCGTTTTTCAGATTAAACATTCTTGTTTTCAATCGATTAACGAAGTAAAGGACGGAAGAACGGAGACACAAAAATAGAGGAGTAGGTAACTACTCCCCTTAAAGTTTTTAATAAAAGCCTTTTATTTAGGTATTTACAAAATGATTATTTTTCATCTTGTTATTTCTTACTCTCTTTATCCTTTCGGATTATGAGGTTGCGCAGAAAATCGAGTGCTTTGGTGCGGTTGAACGGCTTACGGATAAAAATCTGTTCCTGTTGGTCGTAGATACTTCCGAAATTGCAATTAAACATCTTCTCAAAGGCTTGTGCAATTTGAATCAGGTGTGCAGGTTTCCCGTTCTGTTGGAATACTCTCTTTGAAAAGAAAAGGGCAATAACAATTTCTGCCAATGCAATAATCCCCAAGTCTTTAGACTTAGGGAGAATATAAAGGCCGGATTGAAATGTTTGCAGACTGGATTGTCGAAACTGTTCAGGATAGCGGATTTTAAGGTTTAGTAGTTCTAATTCAGAACCCACAAGGGTTAATACCTTCTGAATATAAGCAAATTTTAGGGCATTTTTCCCCCTGCTCATACCGATAAAGCGATTTTAGGAATGCAAACTCAATACGAGTAGTATTCAGTATCCGAAAGATTTCAGAGTGATTTAGTTCGGATTGGCTGACATTCTCTACCTGTTCCATAAAGCACCCATAGGCATTTTTAATTTCTTCGTTCGTGACTGATGAGGTTTCAGATAATAGACTGAATAACCTCGATTTTAACAATTCTTTCATAAGCATAAAAATTAAAGTGAATATTATTAATCAGACCGAAGTCTTGTTTTATGCTGTATGATTTTAATTTGCGGTTTAAATAGATAGCTTGTTGATTGAAATCTATTCAAGCCAAAGTTTTTTCACTAAATACCTCAACATAACTCTAACTAAATAAGTATGAAATGGATATATGATAAAAAAATAGCAACGTCCTAAATAGTTGTGAAAGTTCACTAACGTAGTGGCTATAATTGATTTTTTATTTCCTTCTCCTTTTCGGACAATGATTGAAAGGTAGAATGTTAAATGTTTATCCACATTGCATGTAACTGTCTCATCGTTTGACTTTGAAGGGACTGATATATATTTATGAGATATACCCTTGATAAGACACTCTCTAAGATTTTTGGCGTAATCACTTATATCGGATTTTATTCCGAAGGGTTTAACAAGTATTGCTCTCAAGCTGAGAAGCCATTCTATCCATATTGGTTTAGTAGTCCAAAAAGCGATTTGTACCTCATCAGGTGTTATGTCTTTTGAAGAAATGAAATTACATTCAAAAGAATCAGAATAACCTGTAGGAAGATAGCTATATATTAAGCTGGTTTGAGGAATTGGAATCTTTTTTGTTTTCATGTCTTTGTTTTTTTGAATACCATACCAAATGGTATTATATGTTAGGAAAAAAAATATTGTTATGCTATTAGGAATAGGCTCAAAACAATTTAAGACACTTTCTCTTTGCAAATAATATTATTAATGCTTGTGGAATTAAGAGCCAAAATCCCGAAGATGGAATCATTAAACATCCAATAATTGCAAATGCCAGCATCGCATATCCCAAAAATAATGGAGCAGGCTTTTGCTCTTTCTTTATATAATATTGTATCGTTGCACCCCAAAAGATAAGCAGTATACCAGCCATGAAAAACCAAAATGAAAATCCTAAAGTTTGATCTTTTGAATTTATGTTAATCAATCCGCTTTTGAGTATTTCAAGATAGGTATTCCTATTTATCAATATTGCGACAATGGTGTGAAGTATTCCCGTTATGACAAGAAATGTTCCACTGTATTTCCAAAGTTTCATATACTTTTTATTTAATTATTCTCTTATAAAAGAGTTCATACAATTCTAATTGTTTTACTCCTGATAAATCTGGATATAGCTGTTGGGTACCTATCAAACATGCGTATTCTATCATGGCTAATTGTCGTGCGACCTCTGCTTGTTCTCCACATAGAATTTTTAAGTTTGCTGTATATTCTATCCGAGTCTCATCAACTTCTGTAACATATTTTCTTACCACTTCATTAGAAAAACTCCACCCTCGTATAACCTGTTCGCTTTTATGAGAGCGTTGTAGTACCAATTCGTTAAGTTTTTCTATTTTTTCATGAGGCGCATTGACTTTATCAACTTGCACTATTAATGACTTTGTATTCATATCTACCCAATACTTCATTAATGCTTCTATATAAGCATCCACATTTTTAAAGTGATGATAAAATGAGCCTTTTGTTACTTTCAATACATCACAAAGATTATCTATTGTTATCCTTAAAAAGCCTTCAGTATTTAGAATCTCTAAACCTGTTATAAACCAATCTTCTCTTTCTATTTTTTTCATATCTAACTATATATATCAGACCATACCGTATAGTATTGTTTGCAAATATAATAATAATTTCAAATAAAGTACTAACTTTGCAAAAGAGTTATTTGAAACAATGGAAAAAGAAAGCAGACCGAAGTCTTTCGCTCGTTTCTAAATCGTTACCCATTGTTTATTTTTCTTTCCTAAATACCAGATATTCAACAGGTAAAATCCAATTTTGTACTTCAATCAACACAGCTTGCTCTTTGCCAATATGCAAGGAAATCTGTCCGCCCACGGACAGACCTTTTCAATAGCTGGCCGTCACCTGCCAGGCAAGCTACCCTTTACCCTTCGGGATCGTTCACCCTGCAAAGTTACCGACCGTTTCAATTCGTTGTATGACAGGTGCATGCGCCTGTCATATCCAGTTGGCTGCCACTCTATGCCATAGCCCGAAAACCGCATACAACGGATACGGAATAGGGGTTTATTTGCACATAGATTTGAAAATATGACCGACTATGTGTATGACTGAAAATAGGAATAAACAACTGTCCGGCTGGTCAAATAACCAACCCATTAAATGGCTTTCAGACTGGCTGGATGCAAGACTATCCGGCTGGCTGTTTAGCCGGATGATTGATAGAATGGTTGACCGTATAGGCAATCAAAACTCTGACTGTTCAAACAGTCAAACAATTAAATGTTCAAACGGCCAGCCAGTCAATCATTTTAACGGTTGGTTGCATGGCGATATGTCCGGTTATCCGGTCGGCCATCCGGTCATTCAAATGAATAATCAACCGTATGTATCACTGATTAAATGATTTAAGAAATGGAAAAGAAAAATTTGTGCGTCGCTTTCTCTACCCAAAAAGGAGGGGCAGGAAAAACAACTCTTACGGTGCTGGTGGCTTCTTACCTGCACTATGTGAAAGGCTATGATGTAGCGGTAGTGGATTGCGACTATCCGCAATACAGCATTGCCGAGATGCGTGAGCGCGACCTGAGGATGGCAACCGAAGACGACTACTACAAGTCAATGGCCCACGAGCAATTTACCCGGCTAAAGAAAAAATGTATCCGGTAATCAAGAGCCTGCCCGAAAAGGCATCGGAAACGGCCAAAGTGCTGCTGGAGAAAAGTAAGTATGATATTATCTTCTTCGATTTGCCCGGAACGGTCAATAAGGAGGGAGTTATCTACACGCTTTCTCTCATGGACTATATTTTCTCTCCCATAAGTGCCGACCGGGTCGTATTGGAAAGTACCCTGCGTTTTGCCCACCGGCTGAATGAAGCCATTGTACAGACCGGAAAATCTAAGATAAAAGGCTTGCATCTGATTTGGAATATGGTCGATGGGCGTGAGAAAACCGAATTATACGATGTTTACGAACAAATTATCTCGGAACTGAATCTGTCGGTGCTTAAAACATTCCTGCCTGACAGTAAACGCTTCCGCCGGGAGCTTCCCGTATCCCATAAAGCCCTGTTCCGTTCCACCATTTTCCCCGCTGACAAAGTATTGCTGAAAGGCAGTAATATAGAAACACTGGTAGAGGAAATAACAGGAATCATCAACTCGTAACGACTATGGCAAAGACAATCAAAAAAGAGGATATAAACGAAAGGGAGATTATAGCTTCTTTTCTTCAGGATGAACCGATAGACCACGCTTCCCTGGTGAATGAAACATGGGAAAGCATCGAAGATACACCTATTTCTCCGTCAGAACCACCAAAAGAAGAAAGCCGCCGCCGGAAAGGCAAAGAACCCGATTACGAAACGCTTTTTATCAAAGCATCTGCCATCACGGCCCGGACGGGAAAAATGGTCTATATCCGAAAGGATTTTCACGATTCGATAAAAGCCCTGTGCAGTGTGATGGAAAGCGAGGGCGTAACCCTCTCCGGCTACATTGACAATGTATTGGCGAACCATCTCAATCTATATGGAAATGAGATGACCCGCTTGTATAACGAGAAACACAAAGGTATTAATATCAACAAAAATCAGGAGTAATGAAAAAGAACAACCGACGGGAGCCGGAAGACAGTATCTGTGAAATGGCTTCCTATCAGCAGCAGTATTTGAAACCCATTGAGATAGACCGCCGCCAGTGTGTGTATATCAGTAAACGAAATCACGGGATATTGACCTCCCTAATACACTCCATCAACCAAAAAGGACTAACGGTGGGCGGTTACATCGACAATGTGATAACCGAACACCTGGAGAAACACAAAGCGGAGATAAACCATATCTACCGCCGGGAACGAAACGATTTAATATAACTAACCACTAAAAATTCATTTGTTATGTCAGACAATTTAATTATGCTGTGTATCGTGGGCGCAGGTGTAGCAGTAACAGCCGTCGTATTTATCCGGCGTGCCCTGCGGCACCGCAAAGCCATCGGGACAGGCACTCCCGAAAATGAAATCGAAGTTAGTGTACAACCGGGCAACCCATCATCGGATAATGTCTATTTCCTGCGGTATATCCTGACGGGCAAAGCACCTTTCAAAAGTTCCAAAACCGTGAGGATTCGTCCTGAATATCTCGATACCATCCGGAAAGCCTGCCGGATTATTAAGGGTAGCAAAATAACCGTCACCGCCTATGTAGATAAGGTACTGGAGGCGCATTTTGCAGAACACGCGGATGCTATCAACCGCTTATACAGGGAGAAACGGGATAAATCCGGTGAGTAATGAGCGCTATCACTCCATTCCATGTGCTTGTTGTTCTGTCCGCTGTGGCGATTACCTATGCCCTTTGGATGATGTATTTCACCATCAGGGAAAGCCGCCGGATGAATATTCCCGGCCCTAAAGAAAAGAGCGGCACTGCTGGTGAAAAAAGAAAGAAGGGAGACATTATTGGCAAGAGCCGTTTTGTCCTACCTTCGGCGCACTCCCGGCCAGAAGCTGCCGAAGCTATTCAAACTGAATCAGATACCAAAAAAGAAAATATCTTTGCTCCTGCAAATGTACCCAAACACCCCCGGCAGATAGCGCCGGACGAATTGGACGAGGTTTTCGGACAAGTACCGGAAGGCGAAACAAATGAGCCTTTGGACATAAACTTCCCGCTTTATGAATCATTCCCGGAAGAAGATGAGGAAGATATGGAAGAACCGGAACTTGACGACGACGAGGACGAAAACGAAGAGTACCCTTTCGGGGGTACAACCTACGCCCAGGGTGTTAGTTTCAATCAATTAGGCGATGCCTACCGCCATGTGGTACACAATCCTACCATTACGGATGCAGAACAGGAGGAAACCGGACGCATTCTCCTCAGCCTGAAAGGAACCGATATGTTTGAAGCAATCGTTTCAGGCCAGCCCGAACGGGAAGATAAGGTCACCACCCTTATAGACACCTATCTGTCGGCATTCAATAAGCGGATTGCCGCCGAATCAGCGGAAAGCCCATCTCCGCAGGGTACTGTCCCTTCGGGTTTTGATGTCCGGGATTTTACGTAACAATCAAAAAAATTATCAATATGAAAAAGTATGATTATGGTTAGCCGGAGTGCCGACCCTTAATAAATTGGTTAATATTTGCAAATATTTCATTTTGCAATAACAAATAATCTTTATTCTTATTTATATTTATGAAAAAATATATACCAATGAAACACATAAATCGCAAAATAGGCTTTTTTATCTCTTCCTAAAAGATGGAGACGAAGAACTTTCAGTTCAGGATGAACTTACAAAACTCCTTAGATATATAAATGCACAAAGCAAACGAGCAAAAAACAAGATATAACAGATGAAAGATTTTGCTTTTTAGATACATTCGAGTTTTTAGAAGATAATATTATATTGAATATTTTATTTAAAAGTGCACGTCATGGCTACCGTGCTCCTTTGCTTAACAAAAATACTGTAGAAGAAAGAGAAAATCCAAAAACAATAGAAGAGGGAGAGCAAATAAAAACTCACCTCCTTTTAAAATTTATAAACGGAGATACAATTGTATTCTTAGAAGCCTTTAGAGGTGCATTAAGCCTCAAAATCATTACGGATTATTTAAACCAATTCATTTCAATATACAATGCCAACCATAGACGGGAAAAAAATCAAAGGTAAATTTGGTTTTGATATGATTCCAAGAGACGACTTCAGAGAAGTTTTAGATAACATGAGGCGGGTAATGTGTGCAAGTGTTTATATTGAAAAGAGAGTCTTAGGAAATGATGCATTAAATTTCACTGAATTTACGGATACTGTTCAGGAAGATATTATTCTGGAAGTCAAATCTAAGCGTGGTGAATCTATAAAAGACACTGTATATGACTTTTTAGCAAAACTAAATGGGGGAAGAGCTTTTATTCAAAAAATAAGAGTCAAAGGATTATTACCTAACAATAACGAAAGTATAATAGATTCTTCATTTATTGTAAAAAAAGAATATGTGGATGCCCAGCAAAATGAAGATACCGGAGAAATCAATACAACATATCTTTTTTCCCAATTGTTAGAACTATCTAATGGTTTCCAATAATGTATATTGAATTTGTTTTTCTCATTTTAGACTATTTCTCGACCATAAACAAACGAATTTTTGTCTATGAGTGGGGCATTCCGTTAATTATAGGAATTATTTCTTTTTTCCTTTCATGGAAAATAGGAAAACCCGACTTATATCCTTTTATTGAAGAAACAATCGGATTTATTGCAACCCTATTAGGCTTTACCCTTGCAGCCTTAACTCTTTTTCTAACAAGCAATTCACAACTCGAAAAGTCAAAAGAATATATCACAGACAAAATAATTAGAGGTAAAAAAATATCCTTACACCGCTTATTAATTGTAAATTATTCATATCTAATTATTATAGAATCAATTATTTGTATTTGTTTTTATATAGGAAAACTTTTCTCTTTTGTATGCTCCGGATTACTTTCTACTATATTAAATAGCTTATTTATCGTTATCTTATTCCACATATTGCTAATGACAATACGAACAATTACTGATTTGTACTTTGTTATTTCAAAGGAATAAAAGAGATTCCTCCGATTTCATAAAACCATTCCGTATTACACCGCCGGAACTCCCGAAGACATCAAACCATCCCGCGGGAGACTTTCGGAAACCCCGATTTCTTCCCGCGAGCCTGCAGCACCTTTTCGGTAACCCCGATTTCCTCCCGCAGCGCTGTAACACCTTTTCGGAGTTCCCGAAAGCTTCCCGCAGACCTGCAGCATGTTTTCGGGAAAATACCTGCCTAATAACACACTGATAAACAGCCATTATTAACCTGATTTTTATTAAATTTGGCAAAACGGACAAAACGAGATTAAAAACAAGATTATCAACTTAAACAAAAAAGCCATGAAAGTAAAAAAATTCGATGTGTCACGAATGCGCAACCCACAGGCATTTGAGTTTTACAACAAAGTCTATCAGAAAGTCCGGTATTCTGCTTTTACCGACATCAAGCCCTATCTCGAAGCCATGAAAACAGCCAATGAAGAGTTTGATGTGGCTCTGAAAATTATCCGTAAAAACATTATTACCGAAGACATTACCCGGGAGGACGAAAACCGTGACAGGGCTTGGCGTGGTATCCGGGCAGCCGTTCAAAACGGGCTGAATCATTTTAAACCCGAAGTGGTTCTCTCTGCTAAAAAGCAGCCATTATCCTTAATACGTACGGCGACCCTACCCGGCTGCCCTATACGGAAGAAACCGGTGTACTGCGGAACCTGCTTACCGACCTCGACAAAAAACTCCAGTTTGCCGACCATCAGGCACTCGGTATTGTAGACTGGCTCAAAGAACTGGCACGTGCCAATGAAGAATTTGCCCGGCAGGTCGGTTATCGTCAAAGCCATCATATAAACCTGACAGCAGGCGAATCAAAAGCCAAACGTCAGGCAGTAGATGCCGCCTTCAACAAACTGGTAGAAATGATTAACGCATACGTACTCATTGCGGAAGATCCCAGCCTGCTATATGATGCTATCCTTAACATCAATCAGATGATAAACGAAGAAAGTGCCGTTATCAAAGCCCGCCGCACCCGCAGTGCCAAAAAGAAAGAAAACGAACCCGACATTCCGGACGGAGATGACGGCGAAGAAGAAGACATTATATCATAACATGACAAAGCCGCCCTCTTTTGGAATGAAAGGGCGGCTTCGTTTTTTTATATTCGTGCAGGTTTTATAATCAGCAGATTATTATCAACCAGCACATCGACTTTACTATCAATAGTGAATCCGGCATTTTCGAGCCATACGCCTAACAGCCGGATAAACGGCACAGATTTTCCATACGGCAAATGCTGCGACGAAATTGTTAAACTTTGCATATAAACTACTGATTGGGAATTTTCACTGGCGATTACTTTCGCCTTGAGGGGTTTTCTTGATGTTTTTACATCTTTAGCTTCGGTGTCACTTTCATTAATGTTGGGCATAATAAAAAAATTAGATGGTTAATAAAAGAAGGCAGGTCTCGCCCAACATTAATAAAATAACATAATAAATTATGCCACCTAAAAAGTTCCGGGACTTCCACCCGTAAGCCTGCCTCTGTTTTTTGGGATACAAGAATGACATGTTAAATAGTTTATTTGTTAGATTATTAAATATTGGGTACTGCAAAGATAAAGAATAGTTCTAAAACAAGTTAGCTTTAAGAGAAAATCTTCTCAAAATCCTCGCATATAAAGGCTTTATATTTATCTAATGGATATTCTTTTCCTTTCCTTGTTCCGTTCAGTTTTATAGAATATTTTCCGGTATTCTTACCAGTTTTGTTTCTCCGAGCTAATTTTACAAATTCAGTTGAAGAAAAAATCCACATAACATCAAGCCGTTGAGAATATAAAATAAAAAAATAATTCTCTCGTTCAGGATGGGTTATTCCTGCAAATAAGGCAGCATTTCCATCTTTAACCTCATTAGAGCGAGCTTTAATTTGTACCTGAACGAATGACTTATCATTTTTTCTGACTATTGCATCTATACCTATATCATCTACCAATGGAATATAAACATCTAAATTCTGTTCTAACATTTTACTAATAATAAAGTATTCCATTCGTTTGCCAAAACCACAGTTGTTTCTAAAAGATGTATTATTCATACTCTTTAGTTTTCTTCTTCTATCTCAATCACATTTTCAGTTTCTATTTTCTCTGCTATCAACCAATCACTATCAGGTCGAGTTATCAATCTAGCATTACTATATGCCCATGTTAGAGGCAAGATTGTATGTCCTAAATAACTTCCTGATTTTGTCTTCTCTGTGACCAGGGCTAAATCAATCACATCATCGTCTATTAACGATAAAGGTAATAATAAAGACAATTTATTATTAGAAGGATAATACATTGGAATTGCTGTTTTAAAATTCCACTGAACCCTCTTTAAAGCCAAAGATAGGCTATCGGAAAAACGGTTTTTAATAGCTCTAAATTTTTTACTATCTTTTTCAATAGCGTTCGCTAACTGTTGATAGTATTGAGTCTTTTCAATAGTATTCATTTCTGATGTATCACGAAATATAAAACCTGTTGGTTTATTCTCTTCCAAAAACTCTATTGGTAGCCTTGATACATTATCTAAAATTATATGATTCCAATTTAATTGAGGTTCAGGAGCATTTATATCATAAATTAACTCCGAGGGATTATCAAAGAAATGAGCCCTTTGAGGAAGAGGATTAAAATTACTAGCTAACGTTTTACCTGTTCTTCCAACTCCTGAAATACAAAACTCATGAAAATACCACTCTTGTTTATCCTGTAACTTATTTTTCTCAAAAAGCGCATATATAGGCTCGTATAGTTCATTAACTAAACCTGTATTAAACGCAGCATAGTTATCACTAATTAATATTTTGCCTTTTTCATTAGATAATCTAAAAAAAGTATAAGTTAAATACTTACTTAATATTGGATAAGGATCTGTGGGGTCTTGAGTTTTAAAATACCACCTTTCTTTAAGAGCTATATTTTTTAGATCATTTATAGCTTGCCTAAAATCACCCATATAAGCCCAATTTCTAATTTTATTAGAAGTATGTTCTTTTCTGCCCTTAGTTGGAATTTTCTTTTTAACTGTTCCGGCACTGCCTGTTTTAATTTTAGCGTAATAAACAGGTAATTGATTTGATTCATCTTTTCTTAAGTCTATTTCGTCACTAAAATCCTCAATCAACTCTCTTAATTTGATATAACCTAAAGCTTTATAATTAATACCTAATGAAACTAATGGTTTTCCTATTAACGCTAAATCTACCCATCCATCTTGATTAGGCAACTCATTCATAACTTTAATCAAAACTTGCAAAACATCTTTGGATTCCATAATAATATTTTTTTATGATTAGTCTTCAAAGTTAATAAATTATTATCCAAAGTATTATATTGTTAAAAATAATACTCCGAAGAATAGACAAGTTTAAGTCTGGTTTTTATTCTATTATCAATCTTGATATAGCCTTTTCGATTTACGACGGCTTCCAATCTACCCTGACAACTGGATTTCCTGCTATGTAAGGGTTTACCTGATAAAAGATGCCCGCAAGGTAAAACGGACTATCGAGAAGGTCAGTGAGATAACCGACATCTACGTAACCGGATTCAATAAGATGGTAGGTGACCCCAATTTCAGCGTAAAGGAATTGGAAGCAGTTGCATGGGGTTATTCCAAATTGATGGAAGAAAGCGGGGCATTAGTAATAGAACTCAAACTGGTGGTAACCCCCGGCAACGGACTCTCCCTGTCGGATAAGGAGCGCATGGATGCAATCGACCGGATTTATACCCAAATGCTGGATTACCGCAACCTGACACAGTATTACACGAACCGGAATATCTCCATTTCCTATCTGCGCAGCAAGGAAAAAGGCGATACAAGGCGCATACAGGCTCTTTACGGTAAACCATCCGAAAGATATTGGTAAGCCATGACACTACTTGCAATAGATTTCGTAAACCTGCATCAGATTCTCCGCAATCTGTATCAGGATATGCTGCCGCTGTGCGAAGACATGATAGGAGTCGCCAAAGGGGTAGCCGGATTGGGTGCTTTGTTCTACGTGGCCTATCGGGTATGGAAGTCACTCGCCAGTGCCGAGCCTATTGACGTGTTTCCACTTCTCCGCCCGTTCGCCATCGGACTATGTATTATATTTTTTCCCACCGTGGTATTAGGAACTATCAATGCGGTGATGTCGCCGGTAGTCACCGGGGCACACGGCATACTGGAAAGTCAGATGACCAACGTGGAATATCTGCAACAGGAGCGGGATGCGCTGGAGTATGAAGCACGGGTACACGAGGGCAAAGAATGGCTGGTCAATGATGAGATATATGAACAGAAACTAAGCGAACTCGGTCTGCGGCAAATCGGAACGGAGATTTCCATGCGCTGGGAACATGGTTGGCATACCATTAAAATGTGGTTCCGCCAGTTGGTGAGTGATTTCTTTGAACTACTCTATAAGGCTGCCGGGCTGACCATCGACACCCTGCGGACATTCTTCCTGGTAGTATTGGCCATATTGGGGCCACTCTCTTTCGCCCTGTCAATTTATGACGGCTTCCAGTCCACCCTTACCAACTGGATTTTCCGCTATATAAGTGTCTATCTGTGGCTACCCGTAGCCGACATCTTTTCGGCGGTACTCTCTAAAATTCAGGCTTTAATGTTGGAAAGCGATATTGCCCTGCTGCAAGACCCCAACTATATACCCGATGGACTGGACGGGGTATATATCATCTTCCTGATAATCGGTATTATCGGCTATTTCAGCGTACCGACAGTTGCCGAGTGGATTATCCAATCGGGCGGTGGAGCCAGTGGTGCGATGAGTGGCATCAACCGTACCGGAACATTTGCTGCCGGAGTAGCCGGGGGAATTGCCGGAAATGTAATGGGACGCAGATTCAGTGGAAAGGTCGGCGGCGGTTCTTCCAGCGGAAGCGATTCTGGCTCAGGAGGTGGTAGTTCCGGTTCTCCCAACGGACAAAATCTCGCTACACAAGGCAATGGCTCTTCCGGTGGGAGCGCTTAATATTCACGATTAATCATTGAGAACATGGAGTTTAAATCATTAAAAAACATAGAAAGCAGCTTTAAACAAATAAGGCTGTTCAGTATGATATTCTTAGGTCTTTGTGCCGTGGTGGCTGTATTCAGCGTGATAAAATCCTACCAGTTTGCCGAAGCACAACGACAGAAGATATACATACTTGATGAGGGGAAATCCCTTATGCTGGCGCTGTCGCAAGACCTTTCGCAAAACCGTCCGGTTGAGGCTAAAGAACATATCCGGCGATTTCACGAACTGTTCTTTACACTCTCTCTCGACCGGGCAGCCATCGAATCCAATATCAACCGGGCGCTGTTTCTGGTGGATAAAAGTGCCTTTGCGTATTATCAGGATTTTCAGGAAAAAGGGTACTATAACCGCATTGTGTCGGGCAATATTAATCAAACCGTGCAGGTCGATTCTGTGGCGGTGGATATGGGAGTGTATCCTTACCAGGCTGTAACCTATTCCCGTCAGATGATTATCCGGCAGAGTAATATCACCGAACGTTCGCTCATCACCCGGTGCAACTTGATAAATTCCGTCCGTTCGGACAATAACCCGCATGGGTTTACGATGGAAAAGTTTGAAATCATCGAAAACCGCGACGTGCGGACATTAGCAAGGTAACGGTATGGTACGCAAGAAAATAAAAGCCTGCGGGAATTGGTTGGAAGACCACCTGCGGGCGCTGTGCGGGGAAATAACCCCGGATAAGCGGATAATAGTCATTCTAACGATGCTTCTGCTCTTTACAGGACTTTCACTCTACTTCACTATATCCTCAATCTACCGCTTCGGTAAGGGAAAAGGAGAACGGATGCAGATTCAGCACATCGAACTGCTGGAGCTGGAACTCCGGCAGAAACAGAGCCAGTTGGACAGTGTAAAACAAATAAATGATTTTAATTATGAATACAACAGAGAAACAGAATAAACCGGTGGCGGAGAAAGAAGAAAAACAGCTCACGCCCCAACAAATACAGAAACGGAAGAAAATGCTCATTTTCCCGCTTCTGTTCCTATTGTTCGCCGGGTCTATGTGGCTCATTTTCGCCCCGTCAGGGAGTGATAAAGAAAGTTCACAGGCAGGCTTCAATACCGAACTGCCCACACCCAAAGAGAACGATATTATATCCGACAAGCGGGAAGCCTACGTGCAGGAAGCTATGCAGAGTAAACAACAGGAAAAGATGCGCTCTTTACAGGACTTTGCTTTTAGTTTGGGTGAAAATGAGGAATCAGAGGAAGAACGTATTGCCCGTGAAGAAAGGCAGCTTAACATGGCTCCCAAACCTGTTGAATATTACGATAACCCTGAACGGTTTGAAAGTAATTATACCTCTTCCCGAAGCGGTAACTCGTTCCAATCATCTGCCAGCGCTTATCAGGATATCAACAGGCAGTTGGGGAGTTTCTATGAAGAGCCTGCTATGGAAGTGGACGAACAGGCACAGCTTGCGTTGGAGTGGCGCATACAAGAATTGGAACGACAACTGGAGGAACAACGGGTAGCCAAAAGCATTGAAGAAGAACAACTGGCACTTATCGAAAAATCCTACGAGATGGCCGCCCAGTATATGGGTGGTGGAGAGCAGAACAGCACTGCTGATGCCCAATCGGTACATACCTCAACGGCTTCCGGTAATGGCAAGGTTACTGTCCAGCCTGTCACTCAGGTGCGCCGCAATGTGGTATCCCTGCTATCGACTCCGGTGTCAAACGAGGAATTTATAGAAGAATTTGTTAAACCCCGTAACTGGGGATTCCATACGGCTGCCGGAAACGAGAATATACAGGAGAAAAACAGCATCCGGGCGTGTGTCTATCAAACGGTAACGATTACCGACGGTCAGGAGGTCGGCTTGCGGCTAATGGAACCGATGTTGGCCGGAACGACCCTGATTCCAGTCAACACAGTGATAAACGGTGCCGCACGGATCAGCGGCGAACGAATGACCATTGCTATTAGTGCCGTACAATATGCCGGAAATGTGATACCCGTAGAACTAATGGTTTTTGACCTCGATGGCGGACAGGGTATTTTCGTTCCCGGCTCGGAGGAAATCAATGCAGTCAAGGAAATAGCCGCCAATATGGGTTCGGGCATGGGAAGTAGCATCACCATTACAGACGATGCCGGTTCCCAACTGTTGGCCGACCTCGGTCGTAGCGCCATACAGGGAGCATCGCAATACGTCAGTAAAAAGATGCGGACAGTAAAAGTAACCCTCAAAGCCGGGTATCAGGTATTGCTCCTGCCACCTCTGAAATAAAGACAGCCACTAAAATTCCATTTTATAAACACTAAAAAAACAGTAATGAAAAAAATCTTTTTGATGTTCGCTTTCTTAGCGACAGTATGTGCGGCTAACGCACAGGAAATAACCGTAAACGAAACGGCAACAACGACCAGTCCCTCTACGGGAGACTACTATCAGGGCTTTACCCGTCCGCTGACTTTTAACCGTATGATACCCCCTTATGCGCTGGAAGTAACATTCTCCAAAACAGTACATATAATCTTCCCCTCCGCCATTCGCTATGTGGATTTAGGTTCTGCTGACCTACTGGCAGCCAAAGCCGACGGTACGGAAAACGTACTGCGTGTAAAAGCCGCCTTACGGGATTTCAGCAAGGAAAGTAATCTGGCAGTTATAACCGAAGACGGTGCATATTATAGCTTCAATGTGAAATATTCCGATGAGCCGGTCAAACTCTCTATTGAGATGACCGACTTTATCCATGACGGCGAAGTGGTAAACCGCCCGAACAATGCGATGGAAATATATATGAATGAACTCGGTCAGGAATCCCCGCTGTTGGTAAAGTTGATTATGAAGTCCATTTATAAGAACAACAAAAGGGAGATTAAGCATATCGGCTGTAAACGCTTCGGCATCCAACACCTGTTGAAAGGTATTTATTCGCATAACAACCTACTCTATTTCCATACAGAACTGAAAAACTCATCTAATGTACCTTTCGATGTGGATTATATCACTTTCAAAATCGTAGATAAAAAGGTAGCCAAACGCACCGCCATTCAAGAACAGGTAATATGGCCGATACGGGCGCACAATCACATGATGAATATCGGTGGTAAAAAAAGTGAACGCACAGTATTCACCCTGCCCAAATTTACAATACCGGATGACAAGCATCTGATTATCGAACTATACGAAAAAGAGGGCGGACGGCATCAGACTTTCACAGTAGAAAATGCCGACCTGGTTCGTGCCAAAGTAATTAACGAACTCAAAGTGAGATAACAATGAGAAAGGCGGTATTATTAATAGCAGCGGCGTTGTGCTTTGTCCTTACGGACAAGGCGCACGCCCAGCGTGCCTTGCCGGGTATGCGTGGACTGGAAATCAAGGGCGGTATGGTGGATGGTTTTAAATCGTCCGGTAACAGTAACGAATCAGGGCATTACTTTGGAGTTGCAATGTCAACCTATACAAAAAACGCCAATAAGTGGGTGTTCGGTGCGGAGTACCTGAACCGGTATTACCCCTATAAAGACGGACGCATTCCGGTGGCACAGTTCACCGGCGAAGGCGGCTATTATTACAAGTTTATGGCTGACGGTTCAAAAACGTTCTTCTTCTATTTGGGTGCTTCGGCAATGACAGGTTATGAAACGGTGAATTGGGGAGACAAACTGTTGTACGACGGCTCTACCATACAAAATAAAGATAGATTCCTGTACGGCGGAGCAATCACGTTTCAGGTCGATGTCTACCTGAACGATAAAGTAATCCTTTTACTAACGGGACGGGAACGTATCCTGTGTGGTACAACTACCGGCCATTTCCATACACAGTTCGGTGTCGGGCTGAAATTTATGATTCACTAAAATGATTATGCGATGAAAAAGATAAGTTTTAAAAAGATACTTGCGTTAACGGCGTGGCTGGCGGCTATTATTCTGATGCTTGTAGCCTGTTCAGACGATTTGGATGTAAAACAGGCATATATATTTGACCTGCAAACAATGCCCGTACAGAAACGGATTATTCCCGGAGAAACGGCGGAAATACGCTGTACGCTGGTTCGGGAGGGCGAATATAGCGATGTAAAATTCACTATCCGGTATTTTCAGCCGGATGGTAAGGGAGAGCTGCGCATGGACGACGGTATGCTCTTTGCTCCGAATGACCGCTATCCACTCGACTGGACAGAGTTCAGGCTTTATTACACCTCACACAGTACGGATCAGCAAACGATTGATATTTATATTGAGGATAACTTCGGGCAGACGGTACAAAAGACATGTAGCTGGCAGAATGAAAGTACAACTAATGAAGAATAGTCATTGCAGAAAAAAACGGTTTGAATTTTCAAACCGTTTTTTGTTAGTTGTAAAAAATTAAGCCGTCGGGTCTATAAATTCATCATCATCATTTCCACTGCTACCTCCGTTATTTTCCGCAGCCTTCCGTGTCTTTACAGGTAACACCCTTTCAAATTGTAGGTTTACCATTGACGGCTTCAACAACTCACCCGGACGGAATTGTAAACGTACTTTTCGGATATTAGCAGGAGTGAACTTTTCTTTTGTCTCTGCCCCATAACTGGAAATCTGATACTGAAATTTACCGAACTCCGCTAAATCTACAATATCACCATCTGCCAGATGTTCTTTTACTTTTCGGATTAGTCCACGCAACACATTTAATATATCTCCATCCGTAAGCGAGGTTGCATAGGAGATTTCATCGGCAATCCGATTTAAACTCACTACATCCCGCACCTGGGATTTTGCATAAAACTTCTTCGGCTCCTCCGGGCGCATCGGGTTACGCAACTATGCCAAACTGTACTTTAAACTCATAATCAATCTTTTTTAATTGTTAATAACTCATTTATTTCGATATGATACAAAGTTCGGCACAAAGAAGAAAAAGGCATTAGAAATTGCTCTTGCATTACTGACAATGCCATCTATTGTCAGTAATTTATTTGTTCTGTATATACTGAAAAACTAATAGGTAGTAGTTGCCCAACTAATATAAGAGAAATGCCCAACTACCTTATATTAGTTTAGCGTTTCTCTTAAGGTAGTTTGGAGTATCTGATTCTATCTAATTTTAAGCAGGGAATAAATAGCCGGATTTATTTTCTATCTTTGCAAGCAAGTATCGGAATATTAATCCGATACGATCTGACGCAGAAAGAACAGCATATAAGGGGCTTTAGAAAACAGCCAATTTACGAAGTCCACCCAAGTATGATAGTTTCTTTTGCTCTATTCGTGTATATGTACAAATCATATATCGAAAGGGCGTAAGATTACAGACTATCACTGGACGTGGGCGCTGGCTGTGCCTCTAAAGCAGGTACGTTTGTAATTCTTGCGCCTGTTTTCGTTTAATGATTTAGTGTTTGGAATATGGAAGAAACAGAAAGATTATCAGAAAACAATCCTGTCGGGCTTACCCGCTCCGAAGTAGCAGAGAAATTAGCTCCCGCCATCAGTTTACATGGTATTGAAGTGCAGGACGACTACCTTACATTTCCGGGCATTTCCCCGACAGTGGGCATACCAGAATCTCAAATGCCGGAAGTTGACGCACCGGTAATTATACCTTTTAAAGATATAGCTTCAATAACCCCTTTTAATGCTCATATCGAGGTTTTATTATATTCAGGAGAACTCTATACATTCTCGGTTACGGATACTGTCAGAACGCATATAAATACCTATACAGAAAGTGAAAATATCAAATCCGATAAACCAATAACACCGCAGGAAATTGCAGGAAATATCTGGGATAGTCTGGACGAAACGCTGTCTTCTAAGGAAAAGTAAACGCAGTAAATGGATTTATATAACTTATTGAAAAACACCTGACAATATGATCTGACCCCTAAAAGTTGGACTGATTAATAAAAAATCAAGTGTATAGAGTTCGGTACTGTACCGGACTCTTTGCTTTTAGTTTTAGTTTGATTCTTTCATTATTATAATATTCGATATATTCTCTAAGTGCAACTTTGAACTCCCAGATGCTTTTAAATTTTTCCAAATATAGTAATTCAGATTTCATAATACCAAAGAAATTCTCCATAACAGCGTTATCTAAACAATTCCCTTTGCGAGACATGCTTTGTATAATGCCATTCTGTTTAAGTGTTTTTTGATATTGCCTATGTTGATAATGCCATCCCTGATCTGAATGCAAGACAAGTCCAGCAACTATATTTACTTTTCTTTGAGCCTTATTTATCATATTCATTACCATCTTTAAATCAGGATGATCAGATATGGTATAAGATATAATTTCACCATTGAACAGATCAATAATGGGAGAAAGATATGCCTTTTTATTATCAATTTTAAACTCGGTAACATCTGTAGCCCATTTCTGGTAAGGTTTTTCTGCCTTGAAGTCTCGATTAAGTACATTAGGAGCAATCCTGCCAACTTCTCCTTTGTATGACTTATATTTTACTTTACGCACTTTTGATTTCAAATGCATTTCAGCCATAAGTTTTTGCACTGTCTTATGGTTAATCAAATATCCCTCATTTAAGAGCTGCATATGCACACGGCGATAACCATAACGTTTGTGGTGAACTTCAAAAATACCAACTATACGTTTTCGCATATCGGCATATTTGTCTATGTTATTGGTGCGGGATATAGGATAATAGAAAGTGGAGAGAGCCATCCCATGAATCTCCAGTATTGTTTGAAGATCATAACCTTTCAGCCTTAGTCCTTGGATAGCTTGTGCCCAATCTTGCGTAGACGGGCTTCCTTTTCTTCGACTAAGGCTCTCACTTTTTTTAATAGCTCATTCTCTATTTTGAGCTTAAGATTCTCTTCACGGAGCTTTTCGAGTTCCGTCTCAGGTACTTTCTTCTTTGGTCTTCCCATACCTTTTGGACGACCTCGTTTTTTTGTAATATCAAGCGCATTCAAACCGTCAGTTCTGGCTATCCGCAGCCATGTTGATATACGGCTGTCGCTTGCTCCATATTTTAATGAAGCTTCAACCAAAGATAGATGATTATTTTCAATATCAGAGACTATTATACGTTTTAGCTCTCCGCTTGCACGAATATTCTTCTTTTTACCTAAGGCTTCTAAACCATTCTGTTGATACTGTATCCATAAACAAGTTAAGAGCTTAAAACCGATCCCATACTTTGTACTTACGTAATTGATACTGTAACCGTCTTCAAGCAGATGCATATACCTCAGACGGTCCGAAAAGGAATGTTTTTTATTCATAAATAAACCCCAAAGTTTTTTGTCCAAACTTTGGGGTGCACTTCAAATATGTTTTGTCAGGTGTTTTTTTATAGGTAGTTTTGTGGAAATTAATCAATGCAAATGAAACAATTTATCAGATTAGAATATAGTGATTGTTTTTCAGAAAACCCACAAGAAGTATCTAACTACCTTCAAGGAATTTCTCGACATGATCTACTGCGGCTATGCGCTTTATTTCTTACACGAAAAAGCGAGGCTGTATATAACTATTTATCAAGTTACTTCACAAAAGAAAATAATGAATATATAAATCAACTATGGAAGAACTTACAAGAAAGCAAAGAGGATATTGATAATTATGTTATTACTAATATAGAAAGTTCTCTGCGACTTTATGAATATATTTTTGACAATATAAATACCCTTGAAACTACATTGCCAGATCCTGAAATAGAAATGAATGTGTTTAAGGCTTATTTGTTATTCAATGCGCAAATAAATTCAGGAGATAATACTGCAAGTGAAAGCACAAAACATATTCAAGAAGGGAGGGCTAAAGCATTACTGTTAGCACAAATGTTCCAATACTTTGATATTACAAATTATCGGTTTAAGCAGGAATTATATGTTCAGACAGTGAAAGCCATTTATCTTTATGAGTTTTTATCTTCAAATGAGAAAACACAGTTATTATATGAAGAATATTTAAAATATTATGATTGTGTCGATTGGCAGGATTTTATGCAGCTTATGACTTCTTTTGCTTATATCTATTGGGGAAGAGAAGATGAACTAACTTATGTCAATTTACTTGTTGACCCAAAAGATAAAAAGTATGATAAGAAGTGTGAGTTTATAGAAAAGCTTGTTATAGATACAGGTGTTGAGGATATGGACTTCAGGATACTACGAAGTCATCCTATTTATAAGGAAAGTAAAGGGAATTATTACTTTGTATATGGTTATTTTCTGTTAGAACTAATATATAAAGGAGTATATTTTAAATTAAATGAGTTGAACTCTAAACTCCCAAAAAATGAGCAAATAAAGGGATTCCGATCTTTTTATTGCGACTACTTCTCAGAGCAAACCCTATTATACAAGGTACTAAAAGACGTATATGGCAAAAAGTATATTCAAATGCCTGGCGACTATATAAAAAATGAATTTGGTATTGTTGCAGAACCTGATTATTATATTCGTAACGGAAATAAAATCTTTCTATTTGAATCAAAAGATATTTTTATCCCTTCTGGAACTAAGGTATCCAATGATTATGAAGATATTTCCGGAGAGTTAAAGAAACGATTATACTATGAAGAAAAAAGTAATGGTAGAATTGAAAATAAAGCTGTACTTCAACTATTAAATAATATAAAAAAATACTTAATAAAACAGCGGAATGGGATCAAGGTTATAAAGAAAAAAATATCCGAATATATCCAATTATTATTTTACATGATAATATTTATAATTGTCCAGGTATAAATGATCTGGTAAGCATGTGGTTTGAGGAAGAGTTAGAAAAAATGAAAGAGGAATATGATGTTTCTCATATGGAAAATATAACTATCATAAATATTGATGTATTTATAGTATATAAAGACTTGCTCCAAAAATCAGAAGGCTCTTTAGACAAGATGATCTCTTCTTATCATAAATATGTGTCCGAAAATATAGCCAAAAAAGCCCGCACACAAGAAGAGGTAATAAAGATGTATAAAGATCGAATAATATCCTTTGAGTATTATCTATCAACTAAACACTCTCCCGATTACAAAAAATGCTTATGCAGGTTGCTAAAACATATGTAAAAGAATAAAGAATGGCAAAATACTCGTTTATCATTTGATTTTATCAACTATTACATTCCGGATTATTTCACTATTAAAATAATCCTTAATCGTAAAAAGTTTGTCTGTTGTTATCCCGAGATCATACACAAACCTTTCTTCGATAGATTCGGGAGCTGGATTAACAATTATCACTTCGGGCATTGTTGTCTTTAATGAAAATGCTTTTTTGAACAGTTCGCTGCTCCTTAAATCCGTTTTTGGGAATGAGTAGCCAATTACGAAAATTTTATCCGCTTCAATGAGTTTTTTCTGCTTCAGACCATAGGTTTGTAAATAGATTACCATAAAAATCATACTTTTTATCTCTTACTGGTGGAATTATCAATGGCATAGAAATAACACCGGATTCATCTGATACACCTTCTCTCATGAAAGGATTTTTTGGCCTTATTCGTGTTATTAGCAGACCTTTTGGTGCAGCACGTCCTTCTGTCTGCAAATTAGGGGGATAATACCCATATGAAAATGGCGTATATCCCTCCATATATCTTCCGGCGTAAGCTGAATATGGTTTTTTGGTACTTTCATAAACAAAAAAATTATCTGCACTAAGTGCTTGCATTGGTACTTCCTTTCCATCTTCAAAAGTAACATAACTTGTTAGCCAGTTACTGGATCCATGAAGTTTAAGTAATCTCGGCATCTCACTATTTGTAATATTTGTGTGCATCCATTTATCACGATAAACTCCAAGTGGATTAACGTGATAACCGATATCGCAATTCCAGTCAGTAACTTCCATCAAAGCACGATCCATTAAAGTATCCCAGTTGAAAGTGATTATGGTATCGTCATTAGTAACCAATTTGGCTAAATCCAAATGTGTTTGAGAAATTGGTCCATTTTGAATTTGGTTTATACCTGCAATAAATAAGAAAATAAGTTCATAATAAGCGGCTAATGTTACTTGTTCTCTAATTGACTTATTATTTTTATTACTCTTTATGATATCATACGCCTGTATCTGTATTTCGGAATGTAAATCCTCAATATCTTCATTAAAATCAAATAAGTCAAGATGATCTAACCCATCCCGTAAATTGAGATAGTATAATAATTTAGTTTTTAAAGCCCACGGGTCAAAATTTATAGGCAATTTTGAATATGTAGAGAAAAAGTCATTTGCAATTGGCATTCGTTGACCTGTTGGAGATGAATCATATGATTTGGAAGCGCCAGCTCCTAATAAAAATACATTTTTCATATCTTAATGATTTATAGAAACAAAGATAAATCCAAATAATTTAAAGAGAGGAATATTATCTTTTTTCTTTTAGGCTTTTTGTTACTTTTTCTCCCGGTCAGTTATAACAGTCACGAAAAAAGTAACGGGCGGTTATATTTCCGCCCGTTCTATCATTCCATTTTTTATATCTGATTCCGAAACATACCAACTGTCGTAGTAATATCGGTTGTCAGTCAAAGTGAATACTCCTACTGTGTTCATTTCATGGGCATATTTCTTGGCTTCGGAGATACTCGGAAATTCACCTAATTTCCGATAACCTAAAAATAATTTATACATAGCTTATATTATTTCAGTGATTGTGGATGCTATATTACCCGATAACCATTCTTTAACGTGATTCATGTTATACTCGGATGTAATGATAGCCGTATGAGTGTCAATTTCCGTAAAACGGGTGCTTTCGTAGCTATCTATCCATTCTTTAACGTTTACTGCTCCCCAATTTTTATATCCATCTGTAAACATCTTATTTATTTGTTCGATGCTACGTGCAAACTCCACTTTTATGGTTTGGTAGCTATCGTCTATAATTTCAAGGTGTCGGAGTGAGCCGAAATCATCATGCAAACGGGCAAATGCCCAGCCTGTTCCATAAATCCCGTTTCCCCACTGGTGCGTTTTGTCATAACGCACGAAAACTTCTGCGGTATGTTCCGATATTTTAATATCCTCGATTGTACCTGTTACCATTAAGCCTGTAAAAACGCATTTACAACGCTTTCCGATGATTTCTTCATTTACTTCTTTTGCTTTCAAGTTCGTTGATTTTATCTGTTTGTTGGGTGGCTGTTGCCACCCCGATTATCATAGTTCGTTTTCCAATAGTCTTTCCTCTATCTCATCGTAGATGTCGTTAAATCGGTCTTGGTATTGTTCGTAAAAAGAGCCGTTTTCGTCAAACATATCCTCACTGGGTATCTTGTATTCAGTTGTCAGTTGTATCTCTGTCAGTTCTGAGATAATCTCTATTTGCAGGGAGTTGGCATCGTCTTCATCAAGCCTTATCAAACCTTTGCGGTGTTTCCAGTATTGGTGAATGTTTTCTTTATCAGAGGGTTGAATCTTATTCCAAAACATACGGTAATGATTTACAGAAGCTACATGACTATCCATACCCAAAATAATTGCCTTTGTTTCCACAGGCATAAAATCCCACCATTGGTCTGCATCCTTGTACCATTGGTGTATATTGCCGTGGAGTGAATTATCTCTTAATGCGTACATATTCATGGAATGTAGGTAAGTACCTACATTTCTATTCCAGCACAGGCGTAACCAATCCTCATTGGTAGATTTTTCTAATTGGTTGTGTTTTTCAATTGCTTCATCTACGTTTGCAACGAATATCAGTTTCCCTCCGTTATTGAGGATATTTGCCAGATAATAGGCATACATATCGGCATCACAGTGATGGAGGAAGTTCGTACCTCTTACGGCAAAGCCGTTTTCTGTTTGGGTTATTTTACACTTTTTCATATCCTTGTTTTTTATGATGATTACTTTGTTATGCTGCCAGCCGTTGTTCTATCAGTGGCATATTATTTTCTACGAGTGATATTATTTTGCGGTGGTGCTTGGTGTTCTTATTACATACACCCCTACATTGGATAACTTTCAGTTTGGATATAGATACCTCAATGGTTTCGATGCGTTTGCCGTCTATGATTGCCGAAAGGATAAGAGAATCCTCTTTTGATGCGTAACTACCTACGCAATGGTGCATCGCTTTACCCTCTGCAACAATCTCCTGTACGCTTTCAAGTACACGAACACTGATACGCCCATCGGAAAACATAAGTCCGAAAAATTTGGCTTTAATTGCCCTAAAATCGACCTCTTTTTGTAGTTGCTTTTCGAGTGCTATCTGTGCATCGGCTTTTGCCTTTTTGGTCATATAGTGATCATGATCCTTTTTAAGGTCTGCCGGACATACATATTTTGCATTATGCAGGTCTTTACCAAAAAAGCGGAGGAAGTCTATATAATCGCACCACATGGTTGCATCTTTGATTTTATAGCCGTTACGGATGATTATACGGATAGACGGCCAATAGCTTTCTATCTTCTGCCAACCGTTGTCCATCAGATGCTTTAATAGTTTGGTATTTCCTGTTTTCATAAGCGTTTCCGCTTTGCTGTCGGTCAGCAGGATACGGAACAGGTCTAACGGTTTCTGCCCGTATAGTCTTTTCTTATATTCTGTGCGTTTGAGTTCGGGGATAAGTTTCTGACGGGGGTAAACCACACCCTGTAAATTTTGTCATACACATTGATATAAAATTTATTGTTACTGTTTTCGCTTCGCAGTTCCAACGGTGAACTATATATCCATGCATCATAATAGCAAGTGCCCATTGTCTGACGGAGTTTTGCAAATGTGCAATGCTTACCGCTGGGAGCAATCCACCGTTGCATCACCTCTGAATAGTCGTACTTGGGTGCTTCTCCAACCTTTACCGAACAGGATAGCACTACGGAACGTAGTACCTGATACCCTTTATGGGCGGTTATTACGGTCATATAGTAAAGGCTGCTAAATGTCCGCTTCTTGGTTGTTTCCACTTTTAGCTTCGTATTACAGTTGGGGCAGTTACAATCCGTTAGGATAGCCACTAAATATCCATCGCCCTGCCACGAATGACCGCATTTAGTACAGGTCATTACCCCTTTTTCGGTGCGGTGTCCGATATGGTCTATACCGTTGTTGTAACCCCATTCTATTTGCTTGTTGGTGAGTTTGGGCAGGGTTTTACTTGCTTCTACTACTTGCTTTTGAAATTTATTTTGCGGTTTCATGGCTGTTTTTTAGAAAAGTGAATATTCTTTGGGTTGTTCACTGGCTTTTGTTTTCGCTTTGCTCTTGGATTGTTTCATACTGGTATAGGCTTCGTCATAGGCTTTCTGAATAGCTTTTTGCCGTGCCTGTGCCTTTTCTTCATCAGTGAGTACAATGGTATGGTTCACCACTAAATTGCAGGTGATTGGCTTACCGACCTCGATACTGTCCACATCGTAGTAATGAAGAGCAAGGCAGTAAATTTCATCGTCTGTAAATCCGTTTATCCCACTTTGCTGTACATAATTAAGAATGTAGGTTACACAATCGTCTATATTCTTGTTCTCTTTGGCATAGATGGGGGCAAACAGTTCATCGGTCTGCGCTCTCTGCTCCAAATAACTCTGTATTGTTACTTTGAAATAATCGGTTGCTTTATTTTCGGTTTTCATTGTCTTGGGATATTGTGAGGCGGAGGATTCCGCCCCGTGTGATTACTTATTGTTTCGGACTTTCACAAATTATCTCCCTGTCATCGGGGTGGATGTTGTAATTGTCAATTACCACGTTTTTGAAACGGCAGTCGAAATGCTCATTAACCAATTGCAGGAGGTTTTCTTTCGTGTATTTTAGTCCGAGAGGTTTACGCTCTATTCCGAGGATGGCGTAATACTCTGATTGTCGGTTGAAGTTGTCATTGAGTTCTTTCCGTTTGTCCTCATCTGCGGTGAAATCCACCCAAAAACCATCTCCTTTAGAACTGCGGATGCACTCTATAAAATAAGTGTGTCCGTCCTTGTTTTTGAATGTCGTACGGATGCGGTGATTTCCTGCATCGCCCTCGAATCTTGGCTCATAGGCACAACCCATACCCACGAATAAAAGGTCGTTGTAATACTTGTCGTAAACCTCTGCTTTTGCCCGTTCATACTCTTTCCGTGCCTCAGCTATCTGCTGTTCAGTAATTATATAGCGCTCAGGATAGGTGCAAGTACCATAATGCCTGAAGCGTCCTCCCGAATCGCAATACTGGTGAGCAAATGTTACACTATTGCGGAAACACTCATTAGTATACATCTCTGCGAATTTCTCCGCTGTCATTTCAATATATTCATTCGTTCTCATAACTGTAAGGGATTAAAAAATGTGAGTAAATAGGAAATAGAAAAAGCCAATCAGGGAGATAAGAGAAACAAGGCAGGATGCGATACCCTTTAGGGTATTCCAACAGAAAACCACGCCCAAAACCACCCATATAAAGTCGATGCCCCACAAGTAAAAACCTGCTACGGTCGCCCCTATATTTACCACCAATTTTATGCTGGATGGAAGGTTGATAGATTCCTGTTTCCAATTATTTTTTTCTGCTGTTCTCATAACGTCTGACTTTTTTTATGCCGTGACGGAGCCGGTATGATGAGTTCTGTTTCAGGAGCTTTAAAAGGTCGGCATCAGTCCACACCAAATTTTTCGTGAAAAATACGCAACGTCGCCCCGCGATGTCGGAAGATTTTTTACTAAAAATTTGGTGGGGACGCCAATGGCGGAAATACCTTTGCTTCTGGCAACAGAATCATCTTAAATAATACCGGCTCTACCAGGCATAAGAAAAATTGAGGAAGACGTTATATGAGAGAACAGGAGAAAAAATGTTACGGAAGATTGTCAGAGATACCCAATCTCCGTAATAGAAATGTGAGGGTATAAAAAAGTGAAACTCCAATCGAAGTTTCACTTTGTTATGTGATGATATTTCACATTTTATCCAGTATTTCTTTAGCCTGGACTACTATTTTGATGATTGTGAATTCTCATCAATTCTGAAAATTAATCCTTATGAGAAACAGGATTACCACATGTTCTCATGAATCCTATCCTCTACCCGGATAACTTTCTGTTTAGGAATATGCGCATCGGGTGCTGCATAACCAATGGCGAGAAAGCAGGTAAACTCATATCCATCGGGAGCGCCGATGGCTTGTTTGACATATTCCGGTTCATTTCCAATAGGTATACGGAAGGTGCAAGCGAGTCCTTCAGCCGTAGCCGCGAGCAGGATATTTTCAACTGCCGCCCATGCAGAAGCGAAATAGTTGAGCGAACTCTGGTCGGCTGGCTGACATAACGGATAATCTTTCTGACGAAAGAAGGGCAACACCAGGCAGTTGCTCTGCATAAGCATCCGTTTCTGTTTGGGCAGCGCATCAACAAACATGGCGTATTCATCTTTGTCCATAGAACTTTCGGCTGCTTGTAATCCTGCCTCCTGAATCTTACGGGTATTTTCAGTTACCGGAGAAATAAGGCGGGCGATATTTTCCTGTCCCCTTACGACAACAAACTCCAATTGACGCAAATGGTCGTTGGTAGGAGCTTTGAAAGCTGCATCCAACACTTTTTTAATACTTCGTCGCTGATTTCCTGAGTAGAAAAGTCGCGGATTGTTCTTCTTCTGTTTAATACTTCATAAAAATCCATGATAACACTTTTTTGATAGTTAAATACCTGTTTAAATACAAAAGTACGCTGTTTACTTGTTTCATATTTGTGTTATTGTTTCTGTTATTTGCCGTAGATTTGCATAAATAAAAAAATCCTCCTTGCATGGAAGAAACGATTATCCCTTATGAATTGCCTGATACGGAGAACCATTCCTTCTTCTTTGTAGATATTCGTATCAGTCCTGAGCTGGAAGCAAAACTGCATCAGCATGATGCCTGGGAATTATATTATGTTACTCATGGTTATGGCAGTAGGATTGCAGGCGACACAGTACAGCCTTTTTCAACGGGCGATGTGGTGTTAATTCCTCCCGGTATGCAACACCGTTGGGAGTTTGTACCCGATTCGGCAGACAAGAACGGTAATATACGCTATTTGATGATAGCTTTCAGCAATGAACTTGTAGTCCGGTGTATGAAGCATTTCCCTGAATTACGTAATCGAATGGCGGACGTAAAGCCTCCTGTGGACGCACTCAAGTATGGCACGGAAAGTTCCCGTGTCATCCGTAAAACTCTTATCCAAATGAATGGGTTAGATGAGCTGGATCGATTATGTGAAATGTTCCGTCTACTTCCTGCGATCTTTTGTTCGACTGATTATGTTTCTGTGGGTAAGCCGATGCGTATCGAACGGGATGTAAGACGTATGCAGCAGATATCTACTTATGTTATGGGTCATTATGTCCATCCTATCGCTTTGGATGACATTGCTGCGGAAGTAGGTATGAACCGTTCTGCGTTCTGCTCTTATTTCAAACGGACTAAAGGAATGACCTTTTCACAGTTCGTCTGCCAGTATCGCCTGAACACCGCTTGCGAACCGCTAAAACATTCACATAAACAAGTTTCGGAAATATGCTTTATGGTAGGGTTCAATGATTTGCCTCATTTCGTCAGAGTTTTCACGAAAACGTTAGGAATACCGCCTTTGAAATACAGAAGCCAGTTTCAAAAAAAGTGATTTGAAGACCAGTAACTGCCACTTTAAAACCTCTCTGCGCCACAATGAAAAAGTGCGCAAAGTATCTCAACCTGTTTCGGTACATTTGCTTTCCGGGAATGGCAAAACGATTGAAATATGGAAATTATAAGTATAGAAGCGAAACTGCTGGATTCGCTGGCAACCAATCTGCACACGTTGGCAAATGAGGCAGAAACCCTCTGCAAAGAGAGGGATTATGCTTTGGGGCAGTGGCTGGACAATCAGGATGTATGCGAAATATTAAACGTTACCAAACGTACACTTCAGAATTATCGTGATAACGGCACACTGCCTTATACACATATTGAGCGGAAAATATATTATAAACCCGAAGACGTGGAGAATTTATTAAGGGCTTCACGTTTGAATACATAGTAAGCGATGAATAATATATGGATAGATAGTTCAGATGAACGTATCCGGTCGTTACTCGGAAGCATTGACCGCATACGGGCCTATGTCTTACAGTTGAGAAAGAATAGCCGGAAACGACCTTTTAATAATGAAATATATATAACGGACAGAGAATTGTCCGAAAAGTTGAAGGTAAGCCGGAGAACTTTGCAGGAGTGGCGTTACAACAGGATCATTCCCTATGTTCAGATTGCAAGTAAGATTCTGTATAGAGAAAGGGATGTGCAACAGATGCTGGAAAAACAGATGCGTAATGTCCGGCAATAACCGGTATAAAAAGCGAACAGCCGTAAGTTGTATCATTCTTACGGCTGTTTTATTTCAGTTAAGGTTAATTCCTGTTGGGAACCCGATTATATACTTTGTCGGGGAAATATCTTCTTGTACTCTTTTAAACACCCACTGCCGGAATATTAGTGCTTCGGGTGAATGAATCCGGAAAGCGAGTGCAGTAACCATATCAATACCAAAATGGAGCGGGGTAAAGGTATTCCCGAATGATGTAACCTCACCGGAAATATCGGGGTTGATAATCCCGCTTTTCGGGAGCGTCTTTATGTTTGCTATTATGGTTGGGGTATAAACTCCAAACAAATCGGCAATCTCAACAGGATACATAATAACTTGGGCAGGTATATATATTTTGCCGTTGTCGCTGATTGTAATTTTATTTGTTTTCATGATTGTTGTTCTTATTAGTTTCATTTTTCCATCCGCTGTATCTTCCGCTTTGATACACCCGTGAGGGCATATTGTCTTCGGGTATAGAGAATAATTCTTTGGTGTTTTCCGATAATCTTACAAAATCCTGCCGCGCTTTCTGTTTGGTAATTTCGGCATAAATTTGTGTTGTGCGGATGTTAGTGTGTCCCATCATTTTGCTAATGGTTTCGATAGGCATACCGTTTTCCAGCCATTCGGTGGCGAAGGTGTGCCGGGCCATGTAGAAAGTAAGATGGCAGTCCAGTTTGCATATTTCCTTTATCATCTTTAAGCTACGGCAAAGGTTACACGTTTGAGGAACCCGGAAAATATGGTTGTCTTTGCCTTCTCCTTTATATTTTTCAATAATAAGCAGCGGAATTTCCAGCAATTTGATAGGACATTCCGTTTTTGTTTTCTGACGGTTCAGGTGCAGCCAGCGGGAGCCGTCCTCTTCGGTTATAATATTGTTCCAGGTAAGGGCAGCCAGTTCCGCCCGTCCTAAGCCTGTAAATACCGAGAATACAAACAGGTCGCGCGTATGACAGAGGCGGTATGTCGGAAGCTCTATGTTCATTATCTTAGCCAACTGTTCGCTGGTCAGGTGGCGATGGATAACAGTCTGAGTTTCCATTCTGTGTCCGAAAAAGGGTCACGTTTGAGTGTCCGCTGTTTGATAGCCAACCGTATTATTTTGCGCAGTGCTATCAGATAGTCGTTGAGCGATACCAGTTTTAATTTCAATACAGTAGACAGGTAGAAATTAAAATCATGGATAAATTGCATATCCAGTGAACGCAAAAGAATATCTTCAACCCCATATTTATATTGCAGGAAATTATATAGGTGTTTCCGGGAGGTAAGATAACGCACATAGGAATGACGTACTCTGTCAATACCTACCCGTTTTGCATATTCTTCGTTATGTTCGTCGAATAATTCAAGCAGCATTTCTTTAGCCTGCGCTCGTCCTGTAATGGCATTTTTAATTATTTCGGCAGATACATAACCGACCGTGTCGCTGTTCTTTCTGTATGCTTGCTTTGCCCGTTCTTCTAATTCTTCAAGATGCTCATTGACTAATTTAAGCCGGTTTAATTCTTCTGTTCTTTTACCTTTGGTGATAGTTCTGCCTGACTTTGCATCCCAATAAACGGGATCTACTTCTTCACCTGTGGAATATTGGCTGACTTTCCCGTCGAGGGTGATCCTACCCATGATAGGGCATTTACCGTTCGATTTTATCTTTTGCTTGTTTATATAAAACAATAATTTGAATGTACTTCTCTTCATATTATAATCCTCCGGTATTTTGTAATTTCCTGCTTGGTCGAACTTTGCGCCTGCTCATATCTTTTAAAATAGTCGATGGCGGTGCGTCGATGCCTTGCAGGGTATACTTATTCTCGAAATTGCCGCGCAGCTTCGTAACATCATAGTCTATTTTCTCATGGGTCACTTTAGCGTACCGTTGTGTAGTGGTAATATTTTTATGCCCCATTGCTCTGCTTACGGTTTCAATGGGAACACCATATTGCAGGCAGACCAAACTGGCAAAGGTGTGCCGGCTCATGTGGAATGTCAGGTTACGCTCTATCCCGCATTGTTTGGCCATCTTCTTTAAGTGGGGATTGATGCTGGTATTTAAAAGCATGGGAAATACTTTACCGTCTGTTGCTGTGCCTTTGTACTTTTCAATGATTCGGATAGCAATGTCCATCAGCATAACACTCTCCGCTGTCCCGGTCTTTTTGCGACTGGTTTCTATCCAGAGATTACCGTCGTTGTCTTTTACAATCTCGTTGTAGGTGAGCTTACACATATCGCAGTAAGAGAGCCCTGTAAACGATGCGAATAAAAACATATCCCGTGTGAAATTGCGGTTGGGAGTATCAAAAGTTGTATTCATCAATTTTGAAAACTCATCCGAGGTGAGGTGCAGTTGCTTCCGTTCGGGCTGTTCCGGCTTAAATCCTTCAAATGGATTTACGGAGATTATCCCCCTGTATATAGCCGTAAACGTAATGCTTTTCAAACGGTTGATATGTCCGAGAATGGTAACAGGCTTTTGTTTTTCTATAAAACGCAACCAGTTGTTAAAACCTTCAATGAAAACATAATCTAACGACTTCACCGCCACATCGGTTACCCTGTACTTATATTGGATAAATAAGGAAAGTAAACGGTATGTATTCTTATATTGGTAGTAAGTCGTAGCTGCACGGTTTACTCCGACACGTAGCGCGTATTCATCATTATGTTCCTGGAATATTTTCAGGAGAGTTGTCTGTGCGGCGGTGATTCCCTGAAATGCGTTTTTGACATCGGTCGCCGTTACCGAGTTGTTATAATCAATCAACTCATTAAAACGGGAACGAATAAGTAATAACAGAGATTCTATTTCACGATTGATCTTTACCGATGCCCGGCTTTTCCCGGTACATCTTTGTGAAGTGGCATTCCACAAATCCGGATTAACCTTGATTTTGGATGCAAACTGTACAAATGTATTCTTATCACCCCTTACCGTAATCTTCCCCATCACCGGACAAAGATTATCGGCATCCTGCTCACTTTTTTAAGGTAGAGTAGCACCTTCATTTCTGTTTTCATACCTTCTAACTATTAATTACAAAATTACCTGCTTTATAGTTATTTTGTGATATGAAAATCAGTACATTACACTACATAAAAACCGGATATTGCCAGTCTTTCACCTCTATTCTGGTTTAACGGTTATCTTCGTTCATCAGAATATTGGTTTTAAGCGAGTTTAGAGTATATTTTGAGCATCCAAATAGGTAATGATTTAGAAGTGTTCCTATTTCAATAAACCTCCAAAAACGCTTTTTTGAGTGCGAAGCAAAATATACTAAAACCACTCATTTACAACATTGTAAAATTGAATTTCCGTCTCATTAAATGTTCTTCTTCAATGCCGGTTTGCTGTTATACAGGTTTGGCATTTACAGATGTCCAACATTTAAAATCTGAACACATCGTCACAGATAATGAAGGAAAAAGATGGATATATAAAGCTAGAGAAAAAACGGATAATATATGTACAATTCCACTGTTGGACATTCCTCTTGCTATAATCAACAAATACAAAGACGATCCGGAATGTATCACTAAAGGAAGAGTTCTACCCGTCCCGTCTAACCAACGCATGAATAGTTATCTTAAGGAGATCGCAGATGCATGTGGAATCCAAAAACAGCTAACTACCCATATCGCTCGTCATTCATTCGCATGTATTGCTTTAGCCAATCATGTCTCAATGGAATCCATTGCAAAAATGTTAGGACATACAGATTTACGTACAACCCGGATTTATGCGAAAATGCAGGATAAAAGAATTGCTGAAGAAATGAAAAGTTTGAAAAAAAATTCACTACTTAAAATTTTATTTATTGAAGCCTTAAATCGTCACAACAGAACACATATCGACGAGTTTAAAATTGATAAACTATAATCTATAATTTAGTCGTGAATTTAAATTTTCATTTTAACAGAGAATCATATGAAAGTAAAAATCTTCGAACTTCAGACATGTAATGAGATGCAGGAACAATTCCGGCTTCTCATGGAAAAAATCGCAAATCTGCAACATAAATGTACAGATAAGAAATTGCAGAGATGGTTAGATAATCAAGATGTATGCATGATATTAAACATATCTCAGCGTACCCTGCAAACATATAGAAGCACTGGGAAAATAGGTTATTCTCAAATCAATGGAAAAATCTATTACAAAGGAAGTGATGTGGAAAAACTACTCAAACAAACTAATTCTCATACATAATTTATATGAATACAAAACTCATAACAAGAAAAGATGAAGAAGTGACAAGTTATTTTAGTTCTTTAGAAAAAGCATTAAAACTTATTGAATATTTAACCGATAACTATTGTCCCCCTTTTAATGGAGAACATTATTTGACAGATAAGCAACTTTCCAGAATATTAAATATCAGTCGTAGAACATTGCAGGATTACCGTACGCAAGGACTTCTTTCTTACATCCAATTTGGAGGTAAAATCTTGTATAAGGAATCGGATGTTCAACGATTATTGGATAATGCTTACAGAGAAGCATTTACATAAAGGTAATTAATATAAAGGTAGCTTAAATATTTAGGCTACCTTTAAGCTAAATGCTCTATATCTACTTTTTTGAGCCCAGTATATTTTAATATTTGCTTCAATGAAAACCCATCTTTCTTCATCTTAATAGCAATCTCTAAAAGCAATTGTTGTTGTCTTGAAATAAAAACTCCACCTGAGAGTTTTTGGCTGACTTTTTTCATTTCATTTTCAACTTTACGTTTATTGATTTGAGCATAAATCTGCGTTGTCTTTATATGTACATGGCCTAGCATATGAGAGATTGACTCAATAGAAACCCCATATGTAAGAAGCAAAGTTGCGAAACTATGCCGAGAGACATGAAAAGTTAGATTTTTAGTAATTCCGCAGACTTCTGCAATTTCTTTCAGATATTCATTTGTTTTTTGATTACTATAAATAGGAAATAATAGATCATCTTTTCGAGAAGTCTTATATTGTTCTATCAGCTGCAAAGAAATAGGCAGAAGTGGTATATAACATTCTTTATCTGTCTTTCTACGTATAATCTGTAACCAACTCCTATTATCAAAGCTACGAATATCTTCTTTTCTTAGATGACAAATATCACCATAAGATAATCCTGTATAACAACTAAAAATAAAAACATCGCGAGTCAGTTTCAAACGTGGCATTCTTAACTTTTTATTCCATATCCGGTTTATCTCATCTTCTGAAAGAACAGTAGGATTAAATTTATCCAAATGAAAATGATAAAGTTCAAAAGGATTAGGATAAATAATACCTGTTCTCTCCGCAAGCTTGATAATTGTAGAAAAACGTTGCATATATTTCATGGCTGTATTGTTATTGTAGCCATATTGTTTACGTAAAAACCAATAACAGCGGTTCAAAAAATCCAAATCTATTTTATCTATATAGATATCAGAAGTTTTATATTCAATTTCCATAAACGCTTTTATGCGCTTCCAGGTAAGCTGATATCTTGCAAATACTTCTTTACTTAAGCTATTTCTTGATTTTAGATTTAAGTTTTTCAATTGATGTTCAAACTGATAACTCAAAAGCCTTTCTTCTTTTTTCACCAAATAAGCATTCTTCAGCCTTATAGGGTGAATGTAATGATTTTCTTTGGATAGTTCATGATAATGGTGTGCCAGCTCCGAACGGATAAAAGAAAGTCTTTCATTCATATCTTTAGATACTCTTGTTTTACCATTTAACATTCCCAAAGATTGATTCCATAATAAAGGAGAAACTTCGGCCTGAGTACTAAACTGTACACTTTCATTATTTATAGTAATACGTACCATAATTGTACATAACCCATTACGCTTGGGCTGCCCTTTCTTTATAAAGAAAAGAATACTAAACGTTGTTTTCATAAAATATAGATTAAGTATTAAAAAATCATTCCTAAGAAATATGTTGGATTTGAGGCATATATTAGGAATTCATAGCTTTCTTTGTGGAAAAAGGAAAGAAGATAACTCATTATTTAACAGACACATAACCAAATGGCAGAAGACCACCTAATAAAATACTGATTTTTAACAAATTATCATTCAAAAAGCAATAAAAAGGGCTTTAATAATTTTGCGGTTTTTTGCTGGGCGTTGACGGATTCGAACCGCCGACCCTCTATTTCCAAAATATATAAGGTAAGAAGTGAGAAATTCGCTTTTGAGGATACTGGCTATAGAAACCAGCTATATACGAGACAAAACTAACAAACACGAAACAGAAAAAGAAATTTTAAACAATAATTCTTCATCCTCTTCACGTTCTTTAAGGATAGGTTCTGTTCTTAAAAAAACGAGTAAGACATCTACAATTAAGTTTTACTCGGGACGGATTCGAACCGCTAACCCTCGACCATAAAAATATAATCAAAAAATAAGTGAGATTTTTACTTTTAAAGAATCCGGCAATAGAAAACAGTCATATATAGAACAAAACTAATCCATACAGAATAAAATACAAAATTACAAAAAATAATTCTCTCACACTCTTTATATATTCTTTCCCCATTCCAGAAGAACTCACTACATCCATAACTTTACATATAATTATCTTCTATATTTCAGCATGATATACCGTTTACCAATAATTGATAACTTAAAATTATGGATACTATATATGATCTGTTTTCGAAATATTATCGGGAGCTAATTTATTGTTCAGGGCATTTTGAAAAAGAAAGGAAAGTGATTGTTCAGATTGCAGAGAGGTTTCTCAGTGGTTATCATTCCAAAATCCTGGATGCAGCATGTGGTACAGGAGACGCATTATCTGCACTTCATGAAGAAGGGTATATCAATCTTTCAGGCTTAGACGGTTCATTAAAAATGATAGAAAGAGCCAAAGAAATAGTACCTCAATGTCATTTTTATCATATGAAATGGGAAGAGCTGCCCGAAATTTCTCAGCAAAAGGCACAATACCATCTGATTTTTCTGATAAGTATGTCATTGCCACATGCACATAGAGAAAATATACCCACAATTCTCTCTTCTTTTTATGAAATGCTTCGCCCCGGAGGTACATTGGTCTTTGATAACAGAATGTGGGTGACAGACAAAAACAACTGCCTTATAGAAGAAAACCGTCCTGTAGGCATATTTCATAATCCAAGAGAAATACAATTTGATAATCAACTCATTATTATAGAAGACAAATGTGAGTATGTAGAAGACAGACAAAAAATTACCTATCGGATCAGGGAGAAACATTTTCTGAAGAGTGACCTATTACTTTCAGTAGATTATGTCAAAATGCTTACCGAAGAATATCTCCAACTATTATCCGATGCCGGTTTTCACTCCTGCAACTCCTATCTATCTACCGGATGGCTCTATGAAATAATTTATGCAAATAAATGATACAAAAATGAAGAAAATCGGTCTTATATATGAAATAACAAACAATCCTTATTTCGATTTAAACGCAGTCGGATATTCAAACCGACTGTCAGAATTTGTCTACCCCTCAGAAATCAACGACATCTGCCAGGCCCTTCGTGCAGCAGGATATCAATATGAACTGATAGATGGTGCGCAAGGTCTGATCAATTTGATAGTAGCGGAGAAAGACTTTGACCTTATATTCAATAAATCCATTGGATTCAAAGGATTAGAACGTAAGATTGCAGTCCCGGCCATTTGCCAGATGTACAATCTGTCCCGCATTGGCTCCGGCGCCTATGCAATGACGCTGGCAAGACATAAGTATCATACCAACCGTCTGTTAAATGGATTAGGCTATAAAGTTCCATTTGCCTGTATGTATGTTCCCGGAGCATCGCTTGCATACATACCTTCTTACCCTGTAATAGTGAAACCCAATGAGGAATCTGACTCATTGGGAATTACAGAAAATTCTGTTTGCTTTTCCCGAAAGCAATTAGAAGCAACCATATATAATTTGCAGAAAGATTTTAATCAATCCCTTATTATAGAAGAATACATTGCCGGAGAAGAATGGAAAGTAGCGGTAATAGGAAATAAAGACAATACCCATGCCTGTGGCTGCGTAAACAGTATGAAAAATGGGAAAACGATGCTAAATACTCTTCAGACACGGGATGATATTCTGAAAGATACACTTTCTTTTGTTCCGGTAGAGCATCCACTCGTAAAAGATGCTTTAAAGGTAGCAGAGGAGATACATGTTAAATTAGAATTGAATGATTATTCACGTTGTGATTTTCGGCTTGGAAAAGATAACAGTTTATATTGTATGGAGGTTTCTACTCATCCTGAAATCTCACAGACTAATTCCTCTTTTATAGAAGCTGCCAAACAATCCTATGGAGACTATAACAGTGTTATTTCCAAGATACTTCTTGCTGCCGAGGAACGTTATAAAACGGATTAATTATCACTCCAATATTCCATCGTGACATACGCTACCTGTGGATGAGTGGCATGAGAACTTAGATAGTAGTTTACAGACTCCCCGAATTGCTGTTCCAATGAGTTTTGTTTTTCCGGATGGTACTCATTGTAGTAGTTGTACAGGACTTTATACCATATTGCCAATTCATAGGCATTATATTCGTGTATAGAGTCTTGTATTGACTCCAGGAGTTTTATTCCTTCCGCTACCTTACCCATTTCCAGATTGGCAAGACCCCAATTGATTGTTGTAGGTACAATATAAGAGTATTCTCCTTCCTTTAGTGCCTTCTCGTATAGTTCTTTTAAAGTAGAAGCAGTGGCGGATGCACCTTTTTCCGAAAAATCATATAAACTTTGATTTATATCTACAATCAATTGTTCTACGAAACGAAATTTTCCTTTTTTAGCTTCCTGAAAATTTTTTCTTACCAGTCTCTTATTGCCTTTCATAATATGAACAAGCCCCATATTATTGTTCAGATATACCTGTCCGAAATTATCTGTTGACAGGGATTCTTCGATAGCTTCCTGCAATAGTTTTTTTGCTTCGTCGTAGTTCTGCAGGTAGATATATTGTACTGCTGCATTATTCAGGCACATTATTTTTTCATGAGGGACCTTCAACATATCCCATGTTTTTGCTGTTTTTACCAGAAGAGGAGCAGAAAGTTTTGCCTCCATGAAAATAATGGATTTTCGCTGTAACCGTAAGATCCCGATCCTATCTTTTGCTTTATTAAAATAAACTTCAGCTTTTCTATATAGCTCCCTGGCCTTATCACGGTTATTCAGATGTGCATAAGCAACAATAAAATCCAATAAAATATCTCCCAAACCCGAGTAATCCTCTTTTTCTTCGTAATACTTTTGTGCTTTTTCAAGATATTCTAATGCTTTTCTGAAATCTTCCTGACTTTCAAGTTTCAAAAGAGTACGGGCAAGCCATCTGTAACATTCTGCTTTCCAATATTCCTCTTCCATCTTCTCTAAAAGGAGTCTGAAGCTCTCTTTCGCCAATTGATACTGAACATTATGAAACAGGCACCGGGCTTTCAGAAATTCAAATTCCATCTCCTTTTCCGGACTAAAAAAGAGAATGGCTTCGTAAAGTTCTTCAAAGTCTTCCAGAGCAATGCTGGCAGATACATAACATCCTACATCCAACAACTCTTTTATTTCTTTAAGATAAAAAATGCTGATCGGTCCATATCTCCGCCCAGGCGGTAATTATGGGCAATCTTCATATAGGATTTAGCAGATGAGTGATTCTCCAGATACCCTGCAATCTTTAAATGAAGGATTTTTGCCTTATCTCCTAATGAACGATAAATATAGTCCTGGATGAGATAATGCTCAAATTTCCACAATCTTCCTTCCAGAATATATTGGATAATTCTGAATCTGTTCTCTACCTGTAACAGTATATTGAAATGATTATCCGTTTGAAAGATCCGACTTATCGAGGTGTCCGTAAAATCTTCCTGAATGATACTACCAATCTCCAGAATATCACGACTCTCGGGTATTTCCCTATATACTCTGTTTATTTTTTCTTTTACAGAATCCTTCAATATTTCCCTTATTTTTTCCGAGTCCCATGTAGAACAACTAATCCACTGGTCTCCGTCACAAAAAATATAGTTATATTGAATAAATTCATCCAAAATAGTCTTTACATACAATGGAAGCCCCTCTGTATACTGAAGAATCAAATCATATTGTTGCTCAGAAAAAGAGACCTGGCTTTGTAAAATGCTGCTACACAATGCCGGAATATCTTTTCTCTCCCATCTTTCCATATCGATAACATGTACAACAGGCTTACCATTCAATTCTTTCAGTCTTGAAATGGTATGGTTCATTTCTTCATGCGACAATGCAGGCGGTTGGGCATTTGAAGTATAAGATAGTATGCAGAACCACTTTTTCTCTGAGACCAGCATCAGCAACTTGAGCAATATCTCCCATGATTTCTGATCGAACCACTGTATATTCTTGCAATAAAAAACAAAAGGAGTATTGCAGGATTGATTCTCGAAAAATTTTATGAGACCCAGCAAATTAGGTTCTTCCGTATTGATCCCGGCTCTCTTTACCACCTCATTAAGTGAAGTAGAATATTGTCCCGGCTCCAATATATCAGAAATAAATTGACCAAAGCGTGGGATAAGTGTAGAGGCTTTTTGCAGGAGTCTCCGACCTACTTCTATATCAACATCAATGCCATTGATATATTTATAGATTGCCTGGTTTAATGTACTGTAATTGGATTCGTCGAAAGGATGTGCCCCAATCTGCACAATATCTTTTGGTAAAATACCTCTGCTGTTCAGGAGATTATTGATATGATAGGTTTTACCGATGCCAAACTCTCCACGAATAATCACAATATTACTCTCTTTACAAGCTTCTTTTATATATCGGTTCAACAGTTCATCTATAGGCCGGGTATCCATAATTTTAAGTTATCAATTAGTAGATTAATGTCTTATTTCTCCTGTTTCATAAGATATTCCAACTCATAAATATCAACAATTTAAAAATTCTTCCAAAAGTCTCCACTCTATTATTACAATAAATTAACTAAAACTCAATTTACGTCGGGGATGCTTCGCAGACAACAGTTTTTTCTGTTTCATTGAATTCACATGTGTATAGATCTGAGTAGTGCTGATGGTGCTATGCCCCAACAGATTTTGAATATATTTGATATCTACATCTTCTTCCAATAACAAAGTGGCAAATGTATGCCGGAACGTATGAGGAGTGATGTGCTTAGTGAGACCTGCTTTCCTTGCATATTCTTTCACCATCAACCGTACAGATTGCGATGAGAGTGGATACCCTAGACGATTAATAAAAAAGAAAGATTGAAGCTGGATTTCAGATTTAAATAACTTTCCATAGATTTTGAGAATGCCAATGACTTCCGGTTGACAAATCTGTATGACACGTTCCTTACTACCTTTTCCAAAGACTTTGATCCTTCCATATTGCAAATCTACCTCCTGCGATTTCAATTGGCACAATTCGGACACACGGATACCCGTTGCAAAAAGTAATTCCAGCACTGCAATATCACGTACAATAGATTTAAAGCGATAAGTTCCCTGCTGGCATGCCTCTTTGCTCTGATAAACGGTATGAAGGATCTTTTTTATTTCCTGTATATTCATCACTGTTGGCAAAGTGGCAGGTTCTTTGAAACGGATCTTTATTTTACGTAGCGGATTACTGAAATCATCCAACTCATATTCAAGGAAATTAAACATGGCTTTCAGAGAAGCGATCTTTCTCTTTATTGTCTTGGGTTTAAAACCCGAAATTTCTTGTAAATAGCCTTTTAAGTCATCTTTTGTCAGATCCTCTATATTCACTTTCTGCACTCTGTTTCTCATATAAGCGGCAAATTGCAACAGGTCTGTACAATAAGCATGCAACGTTTTATCGGTCAGGTTCTTTTCATAACGACAATGAAACAAAAAGTTATCTATCACTTTTTCGATTAGTAAGTATTGATTTTCAATTTCCATAGTTATTTCAGTATTTTAAATTAGGAAGCGAAATAAGAAGAAAAAGATAAGCGGGGGATAAAAAATGAGAAAAACTTATTCAACTAATAATTGATAACTATTTATTATAGGTAATATGACGACAGAATTATTCTGGAACTTTATTATTCAAACTCTGGCAATATTAACTGGAGCTATAATAGGAGGAGAGATTATAAAAAGAATATATAGTCCCAGAGTTTGTGTTAAAGCTAAAAAGCCGAATGAATTATTTGATGGAAGTGGTTGTTTTGTTTCTCTGAATATTATTAATGTAGGAAGGACTGTAGCAACTGATTGTGTATGTTATTTGGTTATTGATGATGGCTGGGATAAATCATTACTCATGGAAAGAGAAGAAGCAGTATTAGATGAGAATCTTCCTACTTATAAAGAAGAGGAAAATGATTTCCTTTTTCCTCGTGACCAACTTATAACTCCTACTAAGTTGAGAGAATTGAAAAATATTCAGTTATGTTGGACTCATCACGGAAATCCTTGTGTAATGAGCATCAACCCTGGAGTGACTACTTCTGTGGATATTTGTAGATTTCAGCGTGACGGTGATAATTGGTATGTTTTGTTTCCAACAGAAAAAGGGTGGCGTAGAATTGCTTTCAGAATTAGGTTTGACAGAAAAATGATTCTAAAAGGAAAATTACTTATATGCCCTTCAAATGACTTTGCAAAAGTACTTGATATTAAGTTGTATTTATGTCACGATAAGCCTACTTTATTAGTTACAGAAAGATTTATGACTCGTTGGAAGCGAAGCCGCTTATTAAAAAATAATTAATTACAAGGTAATATATATTGCAGAAAACTGTTTTGCACATTCCCTTATATCATTTTTACTTCGAAAATCAATTGCTCCTTTTCTATCCCTTTCTATATTTTGTTTTTCAATGATGTTGAAAAGTGTGTTTGCCAAAGCCTGTGGGTCATTGTTAGTAAAATAATGAACATGCGGAAAACCTTTGGTTATCTCGGAATATGTAGGAATTTCATTTATTACAGTAGGAATACCTAATGATAAAGATTCGGAAATAGAAAGTCCATAAGAACAATAACGTTCAGGAGATATCACAATATCACAAGCTGCATAAGCTTCTTGCATATTTGAATAAGTGGATAACATAATTTCATTTTGCAAATCATAGTGACGGATATTTTCTAAAAATACTGCTGATAATTCATAGTCTTGTGGCTTTATTCCTGTTATTAATAAGCGGAATGCAATTTTCTTTTGTTTTAATAAATGACAGGCTTCTAAGGCAATGTCATGCCCTTTTTGTTTGATATTGAATCGAGAAGGTAATAAAATAATCACTTCTTCCTTATTTCGTTGAAGTCTTTTTTTAATTGATTATCTTTTTCCTTATAAGGGAAATCATTGAGATTCACTCCCAGATGAGCATATTTTATTTTCAAGTTTAACTGGTCAGAAAAGTAATTTGCATAATATTGAGAAGGAGTGTATATATGCTCCATTAAATGTAGATTCGTTTTTTTTGTTTTTTACCAGACTACAAAAATTTTCATAAAAGGTAGAACCATAATTGTGACTTAGTTCTTTGTCATTCTCATGATTAAATACTACTGTTTTTTATCTCCGGATTTATGAAGCAAGCTGAAAAAAAGAATTTAGATGATATACATCTGCGGGAAATTTATATAATTGTTGTGTGGTATAATTATGTAAATCCAAAAGTGCTTTCTCAACTTCATTTCCTTATAAGAATCTCAGAAGAAATAAATTTCGTAGCTAAAGAAGAATAATTATTTACAAGACTTCTGTACTTGTCTGGAATAATTCCATATATATTGATACCTTCTATTTTTGTCTGTGGAATCAAACTTGAGCATACTATAAATGGGTCATATCCTAAATAGGCAAGTTCTTTAGCATAAGAAATCAGAAAGCGTTCTGTACCTCCAATATAATTTTTTGTGATTTGGAGATTTGTATGAAGACATATTCTCATAATAAATAGTTATCAATTATTCATTCTACCACAAATTTACATTAATTATTTAAAAAAGTAGAATTTTCCACAGCAATATGAGAAGTTACCTATAATCTATCCAATGACAGTAAAAAACATATCCTCTGCTTTATTGCTTCAAAAAACCATTTGAATCCATCAAAAAGAACAGTTTATTCCATCATACCTCTATAAAACGACATGATGTAACTATAACCTGTCATCATGAAATTCCTGCTTAGGAACTTTCAAAACCATTCTTGATCTTTGCAGAAAATAGGATGTGCCTTAGCATAGTTGAAGCAAACTTCAATCCGTTTTCGGTTTTCACTATTTTGTCATCTCATTCATTGCGCAACCGAAGAGAGAAAACAAAAACAAGTACTAATATTTAAATTAAAAAGATTATGAGCTTAAAGTATAGCTTAGCAGAAATGCACAATCCACAACGACCGGACGAACGCCGGAAGTTTTACGCCAAATCACAGGCGCGTGACACCGTAGACCTCAATCGCATTGCCGACGAGATTTCCTATGCAACTACCCTCACAGATGGGGATGTACTCAATGTATTGCGCGGACTGATACGCAAGGTCAAAGAGCACCTTTCTGACGGTGATATTGTGGACCTGGCGGAGTTTGGTAGTTTTCAGTATCAGGTATCGAGCCGGGGAGCAGATACAAAGGAGGAATTTACGCCGGCGAATATCCGACGGGTAAAGCTGCAATTCCGCCCCGGTAAGATGCTGAAACCGCAATTGGGAGAGTTCCGGTTTGAGCGGGTAATGTCGGTCAAAGCACGGAAAGCGGCAGAGAAAATTACCTATACTTCCGAAGAGAGTGAATAGGAAAAAAGGGCAATTGCCCTTTTGATAAATACTGGCAGAAAAACCACTACGTAGAAGTAGTTGGATTAAGTAGTAATAGTGTGGATAGTCACTACGTAGTAATCGCCGATTTACTACGTAGTGATTTTTTTTGCAACTTTCCTGTTGACTTTACTTCCTTTTTCTGTTATCTTTTTATTTTCATCCCCACCCTTGCTACCAGGAATGAAAAGATTCGTAAGGAACTTACCAAAAGCAAAAAAGTGATTTACCTGCTATACTCTCCTTACCCTTTACTCATTCTCAAACTTCAATATATAGGAATCATTGATAACTGTGAAAAACTCATTGTCATTGAAAGAACCGCCTTTGTAGTCGAAAGGTCCCTGTATCACTTCTATAGACATGTGGGCGGGATCGTTGATGTTGCGCACAAGAAATATCTCATAATTCTTTTTCATTTTTTCCCCGAACTTGACTTCACTTGCTGAAATGTGAAAGGAGTTTTCCCGTCCTATGACCTTCACTTCTACATACCTCTCATATTTTCCGTTGTCGGGAATATATCGGATGTCGTATCCCAGAGAGTCGTCTCCATCCGGATTGACTCCTGCTGATTTGGCATTTCCCGACACCCATTCCACAGATTCTTTATTCTTCAATGTCTCTTTCAAAGATTTGTAGACAAGCCATTCGCCAACAAAGCCCACTTCGGTAGTCTGCCGTTTGGGAGGGCGCGCCCCTCTGCCGGAAGAGTTCCTTTGTGCCGGCTTTCCGGCTGCTCCCTGCCCCCCCCTTCTGATCTTTATCTTATCGGCACTTACAACCCCTATCTGCTCATTTGCATCCAATTGTTGGCGAAGGTCTTTCAAGTCGGTGTATAAGATTTGAGTTCCCACAATAGAGAGGCTTTGTTTGTTACGGGAGTTATCCTCCGGAGAAGTCGAACCGGTAGCAGGCATTTCTTTACGGAACATCGCCACGACTTTCTCTATCTCTGTTTCAAAATACAGAAGGCTGTCGTGTTCTTTTCTCTTTTCCAGAAATTGCTCTGCGGCTACTCGTGGTAGTTGCAATTCGGCTATCCGGTTGTAGTATTTTTCCTTATTGGATTCATAGATCGCATTTACATTCACACTTGTTTCTTGCAGATTGTCGCAGTCAAATTTCTCTTTCAGCAGTGCCATCAGGTCTTTACTGACATCATAATGAAGCTCGTTTGTGTGCTTGCTTTGCAAGGCCTGATAGGCATAAAAATCCCTCAGAAATGTATTTTTTCTTTGTCAGACTGCTGATAGCGGAGATAGAGCCACTGCTTGAACAGGGGTTGATAATAACTCTTTATCTGTACAAAATCATTCGTATAGACTTCGGATATATCCAGTGTGGGATATAGGTAATGATTGAATTGTGCCAGACTCATACCCGTTGCTTTCAAGAATTCAAGAATGATTCTCACAGAGGATTCTTCATTGTAATGGGTGTAGTCAATCTGCGGGAATACCTGCCCGATGATGTCTTTATATACAGGAAACAGGGTTTGCAGTTCTTCTACCAATTGCTGTTCTGTGAAACGTCCTCCCTTTAGTCTTTTCTTTGGAAAACATTTTAGGAAGGAACCCCAGAATTGTATGACGGGGTCATTGACAACACCCAGTTTCTCGCGCGCCAGAGCCAGTTTTTCCAACCTGTCGTCGTCCAACTCGGCACGGATGATATCGTCTCTTTTAGTGGGTGATTTCGAATAGAGTTCCCTGATCTGTTGCCGTTGACTTTCTACATCTATCAATGAAGAGAATGCTTCGGAGACAATGTCACAGAATTCTATATCGTCTTTTAATTCTTCCAGATTTTCCTTTAGAGAATCGGGAGTCTTGATATAAATGGTTTTCTTCTTTGGAAGATAGACGTATTCGTAATCATCCAGATCCACTTCGGGTATTTCACTCTTCTCAAGTTCGATACTCAGATCGAGCACCAATTTGAATTTGGTTTCCTTAATTCTTCTCTTATCCTGTCCATGTACATCTGTTTCTTGCCGGAGTACATAGATGTAGGGTTTAAATGCTTCCAGATCCTGTTCAAACACACTATTCAGGGGATGTGTTTCCGGTTCATTGCGCAGGGTGATCTTTATATCTTTCAAGGGCTCTACTCCAAACAGTTTCCGTATTTTCTTCACCCCTCTGCGTTTATCAATCTCTATGGTATGGAACTGATTGATGATACTTTCTCCATAGCGTTTGTTTTCTACGTAGTAGACGTTACTGATTTGTTCGTAGCTATAGGTGTTGTGTTTTTTACAGAAAACACTTCCGTTGGCTATAAACTCTTTGTATTGCTTCTCGCTTTCGTCCAGATTTCTGTCTTCATAATTTACAGCCAGTTCTTTGTATATGCTTTTGGCTTTCTTACCTTCGGGATCGATTTCTGGCAGTCTTTTTAATATGGAATAAAGGGTATTTGTGGGAAAGGAGGAGATTGTTTTATTTACTCCGACCAACAGCAACAGATAATCGACTTTATCCCGTGTTATATTGTTCTTCCTGAACACCAATGCTGAATAATCGACATTTACTTTTTCTATCAGCGGACTAAAATCGGCGGATATGGTCTCCGAAGTGGTACAGATAGCAGGTTCTCGCTGGGTTCGCTGCTGGGTTCGCATCCATGGCTGCCGGGAGAGATACCATTTCAGATAGCTTTTGACCTCTTTCCCGGATATTCGTCTGGAGTATTGGGCATTATAAGGATAGAAACTTATATAGCTGGTAGTTGGTTCTATATCTTTTTCCAGATATGGGTAGAGCTCTGTATCCAGAGACAGCCATGTCAAAATGGTTTCACTGGAATTATGCTGAAGAATATGATCCAGTTCATCTACAGAGCGAACATTGCTTGTGTTATACCAATTGAGGTTGTTCTTAAAATCATTATAGTTTTTGTAGCGGCTGAAATAGGTATCGTCTTTTCGGGTTTTAAAATCATAGTTCCGCATGGCATATTTTTTAAACTCTTCTTCCGCATCTTTCTCTATCCTTCTGGGAAAAAAGGCTACTCCCAACCATGCGAAATAGGATATTATTATTTCTTCGTCTTCATCAAAACCAAATATTTCGGGAGATGCGAGAAACTTCGATTTGTCGTACGAATATAGCCTGTTGGTTATGTCATTACCGTATTTTATTCCGAAATAGACTTCACCAGCGTTTTTTATCTTTTTATTGTGTGTGATGACAGGAACGGGGATTCCCAGCTTTTCCGGGTCTTTGCGTTTTTCATTTTTATAAAGAGGGAATAGATACGAATGCAGAGCCAATACCTGTTCAACGTCTGTGAGCAGGTCCTGATAATGGGAAATGAGTGTTTTTGCTACTTCCTGAAAGGAGTATTCTTTTATACCAAAGAGGTTTAAGTCTTCCAACATATCGTCCTCGTAGTCTTCATAATAAGCAAGGAGTTCTTTTGTAAAGTCGGGATGCAAAAAATGGATTTTCAATTTGGGGAGTCTGAACTTTCTTCCATTTTCAGGAAGTAAGAAGATGGAGGAATCCCACTCTATGGGTGTTTTGTTGGTATCGAAGAAGATGGTTGCACATTCCTGCAACTCTTTCTTATTCATTTTCTTTATATCATCAGAGTAACGATAGATAAAATAGTAATAAAGTTCTGCGTACTGGGCAATGGATAATTGATTCATCCTTGTTTGGAGGAGAACCATGAAAGAAGGTGCCAGATAGTGATATATATCTATTTCATCTAAAAGATTTATAATCTTCTTATCTTCTGTATATAGCAAAAGGTTATCCACATCTTCTCCGGAAAGAATATCTGCAATCGGATTTGTATAGAATACGGGTTCATCCTCATAAGAAATATATTTATTGTTAACCGTAGGGAATACCTCCTGTTCTTTTATCTTCTTCAACAAAACCTCTTCCAAATTAAATTCCTGAAAGATCGAATCTACTTTTGAAAACTCGATATTCAGCAATTGCAGGGGCAAATAACTGACTTGTGACGAATGGGAAGCGATTTCACGGGCAGTATTTACCAGTAGTTCGGCTAATTTATTCGTGAGGAATTTGTTGTGCCCTTTGACGTCTTTTACCAACTGATTTCTATCCGGTGACAATTCAAAAGTCCCATGCAGCAGGGCAGGAAACGGGAAGCGCACTTCTGTTCTGAAATAGCTGAATACTACATTTTGCCGATCGTCCAGCTCTTCATTCCATGCAATGGCAAGTTCATAGTTTTTATTTCTATGTGTTCCTTTTAATCCTGACAGATGCCAGGTTTTTACGGTCGTCTCACCGTTGATGATCGATTCCACACGCACTTGTGTCTTGTCGGGATTGAGATAGGTCTTTCTGAAAACTGCTCTTCTTCGGGGACTGTCGATTTCTATACATTCGACATTATTGAGGAAGACGAGTGTTTCTTTGTTGATGGTATTTTCTATCTGGGTTTGTACTTCCCCGACAATATCGGACTTCAATTTTATAATGATATGGGTATCATAGTCGTTTTTCCATGCCTGTATCTCGTCTTCTTCCAATAGGTGGGGAATCCTTAGGGTGGCTATCGGATATTTGACCGGGCTTTTTCCTTGCAGAAAGGTATCTATTTCAGGATTCTCTGCTATCAATGTCGTGAGAAATTTTCTGGCTATGGTTTGCGAAAAAGCAACAGCTACTCCCCCACTGTATATAATGGCTTTGTTGGACCAGCTCAGGATGGAGCGGAATCCAAGCCCTTTGTGACCTATTTTGTTTCGTTGAGTCACTTTGGGGCTTGCATCGCTGTAAATGATGGAGCTGAATCCGTCTTTACTGAAGGGGTCGCCATTATTGGAGATAATAAGGTATTTGTCGTCTGATTGGATGCGGATTTTTTCTCCCGGGCATTTTCGCAGGCATCGTCGGCATTCTGTATCATTTCGAGCAATTGCCTGCCGTTATAGGATTCTATATTCTTTTTTTTCACCGTTATAGTGTTCTAAGAGATAGACAGGTGAGGTGGTATAATCAATTTTTCTCTTAGCTATTTCTTCATGGATAAAGGTTCGGATGTCAAACATAGGTTATTCGCTTTACTTACTATTTTGTGCTTTTCATGGCTACCATATAGCTGCCAAAGGTCAAAGATAGGATTTATTGTTAATTTTAACAGGAGATGTTTCTCTGTTTTTAATGGAAAGTCAATAAAATTTTGTTTGGGAAACGAGAAATGCTCACCAGATAAATATGAATATTCATACTCAACAAAGTTATTTCCGAAGAAAAAAAGCTTTCATCCGAAGATTTTTTTCTTTTCATGCGGATGAAAATTAATTTTTATCCGAAGAGATTTTCCATACTTCTGAAATTTCGAATTTATTCTTCTCTCTTTCTATGATCTGTCTACTTTTGGGGTATAAGCTCTATGTAGTTGTAAAAACGGGTAGATATATAGTTAATTACACAACAATAATAAAAAGATAACAGAATTACTCCTCTATTACGTTTCAAAGCAAGTTAAAACCCTTCTTAAATATACATGTATTCATACAGAAAACCACCTCACAGAAAACACACGTTCTACCCGCGTCCATTTCTTTCTGCATCCTCCAATGGGCGTGTAGTCAGTTCTACAATAAAAACCACGTCCATGTGTTACTTCCTCACAATCTTTATTTTCATTGCAAAGCCAGAACGGGCTGTATTTAGTATCCGTATTTTCCGAGAGGAGTTGAAAAGAATCACTATATCGCTGCTGAAAATGACGTTTAAAGGAATTAAGTCTTTCCTCTTCTATTCCGGTTATGTGTGGACTTACACATATAAAATAATTATTTCCCGTATGAGTTTCTTCTATCAATTCTATCAATCGTTCCTGTGAGTACTCTTCAATATCAAGAATGTTGGAAAACAGATGTATTACACAGTCGTCCTTTTCTATTGTAAAAATGCTACTTTCAAGTTCATCCAGCTTGGCACAAACTGTACGGATAGCCAGATCCTCATCATACTTTTTCAGATGCAAAGCTGCTCTTCCCAATGCGACCTCAGAAGGTTCTATCAGCAAAATATCTTTCACTTGTTCGCTACCATATCTCTCTATAAAAAGCATGCTGGCAATCCCCCGACCACATCCCCAATCAATTAGCCTAATATTCGATGGCAAGTCTTCCGGTAAAGTATCAAATGCAGCTTCCAACTTAGCACAATGCATAAGTCCGAGATTCCTCATATAGCTCATCAATTGTTGCTCCGTCTCCAGAATACCTACCCCACGTTTGGTGTCTGCCTTGCCATCCGACCCGCTAACAGAAATAGAACGAATTTGGTCAAAAGAGGCTTCTACTCCCACCAATTCACTGGCATAGGGAGTGCCGTCCTCTATTATAAATGTTTCTTTACCGGAATACACACTTCTTGATGGAGCTTTACAGAGTAAGGAATCAATGATCGTATGAATCTCTTCATACGCTGCATTTCCCTCTCCTGTGTCTATATCCAGAGCCTTTTCTACATATTCGGTGTGCAAAAAAAGAAAAGTTCTTTCTTCTAAAGCGGTTTGTATCTTCGACTGTAAAGCATTTATATATTTTTTATGAGGATGAGTATCTCGTACTACAATAGCATAATAACTCAAGAAAATAGCTATGGCTTTATCGGGATTCTTTTCTTCCTCTTCAATTGCATTTTGCAAACTCTCACAGATAGATTCAAATCTTTCCAGAAGAGTGGTGTTACTGTCTATATTTTCCAGATACAGGCAAGCAGCTTGTAAACGCAATGGAAGCTCTACTGATTTTTTTCTTAAAATGGAACAGAGACGCTTTGCATTCGCTATAAAATTGAACCGGACAGATATATCCAATAAGATGAGGAGAAAGGCACGATTGTAACTTTCTTCCAAATCCAATTGCTCGAATAAGCCATATTTAGTATTAATATACTGTTCAATGATCTCCCGTGACTCTATCATATACATAAAATCACGGCTGTAAAAGTCCTGTACTTTATGCAGGTTACTTGCTAAATATTGATCTAATGAATCAACATCTGTCGATTGGGCAATAAGTGTTTCAAATAAATTCATAGTATAAGATGTAAAGATTATTATATAGAGACTATGAGTTAAAATTTAATCCCAGAGATATTTCTTTTTCTTCATTTAGCATCAATAATTTGATGATATCATTTTTGGGTGTTTTCTTATTTAAGGACAGATTTCTACTTTTTGCCATATCATAGAGTTTTTCCTTGGTCATTTCATTGTACTCAAACACTTTGTCAAGAAACTCAGTTTTATTGAAGTTCTCAACTTTGGGTTTACTCACGATATCAGTTATATTTATTCGTTCTATTTTCGGTTTTTCTGTATGAGATTTAACCACAGAATGTTGAGCAGCTTTTTCCTGTTGCAACTGTATTATCTCTCTTTGTAATTGTTCCTTCTCTTTCTGGAGTTGTTCCATTTGCTTTCGATAATCAGATTGCCACAATGTCGCCTGAGCTATTTCTTTTTTTGTATCGCTGTATACTCTTTTGATAACTTCTCCTAAAAATGACGAGAAATAAGACTCCGTACCTTTGCGAAAGAAAGTCTGAAAAAGATTGTTGTGATACTCTGCTGAAAGTACTTCGGGTTCTCTCCGACCAACTACCCAGATATCCAACATCATATATCCATTGGTTCTGATAACAGGAATAGTAGTAACAGACAATTTCGGACACCAATAATCCAAATAATCGAATTGTTGGCTTCGGATATGATTCATACTATACTGATAAATTGATTCTATGGTATAGTAATCAAGCTGGCTATTAAGTTCAAACTTAACAATTTTAGTTGTATCACGCAGTTTATATCTATTGCTGAACACTGTATAACCTCTATTCAAGCCATAACACAATGCTACTCCTTCTGCCTTCTCGGGCTTAATATCTCCTTTGAAATTAGAGAGGATCAGACCGTCAATCTTCTTTTTTCGTGCTTCCGACCCTACCCCATAAGTGGCTAATACTGCAAGCGTATAAAGAGAAGTTTTTTCAATCTTATTCAGATCAATGATACCCGTTATATTATCCTTTTCTAAAGATGGAAGACACTCCTCCTCTACAAAACGGTTCAGAACTTCATCGTCCACTTTACTTTCTTGCAGAAAAGGATAAATTTTAGAGAAACCTTGCTGCCCCAGAAAAGCATCCCAATAGGTTTGATTTACTTTTTGTTTCTGATTAGTCAATACTTTTTCTATATACCCATTGAAAAAAGCAAGTGTTGAAAAATAGTTTTCCGAGTAATTCATATAGGGTTCACCTGCCAGACGCATCAAAGCCATACCTCCCAACAGACTATCAAATCTTTTCAATAGCTCACTCCAGTCTTTAGTGGGGCCATGGGCAGGCAGGGTGAGTTGTGTTGCTGATTGGTCAGAAAAAGACTGTTCACGCTTCTCTATGAGTTGGTCAGGAATAAAGGCTGTACTTATTCGTATATTAGCTATTGTCTGTTCTCTTTGCTGGGTATTGGAAAAATAGATTTTCTTTACTCTGGTTATTGGTAGTGGCTTTGGATACAGAAAAAAGCCTTCTGAGAGAGACCATTTCTTCTATTTCCTCTGTTTTAAATACAATTTCCAGACAACAATTAGCATCTTGCGCTCCTATCTTCTCCGAAAGCAATATATATTCTTCAAATTTATTTTGAACATCAGCAGGTTTGTTGGAAAAATATTTCGCGGGTTTTATGCAGGCACTACCAAAATAGTGTGCCAGACTCTGCGAATTTATGGGTAAATAATAGGTTCTCATTATAATATTTGTTTATCTATCAAAGTTTCAGGAACATCTATGTCTGAATCACTAAACAAAAACAGATTGCTTTTTGCTCGTGTAACAGCAACAAACAGATGTCTCCAGTTTACAACATACAAGCCTTTTTTAGAACATCCATACAAGGAATAATAACAGTATCAAATTCTAATCCTTTGGCAGATTTAAAAGGAGTAACATGGACATTCTTCATACTTTCCAAGCCTTCCATCGTATAGTCATACATACTACAATCTATTTTACTCCCATCTCGTTTTTTATGACCAACAATCCAATTATAATAAAAATAGGCAACTAACTCTTCTTCACCAGTCCGAGGTGGCTTGGCCAATGGTACTAAAATACCAATATTATGGGTTGCATCACCATGATATTGCTGGACTATATCTAAAATGGTTGATATTTTTTTACCCCAATCTCCTCCTGTAATGAAAAGACGTGGTTTATCACCTTCTTCTTTACACGAATTCAACTCATTATCAGGGATATAAGCATCTTCAAAAAATGCTTTAGCAAATTTCATAATACTTTTCGTATTACGGTAATTTCGATCCAGTTCAAATTCACTATTCTCAAAAATTTCATTTAATTTTTTAGCCGGAGAACATATTGCTAAATTATACTCCTTTGTGTCCTTATTATAAGCATTATGCTGTAAAATCTGCTTATCATCTGCTCCGTAAGAAATATCAGGAGAAAGTCTTCTTAGCATTTCCGGTTCCCGATAATAGTCTAAAGGAATATCCTGAGCTTCATCTACTATGATCTCATCCCTGATGTTTCTTGCAGAAGCAGCCCGAGAAGTATACCAGCTAAAAAAAGAATCTACATTCTCTGCTGCTTTTTCACTCTGAGACGCACAATTTTGCTTTAGATAATAGGTCAGCGAAGTAGTAAAAGTAAGAAGTTGGCTCTTTTTGGGGTTATCCCTTGTATAATTGGAGATGTGTCTCCACAGAGAAACAAAACTCTTACCTGTACCCGGACCACCGGAAAGTGCTATCGGGCCAGGACAGTCCAAAGCTGCTTGTTGTTGATCCTTCAGTTCAGTAATCAAAGGGAAATTAGGATAATAATCAGCCATAATTGTGTGTTTTTCGGTTATTTATTTTTGATTTAGATTATATTCATTCCAATTTTTCATGGCAATCTGTTCTGTGGTATTGGCATAACAATAAGTACAGAGATGTGGACAGGTATTGTATCTTCCAATGTCTTTACTTACAATACACCCACAATATTTGCGTTGTCCTTTATCTTTGTTATTTTTTAATTTCTCTACATGCAATACATTATTGAAGACATCTCCATAAGTGATCTTTACTTTCAGAAAGTCCATCAAACGAAAGTCGTGTGAAAACAACCGGATAATCAGGTCATCATCTACACATTTATTGGGTAATATAGTATATTCCTCCAAAGAGAGTTCTTCCGCACAAGTCGCCAGTTCAAATCCCCACTTTTTATTCAATTGTTGCAGACTTCTGGCGAATTCTTTCATCGATTCTAAGTCAAACTCCCTATAGTTGATATTCTTTTTACCTAAATTACTTTTTACTTTTCTATAATCACGAATATCGGCAAAACTAAAGACAAGTTTCTCTGTATATCCTTTCAGCCGGTTTCCTATCTTCTCTACCCGCGAAGGAAGCTCGTTTACATCCAATTGGTCTGTCAACAACAAAGGGTCAAACCGCCAGATGATTTTCTCTTTTCCGATCTTTTCAGAGAATCGGATGAAAGTATCAATTCTGCTTTCCAGAGAGGGTACATTAGGCTCTAACCCTTCTTTCTCGTAATCATTCAGTGTATACTGTAAATAGTAATTAGGAATCGTAGCATCAAAGAAATCCAGATGTTTGAATAAGGGTGTCGGATTTTTGGACCAGAAAATAATAAGCCTTGTTTTTGCAAAAGAAACATACAAAGGAACTCCATTAAAGGGGTTTACCCACTCGACATATCCTTTTTTTATTCGGTCTACCAACCAATCCGTATAAAACGCCGGTATATCCGTAGCACGACTGGCCGAGATAATGACAGGGGTTTGCGCCCTTACTACCTTGCCGTCTTCCAATACTATGTCTTCTTTTTCCCAATTCATATTAACTTGCCTCGATTCCACAAAGATACAATTTTATCAGCTAAGACGGACATATAATTACGTTGAATAATGGAATGGTTTTATTGTAGAAAAAGACTAATCTTATAAAACCAATAATTGATTTCAATGCGTGTGCTAATAAACTACGAGAAAGATGCTCTTCCTCCTTTGCTATAAACTGTTCCATTTCTCCATCTCTCTTTCTTTGACTTGATCTACTATTTTGGCGTAGACTTGTGTGGTTTTCAGGTTGGTGTGGCCCAATAGTTTGCTAATGACTTCGATGGGAATGCCTAAATGGATAGATACAGTGGCAAAGGTATGGCGGGAGACGTGGAAGGTGAGTTTTTTGGTGATTTTGGCTTTTCGGGCTATCTCTTTTAGTAGTCGGTTGGTGACTTTATTGCAATATACCCGGAAAATGGGTTCTGAAGAGGGATTGATGGATAGGGTAGGCAATATGGATAGGGCTTTTTTAGACAGGGGGATATTGACTATATGGTTGGTTTTGTGCATGGTGATCTGGAGTTGGTTGTGTTTGAATGAGGAAGCAGTGAGGTTTTTGATATCGGAGTATCTCAATCCGGTGTAGCAGGCAAAAAGGAAATAGCGCAGTACTTCGTGTTGCATACTGTCTTTGAGACGGTTGGAGAAATAGAGTTTGGTGAGGGTATGTAGCTCTTCTACGGATAGGAAGTCTCTTTTTTCCATCTACTTTCCGGATGGTGATGTATTGGAATGGATTTTTGCGTATGTAGTCGTATCGCATGGCTATATTGACAAAGGTACGGAGTGAACGTAGGCTTTTGCTCACGGTATTTTCGTTGTTGTGCAGGGTATGGAGCATGTAATGGCGGTAGTCGCTTACAAACTTTTCGTTTACGTCGGCAAAGGTGATGGGGGTTTTAAATTTGAGCATTTTGGTGATTTGTGATTTATAACTCCACCATGATTCGGGTCGTAGACGGGATTTGTTGTTGGTGAGGTAGTGCAGGATATAGTCGGTAAAGCTTTCGGCTGTGCATCCGTTGGAGAGCATGTGATCTTTGAATTGTTGTAAGGTGAGCGGGGTGTCTTCGTTGACAAAGTTGTCGAGGATACATTTGAGGGCTTTTTATCAAATGCTTCGAGGATGGTGTTGTGGCGCAGGTGTTGTTTATTTCTCTTTTTCACTCGTTGGTGAGTATCAGACCAGTCTGTGAGGGGGATTTGTACGGTGGTGGCGAGTTCTACTTTCTTTCCATGAAGGAATGCGCGCATGTAGATGGGGTAAATGCCCTCTTTGTTGGGGGTGGATTTCCGGATAAATTTGTAGGTTATTCGTGTTTTCATATTAT
>Ga0192241_10008_pt1 | contig 149059 bp, 139 predicted proteins | sample Koala_Koa27_I3_FD_131239 | JGI IMG/M metagenome (GOLD analysis project Ga0192241, IMG submission 131239) | Enriched cells from koala feces incubated with labeled cellulose particles, San Francisco Zoo, California, United States - Koala_Koa2-7_I3 ... | reverse complement strand
AACTCTTTTTCGGAGCCGCCCCCGCTGTTTTCGCGGTGGAACTTTAATATAACACTACTGGCTCAACTTGTCAAGGGAATTTGTGCCATTTTTTTATACAATTTTTAATTCTTTTTCACAACTACAAAATATGCCCGTTTTTTCATAATTCTTCTATATTTAGTGGTTGGCATAAAAATGGCTGAGTCAAGTCTTCTCCAACTTTTCCCAGCCATTTGTGTTAATTCAATATAATATAGGAACAATTATTTCAATCCATACCCGGTCATTTCACAGAGACCAGCCGCATCCTATATAAATGAATGCTCTATTCATACAGCCCAACCTAAAAAATCCCCCGGACAATACCTCCCAGTATAAGGTTGATCAGATTATACCGGTACAAAAACGTAAGCCAGGTACTGGCATAGACCTGTTCCTCCAACATCTTCCCAACAGGCGTTGCCGAAAACAGGCTGAGCACAAATCCCGCCACCCATAGCAGTACCAGCCCCTGGGCAAATCCCAACAGCGCTCCCGCTATATGGTTCAGTCCGTACAGTATAGGAAGGCGGGCAATAAGATCCAGCCATCGTACCACCATATGGATCAATACAAAGACAGCTATAAATAACAGGATGGAAGCAATTGCATTGATAAGCATATCCGCCAGGTACATACTCACATACTCCGCAAACTGGTCTACGCCCAATATTTTATAAATCTCGCTGTTGTTATTTTCCAGCAGTACATCCTTAACAGACTGAGGCAGATTCAACCGCTCAATGGACATTCTCTGAGCGGAGGGAAGTCCTGTATCTTCCATGGAAGGCTCCTCCCAGCCAGCGATGCTGAGTATGGCATCAGCCGCCCCCTGCCGGATGGATGGGTTATCTTTTATAAAACCTGTCATGTACGGCGTAGCGATCTTCACAATGACAATGGTGAGCACAAGGGCACCCAGGGATACACACTGCTTTAAAAATCCCCTGTAGTGCCCATACAGAACCATGCCTATCAAAAATACTCCTGCCCCCACGGACAGCCAGTTCTCTATTATCATGTCTCAGCTTCTTTCAGTCTCAATTTCAGTTAATTATCAGGCGTTCTATGGCTGCCGCCACACCATCCTCATCATTGGTAAGGGTGATCTCATCCGCTGCGGCTTTTACAGCCTCAAGGCCGTTCCCCATGGCAACTCCCACTCCGGCTGCCTCGATCATGGAGATATCGTTCTCCCCATCGCCAAAAGCCATGGTCGCTTTTCTATCTATGGACAGGTAGTCCGCTAACCACATAAGGGCATTTCCCTTTGTTGCCCCATGGGCATTGATCTCCAGGTTATTATAGAGAGAAGAGCTGATGACAATTCCTTCCACAGATCCAAGATCCTCTCTCAGGGTCTTTCTTTCTTCCAGATCTCCCAGATAGATGTTCACCTTCTCTGCATCACTGCCGCATTCTTTTACATAGCGGATCACATTGGGCACAACATCCCTGGTGGCCCTGACCATTTTCTGAATGGTGGGTGAAACTCCATAATTTTCCATGTGGTCAATGAACTCAGGCTGGGTAATTCCTCTGCCGTTAATATAAGGATCATACATGGCATTGTACTTATCTGCAATACTCAGAATCTCCAGCGTCTTTTCATTAGTCAGGGTACGGCGGAGCAGGCACCTGGCATTTTCCAGGTCCGCCACCGTACCACCATTGGCGGTAATGGCATAATTTACACCGGGAAGCATACGTATCTCCTCCATAATGCCATCCACTGCCCTTCCAGTTGTTGGCACGATCTGAATTCCCATACGGGCACATTTGATCAGTGCCTCCTTATTACGGGGGGACAGACGTTTCCGGCTGTCCAGCAGGGTCCCATCTAAATCAAGTGCTATCAAACCTATGGATTTCATATAAAATGCTCCTCTTTTAATATAAGAAGACCATCTTTGTCATACTTGGATGAAAAGATTCCCGTTATTCGCTTAAAGAACGAAGGATTCTCTGCCTTGTCGGCAGCTTCCTCAATCAGGTCTTCTGCACTTTCCTTGGTAAGGGCGATTCCGTCCTCCTCCATGATTTCGATCCTCTCATAGAGGGCCAGCATGCTTTTGCCGGATATACTGCAGTCAATGTCACTGGCATACTCGCATGCATATTTGGCGAATTCGTCAATGTCCATCTCCTCTTCTTCCATTTCATCCATCGGCAGTTCTTCATTGTCTGTAAATTCCGGCTCAACCAACTTCTTTACAGGTGCAGGTGTAACAGGAACTTCTTTCCTGGCCGGTTTTTTTGCCGGTTCCACGGCCTTCATTACCGGCTGTTTCTTTTCTTCTCTTGCCGGAACCTGCTCTTTTATAGTCTGGGCAACAGGCTGCATCTCCTCCTGCGCCGGACGTTTTAACGGTTCCTGAGGCATGGCCCGCACCGGCTCTTCCTTCTTTTCCTTTGGCATCTCCTGCCTGTGGACCTGGACCTGCCTTACCGGTCGTTTATCTTCTTTGGGCGCTTCATACTCATTTTCCTTTGGGGGCCGGCTTTTCCCAATGTATTCAAAGCGTTTTGCCAGACCCGGATACACTCTGTGAAGGGCGGCCAGACGTTCTGCAGTGTCGATCAGCACCACATTCATGCCGGTCTCATCCCTTGCCATAAGCTGGTTTAATTCCTGAAGTATGGCCTCAGTCATATCCCCCGCCTGTTCGATCATAAGATCCTTTCCGGTCAGTTTGTCAGATAAGTTGAAGACACCCTTGCTGTTAAGCCGCTCTCCTGTTATCTTAGCTGCCTGGTTCTTCGCACCTGTCTCCCTGTGGATCTCCTTTAATGCTTCAATGGCCTTCTCAAGCCCCTGCTGAGGCGTCTCAGCTTCTATCATAAGATGTCTGGCCTCGCGGACTGCTCCCTTTTTTATATCACGGATATCTGAAAGTACGCGGGTCTGAGCAGCCTCTACCTCCTGCTTAAAACCGCTGCCGGAGATTCTGGACATTTCCATGGCCAGGTTGGCCTGAACCTCTGCTTCATGAATACGGGCCTTCAGGGCTTCATCCGACATCCACTGATCGCCTGCAGACTCCTTCTGTCCTGCGCCGGACTCCTGTAAACGCTCCTCAAAGGACTCCTCTGCCGCCCCATCTCCATATGGTTTTTCCGACATTTCCTCTGTTGCCGCCATCTCTTCCTCCCCATCTTCCGGTTCTATAGTAACCTGAGTGCGGGGCGGATCCTCCTCCATAAGGCGGTCATCGGCATACTGGGAATATCCGTCACGGGAATATTCGGAGTATTCTTGGGAATACCGCCCATGACCATAGCCGGATCCCGGGGCATATGCTGATTCTTCGGTATATTCCGGCTCCTCTGCATATTCCTGTTCTTCTGCGTATTCTTGTTCCTCTACGTATTCCGGTTCTTCTGCGTATTCCGGTTCTTCGGTATATACCGACTCTTCCCCATATCCGCCTCCCGAGCCAAATTCTCCCTCATGGCCATTGTCATAGCTGCCTTGACGGGAATTTTCTGTTGCACGTGGGTACTCAGACTCCTGGGCATAGCCTGGTTCCTGGAGATAATCGGATTCACGGACATAGCCCGGTTCCTGGGCATAATCGGATTCCTGGCCGTAGTCCGTATCCCGGCCGTAGTCTGATCCCTGATCATAATCGGATTCCCCGGCATAACCTGACTCCTGAGCATAATCCCCTTCCTCTTCATAGCCGGGTTCCCTGGTCACTGCTGCCTCCCTTGCATAGGAGGCAGACTGAGCCCCATAATGATCCCTGCGGGAACCGGCTGCCGGCGTGTCACTGTATTCCTCCACAGGGGCACCCATCCGGTATTCTTTTTCCACTGCCCGGAGTTTTGCCTCATACTTGTCCCTGTTTTCCACCAAATCCATCTGGTATTTGGTAAGAGGGGCAAACTGTATCTTAAGTTCCATTGCCTTTTCCACATATTTACCCAGGCCAAACATAAGCATGATCTTGTCACAGGCCATGATACAAAGCTCTCCCATGCCGGCCTCAGCATACAGTTCAGCCAGCTCGTACAGCCATTTTTCATCTAATTCAATGTTGCAGTACTGTTCCAGGGTGTGGATCAGCTGCTCCACAGGAGCGCCTTTGGCTCCCAATATCATATACCTCAGGATATACTGCCTGGGATCATCAGGCGCCAGGTCGCAGAATTCCCTGTAATAGTCTTCCGCTTCACCGGTGCTGCCCTCTTTTATGGCCAGCTCCGCCAGTTTAAACAGCAGGCGCTTGCCAATGGGCGCACGCTCAAATGCAAGCAGCAGGATATCCTTGGCTTCCTGGTACTCCTGATTCTTCTCATATATGGTTGCCACCATGGACAGGATATTGACATTGCGCACCCTCCGCCAGTCAATGGTATCCGCAATTTTCATGGCTGTCTCATAGTCGCCTTTGTTTACCATCTTCTTAATCTGCTCAACTTTAATGTTAAACTCGTATTTATCCATCTTTTGCATCTCCCTATTGCCCCGGTATGGAATTACCTGTCTGTCAGTCTGTACTATATCTCTGTTCTGCCTTCCAATGCCCGAAGAAGCGTTACTTCATCTATGTATTCCAGGTCGCCGCCAACCGGTACACCGCTGGCGATCCTGGTAACCTTAATCCCGGTAGGCTTGATCAGCTTGCTGATGTACATGGCTGTGGTCTCACCTTCCAGGCTGGAATTGGTTGCAATGATGACTTCCTCCACCTCAGACTGAAGGCGCTGCATCAATTCCTTAAGTTTAATGTCATTCGGGCCAATTCCCAGCATAGGGGAGATGGCGCCGTGAAGTACGTGGTATACACCTTCATACTTGCCGGTTTTTTCATAGGCAGCCAGATCCCTGGTATTCTCAACCACCATAATGGTTTTATGGTTTCTCTTATCGCTGCTGCAGATCGGACAAAGCTCCTTGTCTGTAAGGGTAAAGCACTCTTTGCAGTAGCGCACATTATTCCTGGCTCCTGTCATGGCTCCCGCCAGCTCCTCCACCTGCTCCTTCGGCATATTAATGATGTGAAATGCCAGGCGCTGGGCTGATTTGGCGCCAACTCCCGGAAGTTTTGACAGCTCTTCTATTAACTTGGTAATCTGACTGCTGTAATAATCCATTAGAAAGGAAGACCTCCACCCAATGCTCCGCCAAGTCCGCCTGTAAGCTTGGACATGGCTTCGCTGCTCTCTGCCTCCATCTGACGAAACGCTTCATTGGTTGCCGCCACGATCAAATCCTCCAGCATCTCAATATCATCCGGGTCCACTACTTCCTCGGATAATTTTACGGATACGACCTCTTTCTTACCTGACACTGTAACACTCACTGCCCCGCCACCGGATGCAGCCGTGTATTCCTTGGTCTCCAATTCCTTGGTTGCTTCTTCCATCTGGCGCTGCATACGCTGTGCCTGCTTCATAAGATTGTTCATATTGCCAGGCATTCCGCCTGGAAATCCGCCACGTTTTGCCATGGTGTGTTCCTCCTGTTATCTTCCTTTTTATTATATTCTTCTGATATAACTTCTAATCTTCATATGTAATATCCATATGAATCTTATCTTCCAATTCTTCCTCAGTAACATAGATCGTGTTCAGCCGTTCACCTCTGCCCGCCAGACGGGTCTTGAAGTAAATGGATTTGCCGTAATTGGTCTCAACGTACCGTTCCAGTTCACCGATGACCGTTGGACGTTTGCCCATATCATAGTTCATGGGATCCATAAACACTATGGTAAGGCATCCTTCGCCTCCGGGTTCCACCAGGGTATCCCTGAGATAGGACTTTGCTCCTCCGCCCATGCTGCGGACAATTCTGGCCCATTCATTGCGGACCAGCTTCAGATCCTCCAGCTGTGCCTTTGGAAGACTTACCCGCTCTGCCGGTATTTCCGGCTCTGCGGAAGCTGCCGCAGGACGGGCCGCCTGTCCGGCAGTTCCCGCAGCAGCGTATGCCGGAGCTGCTGCCTGTATGGTCATTCGTCCTGCCTCCAGGTCCTCCATCAGCATCTCCAGATCGCCCAGGCGCTGAAGGATGGAATCCAGATTAGGTTCCATGGCCGGACGGGTAAGTTTTATCAGCGCAACCTCTACCAGAACCCGCTTCTGCGTGGCATAGCGCAGTTGGTTGGACAACTCTGAAAATACCCGGATATAACGCATCAGGGTTGGTCCATCCGCCTTTTCCCCGTCTGCCTTCAGCTGTTTTAAATTCTCCTCCGACATGTCCAGCAGACCTTCTGCATCATCTGCGCTTTGGATGAGAAGGAGATTTCTCATATACCATATAAAATCAGTTACAAACTGTCCCAATTCCCGCCCCTGAATCACGATTTCCTCCAGGGCACAGATGCAGTCTTTTGTCCTTCCATCCACAACGGCTCCAAACATCTGGCTGAACACGCCGGCATCCACTGCCCCCAGAACTTCCAGAGCGTTGTCATAGGTCAGCACCTTGCCGTAATGAAACGCCACACACTGGTCCAGAAGACTCAGGCCGTCACGCAGGGATCCATCCGCCGCCTTGGCAATATACATCAAGGCCTTGTCTTCCACCTCAATCTGTTCTGCCTGGGTCAGTTCCCTCAGCCGGTCCGCTATGGTATCCAGGGAAATGCGTTTAAAATCATAACGCTGGCACCGTGAAAGGATCGTGATGGGGATCTTGTGCACCTCGGTTGTGGCCAGTATAAATATTACATAGGAGGGCGGTTCCTCCAATGTCTTAAGCAACGCGTTGAAGGCACCGATCGACAGCATGTGCACCTCATCAATGATATAGACCCTGTACCGTCCCTCGGTGGGAGGATACTGAACCTGGTCCCGGATATCACGGATGTTCTCCACACCATTGTTGGAGGCAGCGTCAATCTCCACCACATTCATGGATGAACCTGTCTGAATGGCCTTACATGTGGGACATTCATTACATGGACTTCCATCCACCGGGTGTTCACAGTTTACGGCTCTTGCAAATATCTTGGCAATACTGGTCTTGCCCGTACCTCTTGTCCCGCAGAACAGGTAGGCGTGGCCGATGCGCTCCGACGTTATTTGGTTTTTCAGGGTCTGCACAATGGGGTCCTGTCCCTTTACATCTTCAAACGAAACAGGACGCCACTTGCGGTATAACGCCGTATATGACATTTTAGTTACTCCTTGTTATTTATATCATTCATCACCAAAGCTGATTCCCACCATCTTGGCTTCCCGGATCATGGAACATTCCGGATCCACTGTCTTTAACTTTCCGGCTACCTCGGACAGCGGTACTTTGGTTATCTCATTGTTTTTAACAGCTACCATGTAGCCGTATTCTTTATCTGCAATCAGCCTGGCCGCAGCGGCTCCCAGCCTTGTGGCCAGAACGCGGTCATAAGAGCAGGGCTCTCCGCCCCTCTGCATGTGTCCCGGTACCGTCACCCTCACCTCGCTGCCTGTAACTTCCTGGATCCTGGCACCGATCTCATATGCCACTGACGGATATACCATGCCGCTTTTTTTCTTTTCCTTTAATTCCTTCTTGGTCATGACCGAGTCTTCCTTGGAAATGGCTCCCTCAGCCACTGCAAGGATGGAGAAACGCTTGCCTGCTTTGGAGCGCTTCATCAGAGCATCACACACCGTATTGATATCGTATGGAATCTCCGGCAATAAAATGATGTCTGCGCCGCCTGCAAGTCCTGCATACAATGTGAGCCATCCCACTTTATGCCCCATAACCTCCACAATAAACACACGTCCATGGGACGCGGCAGTGGTGTGTATACAGTCGATTGCATTGGTCGCAACATCCACAGCGCTCTGGAATCCAAAGGTCATATCCGTTCCCCAGAGGTCATTGTCAATGGTTTTAGGCAGGGATACCACATTAAGGCCTTCCTGGCTCAGCAGGTTGGCTGTCTTCTGGCTTCCATTGCCGCCAAGTACCACCAGGCAATCCAGTTTCAGCTTTTTATAGGTATGTTTCATGGATTCCACTTTATCCAAACCATTTTCATCGGGAATGCGCATTTGCTTGAACGGCTGACGTGAGGTTCCAAGAATCGTTCCACCCTGGGTCAAAATACCTGAAAAGTCTGAAGATTTCATAATTTGATAGTCTGCATACATCAGTCCCTTGTATCCGTCTTCAAATCCAATGATCTCCACATCATCAAATAAGTTGTATAAGGATTTTGCTACGCCTCTCATGGTAGCATTCAGTGCTTGGCAATCTCCCCCGCTGGTCAGCATTCCTATTCTTCTCATACTGCACTTCCTCCATATCAGACTTTTTCCTACTTGTCAATGGTTCTATTATACCCATTTTGTAATTATAACGCAAAGGGTATCTATGGGCAAGTATAAATATTCCTACGATTTTCTTGAGTTTATTTCATAAATGATCTTATTTTTTTTAAAATAAATGGGATATAAATCTGCCGGCAACAATTGTCATCTCCAGATTTATATCCCATTTTTAAATTCCACGCACCTTGCTTTGTGCAATCGCCACGGACGTTACTCATGCAGTTAACTCGGTCCAGGCTGCCTCACGGCACACGGGAGGTTCCGCTTAGTGCTGCTGCATTCCTGCCCTGACACGGTTCACAGATTCCCGTTGCGTAAGACCCAAACGTCAACGCCACTTACACAAGGCAGCTCCGCAACGGGTTGCCCGAGGCAAGGTATCACCCCTGCTGGAGCGGATTGCAGGTACAGGGCACCGCTATCTCCCCGGCTGCGTGGAAACTTTATGACTTGGTTGGGTGTTACACGCTGATTCTACACACTGCGTGTAACCGCTTGTTAAGTATAACTTGCGGGCGTGGTTTTGTCAAGGGGCGCTTGTTTGCCCGCCCTTGCATGCTTTTACTGTTCGCAGGAATGGCGGGAATATGATGTTGCAATGTAAACCAGATCATCTCTCCGGTCTGAAACCACTTCTTTACAGGAACCGCAGGCTGTATTCCGTATCTCCTCGCAAACTCCCGTACCCTGTCATGAAACACCAGCTGCAAATATGACAATATCCTCCACATTGTAAACTGTCCACACCATTTCTACTGCAGCATTTCCCAGCCCTATGATTTCTATTTTTAGCTTATTGCTCCTCAAATATAAATATGCATTTTTAATTTTCAATAATTCTATTTCCTAAGTTTCCTAAAAAAATCCTTCAAGAGCGTGGAACATTCTTCTTCCAAAATCCCAATCTCCGTGTCTACCTGGTGGTTAAACCCAGTCTCGTGGAGCATGTCAAGGACAGAACCCGCGCACCCGGCCTTGGGATTCATACAGCCTATTACTACCCTTGGGATACGGGCCTGCACAATTGCGCCGGCACACATGGGACAGGGCTCAAGGGTAACGTACATGGTACAGTCCTCAAGGCGCCAGTCACCCATCTGTTTACATGCCTTTCTAATGGAGGTTATCTCGGCATGGGACAAGACACTTTTGTCCGCATTACGCCGGTTATATCCTCTGGCTATAATCTTTCCCTCGCGGACTATGACGCATCCGATCGGCACATCCCCCAAATTTCCTGCCCTGTGCGCCTGCCTTATGGCCTCTTTCATAAACTTTTCATCCGCCTCACGCCTCTGTCTGTTCCCTTCCTCCTCAGCCATGGATGCAAGACGTTTTTGCTCCATCCTCTTTTCCCATTTTCTTCGCCTGGTCTCCTCCCCCTTCTGCTTCTGGGTCAGGGCATCCGATCCGGGATCCATGGGGCAGTCCGGCATTGTATTCCGGCATACTTCCGTCTGCGTATTTTTCTGTATGGCCATTTGCATGTCCTTCTGTGTATCTCTTTGTATATCCTGTGCGGTTTCCCGGATAATAACTGCGGCTCCCTCAGGCCTACTTCCTGGAGTTCTGGTCTTCATATAATTGCTTCCTCTTTTTTTTACACTCTGGTTGTGCTATACTTTTCTCATTATATATAATAAATCAAAAATTGAAAAGGCACAGGTTGAATGAATCATGAAAATAAGCGGACTGCAAAAAACCACATTGCTGGATTTTCCCGGACATGTGGCTTGTACCATATTTACAGGGGGATGTAATTTCCGCTGCCCCTTCTGCCATAACAGCGACTTGCTGGATAACGGGGCGGATGACGATTATACAGAGGAAGAGGTTTTTGAATTTTTACATAAACGCAAGGGGGTATTGGAAGGTGTCTGTATCACCGGCGGGGAGCCTACCCTGCAGCCGGACCTGGAAGATTTTATCAGAAAAGTCCGCGAATTGGGTCTGGCCGTGAAGCTGGACACCAACGGATATAAACCGGAACTGCTGAAAGATTTATGCCAAAAGGGTCTTTTAGATTATGTTGCCATGGATATCAAGGCTTCCCGGGACCATTACGGGGAGGTCGCAGGTGCGCCCGGACTTAATATGGAATTAGTTGACGAGAGTATCGCTTTTCTTCTGTCCGGCAATACTCCATACGAGTTCAGGACAACCGTGGTCCGCGGCCTTCACACAGCGGAAGATTTCCGCAAGATCGGGCCGTGGATCAAAGGGTGTCCCGGGTACTACCTGCAGTGCTTTACTGAATCCGGCCAGGTTCTTGTTCCTGGCATATATTCTGACTTTACAAAAGAAGAAATGCTTGGCTTTGCGGATTTGGTCCGTCCCTATGTGGGCCAGGTATCCCTGCGCGGGATTGACTATTAGCGCGTGTTTGAACATTGCTTTCTGACATCTGTGCGTCACTCTTTGCGTGAGACTCAGCTCCATTGGGGAAGGCGCAGCGGACTATGCCGGCTGAAGCGGGGCCAAATGGAGCGGGACCAAATCCGTGCAACATGGAGCGCGGCTTTATCCTAATGATACCTCTGTCGGATTCCTTAGGGCAGATGGCGGGAATGAATTTTCAAACACACATTAGTCCTGATTCTGCATTCTCACATCCGTATACCAGTAGCCAAAGCGGCCGTCCTGTGACGGCTGTTTTTTTGACAGCACGAAGTGGGGGAACCCAAACATGGATGCCATATATTTTTCATTGCTGTAATAATGGCCGGGCACGCCCAGGATATACCGTGTACGGCCCTGGGATTCATCTCCAATGCGGGCCAGTATCAGGTAACGGTAATTGTAATAACCGTGGAGCAGGAAGCTGTTATTGCCATAATTCCAGTTTTCCCTGGGCAAAAGCCCGATATCCTGGGGCTTGATGGTGAGGATTTCGCATCCATTCATACTGTCAAATGCCTGTATTTTAGGATACCGCTTGCGGAAATCTTCCCATAGCTGGCGCGGTCCAAGGTTCTCCTGCTCTTCCTGTTCCAGACGCTCCAGTTCCTGTGGATTTCCTAACAGCATTTCCTCCCTGGCGGAGTCGATCACAAGTGGCTTTTCCTCCGTCACATCCCCCTCTGATGAGACGGGATCTGTCTTTGGAGCTGGTCTGGGACGGGTAAACGCTCTGTTGTGGGCAGCCGGACGGGATCTCATGTCCGTCTGGGCCTGGGCAGATGGCTGAGTCTGGGCAGGCTGCCGGGTCTGATCAGCTGGCTGAGCCTGCGAAGACGGACGGGTCTGGTCAGGCTGCCGGGTCTGATCAGTTGGCTGAGCCTGTAAAGACGGACGGGTCTGGTCAGACTGCCGGGTCTGATCGGCCGGCTGCGGCTGGATAAGCCGCTGGGTCTGATCAGTCGGCTGCGCGGTCGGCTGTGCCTGGACAGATGTGTCTGTACGCATACCCATTCCAGGGAATCCGCCTCTCTGATACCTTGGATTATTCCTGTAGGGCATAGGCCTTCTGGGCTGCGGGTTTGCTGCCGCCGGGATATCTGTCCCGGGTACAGTATCCAGACCGGAGGGCATATTGATATGATCCGGCATATTTGTGCCGGCTGGTGTATTTGCGCCGGCCGGTATGTCGGTTCCATTGGGCATATTGGCACGGGGATAACGGTTCAATCCATTCCGCATCTCTCTTTGCTGCCGCATGATGGCATCTGGTAAGACAACAGGATGGGGACGGTTTCCCATAAAAGGCGAATTTGAATCAGGGCCAAACTGGCGGACCGGCTGTCTCCCCATATCCGGCATCGTCTTCCCATCAGGATACTCCTCTGATTCTGCGCATTCCCCATTGTCTGTATCTGCACGCAATGCCTCTGTGGAATGCAGCATGGCCTGGGAATTATTTGTACGGTTCATCTGGTTTTCATACTCTGACCGCGGATGATCTTCCTGTTGGGAACCACACCGGCATGGGGCGGATTCTTCCGGCTGCATCTCGTATTCAGATGTCTGTTCTGACCCGGGCTGCATTTCATATTCCGGCTGCATTTCCGGCTCCGGCCCCATCCTATATCCAGGTTGCGCCTCTGCCGCCGGCTGTTCCCCGTACTCACACGGCATTTCTGGCCCCGGCTGCATCCCATATTCCGGCTGCATCTCCCCTTCCGGCTGCATACCGTAGTCGGACATCATCTGATTCCCATTCCATTCTCCGTCCTGAGGGCAGGCTGGTCCACCGGCCTCCGGCTGCATTTCCTCCGGCTGCATGTTTTCAGCCTGCCATGAATCTCCAGACTGATATTCTGCGTCCATCTGCCCTGAACCCTCTGGCTGATATTCTATCTCCGTGTGCTCTGAATCCCCGGACACATATTCCATATCCGGCCGCCCATTCATTTCACCGGCTAAGGTTGCATCTGTGCCTGTTCCTGTTCCTGTTCCTGTTCCTGCGGATGCTTCTGCGCTTGGCTGGGCACTGTTTTCCAAACAAGCATCCAGCTCCGGCTGAGCCGCATTTTCCCGGGTTTTGCTCTCAGACGCTGCTTCTCCCCAGACAGGCAGGGTTCCCCTATCAGAAACCGGTTCCCCATCAGGCAGTCTTGTTCCGTTAGCAGCATTTTCTCCCTGAACCTTTACGGTTTCCTGGTCCATGTCCTGAAGGGGGACAGTATTTGGCAGAGCCGGTTCGCCTGAGGATGACAGTACCTTGTCATTGATCTCCTTTTCCAGCTCCTCCACTTTTTTATGTATCTGCGTCTCAGAATTCCCCAGTTTTCCTGATGTTACATCAGCCAGCTCCACCTCAGCGGCATGGGCTACGGCATCCTCCCATATGGTAGTGTACGCCCGCCACGAGTCATTCTTTTCGTGGATGGTCAGCCCGTAGCACTGGTCCAGGCTGCATCCCGAATCCGCGGCATTTTCCACTGAGACCACGGCACGGAATTCCCCTGAACCGCCCCTGATAAAAATACTTCCCAGCGGGATCTCCCTGCCTGAAGCCAGCAGATATACACTCAGGTCACTGCTTCCCACGTAGACCTTTTTTACATTTACGCTGAGCTTGCACTGTCCGTTCCGTGACTCAAGTTTGGCAAATCCTATATTTTTGCCTTTGACATCGCCTTCGTAGGCATAGATATAAGATATCAATCTTCGATAATTGGTCATATTTTCACTCCTCGCACCCATAGTCTGCAGCTGCCCTGAACACGGCCTATCTGCTTTTATAAATATTTTATGCAATTACCCCTTGAAAGTATGTTAGGAAAATGTTATCCTATGTTTAAAGTTTTATAAAAATTTTTTTCAGAATAGATGGTTCGGCTGTAACGACACATCTGCAACTACTATTAGTGTATGGAAAGGTGGCAATTATTATGAGAATCTACAAAGCAAAGGATTACAATGATTTAAGCCGCAAGGCTGCCAACATTATCTCCGCCCAGGTTATCTTAAAGCCTGACTGCGTGCTGGGACTGGCAACCGGTTCTACCCCTATCGGCACCTATAAGCAGCTGATTGAGTGGTATAACAGAGGCGATCTGGATTTCTCCGAGACAAAGAGCGTGAACCTGGATGAGTACAGGGGTCTGACAAAGGATAATGACCAGAGCTATTACTATTTCATGTACAACAACCTTTTCAAGCACATCAACATCAATATGGACAACACCAATGTTCCGGACGGAACTGAGCCGGACAGCGAGAAGGAATGTGCCCGCTATGAGAAAGTGATCGAAGCTTACGGTGGTATTGATCTGCAGCTGCTGGGCCTGGGGCATAACGGCCATATCGGATTTAATGAACCGGCCGGGGATTTTGCAAAGACCACCCACTGCGTGGATCTGACCGAGAGCACCATCGAGGCCAACAAGCGTTTCTTTGCATCTGTGGATGATGTTCCCAAGCAGGCATACACCATGGGCATTGGAACCATTATGAAGGCAAAGAAGATCCTTCTTGTGGTAAGCGGCGCTGATAAGGCTCAGATCCTTCATGATGTTCTCTGCGGACCGGTTACACCTGATGTTCCGGCTTCTGTCCTTCAGTTACATAATGATGTAATTGTTGTTGCGGATGAGGCTGCCATGGCCAAATTATAAGCATAAAATAAAGGGCTGTCCTTTCTTACAAGGGCTGTCCTTTTTTGTACTTTATCTTGAGATACGGTTCTGATGACGCATCAGGATCAAGGGGTAAGAATCTTTCTCATATGCTTTAGTCTTTTGGAGGCACGGACCATTCCGTCTCCATGGCGGTCCCCTTAATCCCATATGTTTTAACATAATATTTAATCTCAGCCAAAGCTCCGTCAACATCTGGGGGTCTGCTGCGGGAAATGGCAGGAACCGGATGGTTTAAATTTCACCAAAGCTTTTTTTTAAATAATAAGACCGCTCCACGGCACCCTCTGCCATGAAGCGGTCTCATACACCACTTTTATCTATTCAACTGAATCATAATCCGTGCGATAGCTCAGGAAGTCGTTGTCCCCCTGCTTAATGCTGCTGCCCTGGTAATTTCCGCCGTTTACCTTAAGCTTCAGCTTTCCCAGTTCAAAGTTCTCAGTAAAGGTATTGCCGATCTCGGTGAGGAACATCTCATCCGATACGCCCTCGGCGCTCTCCGCCTGATTTAGGTCCAGGGTTCCCACTGAATCCTCTTCTTTGCCCTGGATATCAAAGCTCAGAACCTTGGTACCCTGTGTGAGTACGCCGTATTCTATCAGCTTGTCTACCAAAAGCTGGGCATCCAGCCCCTCTGTGTCAAGGGAATCCATATCCTGTACCAGGCTGTCAGAGTCCCCTCCATGGTATATGGAAACAACTGCTACCGGCATCACATTGGGATCCGGCACCTTATCGCTTGCCCCGCCGGTGGACTGGGGAACGATCTCCTGAGTATCCTTTGCCGCCTGTGTGGTCTGTTTCTTCTGTTTTTCAGTAGTAGGCGTGCAGGCTGCCAGGGATACTGCCATCATCACTGCCATTGCACCTATTAACCATCTTTTCATAAATGTAATTGCCTCCTTTAGTCCTTTTCAAAGCTTCTAAACCAGGAGTTCAGCTTTGTCAGCGCCTTTACAAGGGCTTCCAGTTCTTCTTCCGTCAGTTCTTTCACAACTCCATCTATCATCTGTTCATGAAACTTCTTGTGATGATAGTATGCCTTAACTCCTTTTTCTGATAGGGAAATATATACGACCCTCCGGTCTTCACTACTGCGCTGTCTGACCACATAGCCCTTTTTTACCAAACTGTTCATGGATATGGTCAGTGTACCCACTGTCACAGATAATACTCTGGCAATGCTGGACATGTTTTTAGGCGCGTCAATGCCAATAGCCTCTATCACATGCATATCGTTATTGGTAATATCCTCAAATTCCGAGGTGATAATTGCCTTCTGCTCTATATCATTGACATCGCGGAACAGGCTCACCAAAACTTCATTCAGCGTCTCGTAAGTTCCCACGTTTCTCCCTTTCACTTTCTGCTTCAAAAGCTTCTTACTGATTGTACAGTATTTTAAGTGTTAAAACAACCCCCTAAATCCTTATAAAATTCTTAACAGGTTGTGATTTTTCTGTGTCCTTTGTAATTCAAATACGATTAAATTATGATCTAAAGACAAGACGGGCAAATGTTTCTCCCCTCTCCTCAAAATTCTTGAATATCCCATAGCTGGCGGCGGCCGGCGAAAGCACACAGCTACAGCCCGGCCTTGTTATCTCCCTGGCCCGTCTGACTCCGTCCTCCAGATGCTCAGCCAGGATCAGCCTGGACCTGTTTTCAAAATCAGGGTAATATCTGTATATCTCCTGGTAGATCCTCTTGCCGGTCGCCTCCATCAGGATAATATGCCTCACCTGACACTGGGACAGGTACTCGATCAGCTCCCGGTAATCAATCCCCCGGTCCATTCCTCCGATCAATACCGTATCCGTATCCTTCAGGGTCTTTAACGCCTGGATCGTGGTATCACAGATGGTGGAAATGGAATCGTCATAATATTTGACCCCATCCCGCTCTCCCAAATACTGAAGCCTGTGGGGCAGCGGCTCATAGGTTTTAAGGCCCTGGGTAAACAGTTCCTCATCCATGCCCAGGATCCGGCACACGGCATAGACCACCCCGATATCAAAATAGTTGTGCTGTCCCAGAAGCTTGATCTGGTCCACGGGTATCCTGTAAGACTGGGCATCGTACCTGATCCAGGTCTCGCCTTTTTCTTCTGAAACACATAGCTGGGCATCCGGTGCATCCACCCCGGCCCTAATCAGCCTGGAGGGACAGGTTCCTTCCTGCGGAAGGCACTGTACATTACAGATCAGCATATCCGATCCTGTCTGGTTCTTAAAAATGCGGTGTTTGCTCTCCACGTATTTTTCCATGGTGCCGTAGTGGTCCAGGTGCTCCTCGTGGATATTTACCAGAATCCCAATATGCGGGGACACGGTCATATACTCCAGCTGATGGCAGGACAGTTCAAACACGATCCTGGTATCCTTTGTCACTTCCTCCATGTGGTCCAGGGCAGGTATGCCTATATTGCCCAGGATCATGGTATCCATGCCTGCATTTTTTAATATGTGATACAGCAGTGTGGTAACCGTACTCTTTCCTTTGGTGCCTGTAATTCCTATGATCTGGTCACGGAAAAGCTGGAAAAACACCTCTGTCTGGGAGAGGATCCTGCACTTGTATTCCTCCGCCGGCTTTTCCAGCACAATACCCGGGCTTTTAAACACCACATCATAGTTATCCAGGCATTTCTGGTAATCCGGTCCTGTTATCCACAATCCATCCTCATCCGGCCTGGATGCAGGGGATGACACATCCGCAATATCCAGCTTCTCATAGCCCCGGACCTGTCTGAGAACGTGGTACGTGGACTGTCCTTCCCTTCCAAATCCCAGAAGCAGTACGCGCTTCCCCTGAATCCATGGTTTTATCTTCTCTATCATGTCCATTCTCCTTACGCGGTTACAGGTCCTGATACGCATTGTTCCTTTACCAGGCTGAGCCAGGGTTCAGGCACCAGGTTTTCCCCGTCATAATAGGAGGAATACTGGTCTCCCTCCTCCTTATACCGGTCATACAGGCCGGTCCCTTTATAATAGGAAAGGAGCAGCGGAAGGTCTTCCCCGTCCCTTTCCATCCTGTCAATGGTCATCACAATGGCCGTATTGATCTCCGCCCGGCTGCCCACACACTCAAAGGGCTTCTCCTCCTGAATGCCAACCAGCTGCTCCAGGGTGGTCTTCATGGATCCATCCTCCAACATATCTTTTCCAAATATCTCCCTTACCTCCTGAGAGGATAGGAAGGGTGAAAGGATCAGATATACGAACAGGCACTTGGGGCAGCGGCCACACCAGCTGTCCGTCCTGCTTCCCGCATTGCAGCTCCTGAATATACCATGATACTGCTTCTGCCCTGCAAAATACCTTGCGATCTGGAATTCGCTTAACGGGCGCAGCATACTGAAATAATAGGCGCTGCCCGGCAGATACCTCATCTCATATCTGTGGAAATCCTCTTCAAACTTAAAACTTTTAGAGTACTGGTGGTTTACCGTGCTCCCCTGGACCGTACTCTCATTGGCACTGGATTCATTGGAAAGCGCCACCCAGTCCAGGCCGTACATCCTGGCTGCCAGAATGCTGGAAAATGCCACCAGCGCGGAGAAAGGCGTATGGCCATTGAGATATCCCTGCCTGTTAAGCTCCAGCATACCGGGATCCAGGGTGCGCCTGACACTGATGATGCGATCCTCCTCAAGTCCGGCCGACCGGGTGGTGTGGATGGTGGCTCCTCTGGGATTGATAATGTACCCATAAAGAGGTTCTCCCGCACTGCGCAGAAGTTCCAGGGTCACAGCCGAATCCTTCCCGCCTCCGATGGGAACCAGCACCCCCTTCCTCCGGTGGGACCGGGCCTGTTCCCGGAAATCCCGGGGCAATTCCCCATGAACCTGCGCTGACTTCAGCGATGTCTCTTCCTGCACATTGGATACAATATCCATAAAGGTGTCAGGATCCGCTTCTGTGATCTGATTTACATAAAAGAACTCGCCCAGTCCGTTATAATAAAGGTCCTTCCACCAACTTACCTGATCCTGGTTTAATACACCTGCCTCCACCATCACCTGAGGCGGGCAGGCAATCTTCCAATAACTGATAAGCTCTACCATACCCAGTGAAAACACCATATCCCGTATAAGCCCGTCCTGCGCCCATACAGCAGTATCCCCATTCCTTTTGGGAAATCTCCAGGTGGGTGCAAAGGAGGACAGCCCCTCGATCTCAAACCTGTATGTGATCCTTAACTCACAGCTATCTTCCTCTATATCATATCCTTTGTAAATAAACCGCGGATACTGCCCGCGCAGTCTCTGATACTGTTCCATCTATGGTCCCTTTCCTGAACAACACAAACCCGCTGTACATAATCCCCCTGGCTCTTACCATGCCTATACAGGGCGCATATACAGCGGATTCCCTCTTTTCTATGGCTATTATAGTCAATAACCCTTGATTTTGCAATGTTTTTTTAGCCGGAGACGGCTCCTGCCAGGACCACGCTCACCGCTACCCCGGCCGCGGTGGCTATGAGGCCGCCTGCCAGCGTATATCTGGTCTTTCTGATCCCCACGGAACCGAAATACACACTCATGCAATAGAGGACGGTCTCCGTACTGCTCATAAGAATGGAAGCAATCAGGCCAATACTGGAATCCGTACCGAATTCCTTAAAAATATCCAGCACCAATCCTGTTGCCGCGGAGTTGGAAACCAGGCGCACCAGTATGACAGGTACGATCTGCGGAGGAAGATGGATCAGGGCCGCAGGGGCCATAAGCATTTTCCCAAGGAAATCCAGAAAACCGGATGCCCTCAGCACACCTACGGAAACCATAAGCCCCACCAGGGTGGGCAGTATGCCCGCCACTGTCTTCATGCCGTCTTTTGCACCGTCTATGAAATCGTCCAGCACCGGACGCCCTGACAGCAGTCCGAACCCCACAATGTAAAATATCATCAGCGGCACCATGGCCTCGGACAGGAAAATAATGAACCTCATACAGGTATCTCCGGTTCGCTTCTTTAATATAATGGTATTCCCTGCCGGAAGGTTTCATGACCGTTTCATGACCTGCTATTTTTACAAAAGGGGAATCCAGGCCGGCTCCCAGGATGCCGGGGAGAGGTCCGCGCTGCACACTGCCATCCGGCTGTTTTCCAGGGCAAACTCCTTAAAATAATAATGCCTGTCATCCACGGTCTGGTCCACCTCTATCTCCCTGCCGTCCAGGCGGATCTCAAAGGCATTTAAGGGCAGCCTCATCCCCAGCCCGGTTACCTTCATAAAGCTTTCCTTTAGGACCCATAAGCGGAAAAATGCCTCCCGCCGGGACTCCTCATCCTCTATCTTCTCCAGATAGCGGTACTCCCCTCCATGAAAAAAACGCCGCGCCGTCTTCTCCTTCATGACTCCCACGGTCTCCACATCGATCCCCACCGGACCCACACCGCAGACCCCGGCCGCAAAGTCCCCTGAATGGGTCAGGTTAAAATGGATATCCGGCCGGCCGGTCACGGATGCCTTTCCATTGTCCCCATATTCCAGCTGTGTTTTCACCGGATCAAGGCCGTACTGCTTTAAGATGGCCCCCAGCACAATGCCTGCGCCCAGGGAGCGCAGCCGGTCGCCCTCCATCTTGTGGCTGACGATTTTATTCCGGCGCTCCTTTGACATCTGATCAAACCAGGTCTGGTATATGGATCCGTCTCTCAGTCCATTGATGTTAACTATAAATATATGTTCCATTTTATCGTCACTCCACAAACAGGGGCGTGGAATAATACCTGTCACCGCTGTCCGGAAGCAGGGCCACAATGGTCTTTCCCTCATTCTCCGGCCGCTTGGCGGCCTGGATGGCAGCATATAAGACAGCGCCTGAGGATATGCCTGTGAGCAGCCCCTCTGTGCGCGCCAGCATCTTGGATGTTGCAAAGGGCACATCATTGTCAACTGTGATAATCTCATCATAAATGCCGGTGTCCAGGACCTCAGGCACAAATCCGGCGCCAATGCCTTGGATCTTGTGAGGGCCGGCCGCCTTTCCTGAAAGTACTGCTGAAGCAGCCGGCTCCACTGCAATCACTTTCAGATCCGGATTCTTTCGTTTCAGATAAGTTCCTGTTCCGGTGATGGTGCCGCCTGTGCCCACACTGGCCACAAACAGGTCCACCTTCCCCTGGGTATCTCTCCAGATCTCAGGTCCGGTTGTCTCCATATGGGCCTTGGGATTCACGGGATTCACAAACTGTCCGGGGATAAAGCTGCCCGGAATCTCCTTTGCCAGCTCCTCCGCTTTCTCAATCGCTCCTGTCATACCCAGTTCTCCGGGAGTCAGCACGATCTCCGCCCCGTAGGCTTTCAGGATATTGCGGCGCTCAATGCTCATGGTATCGGGCATAGTCAGTATCATCCTGTACCCCTTTGCCGCTGCAATGGATGCAAGACCGATCCCCGTATTACCGGACGTGGGCTCAATGATCACGGAACCAGGCTTTAAGATTCCCCTCTGCTCCGCATCCTCGATCATGGCCTTTCCCACCCGGTCCTTGACACTGCCCGCCGGGTTCAGATATTCCAGCTTTACAAGCAGGGTTGCCTTCAGCTTTTCCTGCTGTTCAATGTTTACAACCTCCACCAACGGGGTATTGCCTACCAGTTCCATGACACCTTTGTAGATCTTGGACATACATTCCCACCATCCCCTTCGGAGCATTTTTATTACGCTCAGATATATAAGGGCCTTTCTTTTATATTCATACTTAAACGCTAGGTTTAGTAGGATTATATGACCGGACCCTGGTTTTGTCAAGTATTATTCTGGAAGGGCGCCGCAAAATAACCTGACGCACCATGGCTTATAACCTATTGCACCATGGCTCCATTCCCGTCAAAGGTATAAGATACACCGTCAATATCCATGGTGGTGTCATGGATCATACAGCCGTTGGGGTCCAGATAATACCACAGACCGTCCACCTGCACCCACCCTGTCTGTTTTCTGTAATCCTTCATATAATACCACCTGCCGTCCACATGCTTCCATCCGTCAGCCGGTATCATGGCATTGTAGTCGGCAAAAGCCAGCTCTATGGTCACATTTCCGTTGATCCCGTCCACGGACCCCGTATCCGTACACTGCCATATGGTTCGGTTGGGATAGCTGTTAACGGTTCCGTACCTGGCATACCAGATATCATAGGGGATTTGGCTGGTGTCCATGTTTTTTGTCAGCCACTCATTGTTGGCATAGACCACCGGGTGGTAACCTGCGTCCGCAATCGTTTTACAGAACGCATTTACATTGTCCGTGATCTGCTGTCTTGACAGATTATTGTCCAGAAGATGCTGTGATTCCACGTCATAGGCAATAGGATAGGAGATAGGAAAATCCTTTATCACCTTGAGGACAAAATTTGCCTCATCCTCGGCAGTCTGCACATCCAGCGCCTGTGTATAGAAAAACACCCCTGCCTTGACCCCATTGGCCGCTGCCTCCGTCACATTCCTGTCGAAATACGGGTCCTTATCCTTATAATACCCCACGCGGATCATTGCAAAGGAAACTCCGTCCGCAGCCACCTTCTCCCAGTCGATCCCATCTTCCCCATTGGCCCTGTTCTGATACTTTGTCACCGTGATCCCTTTTGCCAGGGCGCCTGCCACGGGCGCTCCGGACGCATCCACGTACTGCCCGTTCTCCAGGCTCCATGCCTGTGCTGCCATGACATTTAAGGGCAGACCCGCTGCCAGTATGCCTGCCAGTACAACTGCCGCTTTGGCAGCTGTCATCCTGCTCCATCTTTTCATCTTTCCACCTCTTTCAGAATAACCAGACCGTAACCACATCCCCCTCTGAGAGAGGGCCGCTGCACCCCGGGACATCAATCATACAGTTGCACCCCGACAGGCTGCCGATCCCGCCGGACGAATGCCCCTTTTCAGGTATTGATACGTATCCGCCTTCTATTCTAGCACGTATGAACCTTCGTGTATTTGAGGATTTCTTAAAGTTTCCTTTCATCTTGGCCCGTACCTTTACGGCCCTCCACCGTATATCCCCCGAAAGGCGCGCAAGAGCAGGAAGGGCCAGAAGTTCAAAGGTTGCCAGACTGGCAAAGGGATTTCCCGATAATGCCAGAAGCACGCTGTCCCCTCTCACCGCTCCCAGCACAGGGCTGCCGGGCTTTGCATCAATCCCCTGAAAAAGCAGGCGGGTACAGACCATCTCTGCCACGCCGGGCATAAAATCCTTTTCCCCCACCGACACCCCGCCTGTTGTGATGACCAGGGAGTATCGGGAGAGCAGCTGGTCCACCCGGTCTGCCAGGACCTGGGGATCATCCGCCGCCGCAGGATATATGTCGGCCCGGATCCCCAGTTCCATCAGACGGGCGGCCAGCATCATGCTGTTGGAATCATAGATCTTCCCCGGCCCCAGGGGAATTCCCGGCGCAGACAGCTCGTCCCCCGTGGACATCACCGCCACCCTGGGCTTTTCATATACCTCTACCCATTCCATTCCCTGTCCTGACATGACCCCGATGTGGGCAAAGGCTATCCTTGTCCCGGCCTCGATGAGGCAATCCCCAGCGGAAATATCCTCCCCTTCATAACAGAGGTTGCTTCCCCGGTCCACACATGCATAAAAACACACCTCCTCATCGCCCTGGTCCGTATCCTCCTGGCGGACGACACAGTCCGCTCCTTCCGGCACCGGGGCGCCTGTCATGATCCGGTCTGCCATACCGGCTGGCAGGGGCCGCACCCGGCCGCTTCCCGCCGGCAGGTACTGGCTCACGGGAAGCTTTACCGGACGCTCTCCGGACGCTCCCCGTATGTCGGAAGCCCTCAGGGCATAGCCGTCAAGAGGGCTTCTGGTAAAGGGCGGCTGGGGGATCCGGGCTTTCACCGGGACTGCCAGAACACGTCCCAGTCCCTGAAGCAGCGAAACCGTCTCCGTCCCCTTCGGATATGGCAGGGACTGCACAATAAGGGATATTGCCTCTTCCACAGGTGTTTCCCCTCTGACATACTGTTTCATCGCCTATCTCCTTTTCGGGCTGCTTTTATATGTGCCCACATTATAGCACACCTTGTTCCGGCTTTGCAAGGCAGCCCTCCGGGAAGGGAGGGGGCACGGGAGGAATAGGATGATACATTCAGTTGTCACGGACTGCGCTTTCTGTCCATCACCTTGCAGAATATCACTGCCACTACTGTGGATAAAAACGTGGCCACAAGCGCCGGCCCCACAATGGCGGTGGGATTCACGCTGCCGTACTGGCTTCTGTAGGCGATCATATTCATAGGGATCAGCTGCAGGGATGAAATGTTTATGATCAGGAATGTGCACATCTCGTTGCTGGCAGTCCCGCCCCCGTACTCTCCCCGATCTTCCTCCACCTTTTTCAGTTCCTCCATGGCCTTGATCCCGGCCGGAGTGGCTGCCCATCCTAATCCCAGTATGTTGGCGATCATGTTGACCGCGATCTGTTTCCTGGCCTCACCCTGGGGGGAAAGGCGGGGAAACAGGAAGGTGAGTAACGGGGACATCCTCCCGGCCAGCTGGTCAACAAGGCCGGAGCGGTGTCCGATCTCCAGAACTCCGGTCCAAAGGGACATGACCCCCAGCATAGTGATGCAAAGGGTCACCGCCTCCTTTGAGGACTGCAGGGCGCCTTCGGTCACTGCCGGAAGCTGGCCGTGGAACGCCCCCCAGAGGATACCGATGATCATCATACCTGCCCAAAGATAATTAAGCATTTTATAAAATACCTGCCTGACACATTTTATTACATTCTATTTCCATCTTTCTATCCATATTCTTCCTAAATTCCAGATCCCAGCCCTTATTCTGCGGTCATTATCCTAAATATCCAAAATCTGTATTTTTTGTAAGAAAGTTTACGTGATCTTACAGCAAATATTACGGTTCATTACGGTTACCTGACATCTATTGACCTTGGAGCGGCTCCATAGTATATTCTAGCCCATGTCAGATATGACGCAGGTGCAGCAGGGTTTTACGGCCAACGGCCAGGCCCTGCGCACCACCCCCTGAATGACCGAAAGGAGAAATGATGATGAGAAAATGTACAAAATGGTTTATTATACCCTGCGCAGCTTTAGGACTTACACTGGGAAGCGCTCTTGTATCCTTTGCAGCCACCGGATGGGCTGAGGAAAACGGAGAGTGGGTCTACTATCGCTCAGATGGAAGCAAGGCAACGGATGTATTTGCAAAATCAGGCAACAACTGGTTCTATCTGGATTCCGATGGCGTTATGGCCAAAAGCCAGCTGGTGGAAAAGGACGACAATTATTACTATGTGAATTCGGCCGGGGCCATGGTCTCCAGCCAGTGGCGCTCCATTGAAAATGAGGATGGGGGCGGGGATGAACCTGACTCCTACTGGTATTATTTCCAGTCCAACGGCAAAGCGGTGAAGAAATCAGGCAGCAGCGACAGTGTAAAATTTGTCACCCTGCCCAATGCCTCGGGACAGGGCAGGTACGCCTTTGACGACCAGGGCCGAATGCTCTTTGGATGGATCGATGAGAACGGAGAAATGCTCACGGATGAGGACGCATGGAAAAGCGGCCTGTACTACTGTTCTGACAACGGCGATGGCCGTATGGCCACGGGATGGAAGTACATCACGGCTGAAAACGATGAGGATACAGAGCGTGAAGGCGATGGATACTGGTTCTACTTTGCAACCAACGGAAAGAAGACAAGGGACACGGATTCCAAAAAGATCAACGGGCGCAAATATCGTTTTGATGAGAACGGCGCGGCCCACTTTGAATGGTACAATGATCCCGGAACCGCTTCCGGCTCCTCTGCCGTAAGCAAGTTCTACAACACAGAGGAACAGTGCTGGATGTCCACCGGATGGTTCAAGGCAATCCCTGATGAGGATGTTGACCCCGAGGGCTATGAGGAAGGCGAGATGCAGTGGTATTACGCGGATTCCAGCGGCGACCTGGTGACTGCCCAGATCAAAAAGATCAACGGCCAGTCCTATGGCTTTGACCAGTACGGAAAAATGCTCCACGGGCTTTACAGGATCGAGTTTGAGGAAAACGGAAAAACCATCCGGTCAGCGGAGGAAATAGAAAGCGTGGACCAGCTTCCGGACGAGGATGAGGAAGGCGTATACGTATACTACTTTGGTGACTCACCCAAGGAGGGCGCTGTAAAGACCGGCACTGCCACCATTGAGATTGACGGGGACAAATATTACTACAGCTTTTCAAAGGCAGGCAGCAAGAAGGGCGCAGGCGTTGACGGCGTTGACGGCGTTGACGGCGACTCCATCTTTATTAAGGGCAGAAGGATCGAGGCCGAGGAAGGCAGCAAATACCAGCCCGTGACCTATAAGGATGAGACTTACCTGGTGAGCACCGCAGGCAAGCTGATGAAGAACAAAAAGAACATCAAGGACTCCGATGACGTGTACTACAAAACCGACAGCAAGGGAAGGATCGTGGACTCCGGAGACGAAAAACTGGATTAAAAAAGTATTAAGAGTATATAAAGATAAGGAATTCCCTTGACTTACCCCGGGGTACATAAGGTATAATATGAAACAGGGCGGCTTCGGAGGCCATATGGCTTCCGAAACCGCCTGTCGTAGTACTACAGTAACTGATATTATTTTATAACCGTTCTGAACAGTTACATTATTTTTAAGAAAGGAAGTTTTATTATGAAGCAGCTGAAGAAGCTGGCTTGCCGTACTGTCCGCGATATCCGGGTAACATTTCCCCCAAGGACTGTGTTAGCCATTGTTCTCGGAACAGCCATTACCACCTTCGGAATCTACAATGTTCACCGACAGGCAGATATTACGGAGGGAGGTATCCTGGGATTGATCCTGTTGTTCAATTTCTGGCTGGGCATGTCATCTTCCATACTGTCCCCCCTATTGGATACCTTAAGCTACGCCCTGGGATTTAAGTACCTGGGAAAGGAATTCCTTAAGACATCCATTTTCGCAACCATTTGTATGGCCGGATTCTTCCGGCTGTGGGAACTATTTCCCCCTGTCCTTCCAAGCCTGGCTGAATATCCGCTGACCGCGGCCCTGGTGGGAGGATGTTTTATCGGAACAGGCTGCGGCCTTGTGGTCCGTCAGGGCGCCTCCTGTGCAGGTGATGATGCCTTGGCCCTGGTTATCTCCAAGATCACCGGCTGCCGCATATCAAGGGCTTATCTGCTTACGGATGTAACGGTACTGGTTTTTTCCTTATCCTATATTCCGGCAAAGCGCATTGTGTATTCCCTGATCACCGTAACTGTGTCCTCCTTTTTAATCGACTTTATCCAAAACTTCGGAGTGGAAAAGGATGATGGAAAAGACAAGAAAGAATACGGTACAGCAGTTTGATCATAAATAAAACCGCCGCCCCAGTCAGCGGATCCGGATCATATCCGGTCCCTGGCTGGGGCGGCGGTTTTTATACGCTGGGTCAGTCTCTTCAGGTCATCACATAATCATCTATATCTGGGACAGGATCCTTCTTGCCGGCATATACACCTCCAGGCAATAGACCGCCCCTTCTTCGGCAAAAAACGAGGTCATGTCATTGGCATACACCAGGCCTTCTGTCTCAATCCCGTGCTTATGACCCCACTGCACCATGCGCTGTATCATCTCAAAGCTGGGAAGGGGCGTGCCAGACTCCAGCACCGTGTACAAGCACAGTTTTTCCTCTGTCATGGGATATCTCCCGGCGTTAAACCCTTCACCCAGGTCCGGCTCCAGCCCTTTGTAGAGAAGAAGCCGGGTTCCCTGTACGGCCAGCCCTCTGCCCGTATAGGTAAGCATATTATAAAAATATGTCATGTCCAGACCTGCAACGGTGGAGGAGAGACGGAACCATTCCTTAAGCCCCTCCTGAAGGTTTTCACAGTTTCCCATAATATAGGCGGACGGAAACTTCCTCAGGGAATACCGGTTTAGGCATTCCTCGATACGTGTCATGTCCTTTTCCACCAATTTCAGCCTGGTGATGATCTGCTGGTGCATCCGAACATTGCGCTCCTCCTCGGCCATCCGCTCCCGCAAATGGCTTCTTCTGGATTCCATGGAGCGCCTGCCGCTCATAAGCCCCTCGATTTCTTCCAGGCTGGTATTCATCTTTCTCTGGTACAGGATATACATCAGCTTATATATGTCCTCTTCCGAGTAATATCTGTATCCGTTATCCTTTTTTCTGGCATTGATAACACCCTTCTTTTCATAGAAGCGCAGGGCATCTCTGCTAAGGCCCACCATCTGAGCCACATCTCCGATCAGATATTCCGTCTTCTTTTTGACTTGCGCGCCTTCTATCATTTTTACTTCCATTATTACCACCCTTTGCGTCTTTCATATTCCCCCTACTAGATTAAAATATTCCAGTCCAATGGTCAATGGGTTGAAGGAAAGTGCAAGAGAACCGTAATAAAAATGACAGATTCATTTCCGCTGTTCAGCGGGTATTATTCAAGTGAATTGTGGATAATGTGGATAACTTGGGGATAACTTTGTGAATAGCTTGGGGATACTGCGTGGACAACCCTATGGTTCCCCTGCCTGGCCCTCCACCAGGTCTCTCATCACGTTTTCCACCGTATCAATGGTTTCCGCCCTGTAGGCATTGCTGCCGCAGAACAGCAGGGCATGTTCCGTGTCCCCCTCAGCTGCATTTACAAGGGCCATGGTGATACAGTATGGAATGGTCCTGATATCACAGTGCTCCAGACACTGGAAGCAGGATTTGATGGCCGGGCGGTCTCCGTCCTTGATCCGTCTCAGGAAGGAGTTCATAATCGCCCTTCCCGGCATTCCCACCGGGCTCTTGGTAATGACAATATCTTCCTTCTTTGCCTGGATATACGCCTGTTTGTAGGCATCTGAGGCGTCACATTCCTCAGTGGTCACAAACCTGGTGCCCACCTGGACTCCTTCGGCGCCCAGCTCAAACTGGTGCATCACATCCTCATGGGTATAGATACCCCCTGCCGTCACCACAGGAATATGGCGGTTGTATTTGGCCTCATACTCCCTTACCACCTTGATCACTGCCTTTACTTCCTCATCATAGGCATCCCTGTCATAGGTGGCTGGTACATCGGCGGTGTCCGCCCCATATCCGGTAAGCTGGTCCAGGGAAAAGCCCAGATGACCGCCTGCCAGAGGTCCTTCCACCACCACCAGGTCCGGAGCCACATGGCATTTCCTGTCCCACATCTTACAGATGACCATGGCCGACTTGGCGGACGAGACAATGGGGGCCAGTTTGATGCGGCGCTCCGGCATAGGCCGGCCGCTTTGTTCCATCTCAGCATAAGCCGACTCCACGTGTTCCGGAAGGGATACCGGAAGTCCCGCTCCGGAGATAATGATATCAGCCCCTGCCTTCACAGCCTCCTTGACCCACATATCATAATGTTTGGTTGCAACCATGATATTAAAGCCAATGACACCTTGGGGCGCGATCTCCCTTGCCAGCTTCATCTCCCGGCGGATTGCCCTTACATTGGCTTCCACAAAATTAGTAGTAAAATCAGGTTCCCTAAATCCAATCTGGGCTGAGGAAATGATCCCCACACCCCCGGCTTTTGCAACTGCTCCTGCCAGGTTGTGCAGACTGATCCCTACTCCCATTCCCCCCTGAATAACAGGCTTTGGGGCTACTAAATCCCCGATTACCAACGGCTTTAATTCACTCATTACATTCTCCTAAATCTCTGATACCTGTGTTCTGCTAACTCTTCCCCCGACATGGCAAGGTAACTTTCAAAGAACTCTGCCATGGCGCTGTCCATAAACTCGGCAACACGGTAAAGATTATCTGCACAGACAGGCTCTTCCTCTGGTACGATCCTCTCAATCAGCCCCAGTTTCTTAAGATCCTGGGCAGTCACCTTCATGACCTTGGCTGCATCCGGCGCCTTCTTGCTGTCCTTATAAAGGATGGAGGCAAAACCTTCCGGTGAAAGGATGGAATAAATGGCATTTTCCAGCATCCACACCTCATCGGCCACGGCCATTGCAAGCGCTCCGCCGCTTCCCCCCTCTCCAATGACAACAGAGAGGACCGGCACCTTCAGATCCGACATCTCAAACAGGTTCCGGGCAATGGCCTCGCCCTGTCCCCGCTCCTCTGCTTCCAGTCCGCAAAATGCTCCTGGCGTATCCACAAAACAGATAATGGGGCGTCCGAAGGTCTCCGCCTGTTTCATCAGACGCAGCGCTTTCCGGTACCCGTCCGGAGACGGCATGCCGAAATTCCGCTTCAGATTCTCCTTGGTGTTCTTGCCCTTCTGCTGACCGATCACCGTTACAGGCATACCGTGGAACATGGCGATCCCGCCCATGACCGCACCGTCATCGCCAAAATAGCGGTCACCGTGGAATTCTATAAACTCGTCAAATATGGCATTGATATAATCCGCTGCCACTGGACGGTCCGACTTTCTTGAAAGCAGAACTGTATCCCAGGCTGTTTTTCCACTGTCGCCACTGTTTTCCATGGACTTATCCACGCCAACATGGTTCCGGTCCACAGGAATCTGGATATTCATCTTGTGGCTGCGGTGCATGTAGAGGATCTGTCCGATCACCCTCTTCTGGTCCTCCCGCTCCACGATCTTATCAACAAATCCATGGTCTAACAAAAACTCAGAGCGCTGGAACCCTTCGGGAAGCTTCTGTCCAATGGTCTGCTCAATTACCCTTGGCCCGGCAAATCCAATCAGAGCATGAGGCTCTGCCAGGATGATGTCGCCCAGCATGGCAAAGCTGGCAGTCACCCCGCCCGTGGTGGGATCCGTAAGCACGCTGATAAAGAGCTGTCCCGCATCGTGATGCCGCTTTAAGGCAGCCGAAGTCTTGGCCATCTGCATCAGGGACACAATCCCTTCCTGCATCCTGGCTCCGCCTGAACATGCAAAGATGATAACAGGCAGCTTCTCTTTGGTTGCGCGCTCCACCGCATCGGTTATTTTCTCACCCACCACATGGCCCATGCTGCTCATGATAAAGCGTGCGTCACACACACCGATCACAGCCGGATTTCCATCGATCAGGCCTTTTCCGGTAACAATGGCTTCATTCAGCCTGCTCTTTTCCCTGGCTGCCAGAACCTTCTTCTCGTACCCCGGGAACTCCAGGGGATTGGAAAAGGGCATCTCCTTGTTCCACTCCTCAAACGTCCCTTCGTCCACAAGCATCTCAATCCTGCGGTATGCATGGACACGGAAATAGCCGCTGCACTTGGGACATACGTAATAATTATTCTTTACATCCTCCACGTAAATCGGCTGACCGCATTTATTGCACTTGCGCCACAAACCCTCAGGGATCACCGGCTCCTCGCCGGGACCGCCTGTCTGCTTGTATTTCGTATCTATCTTTGTATATGTCTTTTTAAACATATTCCGCAACATAGGCATTTCCTTTCTGATTACGCTCAGATCTTAGAGTTCCTTCATTATTTCACATAGTCCGGGAAGTGCTTTTCAATAAAGCTTGTATCCGTATCCCCTTCCTGGAATGCTTCATTTTCCAGAATCTCATACTGGAAATTAATATTTGTCTCTATGCCTTCAATGACCACCTCGCCCAGGGCGCTGCGCATCTTGGCAATGGCGGACTCCCGGTCTTTATCATATACGATCAGCTTCATCAGCATGGAATCGTAATTGGCCGGAACCTTGTAGTCACTGTAGATATGGGTATCCACCCTGACACCGTTACCGCCCGGTATATGGACATTGGTGATCAGGCCGGGACAGGGCATAAAATTCTTAGACGGATTCTCAGCATTGATACGGCACTCAATGGCATGGCCTGTGATGGTCACATCCTTCTGGCTCACACTTAAGAGCTCACCTGCCGCCACACGGATCTGCTCCTTGATCAGGTCCATGCCTGTGACCATCTCAGTCACAGGATGCTCCACCTGGATCCTGGTGTTCATTTCCATAAAATAAAAATTCCTGTCCTTATCCAGGAGAAATTCAATGGTGCCGGCATTTTCATATCCAACCGCCTTGGCGGCGCGGACAGCGGTCTCCCCCATCCGGCCTCTCAGATCTGCTGAGATGACATCGCAGGGAGCTTCCTCCAGCACCTTCTGATGGCGCCTTTGGATGGAGCAGTCACGCTCTCCCAGATGGACCACATTGCCGTGTTTATCCGCCATGATCTGGAACTCCACATGCCTTGGCTTTTCAATGTATTTCTCAATATACATGGTGTCATCGGAAAACCCCTTAACAGACTCCATCTGGGCCGCGTTAAAAAGCTCTGTGAAATCCTCTGCGCTGCGGGAAATACGCATGCCTTTTCCACCCCCGCCCGAGGATGCCTTGATCATAACCGGGAAGCCGATGTCCTTTGCCATGGCAAGGCCGTCCTCTGCTGCGTGTACCGGCTCTTTGCTGCCAGGCACCACCGGAACCCCCGCCTCCATCATGGTTTTACGGGCTTCCGACTTGTTTCCCATCTTGCTTATGATTTCAGCCGAGGGTCCGATAAAGGTGATGTTGCACTCAGCGCACAGCTTGGCAAACCTGGCATTCTCCGAAAGAAAGCCAAACCCCGGATGAATGGCATCCGCTTTCATGGCCACGGTTGCTGCCAGGATCCTCTCCATGTTCAGATAGCTCTGGCCTGAGACAGCCGGTCCGATACAGATGGCCTCATCTGCCAGCAATGTATGGAGACAGTCCCTGTCCGCCTCAGAATATACCGCCACGGTCCGGATCCCCATCTCACGGCAGGCCCGGATGATGCGCACTGCGATCTCACCTCTATTGGCGATCAAAATCTTATTAAACATCGGTATTCTCCCTCGATTCCCAAACTTTTTAATCTTTACTGTCCAACCATAAAGGTAAGTTCTGCGCTTACAGCCAGCTTGCCGTCCACAGTCGCAGTGGCTTTTCCTATGCCTACAGGACCCTTCTGCTTAATGATCTCGCACTCCAGCTTCACCTTGTCCCCAGGCACCACCTTGCGCTTAAACTTGGCCTTGTCAATGCCGCCAAAGTAAGCCACCTTTCCCTTAAATCCTTCCTGGGACAGGATCGCCACCGCGCCGGTCTGAGCCAGGGCCTCCACCAGCAGCACCCCCGGCATGACCGGTTCCTGGGGAAAATGGCCCTTAAAAAATGACTCGTCATAGGTCACACATTTATATCCAACCGCGCGTACGCCCGGTTCCAGTTCCTCAATACAGTCGATCAAAAGAAACGGATGTCTGTGAGGTATGATCTCCTGGATTTCTTTTACTCCCATTAACATAACTGTTTCCTCCTGATCATTTAATCCTGAACAGCGGCTGGCCGTACTCCACCACTTCCTCGTTGTTTGCAAGGATGGCTTCCACCACGCCGTCATACTCGCTTTCAATTTCGTTCATCAGCTTCATGGCCTCTATAATACCAAGAACCTGGCCTTTCTTCACCGTATCGCCCACTTTTACAAACGCGTCCGCATCCGGTGAGGAGGAGGCATAAAAGGTTCCCACAAGAGGAGAAGTGATCACCTTATCAGAGCCGATGTCCACCCCAGCCGCCAGGGCGGGCGCTTCCTGAGCCGGCACCGGGCAAACGCCGGTTCCTGCTGCCATTGCCGTGTTGATCATCTGGACTGACGCCTGATCCATGGAGGGAGCAGAAACCGTAAGGATCTGCGGCTGTTCCTTCTTACATTTCAGGGAAAGCTTCATATTGCCTTCTTCCAGCTCAAAGCTGGTCAGCTTATTCTCAGACACCGCCTGGATCAGCTGAATGATTTCATCTATATTCATAGCATTTCTCCTCCTATTATTCGCTGAATTTCCTGACGATCAGGCTGGCATTGTGTCCGCCAAAGCCCAGGGAATTGCTGATGGCAACATCCACATCCATGGCAACGCCGTCTCCCGCCGTATAATCCAGATCGCACCCTTCTCCCGGTTTTTCCAGGCCAACGGTTGCATGTACGTATCCGTCCTCGATGGACTTGACGCAGGTAATGAATTCCACGCCGCCTGCTGCGCCCAGAAGATGGCCCACCATGGATTTTGTGGAGTTTATCTTTACTTTTCCGGCATGGTCTCCCAGTGCCAGCTTGATAGCCTTTGTCTCAAACAGGTCATTGTGATGAGTGCTGGTTCCATGGGCGTTGACATAGTCAATATCTTCAGGCTGAATTCCTGCGTCCTTAATGGCATTCTCCATGGCGCGGGCCGCACCGCTTCCGTCCTCTGCCGGGGAGGTGATGTGGTATGCGTCACAGGTTGCACCGTAACCCACTACCTCGGCCAGGATATTGGCCCCCCGGGCCTTTGCGTGGTCTAAGGATTCCAGAACCACAACACCTGCGCCCTCGCCCATAACAAAACCGTTGCGGTCCTCGTCAAACGGGATGGACGCGCGCTTTGGATCATCCGTTGTATTGAGAGCGGTCAGAGAGGTGAATCCGGCAATACCAATGGGGGTAATGCTGGCCTCGGCGCCGCCTGCCACCATCACATCGGCCTCGCCGTACTGGATGGAGCGGAATGCCTCGCCGATGGAATGGGTGCCTGTGGCACAGGCTGTGACCACGTTAAAGCACTTTCCCTTTAATCCAAACTGGATGGCAACATTGCCGGCCGCCATATTGCTGATCATAAGAGGCACCAGAAGAGGGTTCACACGGCTGGGTCCCTTTTCCAGCAGCTTCTGTACATCCTTTTCCATGGCCTGGAGGGATCCGATCCCGGAACCCACACACACGCCCACGCGGTATGGATCTTCCTTTTCCATATCAATTCCGGAATGCTCCAGGGCTTCCTTGGAAGCGGCCACCGCAAACTGGGAAAATGCCTCCATACGGCGCGCGGCCTTGGCGTCCATGTAATCCTTGGCATTAAATCCCTTTACTTCAGCCGCCAGCTTACATTTATAATCGGTTGTGTCAAAATATGTGATAGGGGCAATTCCCACGGTCTTATCCTTCAGTCCCTGCCAAAAACTTTCCACGTCATTGCCAATGGGGGTAATGGCGCCCATACCGGTAACTACTACTCTTGTTTTCATACGCTCACACTCCTGTTCTGCTCTACATTGCCATGCCGCCGTCTACACAGAGAACCTGGCCGGTTATATACTTTGCCTCATCGGAAGCCAGGAATGCTACTGCATTAGCAATATCCTGTGTCTCCCCAAATTTCTTCATGGGGATCTTCTCAGTGGCTGCTTCCTTTACACTGTCACTTAACACATCCGTCATCTCGGTGACGATAAAACCGGGAGCCACGGCATTCACCGTGATTCCCCTGCTTGCAAGCTCCCTTGCAGCGGATTTGGTGATGCCGATCACCCCTGCCTTGGCCGCACAGTAATTGGCCTGGCCCGCGTTGCCCAGAACACCGGAAACAGAAGACATATTGATGATCCTTCCGGACTTCTGTTTTAACATCTGGCGGGCAATATGCTTGATGCAGTTGAACACACCCTTTAAATTGGTGTTGACGACCGCGTCAAAATCCTCCTCGGACATCTTCATCAGCAGGTTATCCCTGGTGATCCCGGCGTTGTTTACCAGGATATCCAGACGTCCGTGCCTGGACACAATGTCCGCCAGCATCTGTCCGCAGGCCTCAAAGTCGGAAACATTACACTGCAGCGCCTCTGCCTTGCCTCCTGCGGCCTCAATCTCTTTTACCACTTCCTCCGCCTTTGCGGCAGAGCCATTATAATTTACAATTACCGTAGCACCCTTTGCTCCCAGGGTCAGGGCTACCTGGCGTCCTATGCCGCGGCTGGCGCCTGTTACAAGTGCAATCTTTCCTTCCAGCATCTTGGTCCTCCTTTTATTGTAATGCTTTCGCTTATTGTAAAGCTTCCGTTTATTGCAATGCTTCCACTACCTTGTCTATATCTTCCAGCTTTTCCACGTTCAGGGTTCTTACTTCCCTGCTGATCTTTTTCATGAATCCGGCCAGCGTTCTGCCCGGTCCGATCTCGATAAATGTATCCACCCCGTCAGCGATCATGGCTTCCACGCTCTGCTGCCATCTGACAGAGGATGATACCTGCCTGGTGAGCAGTTCCTTTACCGGCTCTGCCGTTGTCACAAACTCTGCGTTTACATTTGCTACATAAGGGATCCGGGGTGTATGGATCTCCACTCCCTCCAGTACCTTAGCCAGCTTCCCGCCGGCCTCCGCCAGCATACCCGAATGGAAGGGGCCGCTGACATTCAGCATAAGGGCACGCTTTGCTCCCGCTGCTTTCAGCTCTTCACATGCCTCCTCCACGGCTGCCTTTTTGCCGGAGATCACGATCTGGCCCGGGCAGTTGTAATTGGCGATCCACACGCCCTCCATGGCTCCTGTGACCGCCTCAATAGCGGACGCGTCCAGTGCCAGGACCGCTGCCATGGCGCCTTCCCCCACGGGAACGGCTTCCTGCATCAGGATCCCTCTCTGGCGCACGGTGCGGATGGCGTCTTCCGCGCTCATCACACCGGAGGCGGCCAGCGCACAATATTCTCCCAGGCTCAGTCCGGCAGCAACATCCGGCTTGATCCCTCTTTCCTCCAGCACTTCCATCATGGCAATGCTGGTGGTAACCATGGCCGCCTGGGTATATTCCGTGATATCCAGTCTGTCATTCTGTTCAAAACACAGCTGCGGCATGGAAAAGCCCAGAAGCTCCGATGCTTTGTCAAACACCCTTTTGCCAGTCTCTGTCTGCTCATAAAAATCCTTGCCCATGCCGCAGGTCTGTGCTCCCTGTCCCGGGAAAATAAATGCGATTCTGCTCATCCTCTTACTCCTTTATTGTAAACGCTGCTGTTATTGACTAATCCCTTTGCAGAAGCTTGGCTGCCTCCGCCATCATCTCATCGATCATTTCCTTGCAGGTCTGCTCCTTGGAGATCATACCCGCGATCTGTCCTGCCATCACGGTTCCGTTTATAACGTCACCTTCCTGTACTGCCTCCCTAAGCTTGCCCAGTGTCAGGTACTCCAGCTCCTCAAAGGACTTGCCTTCCTGCTCCAGCTTGATGTACTCCCTTGTCATCTGGTTTCTCAGTCCCCTTACAGGATGTCCATGGCTGCGCCCCGTAACGGTTGAGTCAATGTCCTTTGCCTTGATGATGCGCTGCTTGTAATTCTCATGTACAATGGATTCCTTGGCAACCACAAACCTGGTGCCCATCTGCACAGCCTCTGCGCCCAGCATAAAGGCTGCCGCGATCCCTCTTCCGTCTCCAATTCCGCCTGCCGCAATCACGGGAATAGATACCGCGTCCACCACTTGGGGAACCAGGGTCATGGTGGTCTGCTCACCTATGTGTCCGCCGGATTCCATGCCCTCTGCAACTACTGCCACTGCTCCGTATTTCTCCATACGGCGTGCCTGGGCAACGGACGCGACCACGGTGATCACCTTGATCCCGGCTTCCTTCCACATTTCCATATATTTTTCAGGATTTCCGGCTCCGGTGACAACCACCTTGATGCCTTCCTCCACAACAACCCTTGCCACATCATCCGCATGAGGGCTTAAGAGCATTACATTGACCCCAAATGGCTTTTTGGTCAGTTCCCTTGCCTTGCGGATCTCATCACGAACCACCTCTCCCGGTGCATTGGCTCCGCCGATCAGCCCAAAACCGCCTGCTTCCGATACGGCTGCCGCCAGATTATGTTCTGCTACCCAGGCCATGCCGCCCTGAATAATAGGATATTCAACTCCTAACATTTCTGTAATTCTCGTCTTCATTGTTCTACCTCCAGTTCTACATTCCTGAGCTTCCATTATGAATGAAACAGCGTGCTTCAGTAGTATCCACACGCCGTTGTCTTCTTTCATATCTATCTGTTTTTATGCCTCTACGCCTTTAGCCTTTAAGTAGTTCATAACCTCGCCCACTGTTGTCAGCTGCTCTAAGTCCTCAGCAGGGATCTCTACAGAATACTCATCCTCCAAGGCCATAACAAGCTCAAACAGGTCAAGGGAGTCGGCTCCTAAGTCCTCTTTAAAGGAAGATGCCTCTGTTACAGTTTCTGCCTCCACGCTCAACTGTTCTGCAATGATCTCTTTCATTTTCTCTAACATGGTTGTTGTTCTCCTTTTACATTTTCATATTTTTATATTTTATTATTATATTTTTACCATTTTTTGCTAACACTAGTACCCTACCACTCTAAAAGTGTAGCTCCCCAGGTAAGACCTGCTCCAAAGCCTGAGAATACGATCTTATCCCCGGCCTCCAGCATGCCCTTCCTGTTTATCTCATCCAAAAGAAGGGGTACGGATGCGCCCGAGGTGTTGCCGTAGTGCTCCATATTCACAGGGAAACGGTCCACGCTGACTTTTAAGCGCTTGGCAATGGACTCTATGATCCGGTAGTTGGCCTGATGGATCACAAAATATTTCACCTGTTCCGCTGCCACACCGCTGTCATCCAGCACCTGCCTGATGCACTCCGGTACTTTCTTTACAGCAAACTTAAATACTTCCTGGCCGTCCATGGTCATATATCCCAGCTCCGGCTTTTTTCCCATAAGGAAATTTCCGTTGGTCCTGGATCCACAGGTGAGCACTCCGCCCTTGGTACCGTCTGAATGCATATTCATTCCCAGTATCCCGGTGCTGTCTGCCTTTACCACCACAGCTCCTGCGCCATCTCCAAACAGCACGCATGTGTTCCTGTCTGTCCAGTCGGTCAGTTTGCTGAGTACATCCGATCCAATCACCAGCGCTGTTTTAGAAAGGCCGCTGCTGATAAATGCATGGGCGGTATTCAGTGCAAACACAAATCCGGTGCAGGCCGCGCTGATATCATAGCAGGCTGCATTAACCGCCCCGATCATGCCCTGAACCTCGCAGGCCCCATTGGGGAAACAGTAATCCGGTGAGGAGGTTCCCAGAAGAATCAGGTCTATCTCCTCCGGCTTTACGCCAGACTGCTTTAATGCTTCCTGTGCCGCGCAGGCCGCCATATGGGAGGTACTATCGGCTGTTGCAATCCTTCTTGCACCGATACCCGTGCGGCTGCGGATCCATTCATCACTGGTCTCCACAATCTTTGCAAGGTCGCCGTTGGTCACTATCTGCTCCGGTACATATGAACCGGTTCCTATGATTCTTGTTGTCATTCTTCTTACCCGTCCCGAATCCTTCCAGCAATAAGCGGACTCTCGCCTTCCTTTTTTGTCTCCATAACGGAAATACTTTGAACATCAAAGTAATACTACAGGAAAGATATCTATTTGTCAAGAAATATTTTTTGTCGCTTTTTGCAAAGTTTACTGCACTTTGCCATTTCTTACCATTTCTAACATTTACATATATTGACTTTCATTACTAAATTTGGTAAGTTTAATTTGTAAAAGGGGATAAATCTTTATATAAGGGGGTTGAAAATCATGAAGACTACAGGTGTTATTCGTAAACTGGATGAGCTTGGCAGAATCACTCTTCCCATTGAATTAAGAAGAAGTCTGGATCTGGACGTTAAGGATGGCCTGGAAATTACGGTCCAGGACGACTGTATCATCCTCAAGAAAGCGGAATGTGCCGATATCTTTACCGGCAGTACCGATGAACTGCTTGAATACGAAGGTAAGAAGGTTTCCAAACAGTCCGTTATCGCCCTGGCTAAGCTGGCCGGCCTGAATGTGGCTGAGTAAAACAAATCTACATAGAAAGAACCCACGGCATCCCTTAAAAGGGAGGATAGCCATGGGTTCTTTCTTATATTAATGTGTTTTATTAACAGGTTTCATTTTTAGCTTACATCGCCCCCATAAGACTGGGCAGGAAAAGCACCAACTGAGGTACAAAGGACAATATAAGGACAACAATGATCAATGTTATGATATATGGTACCATTGCTTTTGATATGGATTCCACCTTTACCCCTGAAACACCAGATAATACATAAAGCACCATCCCAACCGGAGGCGTAAGCAATCCGATCATTACATTAACCGTCATAAGTACTCCAAAATGGACCAAATTCATACCATAAGAACTCATAAGAGGTACCAATATCGGTGTTAAAATAATAATTGATGCAGTACCATCCATAAACATTCCCACTATAAGGAACAGCAGATTAACCAATAAGATTGCTGCAATTTTGTTGGGTACAATGGATGATATTGCTGCTGCCGCATGTACAGGTATCTGTTCTACCGTAAGGATCCAGCCAAACACACAACTTGCCGATGCGATCAGCATAACCATTGCCGTTGTCTTTACTGTTTCATCTATTATGGACGGGATATCTGATACTTTGATGTTGTGTGTGGCAAATGAAACGATTAGTGAATAAACCGCTGCCACCACCGCCGCCTCTGTCGGTGTACATACCCCGGACACAATGCCTCCTATTAATATGACCGGGGCCAAAAGCCCCCAAAAGGAATGGGAAAAACAGTTGGCAATTTCTTTTATTCCTGCCCGGGGATGCGGTTCGTACCCCCGCTTCTTAGCCTGAAACCATACTACAACAGCCATTGCAAAGGCCATACATAATCCCGGAACAACTCCGGCCATAAACAAGGACCCAATAGATACACCAGCGATCACCCCATACATGACAAAGGGTACACTTGGCGGGATCACTGGTCCAATACAACTGGAGGCCCCGGTAATGGCCAGTGAAAAGTCATCGTCATATCCGGCACTTTTCATGGCTTTTAATTCAATGGCACCCAGACCACCTGTATCTGCAATAGCGCTCCCTGACATTCCCGCGAATATGACCGATGCCAATATGTTGGCATGTCCCATTCCCCCTCGGATATGTCCCACCAGTTTATCAGCAAACCCAAAAATTTGCTCCGTTATGCCGCTGTGATTCATTACCGCTCCGGCAAACATAAAAAAGGGTACCGCCATCATGGAAAATGAATCTCCCACTGTCATGGTCATTTTCTGTATGATTATGTTCAGAGATGCTCCCGATGATAAAAAATACGCCAATGACCCCAGCAAAAGCGAAAAACCAATGGGCATTCCAAACGCCATAAGGACTATTAATACCGCTGCCATTGCTGCCATTACCCGCACACCTCCTTTTCCGGTGTTCCTTTTACTATAAGGATTGTCTGAAGCAACATATGGATAACGATCAGTGTATATCCCACAGGAACAGCGGCAAATACACAGCTCATTGGAATCTGCATACATCCCGATAGAAGACCTGACTGCTTTCTTACGTACTGGAAAGCATGGGGCAACATATAAATGAGTGCCGATGCCACCAGAAGATTACACACAATTTTGACTCCCTTCCGCACCATAGACGGCATATGATCCGTAACCAGAGTGACTGCCACATGCTTGTCCTGGGTCACGCAATATGCTGATCCGATAAACACAAGCCACACATAAACATATCTTGCAAATTCCTCACTCCACAGCAAGGGGCTGTTGAAAAGGTAGCGCATGACAATCTGTGCCGTGACTACCGCCATCATGGAACAGAAGATAACCGATGTGACTAAACGCTCTCCATACTCCATTTTGCGGATGATTCTTTTAACTAATTTTTCCATAATAATGTTCCTTTACCCAATTGAAATATTCTTTCTACTGCGCCAGATTCTGTATTTCAGAATATAACTTTGGATCATCCGCACTGAGCTTTTCTGCCACTGGTGCCAGTGCCTCTCTGAAGGCATTGTCATCTACTTCAACCAATTCAATTCCATTTTCCTCCTGGTAGCATTTCATAAACCTTTCCTCCTCCTGGTTCGTCTGCTCATTAGCCCAGGATGCCGCATGGTGGATGGCATCCAAAAGAATCTGCTGGTTTTCCTGCGTCAGTTTATCCAGACAGCTCTGTGATACAAGGGTGAAAGTGACCTCACGGGCGTGGTTTGTAAGCATCAATTCCTTACATAATTCCTGTATATTCCACGCTGAGAAACCGGATAAGGTGTGTTCTGCGCCATCGACTACCCCTTGTTGCATTGCAAGATACTGCTCTGTGGCTGCCATTGGTGTTGCCGCCGCCCCCAACCCATTAACCGTGGCAATGATAGAAGGCATATCCGGGCATCGTATCTTAGCCCCTGCAAATTCTGCCGGTGTGGCTGCTTTTAATCCTGTTGTAATAACATACCTGGCCCCCATTGTTTGAGTTCCACACACAATCGCCCCCAGATGTTCGCTCGCCTGTTTGAATAAATCCGCCTCCACATCACTTCCTATAAATTTCTCAAAATGCTCATAGCTCCCAAACAGATAGGGGGCCTGAAATACGTTAAATGCCGGATAACGTTTTCCCAATTCTCCGGAACCAGTGTTACACATATCAATACTCCCATCCAGGACATTAGTATCCACATCGCTTTCATTTCCCAACTGGCTGGAATCATACACAACAACATGGACTTTTCCTCCAGTCTTTTCCTCCACCTCGTCAGCCATCTTCTGAAATGCCTGTACATAAACAGTTCCCGGTGTGGACGTTGTACTGTACTGAAGCGTGACTTCTTTCTGCTCAGATTCGGCTGTTTTTCCATCCGCCTCTGTCACCTTGGCTGGTTCCGTCATCTTGGCAGGTTCGGAACCTGCACCAGAGGTCTCCGCCTTATTTGTAGAGGAGGCACACCCGGTTACCATAGCTGCTGATACTATAAGCGATATGGCTATTGAGCAAAAAAACTTTGATTTTTTCATATTTATATTTTCCTTTCCTTATGACTTTAAATATTGATCAAAAAATGCATAAATTTTATCTGTATTTTCTGGAGTCCTAAAAAATTCCTCCGCATGGTCCACCTGCGAAAACAGCTCCAATGTAACCTTATCCGGTCCGATCATACGTTCCAATTTATCGGCAAATAATATACTCTGCTGAAAGGGAACTACGGTGTCCGCCAATCCGTGCTGGATAAAAAAAGGCGGACAGTCTTTTGTGATATAATTCTCTGGATTGGCCAGTTCACACAAATGCGGAACCTTACAGGGAGCCTTCCCCAGCAGCATGCCGCCCATAGACTCATCATTCGTACATGCCTCATTAGGATCCATTCCATACTGCCTATGCTGATGTTCCAGCTTTAAAATGTCGATGATTGGATACAGGGCTACTACACACTGGACAGCGGAGCTCTCCTGTGGATTTCCCATATTAAGGTCTTCCAGCTGGGGCACCGTGGCACCTGTACCTGCCAGCGAAGCCAGATGCGCTCCCGCAGATAATCCCCACAAGCCGATTTTTTCCGGATTCATGTGATAGAGAGAAGCATTGGCCCTGATATAACGGATCGCTGCTTTGATATCATATATCTGTATGGGAAACCGCCCATGGACACTCCAGGTATACTGTAGTGACACCACTGCATATCCCCTCTTAAGCCCCTGGAGCACCGGCTTGATCTTCAGTGAACTTTTTGCTCCGTAATACCACCCTCCTCCATGAATGTCCACAATTACAGGAAACGGGCCTTTCCCCTGTTCCGGCAAATAAATGTCCATTACCTCATCTTCTGTGCACTCTGCATATCTGACATTTAAAAATTTTCGATGCAGCTCCGGAGTCTCCAAAACAGATGCTGTTTCTTCACTCTCGATTAAAACCATATTGTTGTCTCCTTGCATATTGAACTTATATAACTTCAGGGCCGGCCAGCCAATGAATTTGTATAAATTAATTATATTTAATTCACCATTTTTAGACAATATACACACTGTTTTCTTTTTCCATCTAATAATGTGCACTCTGCATAGTTTCAAGCATCCCCTGGTGTCCCCCCTACAGCTTGAAAGTTTATTTTATACATGTTACTATATGTTCAAAATGGCTTTAAACATTTGGAGGTTACAGCTTGAACGCTTACGAAATGGCCCATGTATCCCAGAAATTTGTTCAATATCTTCAGGGGGCTCTGGCAGAGCATGGAATCAACCTGAATATAACCAACCAACGCGGAATGATCATTGCCAGTTCCTGCGAGGATTCCATTAAAAAGTTCTGTGAACCCGCATTTCGGGCCATTGATAAAAACCAGACCGTTCTCGTTTCCTGTAATGATTCTCCTGAATTCTCCAATGCTCGGGAGGGGATCTACATTCCTCTGCATCACGGACAAAACCTTCTGGGGGCGCTGGGACTGGAAGGAAACCTCCAACAGGCATTCTCTCTTAAATCCATGTGCCTGCTGACTGCAAAATCTTTTTTTGAAATGGAGTTCTATAAAGAGTCCTACTGGGGAAAATTGGATCAGAGAAATATTTTCACTAAAATCCTTCTGTACTGCGAGGAAGATCCATTTCCTTCCGAGGTGCACCATATCACAGAAAAATTCAACATTGACACTACGCTGGTCCGCATCCCTATACTTTTCATTCTCAGATATAATGAGTTAAGTGAAGATAAATTGATTACGGAATTCAAAAAGAATCCCTCCCATACAAGTCAGGATATCATATGCATCACCCGCGGGCAAAACGCCGTAGTCTTCCGGGCATTGTCCCAGGATCCATCCCTGGCGGTCTCCCAGTACCGGGAGTCTGTGGATACCTATATCAAAAACGCCCAGCAATTAAGCATCAACAATGGGCAGCCCTTTATCTGTACCATTGGTTCCCTGCAAAATAAACTGCTGAATTACCACAGGGCTTTCCGGCATACGCTATGGGTGTGTAATAATTGTGCAGATGTAACCTATGAACATGAAACAATGACTTACTATTTTTATGATTACGTATTTGAATATATACAGAGTCAAATTAATATGGAAGAAACCTCTATGATTTTTAATGTGTTTTCTGAAGTCCTGCTGAACAGGGAATGGGATTCCTTCTCCCGAAACATGGGCTCATTGCTCCATAATAATATGAACATTTCCCAAAGCGCTAAGGATTTATACCTGCATCGCAATACGCTGATTAACTGGATCAACCGGTATAAGCAGCTATTCGGGGTGGATCCTGTCAATGATAACGTTGGGCGAGAATTCACCCAGCAATTGTACCACTTTTATACCCATTCCTTGACACAATAAATTTTCTTTCCATAATACAAATTGCCGGGTCCTAAACCCGGCAATTAAACATAAGCCCTACAAAAGCTGCTGGTACACATCCCTCTTACTGATCCCCCGGTCCCCGGCCACTGACTTCATGGCCTCCTTCTTATCCTGTCCCATGGATATATAATGGTCCATATGTTCCTCTATGGACATTTCCTCCCAAGTCCTGATCCGTTCCTGCTTAAGCTCCTGAGGGGATTTTCCTTCTATTACGATCACACATTCCCCCTTTGGCTCCTCCTGTCCGTAGACTGACAGGGCCTCCTCAAAGGTAGTTCTGAAGGCAGTCTCAAATTTCTTGGTCAGCTCCCTGAGAATGGTTATCCTCCTGTTCCCCAACGTCCCGTATAGGTCATCCAGTGTTTTCACCAGATGATGGGGCGCTTCATATATAATGATGGTCCGGGTCTCATCCTTTAGCTCCTTAAGAATCCTGAGCCGTTCCTTCTTATCACTCTTCTCAGCGGGCAGGAATGCCTCAAAACAAAACCGCCTTGTGGACAGACCCGACATGGTAAGGGCCGTGACACAGGCCGCAGGCCCTGGAAGGGATGTGACCTCAACCCCCGCCTCATAGCACTGGCGCACCAGCTCCTCCCCGGGATCCGATATGCCGGGGGTTCCTGCATCGGTGATCAGTGCAATGTTCACCCCTGACTGCAGCTGTTCCACCAGATACCTGGCTTTATCCACCTTGTTATACTCATGATAACTGGTCATAGGTGTCCTAATCTCAAAATGGTTCAGAAGCTTGATGCTGTGGCGGGTATCCTCTGCCGCGATCAGATCCACTTCCTTTAATGTTCTGAGTACCCTGAAGGTAATGTCCTCCAGGTTGCCGATGGGCGTTGCACACAGATATAACTTACCTGCCATAAGCCGCTCCCTTCTATTACTATAGTGTTATAATGTCCGGCCTCAATATCCATAAGTGGTGCGTATCTCCCGGGAGTACTCCCCCTCCCGGTCAAACACGATCACCGGCGGCTCCACCTTTAAAAGAGCTCCGCCGCCCCTCACCGCCTCAATGAGCACCATATTGGCCTCCCGGTCCACATACGGGTGGACCATCTTCATCCGCTTTGGCTCCAGCCCATGCCGCTTCATGGTCTGGATGATCTCGATCAGGCGCCTGGGCCTGTGGACCATATAGAACCGTCCTCCCGGCTTCAAAAGCCTGGTCCCCTCCCGCACCACGTCATCCAGGGTGCACTTGACCTCATGCCGCGCAATGGCCTTGGCATCCCCGGGATTCTTAAGCCCATGGGCATCATTCATATAGGGCGGGTTGGATGTGACCACATCAAAAGAGGCCAGGGCAAATAGACCGCCGGCCTCCACAATGTCTCCCGTGACAATCTCCACCTTATCCTCCAGATGGTTGTATCGAACGCTGCGCCTGGCCATATCCGCAGATTCTTCCTGAATCTCCAGCCCTGTAAAATGCTCTCCCTCTGTCTTTGCAGTTAAAAGGATGGGGATGATGCCTGTCCCTGTTCCCAGGTCCAGCACCCGCTCCCCCTTTTTTACCACTGCAAATCCTGATAAAAGCACTGCATCCATACCAAAACAAAAAGCGCCTTTTCTCTGGATAATACCATAATGATTCCTCTGCAGGTCATCGATGCGCTCATCATCCCGAAGCATCACCGGGCCTGCCTGGGTCCATGTATGTTCCACTCGATCATCCTCCCGGCAGCCTTAATTATTATCCAGCTTTGACTTACCTTCCCTTTTCTCAAGGGCTTCCAGCTGCTTCAGCTCCGCGTCCGGCCCATCGGCCGCCTGCTTCTCCCCGCCTTTGCCCTTTTTCTTTCTGGGCTTGAACTTCAGCTGGTCTACCTTATACTCTCGGATCTCTTTTTCATCCTTGTCAACGGTGACGATCACCTTTACCTGCTGGCGCAGCACATTGACGCTCTGGACCTCACCTTTTAAACCGTCATTGGTGGTCACATAATCACCCTGGTTGGGCAGCCTGCTGTTTAAGACTTCATATGTCTCCTCCTCATTCTTAAGGCAGCACATCAGCCTTCCGCACACGCCGGATATCTTGGTGGGGTTCAGGGACAGGTTCTGCTCCTTTGCCATCTTAATGGACACAGGTATGAACTCGGACAGATAGGAATGGCAGCACAGGGCCCTGCCGCAGATGCCGATCCCACCCATGATCTTTGTCTCATCCCTTACGCCCACCTGGCGCAGCTCGATCCTGGTCTTAAACACACTGGCCAGGTCCTTTACCAGTTCCCTGAAGTCGATCCTTCCGTCAGCCGTAAAATAAAACAGCACCTTATTATTGTCAAATGTATATTCAGCATCGATCAGCTTCATCTCCAGGTTATGCTTCTTGATCTTCTCCTGGCAGATCCTGAACGCTTCTTTTTCCTTTGTCTTATTCCTGCTCTCCGCAGCCTCATCCTCTGCGGTCGCCATACGGATCACAGGCTTTAACGGCGGTACCACCTTGGACTCATCCACCTCACGGTTGCCCAGCACCACATATCCATATTCAATTCCCCTGGCAGTCTCCACGATCACGTGGTCCCCAGTCTTAACTTCCCGGCCTGCCGGGTCAAAATAATAAATCTTTCCCGCTGTGCGAAAACGCACTCCGATCACTGTTATCATTCCGTGTTCTCCTTCTCTTGCCGGCCCTTTGCCGACCCGCTCAGGTCGCGCTCCCAGGCCATCTATCCATCTCAATCCGCATCTATCCTAAAAACCGTCTGTCCTAATATCATCTGTCCTAATATCGTCTGTCCTAATACTAGTTCTCCTTCATGGTCAAAAGCATCAGCTCCATCACAAGCTCTGTGTTAACATTGGCATCCAGGCGTATCCTGGCCTTGTCAATGGCTTCCAGTATGCGCTCCAGTCCCTCATATCCGCTGACCGTGCTCATGGACTTAATGGTTGAAAACTCATCCTTGAATATCAGCAGATTAATATCCTTTGTGGTCTTATACATGAGAACATCCCGGTACCACATCTGCATGAAATCCAGACAGCTGTAGATATCCAGGTTCTCCTCCCGAAGCTTATGGATATAATCTAAAAGCTCCGATATATCCGCCTCCTTCAAGTGCTTCAGCATATGAAGGATCTCATCATACATCCGTTTAAAATCCTCTGACTCCGCCAGATGAATGGCCTTGCCCAGGTTTCCCCTGGCAAAAGCAGCGTAGATCTCAGCCTGGCTCTCCTCCACCCCAAGGGACTGGATCAGATATTCCTTTACCACCACATCCTTAAGGGGCTTCAGCTTCAGCTGCACACACCGTGAAAGGATGGTTGGAAGAAATGCGTCCGGATTCGTGGTCAGAAGCAGGATCACCGCATAGGAGGGCGGCTCCTCAATGGTCTTTAAAAGGGCGTTCTGGGCCTGGACCGTCATCTTTTCCGCTTCATCCACAATATAAATTTTATAGTAACTGCTGTAGGGTCTTACCAGAATAGTGTCATTGATCTGTTCCCTGATATCATCCACGCCAATACTGGCCGGCTTTTCATGGGTCACATAGATCAGGTCCGGATGGCTTCCCGCCAGCACCTGCTTACATGCGTGGCACTGCATACATGGATCCGGCAGCCCCTTCTCACACAGCAGGTTCAGCGCAAACGCATTGGCCAGGGATTTCCTCCCCATGCCGGCCTCTCCGCTTAATATATAAGCATGGGAAACCTTCCCTGTCTGAACCGCGTTCCGGAAATGATCCTTTATCTGTTCATGACCTAATATATCGTTAAAACCCAGCATTCTGATGGTCCCCCTTGGCGCAAAAATATACTAAATTAGTATAACATAAGATATTTTTAATGTATACCCTTAAGTTTTTCCTAATCGATCCCATATTTTTTCAGCCTTCTCCACAATGTGGTGGTACTGATATCCAGAGCCTTGGCAGTCAATGTCTTGTTGCCGTTATATTTTTGTAATGTCAGGTACAGGAGTTCCCGGTCCGCCTCCTCCATGTTCCTGTTTCCGGCTTCCAATCCGGGAACCTGTTCCTCCCTCCCGTATAACTCCTCCAGAAGCTCCATAACATACCTGTCCGTCATGATCCGCCTCCCTGAGGTCAGAACGCATCTCTCGCAGAAATGCTTCAGCTGCACCAGATTTCCTTTCCATGAATACTCAATGAGGATCCTCTTGGCATTGTCCGTGAGTACATGGAAGGTGGAATATTTTTCCACATAATGGGAGATGTAAATCGTAACAAGCCGTTCAATATCCTGCTTTCTCTCCCTCAGAGGCGGAATCCGCAGCGCCATGGAACAGAACGCATAATACAGATCATCCCTGAACAGCCCCATTTCCAGGAGTTTCCTCATGTCCTTGGTGGTGGTGCCAATCAGACGGGTATTTACATTCTGGATCCGGTCCAGATCATTGTAGAGAAGGGTATTGTTCTGGATAATATTATTAAGGAAGTACTGGGTTCTGGTCCCCATTTTATCCAGCGCATTGATGCACAGGGTACCGTTCTCCGCAGCCAAAAGCGCTCCTTTGGTCTGTTCCCTGGAATCCGGGTTCAGAAAACGCTTCCCAAACAGCAGGTCGATCTGGGCCTCATCGGAAAGCCCCGCAATATTTACAGAGATATAGGCGCCTGACTTTCGCAGGCTGTGGTTGTGGATCGCCTGGGCCATCTCTTCCCTCTCATCCCCAGGGTTTCCCCAGATGATCACAGGGCTGTCGGATATGGCATAACATTTTGCCAGCTGGACGGTTTTTGGCATTCCCTGGCTGAGATACTCAATATCTGAAAAAGAATGTTTGGCAATATATCCGCACAGGTACTGGTCCTTCATCCGCTTTGTCTCATCAGCACTGACCGGGCGTTTAATCTTATTACAGGAAATGATCGCCCCGTCCGCCTGATCCGCAATGACAATGGGCGTCATCATGATCATCACCCGTTCCCGGCCGATACAGGCAATGGAGCAGTAAGTTTCCTTCGTGCTTCCCAGGACCTTTTCCACCTCTTTCTTATCCATATCACCCAGGACAGCCGTGACGGCTTTTCCCTTTACATCAGTGATGGACTGGCGCAGCATCAGCTCCATGGCATGGTTCATTACAGTGATAGCGCCCTTTTTATCAACCTGCAGCATACCGTTTACCGCCCCCTCCATGGCGGCGGCAAACCGAACACTGTTGCTCTTCTCCTTCTGAATGGCCTGGTACAAAGCCTCCGCCTGGATAATTGCATTCCTCACTGATTCCATTGTGGAGTAAAAATATCCCGATGCAATGTTATCATTGCGGAAATTCTTTGTATAAGCCAGCACATCCGCTCCGCCTATGATCCCGTCCAGTTCCTCAAAGATCCCATCTGTCAGCACCTTTTGGAAATTGTACCCCTCATCCAGATAATATCGGAACAGCTGTACTCCGAACAGCTGATCAAAGCATGTGGTATCGCAGAACATATTGGGATCCCCCACCAGCCCGATGCGTGGATGTTCTTTTCCTATCTTCTCCTTCAGATCCATGACTAAAAGTCCCATCTCCTGGGCTGTCAGGACAATATGGATCACCGTGATATTGGTATACTGCTCGATCAGCCTGGCTTGGCGGCCCCTGGCAATAATGATGGTGATACCATCCGACACCGCCTTTCTCGCCTCCGCCACCGCATCTGGTCCTCCTTCAATCTTCTTTAGAAGGGAAATGTTTCCCGGGTTTTCTGCCAGAACCTCCTTTGCCATATCATATACGCCCTGATCCGGTGCAAAAAATGCAATTCCTGCCATCCTATCCCTACTTTCTGTTATCGCCCCTATTTATAGATTACCGCCTCATAAGCCTGGATCTCCTCCTCTTCCCCTTGGTAATTCACGTATCGATGGCTCTTTGGGCAAAAGCGCTGCCCCTCGTTCAGGCCCAGCAGTGTACCGGCTATCACCAGCCTGACTGTAACCGGTCCGTCCGTGGAAAGTGTTCCCGGAATCCTCCAGCCATACTCCGACCAGGCCCGCGTTCCCAGGCATACGCCATTTACCCACAGTTCCACGCTGTCCTGAAGCCAGGAATCCCTTATGGCAAGAGTGAACGGTTCCCCCGCAGCAGCCCCTTCCATTATGATATCCTTTTCATATTCAGCCACTCCACCGTAAAAGGGGATCCCCCCGGCCTCCGGATCCTTTAATGGCACGGACTTCTTAAGTGCCCCGATCCCCCAGCCAAGACCTTTGATCCTTACGGAAAATGCACCGGCCAGGTACAGCGGACAGCGCAGCCCGTCAAAGTTTTCCTTGCAACGGACCACAAGCCGCAGTTTGTTTTCCCCCATCTGCAGCCGTTTGCCGCACTCCACCGCCAGATTATTAGGAAGCCACAGCTCCTTTGTCTCAAACATCTCATCCAAAGGCCGGTCATTCAGCCATATCCGAAAGGAACCCCTGACAGCCTCCGGCTCCATGGCCAAATAGACCGGCTCTGTCAGCACGGAGGGATCATCTACTGAAAATGATGTTTGGTACTCATAGTCATCCTCTGAAAGTTCCAGCTCTTTTGGACAGCCGAACTGCCGTTTCAGCGCAACCGGAATCAGCATCTTTCCTTTTTCCAGCTGATCCACCACCGGCATGGGCTCCACGTCCGGTGCCTTCTGTCCGGTGCCCTCCGCCCGCAGAGACCATCTTCCAAGGCGCAGTACATTGGGCCTTTTTAATGCCAGGCGCCATTCCCCGTCCAGGGAAAGCTCCACGGTCCGCTCCTCTGTTCCCATCCCTCCCCGGATCATTCCATTTCCATCCGCGGTAAAGATACCTGATCCAAAGGGTGCCAGGCGCAGGGATCCATCCACTATATTACCACTAATCCACCGCTCCGCCGGGCCTGCATTTACCAGAAGATAGACCCTTCTTCCATCCGCTCTGCCGTATTCCGCGGAGAACACGTCCTCCATTCCCCGGCCATCGGCTGCCTCAAGCTTGTATCCACCCAGGCGTTCCTTAAGGCAGCGGCACAGTGTCTCCCCCTCCCTCACATAAAAACCATTGCCTCTGCCCATTTCCAGCCACTTCTTCATCCACGGTCCGGGATCCAGTGTCTGGATCTGTTTCTCCGGCAGGCTTCCCACTGCCGCTGTAATCCCACCTGCCTCAGTGAACTCTTCCACCTTCCGGAAACATGCATCCTCCAGATTATCCAGATAGGGGAGCACCACTGCTGAAAACCGCTCCCCATTGATGCGGATCCCCACCCCCTCCTCATCCCGGCAGACCTCTCCCGCTGCAAGAAGCCCCGGATCGATCACATAGTAGTCCAGCCTGTATTTTAAAAACAGTTCCTGAAGCCGGCCAAACTGCTTCTTCTTTTCATCCTGCCCCTTCCCTGCCGTCCACAAGGAGGTGACCGGATCCACAAGGAGCAGGGGAACGATGCGGCGGAGCGTGCGGTTTGGTTCTGTAATGTAGCCGGCATACGCACTCAACTCCTTCATATCCTTCCACCAGGGCATCTGATAAAAAGCGGAGGGAGGGGCATCATATTTTTTCAGGCCGTTGGATGTATAGTAAAAGGCGTGGATCACAAACCATTGGATTCCCTGAACGGCCAGCCAGTCAAATGTCCACTTCATATCCTGTAATGTCATTCCCCAGCCAATACTGTGAAAAGCCTCGCACAGAGCCGCCCTGCCTCCATAAAAATGTCTTGCTGATGCAGCGAATTTGGCGTTGGCCCTGTATTTGCCAGGAGCGATCAGAGGATGCACCCCCGCTTTCTGATGCCCGGCATCCACGCCCGGGCAGTGCATATAGCGGAGAGAGCTGCTTCTCATAATAGGCTTTTCTCCTATGAACAGCAGTCCATGGTCCTCACACCAGCGGGATACCTGCCTGTCATAGCTCTCTGTAAAAGCCTCTGTGCAGGTATCCCAATATGCATACAGGACCCGGTCCGTTATGTCCCCCATGGAAATCCCAAAAAGCACCGGAAGGTACGAAAGGATCTCTATGCCTGTCCGCTTTATTATAAGGTCAGGCAGCAGAGTTGACCAGGGCCTGTCCGGAGGAAAAGCCGTGATCTCATCGGTAAAGATCCCCTTGATCACCGTTTTAAAATACCTCCCAAGCCTCTTGGCATACCGCTCATGGGTAGTATCCAGGTAAGCGCGCACAGCGTTGGGATTCAGGGTATCCACATACGTTCCAAAATACTTAAATCCTGTCATTACCACCTCTGTGAACACATAAATCTGCCAGCTTCCCTCCGGCGCCTCCCACTGAAGCTGTTTCTTTTGTCCCCCTGTAAAATACCGCTTCCTGTTATAATCTGTCAGGCCGCTGAACTGGAAGATCTCCTGGCTGTAGGAGATTCCCGTATATTCCAAAAGCCCGATCCCCTTTTTCCATTCAATTTTCCCTTCCTTAGAAGGATAGGCCATGGCCGACAGCACCTGGCCCCAGGGCAGGTCAAGGAGAACACGCTCTTTGCCCTCTGCCGTACACGACCTCATCTCCAGCTTCTTACACTGGTACTCCGGATGGTCTAAAAGCACCTGGCCCGCTGTCACGCCGCTGGGATAAGGATACTCGTCATAGAGCCATACCTCCATTCCCCTCTCCCCGGCCGCCTGGACGGCAATTTCCACCTTTTCCATAAAAAGTTCCGATAAATACGGAACATCCATCCCCTGGCGGGGATGGATGATAAAGCCCTGGATCTCCTGCTTATGCATCTCTTCAATTTGCCGCAGGATCTCCTCCGTTTCCATCCCTCCGTTCCAAAACCAGAAGGGCTGGATTCCTAATCTAAGATCCTCATATCCTGTCTCAAGTCCCATATCTTCTCCCAAATTCCAACACCGGCCGCCGCTGTCTATGTAATACCAGGACTATTTCCCGGGATAAAAATACTCCTTTTTCGCAATCAGGCAATGCCTTCTCATGGATGTCAGGTCTACCACAAAAGGAACCCCGGGAATGTCCGGCAGATAGAATCTTCCATTCTTAATCTCCCACTTCACCGACAGATACTCCCTCTGAAGGCTTTCAATGGGCGCCAGATACTCCTGCCTGGCCTCATCATCCGCCGTAGCGATCAACGGGGATGCCATATACGGAAGGCCGCCGGAAGTCAGCTTAATTTTGTTTTCCCGGGCCATATCCCTGATAGCCATCCACTCCCTGATCCCCGCCATATTAGAAGGACATGGCTGAAAATGCTTCACTCCTCTGTTTAAGTACTCCCGGAACATATAGTGGTTTCTCATGGACTCTCCCATGGCGATATCCACAGGGGAACGCTTTGTCAACCAGGACAGGCCTTCAAAATCACAGCAATGGACCGGTTCCTCATACCACTCAATGTTATACTCATTGGCCCTCTTTATAAATTCCAGGGCTGTCTCCGGCTTAAAATACTGGTTTCCATCAATTGCCAGTCCAATGCTGTCCCCTATGGTCTTTCTGGCCAGGGCAATGCGCCGGATATCATTGTCCAGATCCGCGCCGAAATTTGAGGCAATTTTCATCTTCACTGTCTTGTATCCGGCCTTTAGGAAATCCTCCAGTTCCTGTACCATCTGACAATCTGTCAGGTTAGTACCGCAGCCGCTCCCATAGGCCGCCAGGCTGTCCTTTTCCGCCCCCAGATAACGATGCAGGGGCTTTCCATCCATTTTGGCCAATATATCATAGATCAGAAATTCAAATCTTCCGTATTCGTAAGCGCTCTCTGCGTTAAATCCATTGTTCCGGTTCTGCCAGTACACCCGGTCAAGCCACTGTCCTGCCGTCTTTGTCTCTCCGGTCAGGATGTGGGGCAGTATTACCTTCTCCATACGCTCAGTACAGATCATGGTTCCCGTGATCCCGCCGGCTTCATACAGTTCCACAAGATGTGTCATATTCCAGTAGTGAAAAGGCCCTCCCGTGGAATCCCAGAAATCCACCGGAAGTTCCTTGGGAACAAAGGTATACACCGCCGCCCCATCGAATTTCAGCATTACATCTAATCCCTTATCAAACATATCCTTATGCCCCTATTATTTTTTTAGATTTTAAAAATCCTTCTTTGTCAAGCCTGCCCATATCAAAATGGCAGGGCAGCCCGGCCGCATCCGGGAAGTAGAACCTGCCGTCTTTTCTTTCCACCCGGATATCCATATAATCAAGCAGGGGCTGGTTGCAGGGCTCTAAAAATTCTGCCATTGCGTTTTCCCCGGCATTTGCGATCATCACTGCGGAAAGCATGGGCAGGCCGCCGGATGATATCACGGCGCCGCATTCCTTGGCCATGGCATTTACCTCAAACCAATCCTCAATCCCATCAAAACTTGCTGCCACCGGCTGAAAATGTCTCACCTTTGTTTCCAGCAGCGGCTGGAACATATAGTGGTTATAAAAACTCTCCCCTGAGGATACAGGGATGGGGCATTGCTCTGCCAGGTCACGATAGCCAAAGTAATCCAGACTGTGCAGGGGTTCTTCATACCACGCAATGTCATACTCCTCCACCCGCTTGGCAAACTCCAGCGCCTGCCCCACGGTAAACACCTGGTTGGCGTCCAGGGCCAGGCCCACATCCGGTCCTATGACACCGCGGGCCAGCTTTACCCGCTCCACATCCCGGTCAAGCCTTGTCCCGAAATCCGTACCCACCTTCATCTTTACGATCCGATGTCCATGTGAAAGGAATCCTTCCATCTCCTTTGCCAGGGAAAGCCCCTCTAAGTGGGTGCTGCCGCCGCTTCCATAGACGGGTACCCAATCCTTGTCCGATCCCAGAAACCGATGGGCCGGCAGTCCCGCCCGCTTCGATATAAGATCCAGAAGGGCGAATTCAAAACGGCCTATCTCCCGGACGGTTTCTCCCGCCAATCCATTGTTGCGGTATTTCCAATACAGAAACCGGCTCCACTCCTCAAACGTCCTTTCCTCACCTGTAAGCACCAAGGGGAGAAGGCGCTCCTCCATAAGGGATGTGCAGGGAATCACCCCTGCAATCCCTTCCTTGTCATAGAGTTCCATTAAAAACTCCACCTTTGTGTGAGTAAAGGGGCCTCCTGTGGCATCATAGAATACTTCCTTCTGTGGAATTGGACTCAGTCCATATATAACTGCCCTTGAAAAGCTCAGTTTTGTCTGCCTGTATTCCGTTGTTCTTTTCATATACACCCTCTATAGCCGTCCGCCTCCGGGCAATACGCGGAGGCAGTCCCTTTTATCTGTCATATAAGCGGCCCTGCAGTCAGGTTAATCCGCCATCCACTCCTGCTGCAGCCTGGTCAGATCCGCGGCCCACTTATCGCAGGCCTCCTGTGCTGTCTTATCCCCCATCATCACAGCCTGAAGATCCGCTACAATATCATTTGACGCATACTCTGCATACCCATCCAGATAGATGGGAAACTGTGCAAACACCAGGTTCGGATCGTTTTCAAATTCCGCATAGATCTGGAAGTAGGGATTTTCCTTATACCAATCCTGGTCATAGATGCCTGTGTTTACAGGTACACGGCCCTCATTCCTGTCCACATAGCCTGCTCCTTCTGCGGAAGCCAGGTATTCAGCAAAAAGAACGGCCTCCTCCGGATGCTCAGTGTTCTTGAACACAACAGATCCCATAAATGTAGGAGCCTTGCAGACAGCGATCCCATCCTCACCTTCCAGAGGCCGGATCGGAAGGAAATTTCCCTCGCCCAGGTTCTTTGTATGCTCTGATACAGAGGAAGAGTTATGCATGATATACTGTGCTGTTCCGGCGCCAAACTCCGCCACCATCTCACGGTAACCGTTGGAGATCGCATCGTGGGATACCAGGCCGTCCTTATACAGGTTGGCGTAAAAATCCATCCCCTCCACTACCTTCGGGTTATTCAGCGTGCTGGTCCCATCCTCGTTAAAGAAAGCCTTCTCCCCGCCGTAGGACAGAATAAACATAAACAGGTTTTCCGCAGATCCGGAACCGCCCCGCAGAGAGAAATAGTACGTTCCATCCTCCGCGTACTCCTCGCAATACGTTCTCAAGTCCGCAATGGATCCGGCAGGCTCAATGCCCTTTTCCTCATGCCACTTTGTGTTGTACCAGGAGGTTTCCTGGGTCTTGCCATAGCCTAAAAGGTAGAGATTTCCATCCTGTGCATAGAACCTGGCCTGCTCTACGATATTGGGGAGCAGGTTATCCCTTTCCTCCCAGGCATTAAAGGCATCATCCAACTGCATAAGGGCGTCCTGGGCCACCAGGGCGTAGAGGTCTTTATCGCTGATCGTACCCACATCCGGCGTACTTTCCGTCACCACCGCGGTGTTAAATTTCTGGGTATAGGAATCAGAGGCCAGGCCCGTGTATTCCACTGTGATCCATGGATATTTCTCCTGAAAGTTTTTGATCACCTCCGCATAAATAGGATTTGAGGTGGTATTGCCGTCCCTGTGCCAGAATGTAATGGTTACAGGCTCCTTCCCTGTCTCTGGTGCTGTGGTCTCAGCCATCTCATTTCCATTCCCCTGAGCTGCCGCGGCCGGCGCCGCGGATGATGCAGGTTCGCCTTTACTCCCGCCGCATCCTGTCATACCTGCGAGCACCGCCGCTGCCAGTGTTACCGCCAATAATTTCTTCATAAATTATTCTCCCTTCTTTCAGTCATCTGCTGCCGGCCCTTTGGGGCCTTTTATCAGCATGCCTTTGTAGTAACATTTCTCTATGATAAAAGGCATCCCGGCCGGAAGCCCGTTATCTATTAAATCCAACCGGAGCCTATCCCTTCACAGCCCCTGAGGACAATCCCGATACCAGATATTTTTGAATATATGCAAACAGGATCAGCACAGGCACCAGGGCCATCACACATCCTGCCGCCAGGCTTCCGTAGGCCACGGTAAATTCCCCCTGCATCAGTTTTAAACCAATGGGAAGGGTAAAATACTTTTCACTGCTTAAAAAGGTAAATGCATAAACATATTCATTCCAGGAACTTACAAAGGAAAAGGCGCCTGCAGCCACGATCCCCGGCGCGATCGTAGGAACCACGATCCGGAAAACCGACTGCATTATAGTACAGCCGTCAATCTGCGCCGCCTCCTCCAATGCAGGGGATACACCGGATACAAATCCGCTGATCATAATCATACAAAAAGGGATCCGCACCGTTGTATAGGTGATCATCAGTGAATAGGGGGAGTTTACGATCCCCAGGTTTTTAAAAATAACAAACAGGGGGATCATTAACACCACACCAGGAAACATCTGGGATACCAGAAGCACCCCATAGGATAGGCCTTTCCCCTTAAACCGGTACCGGGAAATAGCATATCCGCCAAACACCGATATAACAGTGCTTGCAATGGTGCTGACTCCGGTCACAAGTACACTGTTGAAAAAATAGTGATCAAACCCCATATTCTCCCAGATATATTTATAATTGCTGAATGTGACAGGGCTTGGGAAATACTTAATGGGAATATCCAATATGGTAGATTCATCCTTTAATGAAGTAACTACGGTCCAATATACCGGGAACACGATGACCACAAACAATAGGATCAACGGTATATTGACGGTCAGGATCCTAAGCAGTCTCTTTTTCAGCCGTTTCTTTTGTCCATAGGTCATCACAGATCTCCCTCCTTCCCAAATCCTCCCACCAGGGAGTAGCCGATTGCAAATATCGCCAGGATCAACGCCATAACAGCAGCCATACAGCTGGAATATCCGATATCCATGCCCTCGTTAAACTTGGACATCAGATACATAGGCAGGGTCATGGTAGCGTTGTTGGGCCCTCCAGCCGTCATACCCGCAATGATATCCACAATATTAAATGTCCATATGGTACGCAGCATAGTGGTAAGGATCACTGTATTCCGGATCAGGGGCATGGTTATATGCAGAAACTGGTATATTACCCCTGCCCCATCCACATCCGCCGCCTCATAATAATCATGAGGAATGGACTGCAGTGCGGCCAAAAAGGATACTGCAAAGAAGGGGATGCCCCTCCAGGTGGTGGTAAAGATCAGCACCCCCATGGCCCGCGTCCCTGTGGCAAACCAGGGGATACGGTCCTTTATGATCCCGGCCCGCATCAATATATCATTGATGACTCCAGTCTGACCTGTAAACATGTAACTGAACACCAGCGCCACGATCATGCCTCCAAAGGCCCACGGTGAAAATACTACCATGCGGTACAGCTTACGCCCCTTAAAATCAGTATTCATCAGGATAGCCACCATAAGGCCAAAGCCTGCCTGAAGCACCACATTCCATATAGTCCACACCACGGTGTTCTTAAGCGCCTTAAAGAATACGGGATCCTCAAAAAGCTTTACATAATTGTCAAGCCCGTTAAACCCATAATCCTTTGGCCGCGTCAGAATATAATTGTGGAAGCTGTTAAAAAATGTCATAAAGATCGGATAAAACATAAACAGCGCGATCATTGCCATAGACGGCAGAATCATCAGGTACGGCGCGCTTTTCCGGTTCATAATACGTCTCCTGTTTCCCATTCCGTTTCCAGTCCCCTTTCTTCTATGTTTGCTATGTACGGTTCCTGTTTGTCACATTGGACGGTAGATCTCATATCCCTGTAGCAGCCCATCCTTCTCCAGCTTTTCCACGTTCATCCTCTGGGCAATTCCAGGCGCGTCTTTTGATACATAAAACCTCCCGTTCCGTTCCTCAGGACAAAACATGGTATACTCGCCTACCGGCACAGTAGGAGGCTCATGGAACTCAATATACTCTTCCGGCCCATAGAGGCATCCAAAACTGGCATTCATGTAAACTCTCCCCCCGGAGGAGAACCGGATCCCCTTTTCCCTGGCCATATCCCGGATACGCAGCAGATCGTCCATCCTGGTCATCCGCCCAAAGGAAGGCTGCAAATGGCCCACACCTTTTTCCGCATATGTTTCATACGCATAGGAGATCCTCATGGACTCCCCAAACGCCAGCTGTATATCCGGCAGCAGCTCATGCAGCCTCCTGATACCGTTCATATCATGGGCATGTATCGGTTCCTCAAACCAGGCCGGATCATACTCCTCTATCATTTTTCCAAATTGGCAGGCCTCCTCCACGCTCCATCTCTGGTTTGCGTCCACAGCAATCGCAACTTCTTCTCCCAGAGCATCCCTCACCTTTTTAAAGCGTCTTACGTCACGCCCCATATCGGTTCCCTCATCACTTCCTACCTTGAACTTTACGGTACGGTATCCCTCCTCCACATACCTCTGCATATCCTCAACCAGTTCCTCATCGGAAAGCAGCAGGGAACCGCCTCCCTTATAGGCAGCCGCCCAATCCTTCTCAGCACCCATGAACCGGTGTAAAGGCAATCCTGCTCTTTAGGCCAGGATATCCATCATCATGATCTCCAACTGCCCCACCTCCACTGCCGGTCCGCTTTGGAAACCCTCATTGCGGAATTTCCAATACAGGCTCTGCTTCCACTCCTTAAAAGATTTTGTCTCATTGTTTAATATCAAAGGCAGGATCATTTCAACAAAACGGCCTGTACAGGCCAAATGGGCGCATGCCCCTTCACTGTCATATAATTCGATACATCCCCGCTCTGGTGCAAAATTACCAAATCCTCCCGTACCATCTTTAAAGGGCTTGGGAAGAGGGATCGGACGAAAACTATAATATTTTGCATGAGAAAACCGAATCCTATGGGTAAATTCAAACATTTTTATCCCCCTTTTTAGCTGTTTTTTATCAAAAATATATATAAATTGTAATGGTTTTTGATTTAGGGGGCAATTGTTAAACATCTGGTATTTTTCCATGATTTTTGTGCATGATTTACATTTATTGCAGAATTTCCTTTAATTCATTTCATTTCCTTTTCAAATATATATTTGCAATGAAATGTATGCACGGAAGTTTTGTGATCAATATAGAATAAAAATCGCAATGAGCCTTGTATGGCCTGAATATGGTGGATCAATTATAAGATTACAGCGGATGGGGGCATAAAAATGGCCATCCGCTGTTTAAAGAAATAGTGATTAAGAAGAATACATATTGTGATATGGTATGGTTTTATTTGCCGCTCAATCCCTGCACCGCTCCTGATATTCCGAGGGCGAGACCCCCAAAAGCTTCTTAAACTGTGCGCTGAAATATGCAGTATCCGAGTACCCCACCTGATCTGCCACCTCATAAACCTTAACACGGCAGTCTTTTAACAGCCCCATGGCCACCTGCATCCTGTAAAAGGTGAGATAATTTGTAAATGTGTAATCGGTCTCCTTTTTAAACACCCGGCTCAGATATCCCTCGCTGATCTCCAGGAAGCCGGCCACCGTGCTGATATTGATATCATCCCTGTAATGCTCCCTGATGTACTGGGTAGCCTCCTCCACATATTTATTCTTGGATTTCTTTTCGGAGTTAAACCGGAGTACCTGTGCGGCCGGGGCCTCCTCCCGGGGTTCGGGCTTTTCCTCGATCTGGCCTATGATGTGCCCAATGGCCTGCTCCAGGTCCCCGTCTTTCAGGGGTTTTAAAAGGTAATCGCTGACTCCCAGGCGCAGGGCACTCTGGGCGTACTTAAAATCGCTATAGGCAGTGAGTATGATGAACCTGGATCTGCATCCCTGTTCACGCAGCCTTGTGATCATTTCCACTCCGTCCATCCTGGGCATTTTCACATCTGTCACTATGATGTCAGGGGACAGGCGCTTTACCAGTTCCACTCCCTCCTCTCCGTTAGACGCCTCCCCGGCGATGACGCACCCAAGAGCGGACCAGTCAATGGTGAGAATGATCCCTCTTCTGACCATGGTTTCATCCTCCACTACGATCACCTTATACATCCAATACCTCCTTTTGGACCGGCAGCCTGAGAGTGATGGTGGTTCCTTCCGAGACAGCTGCTGCCTCCATCCCGTATTCCTGTCCATAATAGATCCTTAAAATGTTAATCACATTGTACAGCCCCAGATGGCCGTCTCTCTTGGCAGGACTCTGACTGTTGATCCAGTCCACCATCTCTTTTCCCATACCGCAGCCATCGTCTGTGACTGAGATGCTCAATACCCCATTCTTCTGCGCCGTATAGATACAGATATATCCGTTTTCCCGGCCGTCCAGACCATGGATGATGGCATTTTCCACCAGCGGCTGCAGGATCATCTTAGGTACCATACAGTCCTCCAGCTGGTCCGGTATCTCGGTTTCACACAGAAAACGTCCTGTGAATCTGATCTTTTGAATCTGGATATAACTCTGAATGGTCTCCAACTCCTCCCTCAGGGTGATAAAAGGGCTGCTGGAAATGCTCTTACGAAGGATCACTGCCAGGTTCTCAGCCAGGATCGCTATCTCCGGGATCTGATTGATCCTGGCATTCCACTTAATGGTATCCAGGGTATTGTAGAGAAAATGTGGGTTTAATTGTGTCTGGTACAGTTTCAGGGTGGTCTTATTCAGGTCCTTTTGTTTTTGTACCGTATCATCCAGGTATTTCTGCAGATCACATGTCATCTGGTTAAAACTCTCTGTCAGCCGCCCCAGTTCGTCCTGGCGGCTGGTGTGGATACGGATGGACAGATCCCCCTTTTTCACCTTTGCCATGGCCTTATCCAGCTGGCTCACAGGCTGGGCAATGCTTCTGGACAGGACAATGGATATCATAAGGCAGAGTACCAGCCCCAGGGCGGAAAGAGCCAGGCTCACCGTGCCCATGGTCCGCACAGCCGGAGCGCTGATGGGCGCGGTCCTCTGCAGCAGGATATAAAGCCCATGAGAGGGTTCCCTGGTCCACAGATATTTCGTATACACACCACGTTTCTCCATACCTTCCTGTCCGGAAACCGTGTGCAGGATCATGTCGCCTATCTGGTCTTCCCCATATTCTGGCCTGGAACAGTACAGGGGTTTCTGGTGGGAGTCCAAAACCAGCAGGGTATCTCCGGCTGAATAAAAGCCATTTAACAGGTTGTCAAAATTCTCCCTGGTAAAGTCCAGCACCACATATCCGGTCCTGGCCCCATGGGAATTTTCCAGGGAGTAAGCCCCCTGCATAATAGTCGTGCTGTTGCTGCGGCTCAGGTATGGATCCACCCTATAATATGTGATCCCGCTTCCCACAGACGCTTTTTTCAGAAGCCCCCAGTAAACGGGAAGCGCACTGTTCTTTGGCGCAGTATCTGTGGTAAACCGGAGCTTCCCCCCTGCATCGTAAATGCTGAACTGGGCGTGGCTGTAAATTTCCTGCACAGCCTGGTACAGGGAAAGATACAGATCCTTTTGGATCTCAACTGTCTTGTTATCGATCATGACCCATGAGGCGGAACCGTCAGCTGTCAGGGTATCACACGCCTTTTCACAGTTTTCCAAAAGCTGTGTCAGCCGCAGGCTTATTTCCTCCATCTGCCGGGCGCCCTCTGACGCAATCTGCCTGTTCAGGGATACGGTAAACAGCCGCGTCATCACTACACTGGAAAATGTAAGCGGCACCAGGGCCACAAGCAGACAGCCCAGAAACACCCTGGCTTTAAAGGAAAGTCCACTGAACCATTTCATATCATTCTCCTTCAATTTTCCGGGAAAGAAGATCCTTCCATCCGGTCAGCACTTCCTCCTTATCCTTGGACAGTTCATTTAAATCCATCTCTATAAGCGGCAGCTTCCGGATCGGTGACAATCCCTTCAGGGGAGGCACATCGCTTCGCACAGAACGCCGGTTCAGATCCGAAACCAGTATGCTCTGGGTATCCTGCCTGATGGTAAAATCCACAAACATCCTGGCAGCCTCCGGATGGGCGCAGTTTTCAAGAATAGCCGTACCATCGGGAAATGCCGTAGTCCCCTCCTCCGGGTAAATATAATCCACATCCGCACCTTCAGAACGCAGCGCCTGGGCCGACTCCTCCATGGTAACCCCCACCGAATACCGCCCGTCCAGTATACCTGTATTGACCTGGGATAAACTGTCCAGAGTGCGGTATTCCATATTTTCCATCAGCCGTTCCATATACTGCCCGTCTTCTCCACAGGTATGGACCGCGGCCACAAGGGCAGCGGCATACAGGTCCACGCGGCATGGGTCCCCAAAGGCAACCCTGCCCTTCCATCTTGGCTCCAGAAGGCTCATCCAGCCCACCGGCAATTCCCGGTAAGTCACCACATTGGTATTGTACATGATGACCAGGGGAAGTGAGGAAAAACTGGTCCACTTATGGTCCTGGCATTGAAATGCCTCTGTGATAAAAGATGCTTCCGGGCTTTTATATGTCATCCAATGGGCCTTTTGCTGCTCCAGGGTTTCAATTCCCACCCCAAACACCACATCCCACCGGACCCCGGACAAATGCTGTGCCGCGTCCCCTGCCTCCCCCATCTCCTCCAGATAACGAATCATTTCCTCAGAAGAACCTGTCTCTATCCGGACCAGCAGATCGGTCCGCTCCTCGAACTCCTTGATGACCGGCTCATAGACCGCCTCCTCATGGCTGGTATAGATCACCAGATCCGGCTGGACCGGCATGGGTTCCGGCTGTTCCCGGTGCTGGCAGGCGGAAAGTATGGACACGGACAGCATCACGAGACCTAAAAGGGCCTTTGGTGTTCTTTTTTTAATTTCCATGCTGCTCTCTGCCCCCTCTCTTAAATATATGGTTCCATTATACCAAAAATATCCAGTCCCAGCCACGCAAACATAACCCGGGGCTTCTGAATCTGGAATATCTGAACCGGTCCCCGGCCTCAGCCAGGAGAAACATAGAGAGGGGGATCCGGTCAAAAACAGCAGTGGCGCAGGTTTCTCTGTTCATCAGATCAACCTGCGCCACCTCATATCCTCCATTTTGACAGCAGCCCTTACAAGCCCCGGTTTTCCCCCCATCCGCCTGCACACTCCTCTGCCGTATAAAGAGCCTCACAGCATAGACCCAGAGTATCCATGATCCGTGTGTCCAACATCCTGTTATATTGGTCTTTGGAAAATATCCCCCTGATATGGGAGATCTTATCCCGGCACCTGCCCTCATCTCCCGGATGCCTGCACGGGCCGCAGATATCATCCGCCCCGTACAGTTTTATGATATCCATAGAATGATGTGGTTTTATTACCATTTCCCAGCTACCAACCTTCCTGCCAGCCATCCTACAATCCCAGATACTCCTCAAACAAATTACATACCCTCACGGTATCCGGCTCCGTTTCCATCTCGCAGAAAATCCGAAGCAACGGCTCTGTTCCGGAGAATCTGGCGATCACCCAGCCGCCATTTTTAAAGTACACCTTGCACCCGTCCACATAGGATATGCGGTCCGCCTCATAGGGAAGTTCAGGAAGTCCTCTCTCCTCCATAAGGATGCGGCGGACCCGCTCCTTTTCCTCTGGCGTAAACCGGTAATCCCGCTCTTCCATATGGATAGCGCCGTACTCTTTTCTTATATTCAACGCTATTTCGGACAGTTTTTTTTCGCTTACGGCAATCATCTCCACCAACAGGATGGCTGCATATATGCCGTCCTTTCCGTGTATATGGCCTTTTACGGTCAGGCCGCCGGATGACTCTCCGCCGATAATGGCCCCGGTCTCCTGCATTTTAGCTGATATATGCTTAAATCCCACAGGGACTTCATAGCATTTCTGCCCAAAACTCTCCGCCACCTTGTCCAGTACATGGGTGGTGGCCAGGTTGCGCACCGCCGGGCCGCGCCATCCCTTATACTTTAGCAGATAATAGTAGAGCATTACAAGTATGTCATTGGCATGGAGGTAATGCCCCTGGTCATCGATCACCCCCAGCCGGTCCGCATCCCCATCCGTGGCGATCCCAATATCACAGTACCGGTCCAGCACATACGTCTGAAGGTTTCTTAAGGTGCGTTCCGTGGGCGCAGGCATTTTCCCTCCAAACAGTGTGTCGTGCCTGGAGTTAATGGTCTCAATGGTACATCTGGCAACGGAAAGGATCGTGCTCAGGGCAGTGAGGCTTACCCCATACATGGGGTCGATGGCAATGCGCAGATCCCTCTCCTTAATGGCTTCCATGTTGATCACTGAAATGATGTTGTCCAGATACTCGTTCATTGGATTGATCTCCCTCACCATACCCTGTCTCACCAATTCCAGGTAGGAAGGCGGAGGCATCTGCCCGTTCTCCTCCTCATTGGGAGTGTACAGAACCTCTGCCTGTTTAAGATATAATTCGATCTCTGCGGTCTGTCTCTCATCCGCATCCCTCCCGCCATAGGTAAATACCTTGATCCCATTATAAATTGCCGGATTATGGCTGGCCGTCACCATAAGGCCATAACTCAGCTCATGCTTCATCACATAGAACATGACCAGAGGGGTGGGGGAACTGCGGTTCACAAACCACACACGGATCCCCTGCTGCCCAAACACCTCACAGGACCATATGATGGCTTCTTTGGACAGGAACCGCCTGTCATATCCCATGACGATCCCCTGGCCTTCCACCCCCTCCGCCTTCATCTTAAGGCAGATGGCCATTGCCAGTTTCTGTATATTTTCTTTTGTAAATTCTTCTCCTATGATAGCTCTCCAGCCGCCTGTGCCGAACTTGACCATATAGCTCCTCCTGTTAGTCGATCCCATACTGCAGGTTTTATCCCCAGCTTCTACACAATAGACACCTTACCCTTGCTCACCTTCAGGAATATAAGCAGCATGATAACCGTGCTTACAGTCAGAATGGAAGCCAGGGCCGCCGCAGTTCCGTAACTGTTCCTCACAACCTCTGTATAAATGGCAACCGATATGGTACTGGTCTTTCCGCCGTACAGCATGACACTGGAGGACAGCTCATTGATACAGGTAATCCAGCTTAAGATTGCTCCTGATAGGACGCCGGGCGCCATAAGCCTTGCCGTCACCCTGGTAAATGTTTTCATGGGCGATACCCCCAGACTGATGGACGCCTCCTCCACGCTGGGATCCATCTGCTGCAGGAACGCACTTCCGGACCGGACCGTGTAGGGGAGCTTGCGCACCACAAAGGCGATAATGATAATCATGGCCGTACCTGTAAGGATCATGGGAGGCTTGTTAAATGCCACGATCAGGCTGATACCAAGAACAGCTCCCGGGATCACAAACGGGAACATGATCAGCAGATCCATAAACTGCCCTGCCAGGCCTTTCTGCCGTACCACGATATAGGAGATCAGCATTCCCAGGATAATGATGAACACGATGGCAATGGTGGAAAAGACAAAGGTGTTCCTGATATTGGTCCACAGCCTGTTAAAGATGGTGATATAGCTGCCAAGACTGAATCCCTTCTGGAAACCGGTAAAATCACTTTTGATAAAGCTGCTGATCAGCACCACGATCTGGGGCAGGATACCGACAAAGGTGACCAGCATAACAGGAAATGTCACCAGGAACCGCTTTGCTCCGTGAAGCTCCTCTTCCTTGGGCGGGCGCATGGCTGTCATGACATAGTTTTTTCTGGACAGATAGTATTTCTGGACCAGGAGGACCGTGGTGGAACAGAGCACGATAATGACAGACAGGGCGCTGGCCAGATGGGCATTTCCCCCAATCTCACTCATATACTCATTGTAGACCAGCACAGGAAGCACCATATATCCCTCTCCGATCAGCATTGGAGTACCAAAATCAGCCAGACTGGTCATAAAGACCATGATAGCTCCTGCTGCAATGGACGGAAGCACCACCGGGATGGTTATGGTCCACAGCCTGCGCAGCTTGTTGCTTCCCAGATTTTCCGCCGCCTCCTCCAGGCTGGAATCAATGCTTCCCATGGCACCTGAGGTATACAGGTACACATAGGGAAACAACTTAAAGGTAAATACCAGTATGATCCCCAGCTTGCCGTAAATACTTGGCAGGTGGATCCCGATGTCTGCAAACATACTGGTGATGAATCCGGAACGCCCAAACAGGGTGATCCAGCTGTAAGCTCCGATAAAAGGCGGGCTCATAAGGCTCATGATGATGAAGATATGGATGAACCGCTTACCCACCACATTATACCTGGACATGACATAGGCAATGGGAACTCCCACCACCAAAGTGGTGGCTGTTGTCACAATGGATACGAACAGGCTTCGCCCCAGGGCGGAATAATAATATTTTTTGGAGAAAAACCGGATGTAATTCTCCATGGTAAAGCCCTCTACCTTGGTGGAAAAAAAGCTTCGCGCGATCAGGGTCCAGAAGGGATACAGGAGAAAAATACACATGAACCCCACCACCAGAACCTTGATCCAGAACCAGAAATCCAGCTTTTTCCGAGTCTTTACCATGAGATCACCTCCTGGGTTTCGGCATCATAAACGCCCACGGCATTGATGTCAAAGTTTACCTTAACGATTTGTCCGTCCGGCCGCAGGTCTTGGACGTCTTTGGTGTACTCATTGAGCTGCACGGTCTGCCCATTGTCCAGTTCAATCTCATATTCAATAAAATCACCCAGAAACGTAGAGATCACGATCCGTCCGGGCAGCCCTTCCTTTTCATCAAAAAACAACTGCTCCGGCCTGGCGGAAATAATCCCTTTTCCCTTAAAGGGCGCCCTCAGTTTCGATGTGATGCTGCATTCCCCCTTGATATCTAACAGAGCTGTCTGGGGATCTTCCCCATCCACATCACACTCCACAAAATTGGACACGCCGATAAAACCTGCCACAAATGTATTCTGCGGTTTTTTGTAAATCTCCTCCGGGGACCCCACCTGCATGACATTGCCTTCCTTAATGACCGCAATCCTGTCAGAGATAGCAAGCGCCTCTTCCTGGTCGTGAGTCACATAGATAGTGGTGATACCAAGCCGTCTCTGGAGTTTTTTAATCACGGTCCTCATCTGCACCCTGAGTTTGGCATCCAGGTTGGAGAGGGGCTCATCCATGAGAAGTACACTGGGCTCAATGACAAATGCCCTTGCAAGGGCAACCCTCTGCTGCTGTCCCCCTGACAGCTCGTTGGGTTTTCTGTCCTTTAATTTTTTGATCTGAACCAGGTCAAGGGCTTCCTCAACCTTGGCAGGAATCTTATCTTTAGGATACCTCTTGGCCTTCAGCCCATATGCCACATTCTCAGACACGGTCAAATGGGGGAATATGGCGTAATTCTGGAACACCATACCGATATCCCTTTTATGTGCTTCCAGATTATTGATGGCCTGGTCGTCAAAGCAGATTTCTCCTCCGTCTACTGTATTAAATCCCGCGATCATTCTCAGCAATGTGGTCTTACCGCATCCGGAGGGTCCCAGAAGCGTGAAAAATTCACCCGGCTTTATCTCCAGACTTACTCCATTTAACGCTGTAAAATCTCCGTATTTCTTCACGGCCTCTTTAATGATAACTGCATGGCTCATACCAGTTTCCTCCCTTAAAACCCCTTTACAGGAAAAACTGCCCTTCCAGGTCCGGACAGTTTTTCCATCAGGTTACATTGTTTATCTATATTCCCTCAATACTTCCCTTTCCTTAATCCACCATAATATCGTTAAAATGCTCAATGATCGTTTCCTTCTCGTTGGCTACCCAGTCAAAGTCATAATCAACCAGTACGATATCTTCCAGTTTAGCCATACCTTCCCCAACTTCCATGTCGCTTCTTACAGGACGGCGTCCCCAGTTCTGGCTCTGCTCTGTCTGGCACTCCTTGGAAGTCACAAAATCAATAAACAGCTTTGCGTTCTCCTCATTGGGGCATCCCTTAACCAGGGCAACTCCATCAGGAACCGCACTTGTTCCATCCTTTGGATATATGAAACCAACGGATGCATCATGCTTGTACTGGACCGCTGATTTCTCAAGGGTCAGCCCCACATAGAACTCTCCGTCAGCTACCATCTTATGGCACTTGCCTGAGGAGTCCACGATCTTACCATCCAGGTTGTCATATAATTTCTTGATGAAATCCCATCCGTCTTCCTTGCCTCCATGGCCCAGGATCATGGTACATAACTGTGTATAAGCTGAACCGGATTTAGAGGGGAGGCAGTATGCGATCTTGCCCTTATACTCCGGCTTTGTCAGGTCTTCCCACGTCTCAGGAATGGCCATCCCGTCTTTCTCAATCAGGTCTTTGTTGTAGAACAGAACCATTGGAAGAGGGCTTTCACCGATCCACAGACCGTCCGGATCCTTGTACGCTGCGCCGATAAACTCATCATTTGCACATACGTAAGGTGCAAAATGTTCCTTAAATGCCGCCAGGGAGTCGGCCCCTCCGCCCCACAGTACATCGGCGATCGGGTTGGCTGATTCAGCTGCAATACGGTTGCACAGCTCTCCTGTACCGGCTGCCACAACCTCAACCTTTACATTGGGATAGGTCTCCATAAACAGGTTAACGCCTGCATTCAGCGGGTCCGCATCATGGGGTGAATATACAACCACCGTTCCTTTGTAGTCCTCCGGCGCCTTTTCACCAGAAGCAGCTTCCTCCTGCTTTGGCTCCTCTTCCTTTTTCTCTGCCGATGCCTCAGCTGCTGTTGTCTCTGCGGGTTTTCCACCGCCGCAGGCTGCCAGACTTAATGCCATCACGGCAACCAGTGAAGCTGCTAAAAATCTTTTTTTCATAATCCCTCTCTCCTTTACATGACTTTTTCGTTTCATGTGCCAATTGGGAGTTTTTACCTCCGATGGTCTTATTATATGTTTTCATTATGCATTTTTCCATTTAATATTCTTACATTTCTTGTGTTATCCTGAACTATTGCATAGATTTCATGTGTTTTTTTAGACTTAATATGTATATTATGCATATTCTTTTGCAGGGATTCTATTTAAAATGTCCTCCTCGATTATAAACAGCAGATAGAAGCTCATCTTAACACACAAGGAACCGCCCGGAACTGGGAATCCACCAGCACCCTGACCGTTGTAAACATGGTAAAAAACCAGGTCTGTCCCGCATTCTTTCCTCAATCCTACGTGGAGGCCAATGCCCCTATTGTCTACTTCTCAGTCTCTCCCAGACAGAGCTGGATGCGGTGCATGGCGTATCTGAAAGGTACCTATCTTACAAGGCCGGAAAAGGCCTTTCTTAGGTTGTGTACTTTGTATACACAGGGAAAGCCGCTTGTGTAGGAAGGAGAGGGGCAGGCATGGTTTGCCCAGACATGACTTGTCTTTCTCTCTGCCGGAACGTAAAAAATTCCCGGGCGCTGCCTGACAGCTGCAGCGCCCGGGGATCTTCCGTGTCCTCTGTTCTTTTACTTATTCCTATAATACTCCTGCATTACATAAAAGGCTTTTTTGCGTGTCGCCTTGTCCATGGCAACCAGACCTTTGCTGTTTTTTCCTCCCTGCATGGGATGCTTGCGTATGGGGGAAATAAAATCAAACAGTACCCATGGGAACATACCCTGTATTCTTCCGTCCGTGTACCGGATCTGGTTTTCATATACCCGTTCCTGGTGTTCTTCCGTGAACAATTCCTCCGCTCCTCCGTGGTGGCCTGCTTTTGCACCTGCACCGGTCTCAGTAATGACCATGGGCTTGTCAATGGACGTGTTGTCAAGAATCACCTTCACACCTTCATAATCCCTGTAATACCAGCCGTAATATTCATTAAACGCAACCACATCCACAAATTCCGCCAGCCGGTCCTTTACACACATGGTATTCACATCTACCAGGCAGGCGGCGCTGGTCAGCCTTGTGGGATCATAATTCCTGCAAGTCTCTAAAAGCCCTTTCATAAAATCAAGGCGTGACTGGATATCCGGATTCTCATTGCCCACGCTCCAGATCACTACGCTGGCCCTGTTTTTGTCCCGGAACATAAGCTCTCTCATCTGATTTTCTGCATTGCTGTAAGTCTCTGGATTCTCAAAATCCAAGGCCCAGTATACGGGGATCTCTTCCCACAGCATCATTCCGGCCTGATCTGCAAGCACAGCCATCCTCTCACTGTGGGGATAATGGGTAAGCCGCAGTATATTGCAGCCCATGTCCTTGGCCGTGTTCAGGATCTCAAGGCGCTCCTCATCAGTCTGTATCCTGCCCCTGTTCCTGCTCTCCTCGTGGCAGCATACCCCCTTTAGATAGATCTTCCTGCCGTTTAGAAGAATATCCTTTCCATCACACCTGATCTCCCTGAACCCCACCCGGTCCTTGACTTGGTCTTCTAAACACCGCGCCTGAACCTCATACAGCTTTGGATGTTCGCAGTCCCATAATTGGGGGTTAGCCTGGACTACACATCTCGCCTCTCCCCGTTCATCAGTCAGAACTTCCCGGGATATTCCAAGCTCTTCGATCTTAAAATGACAGCAGGCTCCCTGCACCGGGGCATCCAGTTTTATTTTCAGTTCAATCCTCCCGTATGTACCGTCAGGTACAAGGGATGCTGTAAAATCTTTAATATACACGGCAGGAAGCCGGAACAGTTCCACTGACCGGGTAATTCCCCCATAATTGAACCAGTCATAATTCATGGACGGTACCTGGTCCGGTTCCCTCCTGTTATTAACAGTGATCACAATGTGGTTTATTTCCTTAAGATCCTGGGTCAGTTCCGTATAAAAAGGCGTAAATCCTCCCTGATGCCTGGACAGGAGTGTTCCATTCAGCCAGATCCTGCACTCATAGTTGGCTGCCCCGACCCGAAGTATGATCCGTTCCCCTTCCTTTTCCTTTGAATAGACAAAGGTCCTGGAATAAACCGCCTCCCCCTCATACAGCCAATACCTGTCATCCAGACAGTTCCAGCATCCGGGGACCTGTATCTTTTCCATGGATGAAAAATCCAGGTCCATGGGAACCTCCCTGCCCTGCTCATCTTTTCCAGAGGCAGAAAACAGGTTCTTTCTTGTTACGCTGCGAAACACATCCGGCGTAAACCCCCATACGCCGTCCAGGCTTTCCGGTTTCCGGTGATCTGTGTACACACAGGACTGGACTGTGGTAAATGCGATCTGATTTTTTTTGTCAAACTGAAAATCCAATATATCTTTGTAATCATCCTTCATCCGATCCATTTTCTTATCTCCTTTTTCTCATTGCCTTCTGCTGGCGGCCGCCGGAATAAAGCACTATCCCTTTACACTGCCCGCAGCAATTCCTTCCATTACTTTTCTTTGGGTAATTAAAAATATCAATACAACCGGCAGCGATATGGCGGTCGACAGTGCCGCGGTCATGGACAAATCAACTCCCAGATCCGAATTCAGGTTTACCAGCATGGCTGCCAGATTATAAGTGCTCATATCTTTTGACAGCATCAGTACCGGAAGCCACAGACCCCAGCTGGACAAAAATGATATAAGGGTGGCTGTGGTAAAAACAGGATACATGACCGGTGTGACAATTTTAAAAAATATCTGGAATTCCGTGGCTCCGTCTATAGTGGCGGACTCAATCAGGTCATAGGGAAGGGACTGGAAAAAATTCTTAAACAGGAAAAAGGGAAGGGCCGCTCCCCATGCGCCTGTGGAAGACGCCAATATGATCCCCCAGAAATTGTTGGTTCCATACAGCCCCAGCTGAACCACGATCACATACAGGGGTATGAGCAGCAGCACGGCCGGATACATCATGCTTACCGAAAAAGAGGTCTGGATCATGGAAAACCCCGGAAGGCTGCCCTTTCTGTACAGCGCATACCCGCCCAGGGATGTTGCCAGGACCACCAAAAGGGTGCTGCCTCCTGAAATAATGATGCTGTTTTTAAAGTAATGCCACAAGGAATTTCCGGATAATGTAAGGATTCCCTTCCATCCATTTAACACCCACTTTTGCGGGATCAGGGACAGCGGATACTGTATGATCTCCTGGTTGGTCTTAAATGAACCGAACAGCATCCAGAGAAATGGATACACCATAATAAAGGAAATTATGATCAGTACCCCATAAACTATCCATGTTATGAATCTATTTTGTTTCATTTAACCGTCTCCCTACTGCTGAACCAACCAGTGTCAAAAGTGCTATTAACAAAAATAGAAATGTGGCAATTGCCGTGGCTGATCCGAAATCCATTTTCTCATATTTACTGTACGCATAATACGACAAGAAATTGGTTGCATAATTAGGCCCGCCAAAAGTAATGATCCTAGACACCGTGTATGTCTTTAAAAACTGAATGATTGCATAGACTGCATTCAGCATAAACGCCGGTTTCAGGGAAGGAAGAGTAATGTAGGCGTACGTCTGCCATCCGTTCGCCCCATCCGTGGTGGCGGCTTCATACATGCTTCTGTCTATCAGTTGATAATTGGTCAGGAATATAATGGTGTACAGACCCACATGCTTCCACAACTCCACAAAAGCCAAGACCCCAATGGCAAGGTTAGCCTCTGTCAGCCATCCCAGGGGCGAAAGCCCCAATATTTCAAGAAGGCTGTTCATGGCGCCGTTACTGTTAAAAAAGTGTTTCCATACAACAGCGCTGACCACGTCCGGTGTAATAAATGGAATAAAGATCGCCAGCTTGAATATGAGCTGGGCCCCCCGGCAGATCCCCTTATAATCCAAAAGCTGAGCCAGCAAAAGTGCCGCAACCATGTTGAGAGGAACACTTAAGGCAGTAAAAAGCAGGGTTACCTTCAGGGAATCCCAAAAATAGGAATCCCTGAACAGCTTCATATAATTTCCCAGCCCCACAAATACAGGCTCTGTCAATATGGTGTTGGTCTTAAAAAAGGAATAGAATATACTGCATATCATAGGATACACGCCAAATACAATGGATACCACGGCAAATACGCCGATGCAGCAATATAACATCCAATACTTTTTAAGGATCACCCCGCACTTGCGGTGCGGGATAATCTTCCGGGTTCCTTTCATCCATTAACCTCACTTATTTTCCTGAATCACTGCGTTCACATCCCCGTGCAGCTTTTCAATAGCGCTTTGTATACCGGCCTCATCCTTTGCGCTGAATGCGCTCATTAGACCTTTTTCATATGTTTCCAGCATATCCGGATAGTATGGGAATACGCCTACATAAGAATCGCTGGGGTAAATGGGGATGGTTGAGTCAAAAAAGATCTTTTGGTTCTTGCTCAGCTGCTCTGTATCCACAACACTGTAATCCATGCAGGAACCCATGGTATCAAAACTGGCTTTCTGCGCTGCCTCTGACAGGCAATAGGTTAAGAATACTTTTGCAGCTTCCTTTTCAGGCGCATTTTTAGGCATTGCGATCCCTCTTACACCGCCCAGGAACAGGCCGCCCTTTCCGCTTCCGTCAAATGTGGGCCAGGTCGTAACCGAATATTCGCCCACGCCGCTGTCCGGCTGGTCCCATCCCGCTGCATTCCAGTTGCCCACACGGAACATCCCCACGCTGCCGCTCTGTATCTTTGTATACATGGCTGAGAAATCCTCGTTGACAGCATCTTTGTCCCAGATGGCATCAGGCCCCGCATACAGCTGGATGATCTTCTCAAACTGATCTTTATGGGCTTCAATCCGGCTCTCAGGCACATTGTTGATCCATACATCCGAGGTTCCATTTCCTCCGGTAAGGAACAGGTTGAACGCCTGTCCCGGATCGGTTCCCAGGTGAAGGGTCCAACCGGATGTACCTGCATTCTTATACTCCTTTCCCAGGGCCAGGAATTTATCAAAGGTGGTCGGGATCTTATCCTCAGTTACTTCCACGCCTTCCACATCAGTTTTGTATCCCAGACCGTTTACAGAACGGTTAATGGGAAATGCGATCAGCTGTCCATCAGCTGATATGATCTTCATGTCGCTGTCCGTCACCACATCATGGTTCTCAGATGCTGCCAGTACATCATCCAGCGCCTCAAATCCGCCCCCTGACTGCTGATGGGTCACCAGAAGCCGGGATGCCTCATTAAATATCAGGTCCACACCGCCTGTTGTGGTAACTGCCTGCAATGCTTTTGTTGTCAGTGTAGCATTGTCAAAGGTAATGGCATCAATGGAGTAGTTGGGATAATCCTTCTGCATCTCCGCCTCTGCCGCCTTAAAGAAAGGAAGCCTGGAATCATTCCCCTCATACCAGATCGTGATCTTTACAGGCTGGTCCGACTGTCCCTGTGCGCCGGCTGCCTGGGTGCCATCGGCCCGGGTGCCTGCCTCCTGTCCCCCTGCTGCCTGGTCTCCTGCCGCCTGCGTTTTTTCTGTCTGAACGCCCTCTGTCTTTGCCGGCTCCGAAGCGCCCTTTGCACATGCGGACAATGACATGGCAACCGCAAGCATCATAACTGCCAATCTGTGTTTTCTCATAATGTATCCTCCCTTTATTTGTTTTTAATTACACTCATTGCTTCTATAAGATCCATCATATAAACCCTGCGTTTCCCCTCGTGGATGGAGTCAAAGGATACGCCTGTGCCGTTTGGATCCCACCTGCAGTGCAGGTCGCATCTTATATCCATAGAGGAAAGATGGGGGGAATAAAACCTGCCGACCACCATGCCCCTTTTGCTGTTTATATGGTACAAATACACAGGTCTGTATTGATCCCTGTCCTGATAACCATCTCCGATCAGCCACTGTCCATCCGGGGAATAACTGCAGTGAATGTCCTCATGGAATAACGCCCTGTCATAGACCGCATAATTCTGTGTCTCATCCTGCATTACATACAGTCCGTCCCCCTCTGCGCAGTCCCCGTAAAGCATCAGTTTCCCCTGTTTTCCCCAGTAGTAATGGGAAGCAAAGGTATAGGGACGGAGCTTGTAAATATTCCCGCCAAGATCGCTGGTCCCCAGTCCTGTCCGCCACATTCCGCCCGGCTCAGGGAAAAACCTTACCAAAAATAAAAAGCGGTCCGACTCCTGGTTAAAGGTAATGTGGTTGATAACGATCTTCCTGTCTATGTGATGTCCGTTCTCCCAGTTATAGATCCGGTCCAGCTGTGCATATGTAATAATCTGTTTTGCCTGCCCGCTCTCCATATCTACCAGGAATACCCCGTCTTCCTCAGGCGCATTTTGATCCTTCCAGGCATCCACTTCATTGCAGTATCCGTATCCGGCCCTGAAATCATATACGCGGTTCATATTAATGGACAAACTCCATTTCCCATCCGCAGATACATTGGCCAAGGGCCGTTGAAGCATGCGTTCCTTTTTGCTGTGGATATTCTTTACCACAGCCCGGTAGCCATGATCCGTATAAACATTATAGATAATCTCATCCGGATTCACCGGATTCCACTGAAGCATTGCGCCCTGCTGGAAATTCCAGGACCTGGTTAACGCCACTGGACTGAATACACCGGTATCCATGTCCAGGCTCCCCAGTTCACATTCGTCCTCTCCAGTGGGAAGACGGTCCATAAACGGGACCCGGTGACATAGATGAAGCTTCCCGTCAGGGTGGAATGCCCTGTTGTCATAGTAGCCAAAAAAATACTGCCCCCCATCATCCGGGGAAATCCTCCGGACTTTGATATGATTTGCATCTAATATACCATTCATTGTAAATTTCTCCTCTTTTTGGAGTTTTCAAATATTATACATTTCTCCCTTGACTTTCATATCTTTTTACCATAATATTAGTTTATACCATAAAACTCCCCCTACATTTTATACATATTTTCTATGGATATCCATGTATTTTTTATCTATATCACTACTATATAGTAATCTCCTTTGTATTTCAATTCACAATATACCCATAAAATTGTATATTCAGACCATTTAATTTTTACAATTACTAACCCAAATCAGGAGATTATGTAAACGGAGGTCTTATATGGATAATTTCAGCATTGTAACAGGAGCCATGATCCAGCTCTCAAGTCCTTTCCGGCTGATCCATGTGATCAAACGCTTGCCGGACTTTCAGCTCCGCCCCCACAGCCACAACTTTTTTCACATTATATTTGTCACATCCGGTACATTGGAAGTAGACATCAAGGGGAGTACCCACATTATACATGAGAACCATGCGGTCATACTCCCGCCCTATGTCCCGCATGCATTAAATTCCAAGAAGGGGTATTGCCAGATCGGCGTGGACATCTTTGACACGGAGGAAAATGATCTCTGCGCCCTTTTGAATCAGACCTTTCCCTCCGGTTTTTCCATTGTTAAGATGCATCTGCTCCCCACCCATTTTGAGGAGATGATCAAGTCCGTGCGTGACCTGACTAAATTAAACCTGCTGAAACTTCAGAACAATGCAGAAGCCCTGGTGCTGTCTTTTATTGAACAGGCATCTGATACAGCGGACAAAAGCTTCAGGGACCGGTTCCTGGATATGATCGCCCATGATGATGGACTGACCTTCACCCTGCCCCAGATGTGTTCCTATCTGAACATCAGTAAAACCCATCTGGAACGTTTGGTCCATGATGAGTTTGAGTGCAGCGCTGTTGAGTATTATAATAAGCTGAAGATCATGAAAGCCTGCTTTCTACTCCAAAATTCCGAAAGTTCCATCCGGGATATCAGCGAAAAGCTGGGTTTTTATGATGAAAGCCACTTTACCCGTTTTTTCAAAAAAAGCATGGGCATTACACCGTCTAATTACCGCAATACTTCCAGAACACCTTTGTAGGACTATTGTTAGATCAATATTAAGGAACCTTTATCAGATGTGTACAGCACAATATATTAAAAAGGGAATTTCAGAAATATACCAACCTTAAGGCATGGTATCATAGAGCAGATATTAGATGCTTGAACCTGTATCTGGTATGCATTTTACAGAATCCTGTCTTAATAGAAATGATTGGAAAGGAAGAAATCAGATTATATGGCATGTACCGCAGGTTTAAGTCACATGGATAAAATACCAGTTTATCCTCTGGACGCAGCACATGCCGGAAATTGCATCATCTCTGTCTCCTAAAGGGAGATGATAGTAGACATTGAAAAATCATCTACTTTATTATCACCAAAATGGACATTTTCCCGGATTCACCAGTAAAGGTCGGTCAGTGTATTTTTAGCCCGGTTCAGCCAGTAGCTCCACATTCGTTCTCCGTCTTCCGGAGAAAGCATCGTTTCCGTGGCCGCCCGCCCTTCCTCCTCTGTCAGGTATCTGGGGCTGCCAAGCTGCATGGCCTGGAACTGGGAAACAGCGTTATCCCTGAGGACCGTACATCCGGTAATCAAGTTGATAGCATTCTCTCCTATGACTACGACCCCATGTACGCCTATAAAAGCGGCCCGGCAATCTCCCAATACCTGGGCCAGCTTTTGGCAGACCTCACGGGTATTAGCCAACAGGCCGGAATTCACCGTAGGATTGTGAAAAGCGGGGATTCCCTTGTAAAACATGCCGGCAGTCTGAGAGATAGGGCGCAAAGGCGTCCCGGTGGAAGAAAACGGAATCAGCTCTTTGGCATGGTTATGGCAGATCGCATTGACATCCGGCCTGACCTTATAAATTTCACTGTGCATTAAAATTTCCGTAAAATGCTGGAATTGTTTGTTGGAAACTACATTTCCGTCTAAATCAAGTTCCATAATATCCTTCCGGGTAACTAATCCTGGAGCCATGCGGCGTGATTGAAAAAAGGTGTTGGGGTTTTCCGGATTTCTTACGCTAACATGCCCGTAGGCATCCAAAATTCCTTCATTGGCCAGAAGGCGGTTTACAATGACACACTGCTCTATAGCTTCCTGGGCCGTCCGGGGATTTGGATTAAAAGATATCATATTTGAAAAAACAGCCATTTTATATTCCCTTCTGGTATTAGTCTGAATTACGAAGCGACTGATACCTGTTTTTTAAATTGCGTTTTTTGATAATTTTACTCACATGGTTTTTGACCGTATAAAGGGAAATGTGAAGTTCATCGGCAATTTCCCGGTTTGTCTTACCGCAGCGCATAAGATTATAAATGGCAACTTCCCTGGAGGTCAGCGTTTCTCCTGATTTTGACCCGGATAACAGTTCAAACAGTACAGGAGCCAGGGCGGCAGAAACGCCGTACTCCCCGTTAGCTACATGGAAAAGACCGTTTTCAAATTCATTAAAAGATGCACTCTTCAAGAAATAGCCTTTGACACCGTTTTCCGCTGCAAAGGCGATTTCTTCAGGAGAATCACAGTCTGTCACAGCTACAATACAGGTGGTTGGAGACAGACTTTTTATATGTTTCAGAATATCAGGATGATTCCGCTTATTGGTAAAAGGGTCAACCAGCAGAATCCCCGGCTGATGCTTGGATAGAATTTCAAAACCTTCCTTAACATCACCTGTTTCATACAGGACGGAAATCCAGGAAATGGAAGAGAGCAGCCTGCAGATACCTTTCCGGAACAATTCCCGTTCTTCTATAATTGCAATACTACATTTCATGTCTGCATCCTATCTTCAAAGTTTTCTCATGCCTACTTCTTTTATTCTATCAAGAACTATCTTTTTGTCAACTTTCTATAAAATAAACCGCTAAAAATAGTTCCAAAGAACTAAAAAAAATAGCTCTTTTTCACAAGGTAGAGCTATTTAGAAGGCAGGCTTTATCAGGTACAATAGAATTAATAAATAACATGAGTTCTATAACTAAGGAGGGGGATATATGAGTGTAGGACAAATATCACTAATGCTAGGGGTTTTCTTTATTATTACTATTATTATCAGCTTTGTGAAAAAGGTAAATCCGGGAATTGTAGGATTATCCTTTGCCATTATTGCAGCCATTGCCACAGGTACAAAGTTCAAAACACTGCAGGCGGGATTTCCAGTCAACGTTGTGCTTACATTATTTTCTATCAGTCTTTTCTTCGGCTATTTTATTGACAATGGCACAGTACACTGGATCGCCCGAAAAATGCTGTATGTTACAAAGGATGTGCCTAAGATGATGCCTTTTATCTTCTTCTTTATTGCTTTAGTGCTGGGCAGTATCGGCGGAGCAAACATGGTTGTCTTTTCCGTAGCAATTGCATTCCCGGTAGGAATGGCAAGCGGAATGAAAGCATGGGAAACAGGAGCTATCTGTTTAATCGGTACCCAGTGTGGCTCTTATCTGCCTTGGGGTACTCATGGCTCTACGGCAAGAGCCATTATTGAAACCATGAACGATGGAGCCTGGGCTGACGTATCTATGAGGCTAAACTGGAAATGGTGGTTTACATCCTTTATTGTTTACATAATTGTAGTCGTTGCATTTTACTTTATTTTCCAAAATTATAAGCTGAAAAAAATTGAAAATGTGGAACAGCCCGGAAAACTGAACCATGTACAACAGTTGAGCCTCATCCAAATCGGAATCGTACTGTTGCTTGTAATTTCTATGCCGCTTCTGGCAAAGAAAATTGACAACCCCTTATTTAAGGCAATTGCAGGTATGTGTGACGTTGTGCCTCTTTGCTTGGTAGGTTCTCTTATGAATATGCTTTTAGGCCTTGGAAATGAAAAATCCATTATAAAAAATCTGGTTCCCTGGAATACCATTTGCATGGTTTTTGGAATGGGTATGCTGGTAAACCTAGCCAGTACCTTAGGCGTATTTGATTATCTGACAGAAGTTGCAGAAGGTATCCCTGCAGGCCTTGTAGGGCCGGTATTCCTTTTGATTGCAGGAGTAATGAGTTTGTTCTCCAGCTCCCTGTCTGTCGTCTATCCCACGGTACTTCCAATTGCAGGCTTGTTTGCCATGAATTATGGTCTAAATCCGGTCATGGCCCTGTCTGTAGTTATAATCGGTTCTGCTACAACAGCAATGTCACCTTTATCCGGTGGAGGCGGCCAGATTATGGGAGCGTGTACAGAAGATATCTGTGATAATCAGATTATGTTTAACAAGCTGTTTCTGACAGCATTTTCCACTATGATTATTCTGTTTATAGAAGCATGCATAGGCTTGTTCGGAATCTTTAGCCTTTAATAGAAAATGCTGTTGAACTCTTTCATGATATTTGATTTTTATGCAACTTAATAATGTATTAATTTATAAGCAGCCATAAATATATTGTAGTAGGAGGTAATGACTATGTATACATTTGAACCTGACAAATTACGCAAACCGATTTCCGATGCAACCCTGGAAAAAAGATGGGACATGGTACGTGAAGAAATGAAAAAAGAGAATGTGGATGCCCTAGTTATCCAAAATGAGCACCGATACCGCAATGGTATGGTGCGGTATTTTACAGACATCGGTTCCCTTTCCAATCCAGTTACAGTATTTTTCCCTATTGATGACGAAATGACCGTCTTTGCCAACGGAGGCGGCCACAGCCTGTCTCAGACTCCAGCTTATGGCTGCAGAGGCGTAAAGGACCGTATCGGTGTGCCTATTTTCCCTACGTACGTACCGGAATTAAGCACTGCTGATGCAAGGGGCGTAGCTGATCTGATCAAAAAGAGAGATGATAAAAAAATAGGTTTGGTACGTATTGGTTCCATGCTGGGCAGTTTCTATCAATACCTTACCGAGGCATTGACAGGCCAGGTAGAATTTGTAGATTTTACAAATGCCATTGATGAGTTGAAGGCAATAAAAAATGAAGAAGAAATCGAAATTCTGCGTCTGTCTGCAGAGCTTCAGGACTATGTAATGAATGCCATTCCGTCCTTTCTAAAACCAGGCATGTATGAATATGAGCTTCGCAGCCATATTATCCATCTTCTGACTAATCAAGGAAGCGAAGAACAGTTGATTATGATCGGCTCCGCACCTTTGGGACAAAAAGCCGGGCATAAAGCTCATTTCTATCAAAACCGTAGAATCGAAGCAGGAGATGCAGTTATGGTTATGCTGGAACCCAATGGTCCCGGCGGATTGTGGGTAGAACTGGGCAGAACCTTTATTTTAGGCGAACCGGATGAGACATTGCAGAAGGTCTGGGATGATGCGGTAAAAGCTCAGCATTATACAGCTTCTCTTCTGAAACCGGGAGCTACCTGTGGAGAAATATATGATAAGTACAATGAATACGTAGAACATATGGGATATGCAAAGGAAACTCGCATCCATGCCCACGGTCAGGGTTACGATCTAATGGAACGTCCGGGAATACGCGGCGAAGATCCAATGGTCATCAGACCGAATATGAACATTGCCATCCATCCTACATTTGCGAAAAACGGAGCTTATGCCTTTGCCTGCGACAATTATCTGACCACAGATGCAGAACCGGTACGAATCCATAAGACCTCCCAGGAATTAATCAAAGTAGTTCATTGCTAACGATTTACCGCTGCCACCGGTACAAGCAGAAAGCAAAGCAGACTGCTGCACCGGTGGCGGTACCGAAGGAGAAAAAGAATGAAAAACTATACGGTTTTTATTGCCGATGATTATAAGATTCCGGAGATCATGGATGAAATTGCCGTCCGTCTGGAGGAAAAAGGTATTCATGTTATACGGGGACCAAAAACAAAAAAGGGTAAGCGGCTGATGTACCCTAATGAAAGCCTGGAAGAGCTGTTTGGAAATGCAGATGTAGCTATGTTCAGTTCCCGAAGCATCTGTGACAACCGCATCATAGAGATGGCTCCTAAACTTCGGGGCATTGTAAATCCAACCATTGCTGTTGATACGATAGATGTAAAACTGGCTACGGAAAAAGGAATTTTAGTGGGAAACGGAGCAATTCCTGAAAACTATATTGAAATGTCAGAAGCCACCGTTATGCTTATGCTCATGTTGATGTATGACCCCTTTAAATCTATGCGTCTTCTGAGGGAAGACCTGCCGGAACCATCTCTTCATGAGCATTGGGCTAGAATGATGTATAAAAAGACTGTAGGACTTCTAGGCCTGGGACGTATCGGAAGAGAAGTTGCAGACAGGCTGGCCGCCTGGAATATGGACATTATTGCGTATGATCCTTATATTGACAGGAAGAATGTGCCGGATTATATAGAGATAGTAGATTTGGACACTCTATACGCCAGAAGTGATATTCTTGGGGTATTCCTTATAGTTACAGATGAAACGAGAGGAATGATTAACGGAGAGGCTTTTGGAAAAATGAAGGACGGAGTACGTTTTGTGAATACCTCCAGAGGACAGGTGGTTGACGAAGATGCACTGGCCGAAGCACTGAAGTCAGGCAAAGTAGCCAGTGCAGCCCTTGACACCTTCCAGGTAGAGCCACTTCCTAAGGACAGCCCTCTCAGAAAAATGGACAATGTAATTTTGACACCTCATATTGTAGGCCATGCTTTGGAATGCCAGCTAAAGCTGCCTGAAGCTGCCGTAGAAAATATAATGAACATTCTGGACGGGGTACCGCCAAAATATCTGGTAAATCCAGGTGCACTGGAAAAATTTCAGGAAAGAATAAAATAGGTGCTCTGCCTGCGAAGATTTCTCTAAGAGTAAAATTAAATAAAAAGATGCAGAATACGCGGATGGCCTTTATCTGTCTCCAATAAAGACTGCCTGGAGACAGATAATATCAGTTATTTTCCGCATTTCCCTATTTCCCACTCCCCATAAACATCCCAATATCATCAATGATCTCTTTCAGACAATCTTCCAACACCACGTTCTGGTACCATTTTTCAATTCCGCACCGCTCCAGGTTTTCCAGCTTAAAATCTTCCTCATCCGCCAGGAACCTGCGGCACATTTCCTTGTACCGCGGCACCTTCTGCTGTTCTTCCCGCTCCAGGGCCCGCCTCAGTCTCAGCCCGTCTTCCACGTGAATGTAGAGGGGGACCAGTGCCTCCGACCCGTAAAACAGGCGCATTTTTTCGTAGGACTCCAAAGTACCCATGACCAGGTAGAAACCATGTTCCAGATCGATCTGCCCGTCATCCACTGTAAAATAGTTCCATGGCCCATACACCGTATCATAGGTCCTGCACTCGATCAGAGTACCATTTTCCCGGCACTGCTCCAACCGGCCGTCATCCACAAAGAAATATTCCACGCCATCTGTTTCCCCGTCCCGGATGGGGCGGGTGGTATACATACGCACGGTCTTAAGCTCCGGCATCCTGGCATGAAGCTGCTTGTATATGGTATCTTTTCCCGATGCGCTTTTTCCCATTACATAAAATATCTTTCCCATTTCATTCTCCGTCTTTATATTCAGTACTTTTACTGTCCCATATCAGTCTGTTGTTTTCACTGCCTTCAAATACGTCAGTTCCTGGTCCTCAGGCCCCTGCACCGGCAGCTTTTTATCCATATATTCCAATATGATATCCAATGCCCGCCTGCTGATCCATTCCCCCGGCGCCACAATGGGGATACCCGGCGGATAGATATAAATAAATTCCCCGGAAATGCATCCGGCACTGTCCTTCAGCTTTACGTCATGCAGTTCCCCGTCCATGGCATCTGCTATGGTCATGGCCGTGTCGCTCCGCATACTGTATACACTGCTGGCCGTAGTGTCCCAGGATACCGGTTTCAACCGGCTGTCAATCTCACACAGGGCGTCCCCCAGCCGGCTGAGCCCTTGGTCATTGTCCATGACCGTGCTGATGGCTGTCACATAATCCGCACCGCACATCTCCATCTCCAGCCTGTACACCCTTCTCAGTATATCATCCAGCATGGCGCCTGTAAAACAGGGAAGGGAATCGCTGCCCGGCCCGGCCCCTGACACGCTGCCTGGTCCTCTCCCTTGGCCGCTCCCCGGTCCGTTATCCCCCCTGTTTATTCCGCTGTTTATTCCGCTCTTTATTCCGCTCTTTTCCCAGCCGGTCGCATCCGCCAGCGAAGTCCCTCTGGTAGATAGTACGATCTTGGAACAGTCCAGGTCAAATATACCGCTGGTTCCCTTCAGGTCCAGACCCGCAAGGCGCAGGCATTTAAGGCCCGAAAGCCTCTGCCTCAGCGTTCCAAGCCTCTGGCTGTATGGTTCCAGGTCCATGTGCTCCATCTGATAGATACTGTTCTCAATACTGGCCATCAGCACATAGGAGGGACTGGTGGTCTGCACCATGTGAATATAGCGGTCGATCTTTTGTGCATTGGCATAGCAGCCTCCCTCCGGCCGGTTGTTCTTAATATGAAGCAGTGCGGTCTGGGTCAGGCTGGGCATGGTTTTGTGCACACTCTGGATCACCACATCCGCTCCCAGATCCAGGGCGGAACACGGGAACATTTCCCCATACCTGAAATGTGCGCCGTGGGCCTCGTCCACAATAAGCGGAAGCCCTGCCCGGTGGACCACCTGGGCAATTCCTCTGATATCCGACACCACGCCGTCATAGGTGGGTGAAACGATGAGAACCGCCTTGGTATCCATGTACCGCCTTAGCATCTGATCCACATCCTGGGGCGTAATCCCTCCCTGTATCCCCAATCCGGGAACCTCCTGTGGATAAACGTAGGACGCTTTCAGCTGGTTTAAAAAGATTCCATGATACACGGCCTTATGGCAGTTCCTGCTCACCAGGATCCGGCCGCCTCTTGGAACCGTTCCGCATATGGCCGACAGAATACCGCTGCTGCTGCCGTTTACAAGGTAATACGTCCTGTCCGCACCGTATACACCGGCCGCCCATTCCATGGATCGTTTCAGTATTCCTTCCGGATGGTGGAGATTATCAAATCCGTCAATCTCCGTTATATCCACTGTAAAGGGATCCGGGAATCCCATGCTTCCAGTCCGTTTATGGCCGGGCATGTGGAATGGGTACATATTGGTTTTCCCATACCTTACCAGGCGGTTGACCAGCAGGTCTTCCCTTTGCATTCCCCTTTGCATTTCCCTTTGCGTTTTCTTTTGCGTTTTCTTTTGCGTTTTCTTTTTCATTTCCATGCTTTTAACCTGCTTCTGGGTGCCAGACGGATCAGGCTGTCCGACATCTCTTTATGATTCCTGATGACCAGTGTCTTTTCAGGATAACATTCCTGTATCTCCCTGTACCTATTCTTATATTTCCGGCTTCTTCCATTCCTCAGGATCCACATGAGGAATGGAAGATCCATCTTTTCCTCACATCCGTCCGCAATGGAATCCCTCACCCTGCCCCGGTACATTACATAGCGGCGCATGGCCTGCCACAGACAGATCCTTCTGGGAAAATCCATGAACACGATCAGATCCGCCTCCTTCAGTCTCCGCTCCTGGCACAGACCGGAATAATTTCCGTCAATGATCCATCCGTTCTCCCCGTTCTCATCCAAAAAACCGGAGACGGTCCGCCTGGCATCCTCAGGATCGCGCTCCCTCCATCCGGGTTCAAAATTGATCCTGTCCAGATGCAGGACCGGGCACTGGTAGATCCGGCCCAGTTTCTTGGCCAGTGTGGACTTGCCGGAACCGCTGTATCCTATAACTGCAACCTTCATTCCCATACCTCCCTGTGTGACATGATCCGATCAAGCGTTTATTACCATATCATAGTATACATGAAAACCCATTGGATTCAAAGAGTTTTAATCAATAAACAGCGCCGTCCACTGACGTTACCCTTAATAAACAAGGGAACGCAGGCAAACGGCATAATAAATATGGGCGTCACTGCTCACAAGTACGGGGACCCTGTATTTCTTGCACAATGACAGCATGGCCAAAAATTCCGATGACGGTATTTCCAGCAAATCAGACCGCAAGATCATGGCTCCTGGATATCCTCATCTTAACCCTGATGCACCAGCAGACCGGAAGCGCTGACAGCAGCCGGTATCCGGAAAGCCTTCGGGCCAGGTATGCATCCCTTATAAAGCGTTAACGGTTCTGAAGGTTGAAAAAGGGAAAACCGTTTCTCTCCGGTTTTCCCCCTCGATCATTACTCCTGCACCTGCACCCACAGCTTTCTTGCCTTCAGCGCAGAGAAATTACAGGTTCTAAGCCCCATGGCTCCATTGTCAACATAATCATATATGCGGGCGTACCTGCGCAGGAGTTCATCCCTTTTTTCCAGGTCCTTAAGACCGGCCACCACAGGCGCGGCATCCGATGACAGCGCGGCAAAGTATCCCAGACCTTCCTCCCCCTGGCACGCACCGTGCTCCACATTGTATCGTGCAATGACATAGTCTGGTTTTATCCATGCAAATCCCAGATAAAATACGCTTATGGCCACCAGGCAGAACCGGAACAGCGGGAATGCGCGGTTGAATATCAGCAGCACCACACCTGCCATCAGAACCACCAGCATGGCCAGAAACCACAGTACCAGCACCCGCAGAAACGTGAGATGGTACTGCTGTACATAAAGCATCATCCTGTATACCGCCGATGCGATCATCACGTAGGTACAAAGGCTGACCACCAGAAGTATGGCTTTTAGCAGGACATGTTCCCTGCAATATTTAATGCACATCAAAACCATGACCAGGTTTAGGACCGCCACAAACAAAAGCTGGAAAAATCCCTGTCTTGCATAGTCCGAATAGGTCATCCCCCAGGGCAGGCTCCCCCGCCCCATGAACAGATATACGATCTGAATGCCGCAGAATACCAGATAAACGGCTGCGATCATGGACATGAAGCTGATGGCAGCCACAGGGGAACAGCACTGCCTGTCAGCCGTATCATCGCTTATTTCCCCGGCCCATGCGCTGCATACCAGGCAGTACAGGGTAAGTGTCCATGCAACGGCCTGAAGCGTCACAAGAAACAGGGTGAACGGGTTTAAAAATTCCTCTATGACCGTATCCAGCATATTCTGGAATACCATATCCGCACTGGCAAGCAGAAGGCTGAGGATGATCATGGCAGGGACCGCCGCACACACGCCTGCCAGGAGCCTTAACACAGTCCTGTATTTCCTGCTTTTAATGGATCTGATAAAATGGATCAGATGGGTAAAGGGACAATATATCATACTCAGCGCCTGGGCCAGATAGATAAGGATGGATGTAACATATTTTCCCACATTCCATTTCCCGTCCTCATGGAACTGGTGGAGGATAAAGATACAGAACAGCAGCACCATGGCAAGACGGTTCATATGATACCCCACCACTACATTGGTGGTAAAACAGGTGGACAGCCCGATCAAGAAGGTTACTGCCCCCAGGAACAGGGATCCTTTTTTGATCTTCACCTTTATCCTTTTTAGCACAAGGAATATGACACCGTAGGAAACCGCGGCAAACACAGGAACGGCAATCCCCAGCGGGTTGTGATACAAGCAAAAGCTGGCCATGATTCCATAAGCAATACTGAGAATGCCCAAAAATCCAAAATCATTTCCCAGTTCCCTAAGCCTCACTTCCCGCCTGGACAGCGCACGCCGGTCCGCCATAGATACCTGCCCGCCTGCATATCCGCCCTCCCGCCCCTCTGCCGCATCTGCCTGCCCCTGCATCGGGGGCGTCTTTTGTATCAGAATCTCATCATACATCAGGGTCATCTCCTTTCTCAGGTTCATATATGAGTATATCCCCGGGCTGGCAGTCCAGCGCCCTGCAGATTGCCTCCAGGGTAGAAAAGCGGACCGCCTTTGCCTTGTTATTCTTAAGGATGGACAGGTTTGCCATGGTGATATCCACCTCTGCAGCCAATTCCTTAAGACCTTTTTTTCGTTTGGCCATCATAACGTCCAGATTAATCACAATTCCCATGATATCCCTACCTTCCTATATAGTCAGATCATTTTCCTCTTTTAACCGAACCGCCTGCTCAAATACCTGGCACAGCACAAAACAGAACAGTCCTGCAATGGAAAATACAATGATCACAACAGCCGTGGCCGGGGTGGTTGCCAAAGGAAGCCTGACCAGGGACAGGGCCGCCAGGAAAAAGCTTAACTTTCCTATACGCTTCAGGGAATCGGCATTTTCCATCACAAAAGCGCGGTCCGCCAGCACTGTGTCAAACATCTTCCTCAGCTCCAGCACGATCAGAAGACAGAGGATTCCGGAGCCAATATACAGGATACACTGGGGTATATAGTGGATCCGGAAGGACTCCATATACTTCCCCACATAACGAAAAATCACGGGAATCCCCAGGGTAACCCCAAAACCGCCATAAAACATTACGTCCAACAACCATTTGGTAAACCGAACAAGACGAGTATTCATACCACATCCACCTTCCTAATATCATTATCTACAGTATTCACTATAGCACCTAAATTATTAATTATCAATATTATTTTATCGTTTATCAATAAATTAATATTGATTGTAGATAAATATTAAGAATCTTGTAAAAAACCGCTGTATGTTGTTCCAACAACATACATACGCGGCCTTCCATGGTATACTTATGTCAGAAAAACAAACGATTATCTTACCCTCAGTGGTTAAGGGTACCATCATTAAATTAAAAACAGGAGGATCTATTATGATAAGAAGAATTATTAAGATAAATGAAGAACTCTGCAACGGATGCGGCGCATGTGCGGCCGCATGTCATGAAGGCGCCATCGGTATGGTTGACGGCAAGGCCAGACTTTTAAAGGATGATTACTGCGATGGCCTGGGAGATTGCCTGCCCACCTGCCCCACCGGCGCCATTACATTTGAGGAAAGGGAAGCCGCTGCCTATGATGAGGCTGCTGTAAAGGCGCGCATGGCACAAAAAAAGCAATCCGCTGTAAACAGGGACCGCAGTGACGCTCCTCTTCCTTGCGGATGCCCGGGCACCCAGTCAAAGTCCATTTCCAGACCTGCCGGGAAACCGGCGCAGGAGGCATCCCCCTCACAGGCCCACGATCCTGACTCCATGGAAAGCAGGCTGTCCCAGTGGCCGGTGCAGATCAAGCTGGTCCCGGTCCAGGCCCCCTATTTTAAGGATGCCCGCCTTTTAGTTGCTGCCGACTGTACTGCCTTTGCCTATGGTAATTTTCACAATGACTTCATAGCCGGCCGCATCACCCTGATCGGATGTCCCAAGCTGGATATGGTAGACTACGCAGAAAAGCTGACCCAGATCATCCGTCTCAACGATATAAAGGATGTAACCATTGTCCGCATGGAAGTGCCTTGCTGCGGCGGGCTGGAGAACGCGGTCAGGAACGCCCTTCAGGCCAGCGGCAAGTTCATTCCATGGCAGGTGGTCACGGTCAGGACGGACGGTACTTTAAAGGAGTTGTAAAGAATAGTTTTATGTATAATGCCGGTCATAAAACCGGCATATTTTTTTGTGGTATGGGCTGTGTGCCCTGTGCTCCGGACATATAAAAACATTTCCCGGGAATTGAAATAATAATTGACATGTCAACTATACTGCTTTATACTTATATTAGAATTGTGATAACTATACTTGTCAATATGTCATTCGTAATTGTAGCGCCTTTGAAGACTTTGGCAGCTTATCAAACCTAAAATCCAAAAGCTTAAAGGAGCGTTTATTATGTGGACAAAAAAGGATCGAGTTTTAGCAGTATTAAATGGTGAGCTGGCAGACCGCCCGCCTGTTTCGGCATGGCGTCATTTTGTTGATAAAGAGCACAGCGGGTCTGCACTTTTTGTTGAAGCCATGCTGGACTGGCATCATACGTATGACTGGGATTATGTCAAGCTGCAGCCAAGGGCGTCTTACTATGAGGAAGCCTGGGGCGGCGTATTTGATTTTGATAACTATGAAGGGGTTCTTCCCAAATGTGTAAAAGGACCCATCGGCTGCGCAGAGGATCTGGAAAAGATTACTGTACTGCCCGGAGATCACGGCCCCTTTGCAGAACAGATCGAGACAGTGAAAGCAATACAGGAGGGTGTGACTGACGGCGCTCCTATTTTCCAGACCATGATGTGCCCCACCAGTATCCTGCAGAAACTGTGTGCGGTAAATCCGATCGGACGTTACCGTGCTGCCAGCCGTGATGATCTTATGGTTACACTGATGCACGAGCAGCCGGATCTGGTACACCGTACCTTAAAGAATATCACCGATACCATGGCGGCTTACTCTCAGAAGATGATCGACAACGGGCTGTTCGGCGTATTTTACGGCGCAACCGGCCTTTCCCGTTCCACCTACCTGACAAAGGAGGAGTGGGAAGAATTTGTAAAACCCTACGACCTGATGTTGATGGAGGTACTGAAACCCTGCAAGATCATGGTGCATGCCTGCGGACTGGAAGTCAATCCGGAGTATTTTGCCCATTATCCCATTGATATCCTGCATTGGCCGGAGAGCGCAACAGGCAATCCTTCCCTGGACAGCGCGCCTTTATGGCTGGATAAATCCATAACGCCTATGGGCGGCTGTGACGAGAGGCTGTTCGGACAGCATAAGGCGGAGGAGATTGGCGCCGCAACCAGACACACCTTAAAACGCATGAAGGAAATACCGTTTATTTTAGCTCCGGACTGCTCTCTGGCCCTGAATACCTATGATGATGAGCTGAGGGCATTTATTGCAGCCGCACACGAATAAGACTGATCTGGCATATCTTCCGGCTATCCTGCTTTTACGTACTGTGCCTTGACGTCTTCGGTGCCTGAATAACAGGACAGTGATGAGAGAGGGGATAGTTGATGATAACCGAAGATAATATTTCTTACATACCAAAATATGTTCAGATACAAAATTATATCCTGCAAAAGATTAAAGACGGCATCTTTCTGCCCGGTGACAGGATTCCATCGGAAGCGGAGTTCTCCAAGCAGTTTGATGTCAGCCGGATCACGGTCAACACTGCCATCAAGGAGCTTGCAAGCGCAGGGGTGGTGGAGCGGATCCAGGGAAAGGGAACCTTTATCCTTTCGCCTGATAAGAGCGGCGACAAACAGCCCTTTGCATTTGCCAGCGAAATCAAGATCGAACCCTTTGAGCAGTCGGCCCACCGGCCTCATAAGCTGCTTGAGCACGGCATTATACAGGCCGGTCCGGTACTGTGTGCCAAACTCAACCTGGATCAGGGAGCTTATGTGTATAAGATCGTGCGCTGCGTGTGTCAGGACGGCCTGCCCATCGAGCTGGATTATAACTATATTCCTCTTTCCGTATGCAGCAACCACACCTTTGACAGCGAGGCGCTTGAACGGATATTCCTGCACGAATATGTGCGCAAATATTTCAACAAAAAGCCTACCCGTTTAAAGATCTTTATCAACACACAGATCACCAGGGATATGGACATCTCCCCTCTTAAATTGGAAAAAAATGCGGAACTGTTTACATGGGATAATTTTGTATACAAAGATACCGAGGTCCTGGCTATCACCACTACCGTTTGTGCATCACAGTTAAATAAGCCATTTATTACATTAGAATTTTAAAGCTTAAGGCAGGGCCGTAATGGCGCCTGCCTTTTTTGTATCCAGCCCTGTTTTCCTTCTATTTTCACTCCTGTTTGATACACTCCCCCTCCTGTATTTCCTGACAATTCATCAAACTGCCCAAATTAAAGCCTGCCAATTGTGCAACATTACAAAAATAAAACTTTTTGTTTACTTTCATTAGGATAATGTGTATAATGAATCCAGGTTGATAAGTTGCTAATACATATATTTGTTATGTCTACTTTACATGTCCAGAAAAAGATAACAAATCGTTCATAAAAGGAGGTTAACGGCTGAGTTTTTAATAACAGCGGTGAGACCGGATCCAGAAGATTCCGGATCGCGTCAGGTATCTGCTTCAGATGCATTTTAAAGGGGGATTTTATTATGTTCAGTCAAGCAATACTTCTCAAATCGATCGGCGGCAAAATTTTAGGTGTCCTGGATAATACGAAAAAAGGATTTTTCCTTGGCATCAGTATCATAGCCAGCGGACTTTCCGTGTTCTTAAATGAGGGAATACTTTAACTGCGTTTTTCCACTCTGTATCTCTTTAGCCTTGTAGCAACAATTCTTTATGTAGTATACTATTTATAAGAACATAGGAAATACATATAACAATGTCATATTGCCGGAGTTTGGAATAAGCAATTATAGCTGTATAAACGAAAGGAGAATAAGTATTATGGGAGAAATCAAAAACGTAGCAACATTAACCGATGATGTTCAGGCAAATATCAACAGGTCGGCCATCGAATTCAGGGCATCCTGGATGGCTTTGATCTATGACGAGCTGAAGAAGGATGGAATTGATCCTGAGCCTGCGATCAGAAGGGCGATCTGGAAATGCGGAAAGATCCACGGTGAGAATTACAAAGCAGCCTGCGCAAATCCTGATGACTGCAGGGATTTTGCAAACGTATTTTTAAATGAGCTGGGAAGAAAGACCTTTGAAAAGGAAATCATCGAAATGAAGGAATCAGAGGTTCTTGTAGATTTCCATTACTGCCCGCTGTTAACTGCCTGGAAAAAGTTAGGCTTTGATGACGAGACATGTGCATTATTCTGTGACATTGCCATGGACGGGGACCGCGGTATTGCGGAAGGCATGGGATTACAGCTGGATCTGACCGAGACCCTGGCTGAGGGATGTCCGATCTGCAAGCTTCGCTTCTATAAATAATCGTACATCTGTTAAAACAAATTGTAACTGTTCAGGACATCCAATGTGAAAATGGGTGCAAAAAGGATATCGCCTCTTATACACGAGGGATATCCTTTTTTTCTATAAAGATGCGGGAATATTTACTCAGATAAAGCCTCAAAGATCAATTTCCCTACCACGGATCCTCCGTCCAGGATACCGATGGATTTCTCCCCGTAGTAAGCAGCCCTTCCGTGCACGGATTTCATTTCCCTGGTTGCCTCCGATCCCTCTGCCGCTGCCTTTGCCGCTGCCCGGAAGGATTCTTCAAAGCTGCAGTCCCTGTGCTCCAAAAGGCTCTGGGCCGCCGGATAAATGGAATCCAAAATAGTCTTTTCCCCCGGCTTAGAACCGGCCTTGGCCATAATCTTTTCCACTCCGGCCATCACCGCCTCGGCAAACCCGGCCGGGTCTGTCTCGGTCTTGCCTTTTAAGGACTTTGCCATTCCCATAAAGGCAAAGGAGATAATGGTCCCCAGACTGGAGGGCGCCGCCTCATTAAACACACCGCCTGTCTGCATCAGGAGCTTGCCCAGGTCTGTCTCCTGGGTTTCCTCCACAAACCGGGCTGCCGCCGCAAACCCCTCGCTCATGGAAACTCCCAGGTCCCCATCTCCGTTCTGCTGGTCCAGCTTGATCAGGTAATCTTTGTTCTCAGTCATAATGCCGCTTATTTTTTTATGCCTTTTTTTACAGATGATGCATCCATGATTCCAGTCTCCTTATTAGCGATTATTTGTTCAGGTTTGTGTAAAACGGTGTCTTTGCAGGTGCTGTCAAAAGCTCCTTTAACTGTTCATCCAGTTTAAAGATGGTCACGGAAAGACCTGCCATCTCCATAGAAGTGGCATATTCACCTATATGGGGCATGATGATCTTCACTCCTTTTTCCGTTAACAGTTCATGGACACAGCGGTACACGATCAGCTGCTCCTCCATGGGGGTTGCTCCCAGGCCGTTCACCAGCACGGATACCTCATCCCCCTGTGTCAGAGGCATATCCTGGGTGATCCTGTCCACCAGGGTTTTGGCCACCTCATCCGCGGTCATCATCTTTCTCACTTCAATGCCTTTTTCCCCGTGGATCCCCATTCCGATCTCAATCTCATCATCCCCGATCTTAAAGGTGGGCTCGCCTACCTGTGGCACAATACAGGGTGACAGGGCCACTCCCATGGTCCGGATATTGTCCAGGGCCTTTTCAGCCACGGCAGCCACCTCATCCAGGGACATCATCCGCTCCGCAGCAGCGCCCGCAACCTTGAACCCATAGACCATTCCGGCCACACCGCGGCGTTTTTCCTTTGTCTCCTTCGGGCTGCTGGCAACATCATCCTTTACACGCACGGTCCTGGTCTCAACATCATCCATTTCCACCATCTCACATGCCATGTCAAAATTCATGTTGTCCCCGCCGTAGTTTCCGTACAGGCAGAGTACGCCGCTGCCGTGATCACACGCTTTGATCATATCCGCCATCTTCTTTGCAGAAGGGGAGGCAAACACATTGCCCACCGCGCAGCCATCCAGCATTCCCTGGCCCACATACCCCAGAAATACGGGAAGATGGCCGCTGCCGCCTGCTGTGACGATCCCCACCTTGCCCTGTTCAACCGGGTAATTGGTGAGAAGGATCCTCTCATCACCGTCCAGCAGCCTTACCTTATCCCCATATGCATAGATAATGCCTTCCATGGTCTCTTTTACAAAATCTTCCGGTCTGTTGATTAATTTCTTCATGCTGATTCTCCTTGTTTTTTAAGATATGAGTATTCCGGATTCAATACAATGCTGCGTCCTCCTGAAACCTCCAGGCTGGTTCCCGTTATGTAGGACGCCTGTTCGCTGCACAGGAACACCACAGGCCCTGCGATCTCCTCAGGTTTGGCCACCCTCCTGAGAAGGGTGTCATTGGCATTTCGCTGCAAGTATTCCTCACTGATGTTTGCGGCCACCGCAGGCGTGGCTGTAAAACCGGGCAGTACGGAGTTTACCCTGACCCCATAAGCGGCATATTCGCCGGCAAAGGATACGGCCAGCTTGGCCACCGCTGATTTCAGGGGTCCGTACAGGGTACTGGCGCCCACGGTGGCGCATCTGGCCGCCAGGGAACTGATATTCACAATACTTCCCCCGCTGTCCTTCATATAGCGGAATGCAGCCTGGGTCCCGTATATAGTACTGAAAAAACAGACCTTAGTTATCTGCTCAATCTCCTTTTCCCCATACTCTTCCCCCTTTTTTGGAAAACTGGCTCCCACATTGTTGACCCAGAAGTCCAGGGACCCAAACCGTTTAAAGGCCTGTTCTGCAGCTCTGTATACATCTTCCTCCACAGTCATATCGGCCGCCGCCGCACCCACAGGTCCGTATGAGCTGAGACGTTTGGCCGCGTCCTCCACCTCATCCGCCTTCCTGGCGCAGATCCATACATTGGCCCCTTCCTCCAGAAAGGTCTTAGCCACCGCATAGCCGATGCCCTTGCTGCCCCCGGTGACCACGGCAGTCCTTCCCCTTAAACCTAAATCCATATATAATCCCCGCTTTCATCTTTCCCTTTGTCGCTAGGCGCCCAGGTATGCCGCCTTCACCTTTGGATCCACAAGGAGTTCCTTGCCCTTGCCCTCCATGATGATCTTGCCCGTCTCCAGAACATATCCCCTGTCCGCAATGGAAAGGGCCATGGAAGCGTTCTGCTCAATGAGAAGAATGGTTTTTCCCATATCCCTGATCTTCATGATCAGTTCAAATATATCCTCCACAATGATCGGCGCAAGACCCAGGGACGGCTCATCCAGCATCACGATATCCGGATCCATCATAAGCCCCCTGGATATGGCCAGCATCTGCTGCTCTCCGCCTGAAAGGCTTCCTCCCGCCTGGCCGATCCTCTCCTTGAGACGAGGGAACAGGGCATACTGCTCCTCCACCAGTTCCCCTATCCTTGCCTTGGTAAGCTTGGGATTTCCAAGGGAACCCGCTATAAGGTTTTCGTACACGGTCAGGGCCGGGAAGATCTTCCTTCCCTCAGGCACATGGCACATGCCCATTTTAACCACCTTGTCTGGAGCCATCCTTGTAATGTCCTGGCCCTTAAAGGAAATACTTCCTCCTGCCTTTGGAACCAGTCCGGAGATTGCGCCCAGGGTGGTTGTCTTGCCCGCGCCGTTGGAACCGATCAGGGTAATGATCTCCCCTTTCTCCACATGGAAGCTGATGTTTGTCAGCGCTGTGATATATCCGTAATTCACCGAAAGATTCTCAACCTTAAGCATGAACCTTCACCGCCTCTCCTGCTATGATACCCTTTCCAAAATACGCTTCCTGTACCTGGTGGTTGGCCTTTACCTCGTCCGGCGTACCCTCACAGATCTTCTGACCAAAATTCAGCACCAGAATGCGGTTGCAGGAGTTCATAACAAATTTCATATCATGCTCGATCACGGCAATGGTATAACCGCCCTCGTTGAGCATTTTAATAAATTCCATCAGTTCCTGGGTCTCCAGGGGGTTCATACCCGCTGCCGGCTCATCCAGCAAAAGGATATACGGCTCCAGGGCCAGTGCCCTTGCGATCTCCACCTTCCTCTGCATGCCGTATGCCAGATTCCCTGCCATGGTATCCCTGTACTCAAACAGGCCGATGGCTTTTAATATCTCCTCGCTTTTGCTGACCGCATATTCCTCATCCTGTTTATACGTCCTGGTGTGGATAATGGCATCCAGCATATTGCTCTTTGTCCTGATGTGGCACCCGATCTTAACATTGTCAAGAACGCTCATGAACTTAAACAGCTGCAGGTTCTGGAACGTTCTGGCCATGCGCTTCCTGGCCACCTTTTCAGATGAAAACCCGGTCACATCCTCCCCCATCAGATATACCTTTCCTTTGGTGGGCGTATACATACCGGTGCACATGTTAAAGAATGTGGTCTTTCCCGCGCCGTTAGGCCCGATGATACCGAAAATGTCCCCTGCCATGACCTTCATATCCACGTTCTCAACCGCCTTCAGGCCGCCGAAATACTTGCACAGGCCCCTGGACTCAAGAATCGGTACATTTTTATCAATGGAATTAAAATCAATCATGCCTTTTTCACCTCCGGAGCCTTTTTGCCTTTTTTACCATTGTCCTTTTTCTGAATCTCACCTCCTGCAAGGATGGAATCAGATGCGCCCATCAGCCCCTGAGGGCGTACCCACATCATCAGGATAATGATAAATGCATAGATCACATATCTCCAGTTTTCCAGGAAGCGCAGGGCTTCTGTGAGTATGGTGACAATGGCCGATCCCAGAATGGGTCCCAAAAGGGTTCCCTGTCCGCCGATCACCACCATGGCCAGCACGTTAAATCCTGTATCCGTGGTAAACTGTGAGGACTCAATATAGTTTACAAAAGGAGCATAGGCCGCTCCGATGATCCCGGCCCAGAACGCGCCGTACATAAAGTTCATGCACTTGCACACGCTTGTCTCAACTCCCAGTGATTTAGCAGCCACCTGGTCCTCGCGGATCGCCATCCAGGCGCGGCCCACCCTGGATTTTAATACCCTTCCTGTGACAAACAGGAATACCACGCCAATGATAAGGAAAATAAAATAGTAGTATTTGGGCTTGAACATTTCCAGTCCAAAGAAATTGGGATAGGGGATCTGTTTGATCCCAAGGGCACCGCCGGTCACAGGCGTCCAGGTCTGGGCAATGATCCTGATGATCTCAGAAGCGCCCAAGGTTACGATGGACAGGTAGATTCCGGACAGCTTCAGGGTGGGAAGGCTTACGATCAGTCCCACAAGGGCTGCGAGTATTCCTGCAATGGGAAGCACGATCCAGAAATCAATTCCCAGATTCTTGGAAAGGGACGCGCAGGTATAAGCGCCAATGGCAAAAAATCCCGCCTGTCCCAGACAGGTCTGGCCGCTGTAGCCATTGATCACGTTCAGGGATCCGGCCAGGGTGGCGTACATCATAATGGTACAGATATACCGTAAGATCAATGCCTGTTTTACCACAAAGGGAAGAATGATGGATATGACAAGAAGGGCCAGCAATACAGGCAGCTTATGTTTTTCATAAAAATCCCTTGCCTTGTTCATCATACTCTCACCCCTTTCTTACTGACAAATCCCTGAGGTCTGATCAGCAGCACCAGGATCAGGAACCCAAAGGCGAACACATCCCTGAAGGTAGCGGCCGACACAGCGATCCCCAGGTTCTCGATCACGCCGATGCACAGACCGCCCAGGGCGGAGAACCGGATATCCACCAGGCCCCCCAGCACGCTGGCTGCAAACGCCTTCATGCTGTAGATACCGCCCATGGTGGCGGATACGGAATAATAATAGATACAGAGCAGGATACCTGCAATCCCGCCGAAACCGGAACCAATACAGTTGCCGATCATGGCCATGCGCTTTACATTGATGCCCACCAGGTATGCGGCATCCTTGTTCTGGCTTACAGCCCTTAAGGCAATTCCCCACTTGGTCCTGTTAAAAAACAGGGTCAGGGCAGACGCCAGGACCACCACAAGGACAATGACCACGATCTGAAGCAGTTTTATATCCAGCCGGACGCTGCCTAACATAAAGGTGAATGTTTTATTTTCAACAATATCAAGAACAGGTTTTGTCTCAGGCCCAAAGACGATCTGAGCCAGGTTTTTGATCAGCATACTGATACCAATGGTACACAGCAGTGAAATGTGCCTGGGCGCATTAAAGAATTTTTCATAGCAGAGCTTGTAGACAACAATTCCTATTAAAAATGATCCGGTAAATGCCGCCAGGATCGCCAGCGGAAGATTGTTGCCAAACAGTAAAAAAATATAATAGGAGGAGAAGGCTCCAATCATCATGATCTCGCCATATGTAAATGTAACCATCCCTACCACACCGACTATAACAGAATAGCCGATTGCCATCAGTGCGTATATTGCGCCCTGGCACAAGCCGTTAACCAGCTGATTTAATATATATTCCATATCCATACCTCCTCGTCACACGCAGAAGCCCGCTTTTTAGAAAAGGGCGGCAGACAGGAGCATCTATATGGTATCTTGTTCCTGTGCGCCGCCCCAGAGCGTGTCTGCAATTGCCCTTAGCCGTTCTTAAAGGCCTTCTGCGCCGTATTCAAATCCTTCCAGCACCACCCACTTGGCATCCTTAACGCCGCAGATCATGTACTGGCGCTCAATATCGCCGTCCGGTGTAAAGTTCAGTGCCCCTGTCACGCCTTCGTTCTCGCTCTCAGCCAGCGCCTGCTGGATCGCGTCACGGGTAATCTCCCCATCCCCGATCCTCTCCACTGCATTGGCGATCAGATATACACAGTCATATGCACATGCAGGGTGGATGGTTGGCTTAAATCCGGCTTCCTCCTCAAAGGATTTGGCCCAGTTGGACAGGGTCTCATTGTTCTCATCAAAGAAGAAAGGAGAAGTCACGATCAGGTTATCCGGAGTGGTCAGCTGGTTAATCAGCTGCTCAGAGGTGCCAGGCCCTAAGGAAACATGCTGGATATCCCAGCCCGCGGCATCCGCCTGGTTAAAGATGGCTGCAACGGCATCTCCCTGGTCCATCACTACCAGACAGTCCGGATCAATGGATCTCATCTTTGTAATAAGGGAGCTGAAGTCCTTTTCGCCGGTGGCGTACTTTTCTGCGGTCACATCCAGTCCTTCCTTTTCCGCCTGCTCCATGAAGTTATCATAGCAGGAAAGGCCCCAGTCACTGTCCACACGGATCACTGCGATCTTCTGCGCGCCCAGATACTTTTTAAGTATGTATTTTGCAAGGTAAGGAGCTTCCACATCCTGGCGCCCCATGATACTGAAGCAGTATTTGCTCATATTTGCATAGTCGGGAGCGGATGCGGTGGGGCTCAGCTGGACGATTCCGTACCGGTCCACGATCTCCGCATTGGCCTTACAGGCACCTGAGGTGAAATCCCCCAAAATAGCCATAACGCTTTCATCCTCTGCAAAGTTGGTTGCCATATTGGAAGATACCACAGCATCTCCCTGGGTGTCCTTGATTTCAATCTCAAACTTATGGCCGTTTACTCCGCCCTTTGCATTGATCTCGTCTATGGCTTTCTGAAATCCGATCTGGAATCCCTTTCCGTACTCGGCATAGTTGCCTGTAAGGGGTGCCAGGCCGCCCAGCTTAATGGTTGATTTCTCTCCAGCCTCTGTCTTGGCTCCTGTTGTGCTTGAACACCCTGCCAGCAGACCTGCTGCCAGTGCTGCAGAAAGGGCCAGCGCTGCCATTGATTTAAACCTCTTCATAAAAAAACTCCTCCTTTTTCCTTTTGATTTATTTGTGGAAGCAAAGCTTACATGTAGGACATCCCTTTGCCAGTGTGTCTGTTAATTCCAGATCCAGTCCCATTGCCTCTGCAATGCCCCGGTCCCCATCCATGGCAATATCGCAAAGAACAGCGCATGTCTCATCATCAAATCCCAGCTTTTTCCAAGCATTTAACAGCGCGCAGTAATGGAAATCCACAGGAACCTCAGTTTCAGTCACTTGATGCACCTCCTGCTCAAAGGTTTTTCTTCCCAAATCGTTTAAGAACACCTTTGCAAAATCCCTGCAGTCCTCCGGATCAGAACAGGCCGCCTTAAAATTCTCACCGTGGATGTTTCCGCATTTGCGGATCGCTTTTCTGAATATAGGCTCAGGATCGATCCCCGCTTTTCTGAACTCATCATAGATAAGGCCCATCCACGTTGCCCTGTGCTCAATGGCCGCCCTGTTGATATTTGCCTGCTCGTCCTTTGTCAGTGTTGCTACATTCTTGATCTCTCCCATGATTTCTTTTATCTCCTTTCATTTATACAGTTTTTTTTCATATGTCATACTGTATCTCGCAAAACTAATCATATCAGTTTTCATCTAAATGTCAAGCATTTTTAGTTAATATTTACATGGAACCTCATATAATAAAGTCAAAACTATCAATATTACCTACTTATATCATGTTTTTCTCTATATTTCAGCAAAATCTGATATGACTATTTACTTTTCAGTCCAGGGGGGTTATAATATATTTTCCTGCCTTTTTATATATTTTATCAAAGTCTTGATTTTCATCCGGATATAACCTATACTGAGTTCATACACATAATTCATGACCTAAGATCAAGAAAGGATGCATCTGATATGATTAGTTCAGAGCTGAACCTGAAAGAGCAGATACATGATAATTTATTTTCAGATATAGTAAATGGAGTATACCAGCCCGGAGCCATTCTCCACGAGAAATCCCTGATGGAGAAGTACGGCGTCAGCCGCGCCCCCATCCGGGAAGCCCTGATCCAGCTGTGCAGTGAGGATGTGCTGCGCAACTATCCTAAGCGCGGTTATGAAGTGACTGAGATAAGTGAGGGAGATATACAGAATATCATACGGTACCGTATTTCTCTGGAATGCGGCTTTATGCAGCAGTATGGCGGATATATTGATGACGGACTCATTGAAAAGCTGGAACATCACAATCTGTACCACCAGCAGCGCCAGGGAGAAGGGCTTACAGCACTGGAACACTGGCTGGACAACATTGGATTCCACCTGCTGTTATTTTCCAACTACCAGAACGACTATGCATACAAAAAGCTTCAGGAATCCATGACCACCCAGACCCGCTTCTATGCCCAAAAGCGTTCCCGCCAGTGGCATTCCCCCATTTTTTATGATGCGGACGGGCTTCATGTGGCGATTGTGGATTACCTGAAGCAGAAAAACTACAGTATGGCCTCCAATATTTTGAAGGCTGATATTGAGGACCGGACTACCATGTAAAAACGGACATGGGGTTCAGGCAAAAAAACAGAAAGAGGAGATCAAAATTCCTCTTTCTGTTTTTATATCAGGTATTTACTGGACATTGGTATAAATATCCGTAAAGTGCTCGATCCAGTTTGCCTTATTGTCAATGGCAATGGACTCATCATCCTTGATCACATTGACCTCACTGTAAGGTTTCAGTATGGGGGAATCGGGAAGGTCATTGCGGATCCCCCGGTTATTCAAATCCACCACCATCATTGTCTGGGCTTCTTTTCCGGTGATAAAGTCAACAAACTTCTGCGCATTTTCCATATGGGGCGCATCCTTTACAATACAGATATTGGTGCCTCTGAAGATAACGCCTTCCTCCATGTAGACCAGCTTTACGGGAGCTCCTGCCACCACGTAATCAGCGCCGCCTGTTTCGTATGTAAGACCTACCGTGTACTCCCCGTCTGCCACGCCTTTATATACGGCTGAGGAACTGCTTAACAGCTTGCCGTCCAGGTTTTCGCAGAACTTTTCCACAAAGTTCCATGCCTCATCCGTGTCCCCGCCTCCCATTGCGTAAAGCATGTTCACCAGGTGCTCCCATCCGGATGCTGTCTGGGCCGGGTTGGCTGCTGCTATCTTTCCTTTCAGTTCAGGATTTAACAGATCTTCATAACCATTGATCTCCAGATCCCCGATCAGATTGGTGTTTACCATCAGCACGCTGGGCATCAACGTGGCCCTGGTTATGGATTTTTCCACGTTCTTGTGCTCCTCGGAGATGACAAATTCCTCGTTGGGGCTTACATAGTCCTCAAACAGATATGCCTGGGGCGCCACTGTGGATACCGTGCCTGCAAACAGGATATCTCCCAACGGGTTGCTGGTTTCTGATTCAATACGCTTAAGAAGTTCACCTGTACCTGCTGCGATCAGGTCCACCTTCACACCTGTCTCTTTTTCAAACTCCTCCACCAGGGGATCCAGAAACTCCAGGGAATAGGCACTGTACACAACAACCGTATTGTCTCCCGATTCCTTTTTCTCTCCTGATTCCTTTTTCTCCTCTGTCTCCTTCTTTTCCTCCCCCGACTGGGCCTTTGCCTCTGTCTTTGCCGGTTCCGCCTTACCCGCGTCCGCTGTTTTAGACCCACATGCGCTTAAGCCTGCCATAAGGCTCATTACCAGAAATACTGACAACATTTTCTTCATTCCGACTTCCTCCTTTATCCGGATCACTGTTTTTCATACCATTATTATATCAGGGCTGTCCCTTCCGGCTCAATCCGACAAACCGGTCATAGTATCTAAAATCATGAACTACCATGTCCATCCCTGGGATGAAACGATACCGTCCGCCCCCAGGCCCTCTGCAAGAATCCTCACATCCTCTGCCTGCTGACCGGTTATAAGGGGAGTCTCTATGAGAAGATACATCTTAGCCCCCTTGCCGTGGGCCATATCCGCGCATCCCTTCAGTTCCCGGATCATGGTGTGGATATCCCCTGACTTAAATGCTCCCGCATTAAAGGTCACACATATATCAGTCGCTCCCCGGTCTGCCGCGTCCTCTGTTTCCGCTATCTTCACTTCCGGGCAGTCCATTCCCAGCGGATAGCTGACCACGGTCCCCAGACTGACCCCTGACTGTTCCAGAACCCGCCTGGCATTCTCGATCATGTTGGGAAATACCCATACGGAACTTTTTTTCTGTCTGACCGCTTCCCTGCACAGCCCTGCCAGGGCATCTTCACTCAGGCCGCACGTTAATAATCCCATGGACGTCCCTGAATCAAAGAAGTTTTTGTCCGTTATATTCATCTTCCCTTACCCCCTTTATTCCGGCAGCTGTTCAAGGATCCTAAACGGTGTGCTGGTGGCAATACGGTCCGCGCCCGCCTCCACCATGGCCATTGCGTCCTCCGCAGTCCTCACGCCTCCGGATGCCATCACCTGTATCATCCCTGCATAGTGCTGTTTTATGAATCTGATCTGACCAGGGGTTGTCACTGCCCCAAACCCCGGATTTGTCTTTAAGAACGGGATACCCAGCTCAACCGCCATTTGGGCCGCCCGTTTCTGGTCATCCGCTGAAAGACGGCTGGCAAAATAGATCATTTTCATAAGCACGTTATGTTCCTGGGTCAGGTGCACAAACCCTTTCATATCCTCCTTGGCTTCCTCATATCTGCCGGATAAAAACAGGCTCAGGTCCATGGATATATCCAGCTCATCGGCGCCATCCGCAATGGCCGTCCTGGCCTGGAGCATTTTTGTCTCATGAGTCATACCCGCAAGAGGATATGACAGCACCGTACACACCTTTTTTCCCAGCGGATGGAGTATCTCTGCCGCGGTTTTAACATAATATGGTTCAGCCAGGGTAACGGCAAACCCGTAACCACTGGTCTGTTTTACAAATCCCCTGAATTCTTCCAGCATGGGCGCCGGTTTATTTCCAATGGAAGCGTCAATCATCGGCTCCAGCCTGCTTTTTGTCAGTTTCATTTTTCCCCTTCCCTTCTTCCGCCTTTTCCCTGTCCTTTTTATTGCTGATATGGTATATGGCCTGGTTTGTACTCTTTACAAACTCCGTTGGGGACATCCCTGTATACTTTTTAAAAACAGAACAAAAATATTTGTAATCGCTGAATCCCACCCGGTTTGCAATCTCATATACCTTCCATGTTCCATCCTTTAAAAGCTGAACTGATTTTTGGATCCGGTATCTGTTAAGGATGTCCAGAAATGTCTGGTCTGTGAACTCCTTCAGCTTACGGCTGAGATAGCTGATGCTGATCCCCAGTTCCTCGGCCACCGACTCCACGGTCAGTTTTTTGTCATACTGTTCACAGATCATATTCATTGCCTTCACCACATAGACATTTTCAAAACTGTCCTTGTACCGGTAAATACTCCAGTCCTCCAGCTCCTGCATGGTCTTGTTCTTAGTAAGCTCCATGATCTCCATGTAAGTCTGGCTGTACTCAATCTCCCTGTGGATGTCCGCCATGACATGTTCCAGCTGGATCTCATCCACGGGCTTTAACAGGTAATCCGATACCTTCAGCTGAATGGCTGATTTGGCATATTCAAAATCTGAATAACCGGTCAAAATGACCGTACGGAAATGGCATTTTTTCCGGGCCTGCCGGATCATCTCGATCCCATCCATGACCGGCATCCGGATATCGGTTATCACCACGTCCGGATGTTTTTCACAGATCATTGTAAGCCCCTCTGCCCCATCCTTTGCCACGCCGGACAGGGTGCAGTCCATTTTGATCCAGTCGATCATATACTCCAATCCCGTCCGGATCAGCTCTTCGTCTTCCACAATCACTACTTTCAGCACTTATTCCTCCCCCGCAGTCCTGTGATAGTGAATCTTATCTATGTACCGGCAGCCGTATCTTTACAACCGTACCGCTTTCCATTTCACTGCGTATTTCCAGTCCATAGTCCGGTCCATACATCAGGTGTATCCTTCGATGGATATTATACAGCCCCAGTTTATTTTCAGGATTACTGGATTCTTCCAGGGAATCGGTCAGACGCCGAAGCGCCTCCTTCTCCATACCTACCCCGTCATTATAAATGGCAATGACCAGGTCCCCTTCCATTATCCGCGATGTAACCATGACAGTAAGTGTTTCCCTGTCCCCAAACCCATATTTTACCGCATTTTCTATAATGGGCTGGAACAACAGTTTTGGTATGATACAGTCTTCTGTATCATGATGGATATTGATGTGATAACAAAACCGCTCCTTGAACCTGGCTTCCAATATCTCCAGGTAATGATATGTATACCCCATATCCTCCATTATGGTGACTTCTTCCTTCTTGTTGTCTACCGAATACCGCAGCAGGCTGGACAGATTGATGATCATCCGCTCTCCCCTTCTCGGGTCGATCCGTATAAGTACCCGGATTACCTCCAGGGTGTTATACAGAAAGTGTGCGTCAAACTGGCTTTCCAAATGCTTGATCTCAGCCATCACGGTCTGCCTTGTCTTCTCCTTATTCAGCTGGATCAGATTGTCAAACTCGGAGAGCATCACATTGTAGGAATCCCCTATGATCTCAAACTCATCACCTGTTTTAATATTCAGGGGAACATTGAGATTCCCCTCCCGGACACAGTCAAATGCCCTGGTCACCTCGTCAATGATCTTGGTCTTGCTGGCCGCGATCTTGTCCGTACTCAGAAAAATGGTCATCACCATAACGGCAAAAACAAATATAAGGATAATGGTCAGCAGGGTAAACAGGGTTCGGATGATCTGTACGGAAGACAGGGTGTAGATCACGATCTTTCCATCCTCCACCTCATCCTTAACAGTCGAATACACGTCATCCTCAAAATGCAGATATTCCTCTGCTTCCATTACCTTTGCATCCAGGTTATCCATCTCATCCTGGAACTGATAGGCATTGGATACAAAAATATTGCCGTACCGGTCCGTAATAATGAGCAGCGCGGGAAGCGCCCCCGCAGAGCGCAGGAAATCCGAGCCCCTTATGGTAAACAGCAGATATCCCTTTATGGATCCTGATTCATAAAGAGCCTGTCCCACTTCCAGCTCCAGATTGCCTGAGTCCTTTGTGTCCAGCCTGGAGAACGACACCATGGACTGCCCCGGACCGCGCTCCATCTGTCTCATGATCCCACAGGCAGGCCTGTCCGGGTCCGATAATATCTGGGGCAGAAGCCTGGTGCTGGCCGCGATCAGCTGCCGTTCACTATCCAGCACAAAAAAATCAGCTTTGCAAGGCATGTCGCCCACAACCTCATATAACTGTGCGCTGATGGACGGTACGTCCCATTCCGGTCCGTCCAGATCCCATCCGGACGCTGCCTCACAGGCACTGCGAAACCTTGCGATATAGTCCTCCAGGCTCTGGGATATCTGTGTGTTGCACTGGTTATTGCGCTCGCACACCCCCTGGTTCCATGCGAAATAAAAGATGAGTTCCACAATGAGGACCATGCACATGGCGGGAAAAAGGGCATAAAGAATCAGGGTCCTGCGAATACTTCGTCTAAATTCCCCATATCTGATATCTTTCATGTCCCGCCATGCCCGCCTTTCTGTTACAAACTAACATCCCTTCCGCCTGACAACTTAAAGAAAATCAACAGTGATATGATCGTTGTCATTGTTAAGATGGTTGCCAGGGCTGCCGCTGTTCCGTAACTGGCCCTGATCACCTCCTGGTAGATCGCCACCGACATGGTAAGCGTCTTACCTGTAAAGAGGATGATGGATGCCCCCAATTCATTGATGACCGTTATCCAGCTCAATATGGCCCCTGACAGTACGCCCGGCATCATCATCACTACGGTCACTTTGAAGAATGTCTTTACCGGGGAAGCCCCAAGGCTGATGGATGCCTCCTCCATGCTGGGACTGATCTGATACAGTATGGCCGCGCTTGAGCGCAGGGTATAAGGCAGTCTCCGCACAATAAAAGCAATAATAATGATATATGGCGTGCCGCTGAGCAGCAGCGGCTTGTGATTAAAGGCCAGCAGCAACGTGATTCCCAAAACAGACCCCGGTATGATATAAGGGAACATGGTCAGGGTATCGATCATGCTGGTAAACACATTCTTGCGCCTGATGGAAAGATACGCGATAAAGATCCCAAGAAGCACAATAACGATAATGGCGGCCAGGCCGAATACATAGGTGTTGCGCACAGCCTTGCCCAGGTTTGAAAAGATCATCCGGTAGCTGACCAGGGAATACCCCTCCAGGAATACCGCCCGCTTTGTGTTCAGGAATGATGTGTAGATAACCGTCAGCTGAGGCAGGATCGCCAGGCCTACTACGGTGTACACAAACCCGTGGATCAGAACATTTTTGATCCCTGTCACCTGTTTGGCCTTAATGGGCCTTAAAGAGGACATGGTAAAGGACTTCTTGTTCACAAAATACTTCTGGGCCGTAAACATCACCGCTGTCACAAGAACCATGATCGCTGCCATGGCCGCTGCAAAGTTGGCTTCCCCACCTGTCTCACTTACAAACTCGTTGTAGATCAGGGACGGCATGGTCTGATATCCCTCTCCAATCAGCATGGGAGTGCCAAAGTCTGCCAGTGAATTCATAAAAACCAGGAGGGCTCCTGCAAACACGGTGGGCATGATCAGGGGCACAATGATGGTGGCCACTTTCTTCACCCCGTTGCAGCCCAAGCTTTCCGCTGCTTCACTTAAAGAGACATCGATCTTTTTCAGTGCTCCTGATACGTACATATAGATAAACGGATATAGCTTTAATGTAAATACAAGAAGCATTCCTCCAAACCCGTAGATGGATGGGGTCCTGATCCCAAAATGGCTTTCCACAAATTTGGTGACCCACCCGCTTCTTCCGCACAGTAGGATCCATGAATAGGCTCCGATAAAAGCAGGGGACATCATGGATATGATAATTAATATCTCAACCAATCCTTTTCCCCTGATCTTACAGGTTGTCATAAAGTATGCCAGCGGGGTCCCTATCAGGACTGTAAACGCGGTTACGCAGACCGTTAGCTTAAAACTGTTTTTCAGCGCGCCAAAATAGTAACGCTTACCAAAAAATTTCTGGAAATTGCTCAGACTCCACTGTCCGCTGGCTGGGTCCTTAAACCCGCTGATAAACAGTGAAAATAATGGATAGATCAAGAATAATATAAATACAAGCAGGATGACAACTGTAACTGATTTCCAGAAATCCCACCTGTAACGGGATTTAAATTTTTGAATCATACCTACCCTCCGTTCTGTACGCCTCATACCGCTGCTTTGATCAGACTGTGTTCCTGGTCTTCTGTAAACACATTGATCTTAGCGGCATTTGGTTTAAGGTCAATGAGGTCCCCCACATGATGCAGCAGCTCCGAATGCCCCAGATCCTGTGTGAACTCAATGCTGGGCTGTCCCGCAAGCACCATGGAATCCTCAAACTCCAATACATAATTAATATATTTTCCCAGGAAGGTAGTTTCCGTGATCCTGGCTCTGACCCCCGGCTGCAGGGAGAATTCTTCCGGCCGGATGGACACCACTGCCCTCTGGCCGTTTTGGGCCTCATCCGCCAGGTTATCCATCCCGATCCTGTAACCATTGGCCAGGCAGATTCCTGTAAATCCTATTTCCTTACATATTGTAGCATGGAACAAATTACTGTGTCCAATAAATGTGGACACAAAGGTGTTGGCCGGACGTGAATAGATGCGCTCAGGCGTGCCCACCTGTTGGATGACACCGGATTTCATGACCGCGATCCTGTCTGAGATAGCCAGCGCCTCCTCCTGGTCATGGGTGACGTAAACAGTGGTGATCCCTACCTGATGCTGCACTTCCCTGATGGCGGAACGCATTTCGATCCTCAGCTTTGCGTCCAGGTTGGAAAGGGGCTCATCCATTAGCAGCACGCTGGGATGGATCACAATGGCCCTGGCAAGGGCAACCCTTTGCTGCTGTCCACCGGACAGGTTCTGGGGCAGGCGGTCCTGGTACTCCTGGATCTGCACTACGCTTAAAATCTCATCTATCTTTTTCTTCATGGAATCCTTTGGCTCTTTTCTAAGTTTCAGCCCGTACTCCACATTTTCCCTCACCGTCATATGGGGAAATATGGCATAATTCTGAAATACCATGCCAATATTCCGCTTGTGTGCATCGATCCGGTTGATGACCTTGTCGTCAAAGCAGATTTCTCCCCCCTCTATGGTGTTAAAACCCGCGATCATCCTGAGAAGGGTAGTTTTCCCACAGCCGGACGGACCTAAGAGAGTAAAAAATTCCCCGTTTTTTATCTCCACGGACAAATCCGGAATGATCGTATTTTCACCATATTTTTTTACTACATGATTAATCCCAATCGAAACGCTCATCCTGTGTCTCCTCCTATGACTTTAATACCCTCCGCCCAATGTGCCTTCTTCCCGGACAACCAGAGTACCTTCCTTTTCCCTCCTGATTGCTTCCTCTATGATCTCCACCGTACCCCTGGTCCCGATCCGTATGGTTCCTGTGGAAAGGACTGCCAGCGCTGCGTCAAGTGTCCTCACCCCTCCTGCAGCTTTCACACTCACATGCGGGGAGCAGCTTTTCCTCATATTCTTAAGGTCCTCAATGGTTGCCCCTGTGGGTGCATAACCAGTGGATGTTTTGACGAAATCCATTCCCGCTGCCTCCGCGATCCTGCACGCATGGGTAATCTGTTCCGGACTCAGATAATGGTTCTCAAAGATCACCTTTACCCTGGCTCCCAGATTGTGGGCAGCCCTTGCCACTTCCCTCAGTTCCTGCTCCACATAGTCATATTCGCCGGAAAGGAAGCGGGCAATGTTCATCACTACATCCACCTCCACTGCCCCGTGTACAATGGCGTCCATGGTTTCAAATATCTTGCTTTTGGTGCTTGCCGTTCCGTGGGGAAATGCTGCTACCGTGGTCACCAGGACGCCGCTTCCCTCCAGCTCCCTTACCACAACCGGCAGGTCCGAAGGTCTGACGCACACTGAAACACAGCCGTATTTCTTAGCGATACCGCATCCTTCTACCAGCTCCTTAACCGTAATGTCCGGCCTCAGCAGGGAGTGGTCGATGGTCATAGCCACATCCCCGGCAGTAATGTGATCCCCCGATTTCCATACATTTACGTTACCTTCCATCATATTTACCTTCTTCCTTTTTATTATGGTTTCATTGTATCATTGCCCTATGGCCGCCACAATCCGACAAACCTGGCAAAACATCTAAAAACATGAACTAAAAATGGATCCCACAAGCATCCGTCTGTTTGTGGGATCCATTTTCTATTTCAGACTCATGTTCTATTTCATCATGACCTGGAGAAATGTCTCTGTAATCTCATCACTGCCAAAATCACCCGGGGATTTTACAAAATTTTTGTGAGGACCCATCCTCCACCGCTCTGCGGCTTTTAACAGTTCCTCCTTTGTACAGGGCCACGGTTCATGGGCTGTCAGGCTTTCGATTAGCACGCAGATCTCCTCCATGTCCATGCCGCAGCGCTGTTGGTAATAGGCTGCTTTATCCGGGCATAAACGGGCCGAACGCCGGATGTAATGGGGCAGGAATTCTGCACAGGCCATTCCGTGAGGTGTGAGGAATGTCTCTGTTAGGTAATACCCAAATGCATGGCAGTAAGCGGTGCCTGTTTTATTGATCACCATGCCTCCAAACAGGGAACCGTAATACAGCTGTTCCCTCTGGCCTGCGGTCAGCTCCTTCCCCCTCTCCATCCCTGCCAGGACCGGCAGGATCAGCTGTGCCGCGGACATTGCCGCCATGTCTGTCATAAGGTTGGACGCCTTGCAGAAAAAACCTTCTGTCGCATGGCACAGGGCATCCAGGGCAGTGGATACCGTAATATCATAGGACAGAGACATGGTATAGCGCGGGTCTCCGAACACCACCCTGGCATATCCGTGATCAAAGCCAACGGATTTCTTGCGTCCTGTAATATCCGAGGTAAGGACACTGTAGGGATTGATCTCACTTCCAGTCCCGGCCGTGGTCCCGATCTGCACCAATGGCAGTGGAACGTGCTCCCAGTGGGGCGCAGCCTGGTACAGAGAGTCTCCGGGCATCTGGTTGCGGGCAAACACCGCGGCCATTTTACTGCAGTCAATGGCAGACCCGCCTCCGATCCCCATGATAAAGCCGGCCCGGATCCGCCGCGCCTCATCCCCTGCCCTGCGCGCCGTGGAGATCAGGGGATTGGATTCCACCTGGTCAAAGACATCCCATGATATCTTCTGTGAATCCAGGGCCTTTACAGCATCCTGCAAGGCGCCGGAATCCTTTGCCCCATGCTGTCCGGTGACGATCAGGCAGCTTGTTCCCAGCTCCTTAAACAGCTTCCTTCCCTCCCACACGCATCCCGGCCCTGTTACCAGACGTACAGGAAGGAAATAATCCATGTTCAGACTATTATCCATGAGCCTCAGCCCCGGCAAGGATCTCCAGGGTGGCGCTTACACCCAGACGGTCCGCCCCTGCCTCAAGTACGGGCAGCACATCCTCATAGGTCCTCATGCCTCCGGATGCTTTTACCTTCATGGAATCCCCCACAGTCTCCTTCATCAGCCGCACATCATGGGCAGTGGCTCCTCCTGTCCCAAAGCCGGTTGACGTTTTAACAAAATCAGCCCCTGCCTTTTTGGCAAGAAGGCAGACCTCCCGCTTTTCCTCATCCGTGAGATAGCATGTTTCAATGATCACCTTTGTGAGGACTCCGGCGGCAGCATCCACCACTGCCTTTATATCCTCATACACCAAATCCATATGGCCGGATTTTAATGCTCCCACATTGATGACCATATCCACTTCCTCTGCCCCCTTTGAGATCGCATCCCTGGTCTCAAACGCTTTTGTGTCGCTGGTATTAGCTCCCAGAGGAAATCCGATCACGGTGCAGACCCTGACATCAGACCCCTTTAACAGCTGTGCCGCCTTTGCCACATAACAGGGATTTACACATACGGACGCCACCTTATTCTCCACAGCCTCCCTGCACAGCACCTCGATCTGCTTCTCCTCTGCAAATGCTTTTAACAATGTATGGTCACACATTTTTGCAATTTTATTACGATTCATCATTCATTCTCCCTACTCTTATTATTTTACCTTATATTTTAAATTAAGTTAAGTTTCTGCAGTCCTGTATGGATCTTATCCTTTTCACCCTGGCTCAGCCCGCTCAATGGTCTTCTCACCATTCCGGCCGGGATTCCCACCAGTTCACATGCATACTTGTATCCTGCCATAAACGGGCCTGTCTTTAAAGTCTCCCTGATCGCAAGGATCTTATCCTGGGTATTCCTTGCCTGTTCGGTCTGTCCGTCCTGGATCTCACTCCACAGCTGGAGTATGATCTCAGGAAATACCGCAGAGATCAGTGATATCACGCCCTTTCCCCCCAATGAGGCCACAGGCAGGATGGATGCATCGCTTCCTGCCAGAAATTCATACTCTTTGTCCCGGTTGATCAGCCTCATGGTATTCTGCATATGGACCACATCTATGGTGCTCTCCTTATAGTAGAGTACCTCCTCATGCTCATTAAGCAGCCTTGCAACCGTGGACGGCGAAAGTGTATTGCAGGTCTGGGGCGCATTATAGATGCAGACCGGCAGCTCCGATTCCCTGATCAGGTCCGAGAAAAAATCATAGATCCCATCCTGTGTGCAGCTGTAGACCAGCGGCTGGGTCAGCGCCACAGCGTCAGCTCCCGCCTCCTTGCTGGCCTTTAGAAGTTCTTTGCACTCCTCATAGTGGTTCCCCGTAATATTGGACATGACAGGGATCCTTCCCTTTGTCTGGCTGCATACGATCCTGGTGGCCTCTTTCTTTTCCTCCATGGTCATGGACAGACACTCACTGGCCAGCCCGTTGGTAAACAGCCCCTGTACCCCGCTTTTGACCTGCTGTTCCACCTCTTCCCTCAGCAGAGCTTCGTCCAGTTCCCCATTTTCCCCAAATGGTGTAATAATCTCAGTCACAACCCCTGCAAATGACGGCTTCACATTCATATTGCCTCCTTCTCCTGAAACGGATGAATTTTATGAACTTTTGATCATATATGAAATATTGTTCACCTAAATTATATCGAATATAAATGATACCGTCAAGTTAAATCTAATTTTTGTTCAAAAATGAATTTATGTTCATTTTTTAGTTCTTGCTTTTTTATTTTTTTCATTGTACTATTGTTCTTAAGGAACACAATCAAACAAATTACAGCACAGATGCGAGGGGATTATGAAAACCGACTTAAATATGGAACTGATGAAGAATATAGCAGATTTATATTACAACAGTAATCTCACCCAGTCAGAGATCGCGCACCGCTACAACATATCCCGTCCAAAGGTGTCACGGCTTTTGGCTGATGCCCGGGAAAACGGGATCGTAAAGATATTCATAGACGGCAGGAATGAGATCAGCCGTTTTCAGGAGGAACAGCTGTTAAAGCGCTTTCCCTTAAAGGCTGTCAAGGTTATTTCCGTACCCCATGATGACGATCAGCTTGCCTTACAGATCACGGCCCAGGAAACAGCCCGTTTTTTCTCCGGCTTTTTTAGGCCCCATGACAGGATCGGGATATCCTGGGGATATACATTATATACCATGGCCAGATATTTTCCGGAACTGTCCCTGGATGATATTTCCCTTTATCAGATCATCGGACATATTGATAATACCAGCACAAGGAACCATGCCAGTGAGATCATTGACCTGATGGGACAGCGTCTCCACACCCAGAACGCCTTTATATTCCCATGCCCGGCTGTCTTTGACTCACCCCTGATCCTGGAAATGCTGCTCCATGATTCCAAAGTAAAGAAGCTGTATGAATCCATGCTCCAGTGCAACAAGCTGATCGTAAGCCTGGCCCCCTCCGACACCTCCTGCTGCCTGTACCGGTCGGGATATATCAATTACTCGGACCTGGATCTGATGAACCAATGCGGCTCTGTGGGCAGCATATGCTGCCATTTCATCGACCAGAAGGGAAAGCTGTGCGATGAGGGGCTGGATCAAAGGACCCTGGCCATCCCCCTGGATGTTCTCAGGGAAAAGGAGTACCTGTTTGCCTATGTCACCAGTTCCGAAAAGGTGCCTGTCCTTTATTCCGCCCTAAAGGCCGGCTATGTCAATGTTCTGTCCATAGACTCCATATCAGCCAGGCTTTTGTTGGAATTATAGAAAACGAATCAGTTTGGGGCCAGGATGTATACATCCTGGCCCCCTGGATCATGTTTGGTGTAACAGTGTTAAGACAGCTGACCCAGGATCGATGATCCAATGGTACCCTCCGGCATCTTTACCCCAAAGTTCTCTGCAATAGTAGCTCCCACTGCCGCAAATGTATCGGTCTCCTTAAGCGCTCCGCTTCCCTCAAACTGTTTGGAATAAATCAAAAGTGGAACCTGCTCCCTGGTGTGGTCGGTGCCTGAATAGGTGGGATCATTTCCGTGATCGGCTGTGATCATCAAAAGATCGTCCTCCCGTAAGTCCGCCAATGCCTCTCCCAGCTTCACATCGAACATTTCCACTTCCTTTGCATAACCCTGGGGATTCCTGCGATGTCCCCACAGAGCGTCAAAATCCACCAGGTTCACAAAACAAAGTCCCTCAAAATCCTCATCCTTGATAATATCAATGGTCTGCTCCATGCCATGGACCGAACTCTTGGACTTATATGCCTTTGTAATGCCCTCTCCGTCAAAGATATCGCGGATCTTGCCAACAGAGATAACCTCAAATCCATGTTCCTTCAGCGCGTCAAGAGCCGTCTTGCCCGTGGGCTTAAGGGCATAATCGTGGCGGTTGCTGGTACGCTTGAACTCACCTTTTTTCTTTCCCACATAAGGTCTTGCAATGACGCGTCCCACACGCCATTCGTCCTTCATGGTCAGCTCCCTTGCAATCTCACAGCAGCGGTACAGCTCATCCAGTCCAAATGTCTCCTCGTTGCCACAGATCTGAAGTACGGAATCAGCGGAGGTATACACGATCATATGGCCGGTTGCAATCTCTTCCTCTGCCAGTTCATCCAAAATTGCGGTTCCACTGGAGCTCTTGTTTCCAATCACCTTATGACCGGTGCGCTTTTCCAGCTCCTCAATCAGCTCCTTTGGAAATCCAGTCTCCGTAAATGTCACAAAAGGTTTCACGGTCTTGATCCCCATCAGCTCCCAGTGTCCGGTCATGGTGTCCTTGCCGCAGCTGTTCTCATTCATTACCGTGTAGTATCCCATGGGCTTTTCCACGGGCGCAACTCCCTTAAGGGGATGCATATTAGCCATTCCCAATTTCTGCAGGTTGGGGATTTCCCAATGGTCCACACTCTCGGCAATGTGCCCCATGGTATCAGTGCCCTCATCCCCATAAGCCTTTGCATCCCTGCCGTTTCCGGCGCCAAATGAATCAACTACGATCACAAATATACGTTTGAATTTTCCCATTCTTTCCATTCTCCTATCCATCAATACAACTTGTTACTTAATCCGCCATCATGGCCGCTGTCTTTAAAGCAACCTTCATCATATTGCCAAATGCTTCCTGACGTTCCTCCACAGTGGCCTTTTCCCCGGTAATAAAGGAATCGGAAATTGTCAGCAGGCACGCCGCTTTTTTTCCCAGCACCTTTGCGTTGTGGAACAGGGCAAAGCTCTCCATCTCCACACATTCACTGCCGTGCTTGGCATAGATCTCCTGAAAGCTGTCCATTCCCGGCTCACTGTAAAATACATCACTGGAATGGATTTTTGCTGGTATCACTTCGATCCCGCATTTATTTCCCGCTTCCAAAATCACCTGATTCAACTCAGGATCCGGATATTTGATGTCTGAGGTATCCCCATTCTGGGTCTGTCCGAAACTGGACTCGCTCCAGCACTCCTCTGCCAGAACCACATCATACAGTTTCAATCGTTCACTGTAAGCACCTGCTGAACCAATGCGGATGATTCTCTCCACACCATACTGTGTAAACAGCTCATAAGAATAGATGCCGATACTTGGCATTCCCATTCCGCTGGCCATAACAGTTACTTCTTTTCCTTCAAATTTGCCTGTGAATGCATAAATATTGCGCACCTTACTCACCAATTTTACATCAGTCAGCCAGTTCTTTGCAATAAATTCCGCTCTCAGCGGATCTCCCGGCATTAATACGGTCTTGGCAATCTCTCCCGGCATTGCGCTGTTGTGTGGTGTTCCCATAAGAATAACCTCCTCTTTCTCTTGCAATTCATATGCTTTTATTTTAAACTGTAAGTAAATAATAGAAAATGCCAAATGTCACTTTTTTTATAAATTATTTTGGTAACAGTTCAGGACGGAGGGACAATGGGTGTTCTGAACAGTTACTAATTTTGTATAGGGAGATACTATGAAATGGGATAACATACTATCCGCCTGCCGCAAATACGAGTGTTTTCCATCCGTGGAACGCCTCTTTTCAGCATGCCCCATCCTGATCCGCAACTATCTGACACTCAGTTCTTTCCCGGCAGGGCAGCTTCTCATTGAAGCAGGCTCCCCCTGCGGTACTGTATATATCCTGGTATCCGGACGGCTGCAGGCCATTGAGGAAAAAGCAGGTGAAGTACCGTACAGCTTTTTTGATATTGTTCCCTTTGATATTGTAGGTGACTACGAGCTGTTTTCAGAGGACACGGAAAGTTTTGTCACGGTCCAGGCCAGGGAACCCTCAGTGTGCCTTACCATTCCTGCCAGATTTTACCTTCAGTGGATCAGCGCTGACAGCGCGGCGCTGTTCTTCCGCACCAGGCTGCTGATGAAAAAGCTTTCCCTGCAGCTGAATTCCAGCCGCCGTTACCTGCTCATGTCCTATGAAGAGAGGTGTACATACGTTATCTGTCAGGAAGCCGGCAAGGTTTCCCCTGTGGACGGCATTTTCCGGCTGAAACTAAACCGGGAGTTCCTGGCCACCAAGACCGGATGTTCCCTGCGCACAATCCACCGCCTTCTAAAGGAAATGGAACATAAGGATATGCTGGCCCTGTCCGGAGGAAAGATCCTTCTGACCTCAACACAGCTGGAGAACATGATGAACGGCCTGGATCCGTACTCATAGAAGTGCAGTCCTCCTAGATCGTATTTCCATAATCAATAGGGCTGAGCTTATATTTTTCAGCCCAGCCCTTAAATCCAGAACCTTATTTCTCTTTTGCTTCAACCATCCTCTTAATATCAGCAATAAAGTCTTCCAGCTGTGCGGCGCCCAGATCACCCTTGTCACGGCTTCTCACCGTAATGGCGCCCTCGGCAGCTTCCTTCTCACCCAGAACCAGCATAAACGGAACCTTTTCCAGCTGAGCCTGACGGATCTTATATCCCACCTTCTCATCCTTGTGATCCAGCTCTGTGCGGATACCGGCAGCCTTCAGCTTTTCGTACACGCCTGTTGCGTAATCCATGGACTTCTCAGACACAGGGATTACCTTTACCTGTACTGGAGCCAGCCATACCGGGAACTTGCCTGCAAAATGCTCGATCAGGATACCGATAAAACGCTCAATGGATCCAAAGCATACGCGGTGGATCATAATAGGACGCTTCTTTGAACCATCCTCTGCCGTGTACTCCAGGTCAAATCTCTGAGGCATCTGGAAATCCAGCTGAATGGTGCCGCACTGCCATGTCCTGCCCAGGGAATCCCTCAGATGGAAATCAATCTTAGGACCATAAAACGCGCCGTCTCCCTCGTTTACAATATACTCCAGGCCCATGTCCTCCAACGCCTTTTTAAGTCCGTTGGTAGCCATCTCCCAATCCTCGTCAGATCCCATGGAATCTTCCGGTCTTGTGGACAGCTCCACAAAATATTCAAATCCAAACTGAGTGTAAACTTCATTGATCAGCTTTGTTACGCCCTTGATCTCATCCTCAATCTGGTCATCCCTCATGAAAATATGAGCATCATCCTGTGTAAAGCAGCGCACCCTCATCAGACCGTGAAGCTGTCCGCTCTTCTCATGGCGGTGAACCAGACCCAGTTCGCCCACGCGCAGGGGCAGGTCACGGTAGGAATGAGGCTGGTTCTTATATACCAGCATACCGCCCGGACAGTTCATTGGCTTAACCGCGTAATCCTCCTCATCGATCACCGTGGTATACATGTTATCCTTGTAATGATCCCAGTGGCCGGAATTCTCCCACAGCTTACGGCTCAGGATGATCGGTGTGGATACCTCCTGATATCCATCCCTCTGATGGATCTCGCGCCAGTAATCAATCAGTGTATTCTTAAGTGTCATGCCCTTTGGAAGGAAGAACGGGAATCCGGGTCCTTCCTCAGCAAACATAAACAGTCCCAACTCCTTGCCCAGCTTTCTGTGGTCCCGCTTCTTGGCCTCCTCCATCATGGTCAGGTAGCTTTCCAGGTCTGTCTTATTGGAAAATGCAGTGCCGTAGATTCTGGTCAGCATCTTGTTCTTCTCGCTGCCCCTCCAGTAAGCGCCGGCAATACTGGTCAGTTTAAATGCCTTTACGCCCTTTGTATACATGATATGGGGTCCTGCGCACAGGTCCACGAACTCCCCCTGCTGGTAAAAGCTGATGGTTTCCTCATCAGGAAGATCCTGGATCAGCTCCACCTTATAAGGCTCGCTCTTCTCCTCCATAAACTTAATGGCCTCGTCCCTTGGAAGCACAAAAGGCTTCACCGGAAGATTTTCCTTGACGATCTTTGTCATCTCTGATTCCAGCTTCTCCAGGTCCTCAGGTGTGAATCCTCCCTCTCTGTCAAAATCATAGTAAAATCCATCGTCAATGGCCGGTCCGATTGCCAGCTTTGTCTCAGGATACAGCCTCTTTACTGCCTGTGCCAGCACATGGGATGCAGTGTGGCGGATCGCCCTTAACTCATCCTCTGCTTCCTGTACGCTTCCGTCTGGTAAAATAATCTTCATTAGAAACTCCTTTCATCCTCTTTGGGAAATTAAAAAACCCCTGGACATATCGCTATGTCCAAGGGTGCATCTACACGGTTCCACCTTGATTTTCACTCATTCATCCCTTAACGCGGGACACGGTGCCATTTCCCTCCCTGGTTCCTCCCGAATCACTGCGGTCCAGTGATTCCTTCTGATCACTCCGGGACATCCCTGACACGGCTCCGGACTGGTCTTCATCAATCTCATGTATACAGCCCTTCCACCACCTGGGCCGCTCTCTGGATACATTCCACTGACTACTGGTTCCATCAACGCCATTTTATGCATTTCTGCTAACCTTGATTATAGCATCTGGGGATGATTTGTCAAGGATAAGTATTGTATTTTGTTAACAGCGGTTTTGTCGGCGGTTTTGTCAGCAGCTCCCATACATCAGTGTCACCAGGCCGGTGGCTATCTGGGGTACAAATATAATCAGCAGCACTTCGGCCAGGATTGCGATCAGATAAGGCATTCCCTCCTTCATATAATCATCCGTAGGACAGTCCAATATATGACACACACTAAACATTGCGGTTCCCACAGGAGGAGTCATACATCCCATTGTCACCACAGTCATCATAATGATTCCAAAATGGACCCCGTTTACTCCTACCGACTGAAGGATCGGAAGGAAAATGGGTGTGAAGATCAGTGTGTTGACCGCTGAATCCATGATCATCCCCATAAAAGTAAGAAACAGTGTGATTCCCAGCAGCAGAATATACTTATTTTTTGTCACTCCGCCTATTGCCTCCGCCAGGAATGCCGGAGCTCCGCTGTACGTCAGTATGTAGCTGAATATCCCTGCGCATATGACAATCATCAGGATCGACCCATTATCCGTGATACTGCTGTCCAGTACCTTCATGAAATTTTTAAAGTTCAGTTCCTTGTATATAAATTTTCCTACAAACACTGCATACACAATGGCAAATGCTCCTGCCTCGGATGTGGTAAAGATTCCAAACCGGATACCTACCACCAAAATAACCGGGAACATCAGGGCCCAAAAGCTTTTTCTAAAACTGATCCACAGCTCACCTGCAGTGGGAGGCATTTGGTTTACCGGCTTGTAACCTCTTTTCTTGCTGATAAAATGTGTCGGGATCATCAAAACCGCGGTCATCAGGATCCCGGGTATGATTCCCGCTACAAACAGCTTTCCTACCGATACATTTCCCACATATCCATACATGATAAGCCCCATGCTGGGCGGGATCGTTGCTGTTATCAGGCCGCCAAACGAAAGTACCGCTGCGGTAAATGCTTTTGAATAGCCATCCTTCAGCATGGATGGCCCTAAAAACCTGGCCTCCATGGATGCATCAGCCACCGCTGAACCTGAAATGCCTCCCATAAGGGCACTAAGCATAATGGATACCTGGGCCAGGCCGCCTACCAGATGGCCTGTAAGGGTCTTAGCGAAATTTACCAGTCTGTCCGTGATTCCTGCCGCGTTCATGATACATCCGGCGGTAAGAAAAAATGGTACTGACAAAAAGGTGAAACTTTGTGTGGACACTACCATTTTCTGAGCTGCAATACTAAAACCCACATTTGGCTCCAGCAGAAAAAACAGGCAGGAGGATATGCCGATCACATAGGCAATGGGCATATTTAAAAGCAGTAACACAATAAAAACCAGAGACACTACGGTCATTGTATCTCACCCCTTTCCTCCGTAAAATCTTCCATACTGGCCCTTCCGGTCAGGACCAAGATATCCTGTGCCACCTGGATTATAAGGGCAATGCTGATCAGCGCTCCTCCCACCACAAGACTTAGGGTTATATAGGAATTGCTGATATTTAATGTGGTGATCTTTGTCTTCCAGTTCAGCTGTGCCATATAAGCTCCACAGCCAGTCATCAGCACCATAAATACCAACATGACAAACCTGTTAAAAAGCTCTATGCCGCATTGAAGTCTTTTGCTGAAATGGCGCGTCAATATGTCTACCCCAAGATTTGCCTTTCTTCTGGTACTCTGGCAGCAGGCCAGGAACGCAAACCATGAGAAAAGAAGAAGCACCAGATCCAGGGACCATGTCACGGTAAAGTTCATATATCTTGCCAAGGCGCTGATAAAACATAAAATGATAATAGCTACCAGAAGCAGCTTGGAACAAAATTCTTCCGCTTTCACAATCCATCTGTACAAGGAACTTAAAGCCTTCATAGTATCTCCTCTCCTGCATCCATCTTATTTTACGGCATCCAGAAGCTTTTGGCGTGCCTCTGTAAGTCCCTCGGCCTCATAAACCTTATCGGCTACAGCCTTAAATTCAGTTAGATCAATGGTATCATTTACAACCAACCCCTGGCTCTTCATTTCTTCCAGCTGTGTATCCACCAGTTCCAATGTAAGCTGGGATGAATACTCCCCTGCTTTAATACTGTTGTCTACCAGGATCTTCTGCAGATCTTCCGGAAGTTTTTCATACCAGTCATTACTCAGTACAAGCCCCAGCATAAGCTGATACTGATGTGTCATGGTATAATTTTTACAAACTTCATAAAGCTGCATATCATGAACAGTGATCACCTGCTGGTCTGCTCCGTCCACCACCTTTTGCTGAATGCCTGTATATACCTCACTCTGCGCCAGGGAGGTGGGGATAGCGCCAAATGCGTTAAGTGTATCAATCCATTGCACGGTAGATCCGGTGCGCAGTTTCACATCTTTTAAGTCAGCCATTGAATTGATCGGCTTGGTGGTAAGTATATTTCTGTCCCCTTCGTAATAATTAAAACTCAAGGGTTTATATCCTTCCTTAGCAAGCTGCCCGCACCATTCCTGGAATACGCCGCTTTGTACCATCTTATTTCCTGTCTCATAATCATCAAACAGGTAGGGACCGCAGATCACGCTGATATCCGGTATAATATCTGCAAACCGGCCTGCATCCGTCATAAACGCCACATTGGAACCTGTCTTACATTGGTTTACCAGGTCAACGGTATCCCCCAGAGTGCCATTTGGAAATACCTCGATCTGAAGCCTTCCGTTAGAATCCGCCTCCACATCCTTTTCAAACTGGTAGAGAGCCTGTACAACCGGCGCATTATCTCCCTGTACATGGGATACTTTTAATGTGTATGTCTCTTTTTCCTGTGCCTTGTTATCCTGCGCCGCCTTGCTGGTGCCGCTGCATGCCGTCATGCTTCCTGCCAGACATAGTATCATAGCCCCGAGTAATAACTGTTTTTTCATAAGTATTCTCTCCTTTTCCTATTCTCTTATATCACATTGATCATACAAACAAAGGTTTTTTGATGAAATCATTGTATCACGATTTTCTTTTTCTTTTTTGACTTTGCTTATTAAAAATTTGCACTATCTTTATTTTTCTGTTCTTATCCCCCCTCCTTTACAGTGATTTTTTTGACTGTTTTTGATATAATCTAAATATAATGCAAATTTTAAGCACGATATGCAAAGTCTGGAAATGAATGTACTGTATAATAAAGCAAAAAGGAAAGGATATATAGATGGATACACAATATAATCAGAAATTTACAGATGATTTTTCAATTGAACATAAGATCACCCGGGTTAATGAACTTTCACGTCCTCACTATCATGATGATTATGAATTATTCCTAAACCTTACCCCTGGTCTGGTTACCATGGTCAACAATAAGTATTATCACCTGAATCCGGGAACCCTGCTTATATTTAACAATATGGATCTGCACCACAATTATGTGGTATCCAATACTGTGGACTACGACCGGTATGTACTGTTCTTTAAACCCGACTATATACGCTCTCAGTCCTCGGCTCAGACAGACCTGCTGGAATGTTTTCTCTTCCGCCCCTTTGACGATGCCCATATTCTCCCGCTGGAAGACAGGAAACTGGACTATGCCGTGACTACCATGAATCAGATCATTAATATATCCAAGGCCACACCGGAACAACTATATGGACAGGATCTTTTTCTCAAACTTAAGCTGGCTGAACTTCTGATCAACATCAATTCCTACTACAGGGAATACCACAATATCCGCCAGACCATACTAAACTCCCATTATTCCATTGTTTATAATATAATGAACTTTATACATGGTTACTATTATGAGGATCTGTCCCTGGATTTTCTGGAAAAAAAATTTTACATTAATAAATTTTATCTCTGCACACTTTTCAAGGAGGTTACCGGCTATTCTCCTAATCAATATATCATCAACTGCCGTATTATGAAAGCAAAGGAGCTTCTGATAAATGACATGAGTGTGGAAAATGTATGCAGTCAGACCGGCTTTAATAATTTGTCCCACTTTAGCCGGACCTTTAAAAAACTGGTGGGCGAAAGCCCTAAGCAGTACCAGATCAAATACAGGATATAGCAATCCTTTTATTATATCTGCGGTCCCCTAAACCTAAGTATAATAAGACGATCATCCCGGTCCGGCTCCACATGCCACTCTCCGGCATTTGCTGGGATAAAATACTGCTCACCGCATTTGGTCTTTCTTCGTTTTCCATTCATACTGAGTGTACCCTGTCCCTCCAGAATATAAATCCCTGAGAAAACAGACTCCTTTTCCATATCCATTCCAGCCCTCGCCTCAATCTTTTCCATGCTGAAAAATGCAGTTGCATCATAACCAAGAACAGAGATAACGCTTCCCCCCTCCTGTTCCCTTAACATGGCCGGACGTATAAACCAACGTTTTACTGCCTCATCCTGTGTGACCCCCTCATAATGAAAGCAGTCAAACATTTTCTGAAATCCAAGCCCCTGATGACACATTGTATCCGCTACCTTAAGCCCGGAGGGCGTGATCCGTTCTATGCGCACAGTGTAATCCGTGGGTTCCTGGATTTCTGCCAGGAAACAGCCTGCCCCTATTGCATGGGGAACACCGCCCTGGATCAGGACAGTATCCCCCTTATGTACTTCAATACAATGCATCCATTCCAGCATTCCCGGAATATCCTGTTTGTCAAATAACGTTTTCCAGCATTCCCTTGTTATTCCGGGCTTAAAACCAATATAAATACAGGCCGGACGTCCGCCTGACTCCCGGGTGTCCAGTATATGCCAACTCTCTGTTTTTCCAAATCTGGATCCAAACAGCTTTAAGGCCAGTTCCCTATCTGGATGTACCTGTACCGTCAGGCGCTCGCTGCTGTCAATCAATTTGACCAGGACGCCTGTGTGGGATCCATATTTTTCCACGTGTTTCTCGCCCAGATAAGAGGAGGGATTACTTTCAATCAGTTCTTTTAACAGCATATCGCTCTTTTCAGGAAGGCGGCTCATTCCCTCCTCCTTTATATCTTCCCTTCCGGCATTTCTTGCCGCCACAACAGACATGATCCATTCCTCAGGAAAATGCGAGATTTCCCCCTTTTTTCTCCCATGGAGCATATCAATCAAAGCTCCGCCCGTGTAGGTCCTCCATACACGTGGAGAATCCAGCTTTAAGAAAAAATCTGTTTTTTCCATCATGTTTTTTACCCCCTGTCGAATCATTATTTGGAAAATCTGCGCATAGAGCCTGTGGGCTTGTGCACTTCATCCAAATACTGATTTGCTTTTTCCGGATCCTGTATAAAGTCAATCCAGATGTAATGGGCAGTCTGTTTCCCCTTTACACTTACGCCGTGATCAGATCCAAGGGGAATATGCACCAGTGAATTTCCCTTCATAGGATATACAATGTCATCGATCAGCAAATCCATATCATTTTCCGGAAAGCTGAAAAAGAACTGATCCAAAAGCGGATGGGCATGCTGTCCTATCAAATCATCCCCATATGTCTCCACACTGCCCATGGCAAAACGTGGAATAGTCCTCTGTGGAAGAAGGGCGCGGCTAATGGTTTTTTCACTTTTAAAAGGATCCCTGTACTGTAATGCATCCTCATACCTTCCCGTTACGGGATAGACAGTGCATCCTGATCCTATCTCTGCTTTGTCTTCCGTATTCATATCCCATCGGATCTCAAGAAGATTTGAATGTTTCTTTACCAGTACTTTAATACTCTGTTCAGGTTTTAAGGCAATAAACGATTTTTCACTGTATGACCAGACTTCCCCATCCACCACAAAATCCACTGATCCTGAACACAGGAACAGAACCCTGATATAGGTACCGTCCGCCATAAATGTAACAGAATCCCCTTCCATCATCACATGATGGTACACGGCTGCGCCTGGTATCTCATGTTCCAGCATCAGCTTTGACGAACGGTTTCCATGATTGATCTCCAATGTTTCTTCCATGATATCTTCTTTTTTCATAAGAATTTTCCTTTCTCAGCATCCGCAGCTGTAAGCCTGTCCGCATTCATTTTCTCCATTAACCGCCAATATCCGGTCTACCACAAGCTGCCTGAATTCAGGACTCAGCATGGCAAAATAAGCAGTAAATCCAGTTACCCTGACAACCAGATCCGGATATTTTGATGGGTCTTTGTGCGCTTCCAGAACTTTATTTTTATCAATGATATTAATATTTAAAAGGGTATTTCCATCTTCCAGTATGGTTCGTATCATTGCCACCATTTTCTCAACCCCTTCTTCGGTATCTGCAATACCGGGGTCCAGTTCCAGCTGCACAGGGGCGCAATTCCCATAAAACGGCTGTACCCGGGCAATGGAATTGGCCATGGCAGTTACCGCCCCATCCCTTCTAAAACCAAAGGTAGGATTTGCGCCGTGATTAATGGCTTCCCCATTGAGACGGCCATTTGGTGTTGCCCTTACATGGCTTCCAAATTCCAGGGTATTGGACCAGCTGAACCACCCCGGTATAAACTGGATCTCAGGATAATCAGGATTTTCTCTCCTGGCCGGATCCACCTGTTCCCGGACCAGCCTTGTATAAAGCCGGTTGATCCGCTCCGCCCACTGATCACCCAGGGTATTTCCTCCGCAGTACCGTTCACTGTGGAGCATCATCTGGCGTACATATTCCCCATCAATATCATTCCAATTCAGTTCCAGCTGCCTGGTAAGGGCTTTCCAAGTGATTTTCCCTTCCTTCTCTATCCTCTGCTCACATGCTGCAAAACTGTCTGCCACTGTCCCAATTCCAGCGCCATCCATACACATATTAAAGTACATGGCGCTTTTTGTTACATCCGCCCCTTTTTCCACCGGTCCCCGGCTTAACAGGTTGCAGACCAGCTCCGGCTCATTCCTGTCCTGATTGTGCAGGTGAAACAAAATTCCCTTTGCAGTAGTCTCTACCGCACGTCTCAGGTGCTTTTCAAAATGTTCCCATAAAACTCCGGATGAGGGTTCTCTCCGGTACGCCTCCTCCATCATCTCAAAATAGGCCACCTCAAACACTTTTGCAACATTGATCTTCACCAGGTCATTTAAGGTATATTCCATGCCCGGTATACTCATCCAGGAACACCCTGCTGCCAGACGTTTTCTTGCCAGCTTTTGATCGTATCCGCACCTCATAAATCCTTTTACAAGGCTGTTGTCCCCAGAGAACCGTGGCCATGCATTCTTATTCTTAAAGAGGTATCGGACAGATGTCCTGAAAAAGTCCTCATTCATATTGTCATGGACCCGTACTGTCAGGTTGCAGGCAATATTGATCCAGTCCGCAGCCTCCAGAATCAGATAGGAAATGTGACTGGCCATATCCCTTCCATCATCACCAGGACCTGCCAGCTGATAGTATCTGGTATCATTTAAAAACAGGCAGGCAATATAGAATTTAGCTGTTTCATCATCAATAATACCTGCATCTATATCATGTTCATAAAATGGACGGAGCAGCTCATCCAACTGCCCTCCCGATGGCCCTCTGTTGTAAAGCCGGCTGAAAAAACTAAACCAGCACATCCACTGAATACATTCCCTTAAGGATTCAGGTTTTTCACACGCGATTTTCTGATTGGTCTCAGCCATCTCTCTTAGATTTCTTCTTAAGTATGGATTGCGCTCCTCACAGGACAGCTCCCTGATCTCCCGGGATATGCGGTTTAAAAACCGTATAATGGCCTCCACTACCATAATCTCACTTTCGTAAAATTCCCTGTGTTCTTCCCCATGGTTCACATTTTGATATTTCTTAAGCTTTTCCAGGATACCTCCCCATCCCAGTTCAAAACCCATTCTTAAATCCGGTGTAAAATGTCCATCGGATCCGATACCGCACACTATGTTATACTGGTCAAATGCCTCTTTCAGTTCGTCATAAGGTATATCAGGATTCCATATGGCCCCTTTCTGCCTTGTCATAAAAAAGAATCCTCTTCCCACAAATGCATCCAGCGGATCGCAGTACAGGGGATGCTCATCTAAAAGTTTACAATAGTTAGTCCTCCAGCCCTCATATCCATAGTAGGATCCGTTTTCATGATTGGGAACACATTCAAAGAAAAAATCATCCGGGGCAACCACCCGCCCGTAATCATCCTCATCCAGCCCTCCCTCCATATCAATTTTTTCCTGCGTTTGATCCAGCTTTCTTTTTTTTAGAAGCCTGATACGCTTATTATAATCAAAGGACTCATCTTCCTCAAACTCATTAATAAATTGGATTTTTCCCATTATATTACTCCTTTCTGTCCTTTGGACCTTTATGCAATACGGACATCAATGCCATATGATTCCGCTATGGCTTTTAATTCATTAAGTCTTTTTACCGGAAGCGGCCTGTCATCCTTAAACTGGTTCTTTTTATCCAGGCTTTCGTATTTTGAAGCCCCCAGCGGGTTATAGTTCAGAAGCTCATAATACTTCAGATCCCTCCCTCTAAGCCCTGACAGAAACTCTGCTATTCCTTTAATATTCCGGTCTGAATCTGATGCCCCCGGTATCAGAGGTGTCCTTACAATATAAGGAATATTACATTCATCCAGATGGCTGACATTGTCCAGTATCATTTCATTTCCGGCGCCAATCCATTTTTTATGTTCAGTGCTGTCCATTATCTTAATATCACACATAACAAGATCCAGTTTTCCAATAAATCCTTTTATGCTGTCCCATGGATAACTTAAGTTTGTCTCAATTCCCACCTGGATCCCCTCTCTGTGACAGGCATCTGTCAGTTTTTCTGCAAACTCCATCTGACAGAGCACCTCCCCGCCGCTTAGGGTAATCCCTCCGCCGCTGGCGTGATAATAGGACTTATCCTGAACAAGTTCAGCCATGACCTCATCCACTGTCATCTTTTTTCCGCTGACAGCCATGGCTCCTGCATAACAGATCTCCGCACATTTACCGCATCTGACACATAAATTTCTAAAATACCTGTGTTCATTGTTAATGCGTTTCTGGGCTTTACAGGGGCAGGCATACACACACTTATAGCATCTGATGCATTTATCAGCATAATAATGCAGATCCTGGCGCAGGCTGAGGGTCTCCGGATTATGGCACCAGCTGCATTTCAAATTGCAGCCTTTAAAAAACACTGTAGTTCTGATTCCCGGTCCGTCATTCAGTGCAAACCGCTCTATTTCTGTAATTAAAGCTGTCTCAGACATATTAGCTCTCCTTCATAGTGGATATAAAACCTTATCCGTATTCCTTTGTTTGTATGTTATTATCATACAGAAAAGTTTTTATTTTTTTTTCACTATCCACTATATTTATTTTGCATATCTTTGCAAAATAGGCATTGCAATATCATAAGATCCCGCTCCGCTTTACACCACCCCAAAACCGTGATAAACTACAAATTGCAGGCATGTCTTATTTCAAATTGGAGTATCAACTATTATGGTAAAGCAAATTACAGAAGATATCTACAGTATCGGCGTACCGCTCAGCGGCAACCCTTTAAAAGAATTAAACAGTTACTGGATCCGCGGAACACAGCGGGATCTGCTGATCGACACCGGCTTCCGGTGCCGGGAATGTGAGGATGCGCTGAGGGAAGGGCTTAAGGAACTGGGAAGCGGTTCCTCCCGCCTGGATATCATCACCACCCATTTGCACTCGGACCACACGGGCCTGTGTCAGCGCATTGCGGGAAAAGACAGCAAAATCTATATAAGCAAGACTGATTTTACGATCATGAAGGACCATCTGTTTGGGGATGGCTCCCATTTGCGCCATCAAAGATATATCCGTGAAGGTTTTCCCAAGGATCTGCTGGAATATGCCGATTCCATTAACCCGGCCTCGGAGATGGCCATTGAATCACCGGAAGGCAACTTCTGTTATATTGGGGATCAGGATAAGATTGAGATTGGAGACCATATACTGACAGCGGTTTCAACCCCGGGCCATACGCCCGGACACATGATGTTCTGGATGGAACAGCCTGGGATCATGTTTACCGGTGATCATATCCTCTTTGATATTTCACCTAATATCACTGCATGGAATGGTGTGGAGGACTCCCTGGGAAATTATCTGGACAGCCTAAGGGCTGCCGGCACCTATCCTGTAACCCTGGCTCTCCCCGGACACAGGAAGGAGGGGGACTACCATCAGAGGATCCGGGATCTGACCGCCCATCATCACAGAAGGCTGGATGAGGTCATACAGATTCTTTCCCAGACCCCCGGCATGAACGCCTATGATATTACAGGTCTGATGCGGTGGAAGATCCGTGCCAGGAACTGGGATGACTTTCCGCCTGTACAGAAATTCTTTGCGGTAGGTGAATGTCTGGCCCACCTGGATCATCTTGTAAAGCAGGGCAAGGTCATCTGTGATAAGGGCAATCACATCTGGACATATGAATTAAGCGGGCAAGCCCCTCACTGATGAGGAGCCTGCCCGCTTATCGCATTTTATTCTTTTCACTTGCCTGTTCGTTGGCTATTCCGTCACCACCGGATAACCGCCGCCCAGCCATCCAGCTCCGCCTTCCTTGCCCATACCGCCCTGAAGAGAGTATGCCTCATATCCTAAAAGACGCAGGATCGCCGTTGTCTGGGAAGATGTCTGGCCTGTGTAGCAGTAAACCACCACTGGTTTATCTGTTGGAATCTGGGAGAACTGCTCCTGCATTCCCTTTGCAAATGGGATGTTGATTGCTCCCGCAATGTGGCCCTTTGCATAATCCTCTGCCTGGCGCACGGACAGGATGGTGTAATCCTCACTCTCGGCATCTACCAGTTCCATCAGAGATTCAGGCTTAAAATTAAAGGATGAAATAGTATTACTGGTGGCCTCTTTGTAGTAAGCCGCAATGGCCTCTAAAGCAGCAGGGTCAACCTCATATGTATCCTGGGGAAGAGCTGTTTCCTCCGTATCAATATATGCCTCATATCCTTCTGTCTGGGATATTCCGTTATTCCACCCGCTCTGGATGTTGGTTGCATATTTCCCTGCCACATTGAGAAGGGCAACGGTCTGGGAAGAGGTCTGGCCCGTATAGCAGTTTACATAAACCGGAACATCATCAGGGATCTTATCCAGATTATCCGCCACATCCGCTCCATAGGGCAGGTTGACGGCGCCTTTTAAATGTCCCTGGGTATAATCCTCCGGCCTTCTGATGTCAATAATAAACATATCCTCGCCTGCATCGATCTTCTCAAACAGGTCCGGCACAACAATCATATGCTTATCATCCGGAAATTCTGCAAAGTAAGCCATGGCAGCTTCCTTTACCGTATCGGTCTTGCTCTCCTCTGCCTTAGTTTCTTCCGCCGCCTCTGTCTCTTCCCTTGTATCTGCGGAAGTTTCAGCAGGGGCCTCTGTGGCTGCCGGGGCAGCTGTGGCTGTCTCTGTCACGGTCTTTGTGGCACATGCGCTTAATGAGACAGCAGCCATGGCCGCCAGTAAAACAGGAATCATTTTTTTCATAATAAAATCCTCTCTTTAATCGTCCTTCTCTATTTACTCGTTACTATTAACCATGTATCCCAAATCCTATGATGCATTCTTTTTAACGGGCGCAGCTCCTCCTGCAGGCATTTCCACAGGATTGTCACTGTTGGAGGACCACTCCAGATAAGCGCCGTCATAAATGCGGATATTCCGGTATCCTGCCTCATAAAGCTGGACAAATACAGGCGCCGCCCGCATGGATGTCTGGCAATATACAATGATCTCATCTTCCGGATAGATCTTGTCTTCCAGATAATTGATCCTGGTGATCTGTGTTGTCTTAAAGGTCCCGTCTGAGAAAAAGTTAGTCTCATAGGGGATGATAACAGAGCCGGGAACCTTTCCCTTTTCAGCAAACTCCTCCTGTGTACGCACATCCAGCAGTATCACATGGGAATCCGGCTGCTCCGCCTGCTTTCTCACATCATCCATATCAGCCAGCCAGCTGCGTGACGGTTCGCGGGCAGTAAATACTGCCGGTTCCGGGGCGGATACATCCGTTGTCATGGGAATCCCCGCGCCCTGGATCGCATCAAAGCCTCCATCGATCACCTTCACGTTCTGGTGCCCGTACATGAATAAAGACCATAACAGACGGGACGCGCCCATCCTGTTGGAATCATAAGCAAGTACAAGAGTATCATTGGAAATGCCGTTCTCCCCCATCACCTTTTCAATCTTCTTTTTGCTGGTAAGCATATTCTTTACCGGAACATTGATCACAATATCCTCGGTGGGAATATTTACCGCGCCTGCCACATGGCCTGCGCCGTACTCATCAGCGGTCCGTGTATCCACGATTACCACCTTTTCCTGTCCTGTGTAAGCGGTCAGGTCCTTGGTTGGCATGATCAGGGATTCACCTTGAACAAATGTGTGGGAGCTGCAGCCTGTAATCACGGCCGCCAGCACTGCCAAGAAGGAAAAGATTGTTAATTTTTTAGCAATCGAACCCATAAAATCCTCCCTCTTAAAGCGGATTGTTTCTAGTATTAGTTGTAGTCAGCGTTCCATCATAAGCACAAAATAAGGGCCTCAATCTTATTTCGTACAGATTTCATCTTTCATTATACTTGATATTTGTAATAATGTGGCATAAGACTTCTTTATATTGCATCATTTAATTGGATAGTACCTTTTTTATGCCGGAATGCTATGGTAAAATAATAACAATAATTGTTGAACATTCAAAGGTAACCGGCGGATGTACAGAAAGGAACAATGATGAATCGGAACGCCAAGCACCAAACATTTGAATTGATCCCCACTCTCATATACATTTTATTCTATGGCCTTATATCGGGCGCTTTCCTGACCCGATTCCCCTTTGTCCATTCCGATGAGGCATGGCTGGCCGGGCTAAGCCGTGATATGCAGACAGCCGGCGGATTTGGCGTGACAGAGAGTTTTTTTGACCTAAAACCCCGGGTCCCCCACGCCGTCCGTATACTGTTCCACGCCCTCCAGACTGTGTTTATCCGCTTATTTGGGTATGAGATCAGCTCGGTCCGGCTTTTGTCCCTGGCAGCCGGTCTGGCCTGCCTTCTGATCCTCTATTATATAGGTAAAAGGCTGGGAGGAGCATGGATAGGCGCCGGACTTATGATCCTGGTAAGCCTGGACATGTCTTTTATCTATGCCTCCCACTTTGCCCGTCAGGAGATCCTTTTGGGAATCAGTCTTCTTAGCTGCCTGTTTCTCCTGCTGAAATGCCAGGGTCTTCCCTCCCCCAGGCAGTCTCTGTGCCTGGCTGCGCTCACCGGCATTTCCGTGGGTATACATCCCAACAGCTTTCTGTGTGCAGCGGTCTGCGGCTCTGTGATGTTATGTTCCTGTCCACGGCCCCATAACCGTCCTCTCATTCTTTACACCTGCGCCACCGGTATATTTGCGGCCCTGTTTATAGGGATCAGCTTTCTTTATGACCCCCGCTTTATTCCCAACTACTTCCTGTACGGGGAACAGGAATTTGAACTGAGCCGAAGCGCATCCGGGCGTATTGCCCAGTTCTTATATTACTTTAAAAGTATCTTCCGTCAGGAGAGCGGAACCTATTACATACCGGATCTGCGGCTGGAGCTTATCCTTATTCCCATTTTCCTCATCCTCCTGCTGCTGGCATGGCTCTTTCTCAAAAGCAGCCTGGATGAGGATGTGGTTTCCTGGTGCAGCCATACCAGGGTTCTTCTGTCTGCCATGGCCGGCCTGGCGGCTGGTATGGTGGTCATTGGGCGGTATAACCAGACCTCCATTGTTTTCTTTATCCTGTTAGGCTGGATATTGGTGATGCAGCTTCTGCTTTTGTTTGGCCCCGCAGGACGTCTCCTGTCCATCGCCGCCGCCATGGCCGGCCTTTTGTGGAACGGCAGCCTTCAGTTAACTCCCTATATAAACATGCCCGCCTATGACTCCTATCTGGAACAGCTCAGCCGGCTGGTTCCCCGGGATGCCGGAGTTATTGCCAATCTGAACACGGAATTTTACTTTGACCAGGGAGTGCTCAGGGACTACAGAAACCTGCCCTACATGGCAAGCCGCCGGGAGCTTGAGAACTATCTTGAAATAAATAAGATCCAGTACATCTGTTTCACGGATGAACTGGACTATATCTATGAAAACCGTCCTAATTACAATGTTATTTATGGAAATGCCTCCTTTATAAAGGATCTGCAGTCCTACTGCGAATCAGACTGTACCCTGGTAGGAACCTTTGAAAATCCCATGTACGGTCCCAGGATCATCTCCCTGCTGGGCACAAAAGAATACGCATCCATCCGCGTGTACAGGGTTGAGGAGCCGTAAATCCCCTACAGACATGCCTCAAGCCCATTTCTGGTCTCCGGGGCAAATCCCTCCGCTCCCCTGTTCCACACACCTGCAAACCGGCCTGTCTCAGGGGATAATACCCCAATGGAGGTGCCCAGGACCAGCGCCTCCTCAATATCATGGGTCACCATCACAACCGTTGCCTCTGTCTGATCTGCCATTTCCCTTATGCTCTTATATAATCCCTGTTTTGTCATATAGTCCAGGCTGGAAAACGGTTCGTCCATCAGCAGCAGCCTGGGCCTTAAGCAAAGTGCCCTGGCCAGCGCCCCCCTCTGCTTCATACCTCCTGAAAGCTGATGGGGATAGCTGTCCTGAAACTCCTCCAGACCAGCCATTGTAAGATATCTCACAGCACATTGGCCATAGTCATTTCCCTCAGGTAAGATTCCTGCCTTTTTTAGGGCATAGACCAGATTTCCCTTCAGGGTAAACCATGGAAACAGCTGGTCAAAGCTTTGAAACACCATCATCATATCCTTGGAGGGGCCTGATACAGCCCTTCCATCCAACAGTATCTCCCCTTTGCCAGGCTTATTAAATCCCCCGATCATCCTGAGCAGCGTGCTCTTTCCGCAGCCGCTTTGGCCAAGGATGATATAAAAATCCCGGTCCTGAACCGTAAAACTCAGGTCGTCTAACACCATGTGCTCCGTGCCGGACACCTCAAAGGACTTATAAACATTCCTGACTTCCAGCATTTTTCCTACCTCCTTTGATCCGCCTTATTATGCTTTCATTCCCCACTTTTCCAAGGTATGCTTTTCGATTGCGCCAAACAATACGTTCTCCACCAGCATTCCCACAATAATGACCAGGATAATGCCTGCAAACAGCCCCGCCGTGTTCATAAAGGTGCGCTGGGTCAGTATGTACCACCCGATTCCCCCTTTTTCCCCCACTGCGCCAAATACCATCTCCGCACTGATAAATGCCCTCCATCCCCTGGCCCAGCCTATCTTCAGGCCGGATATGAGATATGCCATGGATGCGCGCAGGCGTATCTCCAGTGTAATGGCAGCCGTGGACATGGAAAGGCTTCTGCCTATGTCCTCATAAATAGAAGGCATGGACCGGAAACCGCTGAGCAGGTTTACCAGAACCGGCCACAGGGCGGAATGGACCACAATGGCAGTGACCGCACCGCTTCCCGTGCCAAACCACATGATGATCAGGGGAAGAAGCGCCAGTCCGGGCAAAGGATGGGCCAGGGCAGTGAGGGTGTCTATCAGGCTTTCCATTACGTTGGACCAGGTGGACAAAAGCGCCAGTACCACTGCCAGCACTCCGCTGATCACCAGGGACCATCCAATGATCCCCACGGAATATATGCTCTGCCAGATCAGATCCCCATGGACCGCACCCTCATACAGGGTGCGCATCACTTCCTCCACGGACGGAAATAACAGCGGGGATACGTGAAATAGTTTCACGCTCCCCTCCCATAAAACCAGAAATACCATGATCCAGCCCATGCGCTCCAGCCATTTGTTTCTCATTTTCATTGTGTAACTCCTTATGCACTGAGATATGTCACCGATACACCACGTTGTCAAATACCAGCTCGTCCATGGGCCTGGCCTGGCTGATAAATCCCATCTCCGCCATCCGCTGGCTAAAGCGCGCCACACCGTTTAGATCAGTGGAGTAGATGGTCCCATGATACCCCATCTGACGGCTGAGCTCTTCCTGGGTTATTCCATACACAGGCGCCAAAAGCCGGACCGACTCCTGTGGATTTTCATTGATAAAATCCACAGACTCCTTTAGAGCCTCCTGGAACGCGTCATAGTAATCCCTGTGGTCCTTATAAAAATCCTCCATGGCCACACAGGAGATAAAGGTAAATGGTTCACCCATGATATCCTCCCCTGTAGCCACCACAGTTCCCCCTCCGTCCACCTCCTGGGAAATGTAAGGGGGCGTGGATACATGGGCTGTAATCTCCGTTCCTGAAAGCAGGGCATTGACCGAATCCGGATGGCTCATGGACACCAGCTGGCTGTCCAGGGCATGGGCATCCCCCAGCTGTTCCTCTGCCAGCATGCAAAGCAGTACATGCTGTGTGCAGGCCGGAGAAAGAATGGCAATGCGGTCCTCCTTTGTCATGTCCCTGAGGGACCTGACCTCTTGTCTGGAAGTGACAATGGCCACCTCATTAGAGCTCAGTCCCGCTGCATAGCGCCACTTCATTCCATTGTCAATTCCGATCAGAACCGGGGACACTCCCATGAATCCAAAATCGATCTCCCCGTTAAGCATCCCCTCCCGGATCCCCGTAGGTCCGCCGAATTGCTTCCAGTTGATCTGTACGCCAGGAAGCCTGCGCTCCAGAAATCCCTTTTCCTTCATAATCTGAAGGGGGGCGTATGCGATTCCAAACTGTTCTGCGATCCCAATGGATTCCTGTTCCTGTTTTTTACATCCCGCTGATAAAAATACCGCCGTACAAAAAGCCAAAAGGGCTGTTATATAAACCTTGTTTTTCTTTCTGCTGCTGTTCCTCAATGATGTCCTTCCTTTCCCTGCGCTTTATGGATAAAATCTGCATATCATTTCTTCCCCTGACTGAGACTTAACAGACAGGCGCCTGTAAAAATCATCCACCCTTTCCCGGATATTCTCTTTTGTGCCGCAGATCACACAGTGTCCAAAACGGGCCGTTGCATTTTCCATGACCGGGATCTCCTGACCTATTTTATAATTGTATCCCGCGTCCAGCACATAGGGCAGGGCAAGTATATCCTTAACAGGCGTGATATGGCCGATCGTTCCCGGCCTGCAAAATAGCAGCTGTACCGCCACACACCCTTCCCGGCGGTCCGCCCTGTACCCATCCGGGACTTGGACCTGATCCCGGCGCCCCATTGCGCTGTCCATCACGGCTCCCAGAATATCAAACCCGCTTACCCATGGGATGAACACATCCTCAAACGCCCCTCCGATCCTGGCTGCCAGTTCATTCACCTTTATTCCCTCAGCCCCAATTAGGATCTGCAGGTAAAACGGCCCGTTCTCCAGTTCAAAGGCATCTGCCACCCTTTTGCTTATGTCTTCTATCTCCTCATACAGATCCATGTGCACGGAGGGAAACCTGTGCCCTGTACAGACCCCTATATGGGTCTGGTCCGGATACAGCAGCCGGTCCGTGACCGTAAGGATATGAAGCCTGCCGTCTTTGATCCACCCGCTTACCGTCACCTCGTCACTTTCATAGAATTCCTCCGCCAGCGCCTGACTGCATCGGGAAAATGACAGGGTATGCTCCAGATGTTCCATTACCTCCAGAGGCGTATCTAACTTATAGATCCCTCTCTGTCCCTGGGAATCCAAAGGTTTAATAACCAGAGGCGTCTTAAGTCCCTTAAGCTCCTTCTCCCCGGTACTCCTGTCCACCAGCCTGTACCTGGCTGTGGGGATCCCCGCCTGTGAAAGGATCTGTTTCATCTGCTTTTTATTTGTGACCGAATACGCCTGCTCCACTGTCAGCAGACCGGGCAGCCCCAGCTCCCTGCTGATACATGCGCACGTATAAACAGGCTGGTCCGTGCCCATGGTCATGACCCCTGTCACCCCGTACCTCTTCGCAGCCCTGATGCATGCCTGCACATCAAAGGTACTTATCTTCTCATGCACGCCGCAGACAGACGCTGCCAGGGGATTCTTGGTATAATCAGCCAGAACCGTGTCCACTCCCATGGACCTGGCCCTCTGGGCACCGTGAAGCTGACAGTTGGATCCTCCCAGCATCAAAAGCTTTTCAGGGCGTATCAGGTCCCTGATCCTGTAAACCGTCTGTCTGCGCCCATTTCCGCCTTGTCCGCATTCCTTCTCATCCTGTCCGAGTCCCTTTCCGCCCCGGTCCAGTCCGTAATACCATGCAATATTTCCATACAGCCGCAGCAGCTTTCCCAAATTATATCCGCTGAAGCCGTATTGTCTTCTGCCCGGTGTGTAATACAGGTTTTCCACCTTCAGTTTCCTGCCCTTTATTTCCGCGCTTTTTAAAGCAGCGGCCGACAGATAAAAAAATCCCCGGGGCTTCATGGCCAGGGCATCCTTTACAACTTGCGCCGTCATGACTCTGAGGCTGCTGACCTTCATTCCCCGCGGCGCTCCGATCAGGCGTGAGAACAGCAGATCCCTCATCCCGCTCCCCACCCTTCGGTATACAGGACGTCCGTTCCTCTTCCTGCCTTTGGAAACATCATGATCCCGCCCATGATGCAGCATCTTGTGATCCGATATCTTATAAGCCGGTATCCCATAGGCCAGATCACATTTCCCATCCGCCACCTGCCCGTACAGCTTTCTAAGCATCCGCGGCGGCTGTTCCAGATCGTCATCTATGGTTCCATAGGTCCGGCAGGGCCCCACATGTCTCAGTCCGCACAGGATGGCTGCCTGTTGTCCGAAATTTCCGTCCAGCACCGCCAGGGTCACCTCGGGCCTCAGGCAGTTCTCCATCAGATACCGGGCCGTATCTTCGTCATTGCTGTCATCCACCAGGCAGATCCGTATCTTGATATCCGGAAGGAACGTCTTTTCAAGCTCCAATACCAGCTTTTTCACCGATTCGCGGGACCGGTAGACCGGTATCACAATTCCCAAATCATATGCCATATTTCTTGCCTTTCCCTTCTGCCCTTGGGGCTTAATGTCCTGTGCACGCCCGTATCACCATATCGGTTGTATATTCCACCTGTTCCATGGTCATCAGCCCATGAATCGGCAGGCGGAGCAGTGTACAGGAACACTTGGCAGATTCTTTTAGATCCTGCTCTTTATATCCCATGGCTGCGCCCTGGGGAGACATATGGAGAGGTACGTAGTGGGTCCTGCACTCAACTCCGTTTTTTAAAAGGAACTCCCTTACAAGGTTTCTCTGCCTTTCATGTTCAAACCTGAGATAGAAAATGTGGCCGTTGTACCCGGCATACTTCGGGATCCCCATAAGGCGTATGGTCCCGCCTTTATCCAGCGCCGTAAGCCGTTCCCTATACCCCTGTGCGATCTCCCTGCGCTTTAAGGTAACCCTTTCAAGTATCTCCAGCTGGGAGGCCAGCATGGCTGCAGGCAGCTCTCCCATGGCCGTACATGACCCAGGCATGTTCCAGGTATAACGGTCCACCTCTCCCCGCAGATACATGGACCGGTTGGTCCCATGGAGCCTGTACTGTCCGGCTTTTTCATACAATTTCTGGTCCCCTGTCATCAAAACACCGCCTTCCCCGCAGGTGAGATTCTTTGTGTGGTGAAAGCTTATTGCCCCAAAATCCCCCATTGTGCCAAGTGCGTGCCTCTGATCGTCCCATCCTGTATAGAAGGCTCCGATTCCCTGTGCAGCGTCCTCTATCAGGGCGATCCCTGCATCCCCGGCAGCTACCAAAAGTTCTTCCATGGGACAGGATACCCCTGCATAGTGGACCGCCACCACGGCTCTGGTCCTTGGTCCGATCTTTCTCGCCATATCCCTGACAGATATGTTCTGGGTTTCCTGATCAATGTCGCAGAACACAGGAACTCCTCCGTGTAAAAGCACGGCATTGGCCGCCGAGGGGAAATTAAAAGAGGGCAGGATCACCTCGTCCCCCTGTTTTAACCCCAGGCATCCCACCGCTGTTTCCAGGGCAGTAGTGCAGCTGGTTGTAAAAAGGGGATTGGTCCCCGGAAACAGCATATTCCATTTATTTATAACCATGTTCATAATAAAACCATCTGTCTCCAGGTCAGAGGACAGACAGTTATTAACATACCTGCTTTCTGCTTCCCCGTGACAACGCCCATAGAAGTTTACTTTCATGCCAATCCCCCTTTCATACGCTGTAAAATTGTGATAAACTGTTATCAATCCCTATAATGTGCACTCCCATAGATTCATCGGCCCCATCTTCGCGACTGACTTTACGGGAGCACACGAACCCCAAAAGGAGGACGCCTGTATGTACGAACTGGATTGCCTGGGCGACATGTGCCCCATCCCTATCATGAAACTAAAACAATGCAAACAGATCAAGGAAAAAGGCGGGCAGTTAAAGCTGGTCACAGACCACAGCTGCGTGGTGGAATCCATCTCTGACTACTGCAGGAAGCAGAAGCTTCAAATCCATGTGGTAGAACCCATGAACGGGATCTGGGAGCTGTACATAAAAAACTGATCTGCATCAGCAGATACTTTTGCTTACAATGGAGATAAAATACTTAACGATCTCCTCCAATGTCTGGTTCTCTTTGGCTTCATGCATATGGTATATGGAATACACATCATAATTCAGATCAAAATCCGTCACCGGAATGATCTTGATCTGCTTTTGGTACACTTCTTTTTTGATGGTAATATAGGGCAGGAAGGCTACGCCGTGGCCTGCCATTACCGTGCTCTTTACCGACTCCGTGGAATCCAGCTGGAACATGACCTTAAATTTCTCTACCGGATGCCCCTGCTGGTCCAGATACTGCCTCAGCAGACGGTAGGAACTGAACTGCTCATTGAGCATCACCATGGGGATCCGCTTCAGGTTATCCAGGGTGACCCGGTCCGGTATGTGAAACCCGTGGCTGGCCACCAGGCAGATTTTATCGCTGAACGCAGGGCTGCACACAATCTTTTCCTCCTGGATCTTACCCACGATAAATCCCAGGTCTGCCTGCCCCCTCTCGATCCTGTGTATCACCTCATTGGAGGAGACGGAATTCAGGCTGAAGGAATAGTTGGGATATTTGTGGTTTACCTTGTAAAGACAGCAGGGAAGGGCATAGTTGCATGCCACCGGGGTGGCTGCAATCCTGAATGTTCCGCTGTATGTCTGAAGATTATCAAGCTCTTCCCTTAAATCCGAATAAGTTTCCAGAAACTGGGCCGAATATTTATTCATTACTTCCCCGGCCTTTGTAAGGGTGATTCCCCGATTGGACCTTTCAAACAGTTTAACCCCCAGTTCCTCCTCCAGCCTCTGCATCTGCTGGCTCAGGGCAGGCTGGGATATATGGCTGGCCGATGCAGCCTTGGAAATGCTCTTTTCTCTTGCGATCCGATCAAACATGATTATCTGTTCTATCAACATATTATTCATTCCCCCATACGGAAACCGGTTTACACGCGCTCTCATTTACTATTATATATGTATGTTAAAAAAAACACAATATCAGCTATTGCATCTGCTTATAGCAAAATCTTATACAGTATAAGAATTTAAAATAGTGAAATTTTTATCAATGTGCTATAATGAAATCTGTAGATAAGCGTTCTGATCCTCAAATCTATACAAAAAGGAGGTGCATTGAATGCAGAATAATGCAACTGAGACAACTGGAAGCAGCATCCGGCGCAGTTCCGGAAGCTCGGGCAGTTCCCGGCCAAGGAAGAAAAAGAAAAACCAGCTTCCCATTGGCTTTGGCGTGCTGCTGGCCATGATCATCATCGGCCTGCTTCTAGGTCTTAAGAATGGCACACTTGCACTATACTGGGCATTTGGCTGTTGTTTCGGTTTTATCCTGCAGAAGTCCCGATTTTGTTTTACCGCCTCGCTAAGGGACCCCTGTATAACCGGCTCCACATCCATCACCCGGGCGGTGCTCATTGCATTCGCTATTACCACGATTGGATTTACAGCAATTAAATACGGCGCATTTGTAAATGGCCAGGAAATTCCAGGCCAGAGCTACATCATGCCCATCAGCCTTGCAACAGCAGTTGGAGGCATTATGTTCGGGGTCGGTATGGTCATTGCCGGCGGCTGTGCGTCCGGAACCCTGATGCGTGTCGGCGAAGGATTTGCCATGCAGATGTTAAGTCTTTTGTTCTTTGTCATCGGTTCCCTCATTGGCGCGGGCCACATGGGATGGTGGACCGAGAATTTTATTGCGACTGCTCCCAGGATCTTTCTTCCGGATGTGTTCGGATGGGCGGGCGCAGTGGTCTTACAGTTAGTGATCATCGGGCTGCTCTACATTGCAGCTGATTTGTACGAAAAAAAACGTATGGGAAACACAGAGGACTAAGGCCCTGTGTTCATGAAAGGAGATTATTATGGCAGAATTTACAATTGATTGTTTAGGCGAGGCTTGCCCCGTACCTTTAATGAAGGTTCAGAAACAGATTGAAAAAATGGCGGTTGGTGATGTTCTGGTTGCACAGATCGACCACAGCTGCGCAATGAAAAATGTTCCCGAGTGGGCAAGAAATCAGGGATATAACGTTGAAATCGAGGAAGTGGATGACGGCGAGTGGGAGATTGTGATCGAAAAGACAAAATAGAAAGGATACAGGTGGTATTTTGAAAGCTTTTTGGGATAAATTAAGTTCTAACCCATATTACAAACAAATTTTCAAAAATCCATTTACATATGTAACCGGCGCTGTCCTGTTATCCATTTTCCAGATCGCCATGTTTGCATCCACCGGCTCTCCCTGGGGAGTGTCAGGGATCTTTGCCAACTGGGGCGCATGGCTGTACCGGCTGGTAGGCGGGAACGTGGATAAATGGTATTACTTTTCCTCTGAAGGTGCCCAGAGCACATTAAACGCAGGGATCATGAACCATCCCGGCTCCTGGCAGAATTTCGGCATCATCGCGGGAGCCCTGGCAGCGGCCCTGCTGGCATCCCAGTTTAAATTCAAGAAGATCAAATCCTTAAAACAGGTAATTGCCGCAACCCTTGGAGGGCTTCTCATGGGTTATGGCGCCCGTCTCGCCGGAGGATGCAATATCGGAGCGCTGTTTTCAGCCATTGGCTCCATGTCCGTATCCGGCTGGGTATTTGCGTTCTTTCTTTTTATCGGGGCATTTATAGGAAGCAAGCTGCTGGCAAAATTCTTCATGTAAATAACGGGATAACCCAAAACCTTAAAATATGGGGACATCAATGCAGACACAGAATGTAGAAAAAGCCGCTATATTTTGTGTCTGTATTTCATTACGCATTTTACGCCTTTTCGGTTTATGATCTCATTCATGACCAGTTGGGCGATCTTATTTGAAAGGCAGGTTTTAACATTGGAAAAAAAGACTGAACAATATGACGTTGTGATTATAGGAGGAGGTGCAGCCGGTCTCACCGCTGCCATTTACTGCGGGCGCGCCCGTTTAAAGACCCTGGTAATTGAAAAAGCGCTGGTAGGCGGACTGGCCACATACACCAATGAGATTGAAAACTATCCGGGATTTCCCGAGGGCAGCACCGGCCTTGGCCTGATGGAGCTGTTCCACAAGCAGGCTAAAAAATTCGGCGTAAAATTTAAGCTCACCGATGTGCGCGCCGTACAGCTGGAAGGGGACACTAAGGTGGTGGAAACCTTCCGCACCAACTATGAATGCCGCAGCGTCATCATTGCCAGCGGCGGAAAACCAAGGCTTACAGGGGCGCCGGGTGAGGACAAATTCCTCTATGACAAGGGAATTTCCTTCTGCGCAACCTGTGACGCGGCTGCCAACACAGGTAAAACCGTAATGGTCATTGGTTCCGGTGACGCGGCCATAGAGGAAGGCATGTTCCTGACCAAATTTGCCAGCAAGGTGATCGTCAGCGTCATGCATGAGGAAGGAAAGATGGACTGCAATGAGATTGCAAGGGAGGAAGCCCTGGCCAATCCCAAGATGGAGTTTATCTGGAATACCCTGCCTGAGGAATTCAGAGGCGATGAGGAACACCTTCACAGCGTGGCGCTGAAAAACTTAAAGACCAGCGAAATAATCGATGTGCCTGTGGACACCTGTTTCCTGTTTATCGGCTATGTTCCAAACACTGAAATTTTTAAGGGTATCATTGACATGAACCGCTCCGGCTATGTGCTTACCAATGAGAAGATGGAAACAAATATGCCCGGCGTATTTGCAGCAGGGGATGTGCGCGACAAATTCTTAAAGCAGGTGGCCACCGCGGTGGGCGATGGTGCAATTGCAGGATATGCAGCTGAGAAATACCTTGCAGAAAGCGAAATATTTGAAAATCAGATCATGGACCCGTCCCTTCCGGGCCTTGTGTACATCTGGAACGCGGTAGAAACTGCCAGCCGCGGCCTTCTGCCTGTCATTGAGGAATTTGAGCAGGAACACGGCCGGAGTGTTAAGGTGACCAAGGTGGACATTTATAAATCTGCCGGCATTGCCAACCGCCTGGGCATTACCACGGTCCCCAGCGTAGCATTTATCAAGGACGGCAAACTTGCAGGAGTCCTTACGGAGGACATTACAAAAGAAGCGCTTAAAGCTGCTTTATAGTATTACCACATATAAACCCATACAGCCCTTTCTGCCCTGCGGATCCCTTATTCCCGCACACAGATCCAGGGCTGTTTTTATAACTTTTCCACCGGTGTGAGTAAAATACCGTTCAAATTGTGGATAACATTTACTTTCCTTCTTATTTCTGTTAAAATATATCCTCAGAAAGCCTGTTATCATTCGGGCAAAACATAATACAAAAGAAGGTGACACCATGAAAATTGTAATCATAGACGGCCAGGGCGGCAAAATGGGAAAATCCGTGATCGAGCAGTTGAAAAAGCGTTTTCCTGATCTGGAGACCTATGCCATAGGCACCAACAGCATTGCCACATCCGCCATGCTGAAGGCAGGGGCCACTTACGGAGCCACGGGTGAAAATCCAGTGATCGTAAATTCCCATGATGCCAATATCATTATAGGTCCCATCGGCATTGTCATGGCCAATTCCCTGTTAGGCGAGATCACCCCTGCCATGGCCACAGCCATAGGGTCCAGCAGCGCATATAAGATACTGATTCCGGTTAACCGCTGCAATCACTATATTGTCGGCTGTCAGAACAGTACCTTATCCGATTATATCAATATGGTTTGTGATGAGGTTGGAAAGGAAGTGAATTCCAAATGAGGACCATAGAATTTAAAATGGAACGCCAGGGCCTTGTAAACAAAGGCGACAAGGTTAGGATCATTGAGCGCGAGGGTACCAGCAGCTACAGTTATATCATTGACCCGGCAGTGGCCATGTCCGGCTGTTTTGCCGCACGCTACCGCATCAAATCCGAATACGGCATTGTAAAGGATATCCGTGAAAATTCCAGGGGATTCTACGTGATCGTGGACTTTGATGAGGATGAGCCTGACTAATACCCTGTACCAATCAAACCTGGTACCCTATACCAATCAAACCGCCGGCAAACAAAGGGGGTATGAAACATAAAGCAGTTTCAAAAACACAGGAAATCCCAGGCGGCCAAATCATTGCTGGCAACGTCCCTGACTGCAGGCGCTGCCTGCCTGATCACAGGTACATGCCTGTACCATATGGCCCTAGATGCACATACAGACAAATCCGGGCTTTTAAAGCCTTCTCCCCACGCCAATCCGGTTCCCCAAAGACACCCCCTGGACCTGGAGAAAAGCAAAAAGCTTAGGGAGCAGTACCAGGATGTGGAAATTCTATCCTTTGACCACCTAAAACTCCACGGATACCTGTGCACACAAAAAGGATCCTCCCAGGATACAGACCGCTGGGCCATTCTGGTACATGGCTATGACGACTCGGGTCTGTGGTTTCATGAGGAAGCCCTTGCATTTTACAGACAGGGTTTTCATCTTCTCCTGCCCGATGCCAGGGGACATGGAAAAAGCCAGGGTACTTATGTGGGAATGGGCTGGCATGACCGCCTGGATATTATAAACTGGATACATTGGATCATCCGTCAGGATTCCCGTGCTAAGATCGTCCTTTACGGCGTATCCATGGGTGCTGCCGCCGTAATGATGGCTGCAGGGGAACCACTCCCTGATCATGTAAAGGCTGCGGTGGAGGACTGCGGATACACATCTGCATGGGATGTCCTGAAATACCAGTTAAAAGCCCAGTTCCACCTTCCTGCATTTCCCGCCCTCACTTGCGCGGGCCTGATGACCCGTCTGAAAGCCGGTTACGGGTTAAAGGAAGCTGATGCCCTGAAAAGCGTGTCCAGGACAAAACTCCCCATACTGTTCATCCATGGAACAGAGGACCGGTTTGTCCCCTTTGAAATGTGCAGAATGCTCTATGATGCGTGTAAAAGCGAAAAGGAATACCTTGCAGTAGAAGGCGCCGTCCATGTAAGATCTGCCATGGTTGGCGGCCCAGCATACTGGAACAAGGTATTCCAATTTATCAACAGCTATATATAAACAATCCTACCCAATGGGTATAATCTGCACATTGCCCGAAGGCTCTGAAACAGGAGGAACCGTTGGCGTGGGAAGTGTCTCCTGACCCGGCTTATCCGTGCTGATAAGCGGGTCATTATTTATGGAGGGATTAACAGGCGCCACCGTGGGGGTATTGGATGGTGATATGTCGGATGGCGGAGTAATAATGGGCTGTACAATTGCGTCCGTCTCCTCCGTAGCACTGCTTTCCTCCGGTGCGGTACCGGCCGCCATATCAATAAGTACCCGATCCCCGCTGTTTAACTCAATAGCCTTACTCCAAAGCACGCTGGTGATCCCGCTGCTTCTGTTCCAGTCACAGTCATGCCACAAACAGATGACTTTACCGTCCCTGGCCATCACGATCTCCAGCATGTCATTGCCATCCACATGCTTTCCTGTTCTGGCGGAACTGTCATTGATCCTGTAAATATTTCCATCGCGGGAAATAACGGCAGCCACACCATATGCCTGTTTCCAGATTGCAGGATGGTATTCCCCATAGATCTGGCCCTCATCCTCATAGTAATACATATTCTGCATCACTCCCGGGAAACGCTCCGATACAGCCTGCTTATTCTGCCCATCCATGTCTGTCTTGAATATCTGACTGTACCACTCTCCGCTGGCTGTTTTTTCCACATAACTGCTGTAATAGATCTGGTTATCCACAATACAGTAACTTTGTACACCATAGGTTTCCTTGATAATCCCCGTATCCCTTCCATCCTGCTTCACATTCACAGATGTATTCGTACCGCTTCCTCCCAGATAATATGTTTTGCCGTCAATGGTCAGCTGTCCATGTTTTACATATTTGATCAGGCCGTCTTCCTCGATCCTGTAGATACGGTCCCCAACATTCACACTGTTTCCGCTTTCAGCCACAGCCGGATTGCCCATCTCATCCACCAGATAACAGCTGTCATCCTTAATGACCACAGAATACCTGGCTTCACCGGTTGCCATTTCCGTACCCGAGGTGGCGGAAAGGATCTTCCCTCCCTGGGAATAATAAATAATATCATCCAGGACCAGATACCCTTCTACGTTCTCTGCAATCAGCTCCTTTGTATTCCTTCCCGGCATCATGCGGAACAATTTATTACAAAGTCCCTTCTCAGCCTCACTGAGACGTGACAGCTGGCTTTCTTTGACCTTAGGCAGGAAATATACGTAATCGCCGTAAGCTCTCATAGAATTCTTTGTAGTACGTTCTGGCGCCGATTCTCCCCCCAGCACCATGATCTTATTCTCAACTGTCCTGCGGTACATGATGGTCTTAAAAAGACCTGTCCCCTCTTCATCTTTTAAAAAGCACCAGAAGGCATTGGTGCGCACCAAACTGTCCAGGTTCTCTCCCGTGCTCTCCGGCACATAATCCAGATCCGTCTCGATCTTCTTTAAATAACCCTTTGTATCATGGAATGTAAATATCTGTCCCTCCTGTTTCCATTCCCCTGTGATCATAAAACCGTCTTCACCGAAATGGTACAGATATCCTCCAATCTCTTTCCACGCATCTGTAACAAAATTCTTTTCATCCAGATAATACCTCCACCCCTCATCTGTCTCATACCATCCTGCTTTTGGACCCTCGTCCGTATCAATCTCAATGTGGGTCGTCTCCTCAGCCTTTGAAAAATCCAGTTCCTTATAATCTGAGCTGATCTTACCAAATACTCTGACCACCACATAGATGGCGGCTGTCATAACCAAAACAGCTATGAGAATCAGAAATATCATCTTAACTGCCGACTCTTTCTTTTTACGTTGTCTGTTCATCTGATTTTCCTCTGGTCTCTTTTGTTTCATTGCCATTTGTTCTATTCAAAAATACTTTTAAATGTTGAAACATAATTATAGTATCAGACTTCGCTTTGTTTTACAATGAAGGAAATCTTACAATAATACAAAAAACAAAAAAAGCACCCACCCATAAAGGATAAGTGCTGCGTGCCCAGAGCCGGAATCGAACCAGCGACACGAGGATTTTCAGTCCTCTGCTCTACCAACTGAGCTATCTGGGCATCTGATGAGCGTGCCGGGGTTCGAACCCGGGACAACTTGATTAAAAGTCAAGTGCTCTACCGACTGAGCTACACGCCCAGAGTTTTTAAGTTTTTGCAAAAAAAATTGCGGGGGCAGGATTTGAACCTACGACCTTCGGGTTATGAGCCCGACGAGCTTCCAGACTGCTCCACCCCGCGCTAATATATAATTATAAATGTTTTAAAATGTTTTGTCAAGAAACATTTTAAATGGGCGAAGGTGGATTCGAACCACCGAAGGCATTGCCAGCAGATTTACAGTCTGTCCCCTTTGGCCACTCGGGAATTCGCCCTTATTAAGTTAGTATATACACATTTCTAAGAAAAATACGTTAGTGGGGCCTACAGGGCTCGAACCTGTGACCCTCTGCTTGTAAGGCAGATGCTCTCCCAGCTGAGCTAAGACCCCATAGGTATTTTCTTCAGCGTGTATATGAAAGAAAAACGACCCGGAACGGGTTCGAACCATCGACCTCCGC